>Ga0209598_10000236_pt1 | contig 44565 bp, 52 predicted proteins | sample M_140807_EF_Meta_FD_187317 | JGI IMG/M metagenome (GOLD analysis project Ga0209598, IMG submission 187317) | Freshwater microbial communities from Lake Montjoie, Canada to study carbon cycling - M_140807_EF_MetaG (SPAdes) (version 2) | ecosystem: Environmental > Aquatic > Freshwater > Lake...
ACCTCATCTAACAATAAAAATTTTGTGGAGAATAGCGGGTTCGAACCGCTGACCTCTTGCATGCCATGCAAGCGCTCTACCAACTGAGCTAATTCCCCTAAATAAAACATACCTACAATAAAAAGAGCAACGAAAAATCGTTGCTCTTTTTTGTACAAGATTTTTTTTAAATTAAGTTTTCTCCTACGCCGTCAATCCAATCTTTTACAGCTGCAGTCGTCACAGATTTTGGACGCTCTAATGGAAAGCCTAATGCACGATCCCAAGTTAAACTTGCCAATACACCTAAAGCACGGCTTATTGCGAATAAAACGGTATAGAATTCGTATTCCACAATGCCATAATGCACTAGCAATGCACCACTATGTGCATCCACATTTGGCCAAGGATTTTTTACTTTCCCTAATGATTCCAAAATAGGAGGTACCGTTTCATAAATATTCCAAACTGTATTCACTAATTTATCATCTGGTAAATGTTTTTTACCAAATTCCATTTGTGCGGTGAAACGAGGATCTGTTTTTCTCAATACTGCGTGACCATAACCTGGTACAACTTTACCTTCACCCAATGTCTTTTGAACATATTCAACAATCTGCTCTTTAGAAGGGCTATCCGATCCAATCTGTTCTTGCATTTCTAAAATCCATTTAATCACTTCTTGATTTGCTAATCCATGTAAAGGACCTGCTAAACCATTCATACCTGCAGCGTAACTTAAATAAGGATCACTTAAAGCAGAGCCTACTAAATGCGTTGTATGCGCAGAGACGTTTCCACCTTCATGGTCTGCATGAATGGTCATATACAAACGCATTAATTCTTTTGTGCTCTCGTCTTCGTAACCCATCATGTAAGCAAGGTTACCAGCCCAATCTAATAATCCGTTTGGATGAATGTGTTGGTTGTTCTTATATTTTCTTCGGTAGATATACGCAGCAATTCTTGGTAATCTTGCAATCAAGTCCATTGAATCATCATAAGTGTACTGCCAATAATCTTTTTTATTCATGCCCTTTGCATATGCTTGCGCAAACTTGCTTTCTGTTTGCAAAGCCATCACTGCCGCAACATACATGGTCATTGGGTGTGCATTTATTGGAAATGCATCTATCACATCAAATACATGAGAAGGAACATGGCTTCTTCTTTGCCAGTTGCTAGTCACTTTTTTAACATCTCTATCAGTTGGTAATTCACCAATCATCATTAAGTAAAACAACCCCTCTGGTAATGGCTCGTCGCCACCTTGTACTTTTGGTAATTTTTCTTGTAATTCTGGAATAGAGTACCCTCTGAAACGAATACCTTCTTGCGCATCTAATAAACTCGTCTCTGTAACAAGACCAGTCATGCCTCTCATACCTTGATACACTTGCGCTAAAGTGATTTCTCCAATCTTCTTTTCGCCGTGTATTTTAAGCATTTCTTTGATCTCAGTAGCTGCGACAGATGCTTTTTCGCCAAAACGGTCTTTGATCTCTTCCATATACCCAATAATTATTGTTAAATAAACGATTTAAAATTGGACACAAAGTTAACTAAGAAATGCTTATTTAGGGGCTTTTTTGTATAAATAATAGACCACAAAGACAAAAATAATGTTGGGTATCCAAGCCGCTATAAACGGAGGTAGATTGCCCTTTGTGGAGAAGATGGTTGAGAACCTATCGGTGATTATAAACAATGCCGCTATGGTAAAGCCCATTGCCAAATGCGCTCCACTCCCACCCCTGACTTTTCTGCCAGCAATGATGGCACCAATCATGGTTAATAGCAATACCGTAATGGGGGTTGCATCTCGTCTATAACGTTCTATTTTTAACTCATTTAAGCCCTCTGAACCTCTTAAGGCTTCCGTATTTATCTGTTTAATTAACTGGGGCGTTGTTAATTTGTCTTTGGCATATTTGTCCTTTTCCAAATCAACCGGTTTGAAAGGATATTTTTTATGGGTAGTGGGCAAAAAAGTCACCAATTCTTTTTTGTCTGTTACTTTACGCTCCAGTACTTCGGACAATTCCCAATCCTTTTTTGCAGTATCCCAAATAATTGCTTCTGCACGAATATTATACACTACTTGATCTCCCTTGACAGTATAAGCAAAAAAGTTACTCCCTCTTTTGTAGGAAGTATCATATCCATAAATTCCTGCGTAAGTAAAGGAATCAATCCTAAAATAATAATCATTAGAACCTCTTAATAAGGCATTGTAGGAAGAGTTCGCATCAATATAGGTGGCTTCAAAATCTCCACGAATATTATTTGCTTTTGGTACAATCCATTGGTTCGCTATCCATAATACCAACCCTAAAAAAAGGCCTCCTATCCAATAAGGTCTTAACCAACGATTGTATGAAGTGCCGCTTGCTAGAATTGGAACAATCTCTGTTTGTCCTGCCATTTTAGAAGTAAAAAAAATCACGGCAATAAATACAAATAAGGGAAATAACAATGCTATAATATGGGGGATAAATCCAACATAATAATTTTTAATGATCTCTGAACTCGTTAAACCAGATCGTACAAAATCATCCGTTTTTTCACTTATATCAATCACCACTGCAATGACTGCAAAGAAAAAGATGGCAAAGAAAAACACTGCCAAAAATTTTTTTAATATGTACCAATCCAGTTTTTTCAATGCTTATAATCTTTTACTAATTTGTGGGATCATCTCGGTTTTCCATGCTTTATAATCTCCGGCAATAATATGTATTCTTGCTTGTTCGACCAACCAAAGGTAAAAGGATAGGTTTTGTATACTTGCTAGCTGCATGCCTAGGATTTCATCTGCAGCAAATAAATGTCTTAGATATCCCTTCGTATAGTATTGACTCATTTCATTGGGAATACCCGGATCTATTGGACTAAAATCTTTGCACCATTTTTTATTCTTGATATTAATAACGCCCTGAGAAGTAAACACCATCCCATTGCGCCCATTTCTGGTAGGCATCACGCAATCAAACATATCTATCCCTAAATCAATGGCCTCTAAAATATTCCAAGGGGTGCCTACACCCATTAAATAACGTGGTTTATCCTTAGGTAGGTTTTCACAACAAAGGGCGGTGAATTCATACATTTCTTCCTCGGTCTCCCCTACACTTAGTCCACCTATTGCATTGCCTACTGCATTTTTAGAAGCAATATATTCACAAGAGGCTTTTCTTAAATCTTTATACAATCCACCTTGTACAATTGGAAATAAATTTTGCGTATGCCCATATAAGTCTGGGGTCTCTGCTAATCTATTAAAACACCTGTCCAACCAGGTATGTGTCAAATCCATACTTTTACTTACGTATTCATAGGTACTTGGAATAGGAGGACATTCATCAAAAGCCATAATAATATCAGCGCCAATACTTCTTTGAATATCCATCACATTTTCAGGACTAAATAAATGCTTACTACCATCGATATGAGATTGAAAGACCACCCCTTCTGGTTTGATTTTTCTATTATTGGCCAAGGAGAAAACCTGGTAACCGCCACTATCCGTTAAAATAGGCCGATCCCAGCCCATGAATTTATGTAGCCCGCCAGCCGCTTCAAGTACTTCTGTGCCTGGTCTAAGGTATAAATGATAGGTATTCCCGAGGATAATTTTTGCGTTGATATCCTGCTTCAATTGTTGTTGTGTCACTGCTTTTACAGAACCAATGGTCCCCACAGGCATGAAAATGGGTGTCTGGATGACCCCATGATCGGTCGTGATGGTGCCTGCTCTCGAAGCACCTTGTTGACTCTCTGCTGCTAATTCAAATTGTAATGCCGCCATGAGGCAAAGGTAAGGTCAAAAATCTTTACTTTTGCGCTATGACAATCAATCTACCCTTTTCATCAACACTTATATCAGAAGTACTTATAGGCTTTTTTGCAGCTGTTATTGCCATTCAGGTTTTTTATTATTTATTCTTTTTTTTAAGACTCGCTATTTATAAGAAACCCAAAAAAACAGGTCATGTTGAGCACCCTGTTTCTGTAGTCATTTGTGCACGTGACGAAGCAAATAACTTGGCAAATAATTTGCCAGGTGTTTTGGTACAAGCATATAGTACCACGCATGAAGTGGTCTTAGTGAATGATAATTCAGAAGATGAGACCAAATATTTATTAGATGAATTTAAAAAATCATTTAAAAATTTGAACCCAGTGATGTTGACACAGGAAGCGAAAATGATTGCAGGAAAAAAATTTCCACTTTCCATGGGTATTAAGTCGGCAAAAAACGAGACTTTATTATTAACCGATGCAGATTGTTTACCAGCAAGTGAACATTGGATGCGATTGATGCAGGATGGATATGACGAGGGCAAAGAAATTGTACTGGGTTACGGTGCTTATAAAAAGAAGCCAGGCTTACTCAATAAACTCATTCGATTTGAGACCTTTCAAACTGCGTTACAATATTTCTCCTACGCCTTAGCCGGATTACCTTATATGGGGGTTGGACGTAATCTATCTTATAAGCGTGAATTATTTATCAAGAATAAAGGCTTCTCCTCTATCAATCAAATACCAAGTGGTGACGATGATTTATTCATCAACCAAGTGGCTAATAGACGCAATACAGCGATTGTGGTAGACCATGATGCGCATACGCTCAGTGAACCTAAGACCACCTTTAAAGATTGGATGACCCAAAAATACCGCCACTATACCACCAGTAAATTTTATAAAAAGAAACATGTTTTTTTATTAGGCCTTTATTCAATCAGTCAGTTCTTAGTCTACCCAGCATTGATTGTAGCCCTTGTTTTTACAAAAGAATATACAATCATTATTGGCATATGGGCATTAAGGGCGATTTTACAAGGACTTGTTTTGCGTGGTGCAATGAAAAAATTAAATGAACTAGACCTATGGCCTTGGTACATTTTATTTGATATATGGTCCATCTTCTATTATTTGATTACCTTGCCTAGTGTATGGAAAGCCCCACAGAAAAATTGGAATTAATCACCCGCTACTTTGCGGATTTTACACCTGCTCAATTAACTCAATTGGCTGGATTGGAAGCGGCCTATCAGGAATGGAATGCAAAAATTAATGTGGTATCCAGAAAAGACATTGACCAAATCTACCTGCATCATGTATTGCATTCGCTTAGCATTGCTGCCATTGCAGAATGGACCCCTGGCACACAAGTGATTGATATTGGCTGTGGTGGCGGTTTCCCCACTGTACCATTGGCCATCTTTTTCCCAGAAGTACAATTTTATGCAGTAGATAGTATTGCCAAGAAATTAAAAGTAGTGGATGCTGTTTGTGAGATGGTAGGCATTAAAAATATAGAGACAAAGCATACCCGTGTAGAAGACATCAAAAATAAAAAGTTCGACTACGCAGTGAGCAGAGCAGTTGCACCACTAAAGGATTTATGGAGATGGGCTAACCCAGTGCTCGTTAAAAAAACAAATCAACCCAATGGTTTAATTTGTTTAAAAGGTGGTGACTTGCATCAAGAGATTTTTGAAAGTGGCACCAGACCAAAGATGATGCCCATCTATGATATTTTTAAAGAGGAATATTTTAAAGAGAAATATATCATACAGGTGAAAAAATAAATAAAGGCGTCCAATTGGACGCCTTTATTATAAGTCTAAAATTCCGAAACAACACCTATACCTCGAGCATGCAGGTTTCAAAAACTTCTCTCTCTTAAATATCTATACTAATTAATTCGGTATTTCTATTTTGTTATTACTTCTATTGATATCTGGCATACGTTGGCTTGGATCAATTTCAATTGATCTAATTGCACCCAATGGTTGCGTCGTTTCAAAAGTATAGATTGGTTGTGCCCATTTCCATTCAGGATGATTGATTTGTTTGACAGTAGCTTCTTGTTGTTTTCCTCCCAACATTAAATCCAATGGCATATAATGTAATTCACTCGTGCCGTCTTTATACGTAACCATCACTTCTACTGGCATTGGAAACTTGCCAAATCTTTGAACACTAATTAAAGCAGCATTACCGCTTACTTGAATGTCATTTAAGCCATAATCAATTGTCTTAGTAGAGTTCACCCAATATTCTTTTAACCATTGTAATTGTAAGCCACTTGTTTTTTCTGCTACTCTTATAAAATCATTTGCATTTGGATGTTTGAATTTCCAAGTGTTATAATAATTCAACATCAATTGATCACGCTTTACTTCTCCCATCACATAGCCAAGTAATCCTATGAAAGTACCTCCTTTGCTATAGGCTGCATTAGAATAAGCATAGTTGGTATTAAAATGATCGGCATGTGTTGACATAGGTTCTTCGAATCCACTTTTGGCTAAAGCTAAATAACCGTTATAATTACCAAACTGCACAGCAGGTAACATAGTTGCTTGTTTTTCGAAATTGGCAACAAGTTGTTTTTTTGCTGCCTCGCTTATATGCGGGGATTGTGTCGCAAAGTTTTGCTCATAATAATGCGTCACATCATCTTCGCCATAACTTGTAAATCCTTCATCCATCCAAGCAAATAAGCTTTCATTGGTGCCTAAAATATGTTGGTACCAGCTGTGTATCCACTCATGAAAAACAGTACCTAATCCAGGACCTGCTAATAATGTGGCCATCGCATATTCCATACCACCATCACCACCTTGAATGAAAGAATATTGAGGATAAGGATAGGCACCCATTTTCTTTTCCATATAAGGCAATACTTTTTCAGCAGCCCACAACACATTGGCCCAAGAACTATCCGCTTTCGCATCTTTTGCTTTATAGTATACATGAAGGGTTAAACCTTTACGTACTTCTTTAGACAAATGCTTAAAATTATTGTCTGCAAACCATACAAAGTCATGAATGGTATTGCCTTTAAAATTCCATACTTTGTTGCCGTCCTTATCCAAAGGCGCAGTTGGATTTTGAAGTACACCAGTTCCGCCCACCATATAGGCTTTATCCATTCTTAAAGTCACATCATAATTCCCCCAAACACCATAAAATTCTCTCGCTATATAAGGGTTGGTATTCCATCCTTGGTAATCATACTCCACCATTTTAGGATACCATTGACTCATAGAATAACGCACGCCTTCTTTATTGTCTCTTCCAGATCTTCTCACTTGAACCGGCACTTGTGCTTCAAACTGCAGATTCATTTTAACCACAGATTTTGGCAATATTGGCTGGGTTAAAACCACTTCTAAAATGGTTTCATGCTCGATCAATTGTTGTGCTTTACTATTGATAGTAATGGTATTTACTTTTTGAATACCATATTCTTCTGGTTTTAAATTTTGGATACGATCACGCACACGCATATCCCAATCCTTTACCTCATCCCCTCTTCGGCTGGTGAAAGTTGTTTTACCTAATTCAAGGCTTCTTACATCCATATTTGAATTGGGCTGAAAGGCATTCCAGTACATATGAAAATACACTTTACGTAAAGTATCTGTTGAATTATTGGTGTACAAAATTTCTTCGGTACCCTTTACCATATTTTTTTGTACGTCTAAACTGGCATCAATTTTATAATTGATTTGTTGTTGCCAACGCTCTGGTTGGGCAAATAATTGAACACTTATCAACATGGTCAAAAGTGCAAAAAAGGAGAACTTCTTTAACATAGGATATATTTATAGGTTCAATTTAGTCAAAAAAATGTGGATTCCAAAGTGGGAAGACAAAAGTAGTCTAAGAAGGCTTAATCCTTCCCCGAAACCACAATCACAATCTCCCCTTTCACTTGCTTCGCAGTAAAATGGAGGATTAAATTGTCTAGGGTATCTGTGATATTTTCTTCAAACATCTTAGTTAACTCACGGCTTACAGCAGCTTTACGCTTTGGACCAAATGTGGCTTTAAAAAGCTCGAGGGTTTTTACAAGGCGCATCGGACTTTCATAAAAAATCATGGTACGCTCTTCATTGGCTAAAGACTCCATTAAAGTTTTTCTGCCTTTTTTTAAAGGTATAAAGCCTTCGAATATAAAACGATTAGTAGGCAATCCGCTATTCACTAAAGCTGGAACAAATGCGGTGGCACCTGGTAAACTAGTTACTGGTACACCTGCAGCCTTACATGCACGCACCAATAAAAATGCAGGATCCGAAATACCTGGTGTGCCTGCATCTGTGATGAGTGCGATATTTTTTCCAGCCATCAATTGTTGTACTAGGTGCTCCACCACTTTATGTTCATTGTGCTGATGAAAAGGAGTTAGTGGCTTTTGGATTTGATAGTGCTGTAACAACTTGGAAGAGGTCCTGGTGTCCTCACATAAAATAAAATCTACAGATTGTAAAGTCTCTACTGCTCTAAAAGTAAAATCTTTTAAATTTCCAATGGGTGTAGGGACTAAATATAACATGGTTGTAAATGAATGAAGTCGATTATAATACCACTACTTCAAAGTATTCCATCACCGCATTCGCTAATAATTGCTTACTGGCTTCTGTTGCCATTGCGACTGCAGTAGCTTCATCGGCAGCTTCTATTTGTAAGTTGATGTTTTTCCCAACGCGAACGTCTTGAATTCCTGATAAACCTAAATTATGTAATCCGCCTAAAACTGCTTTTCCTTGTGGATCTAATAAATCCTTTAATGGCATTACTTTAATTTGTACTTGATAGATCATACTTTGTTATTGAGTGATTGTTTTTGGATATAACAAAGATACTATGCAATAGCCAATAAAGCCAAATGGAATCGCGTACCATTTAAAAAATATAGCTGAAACCACTATTTCTATTGCAACAATCCCTAATGGAAGGAATAATTTTTTCTTATTGGATAAGCTTTTTAGCGCCAACATAGGCCTTGTCATCACCATCAAATAACTTACTACCAAAATATAGCCATACCAAAATAAAGGACTTAATAACAACTTTGAAATAATGCCATTAGAAGGCTGCCAATAAATCAATGGAAAAACTGCCGTTAAAATCCCAATCATTGGAATGGGTACCCCTTTAAAATAGGTGGATTGGGTTTGATCCAAATTGAACCTAGCCAATCGGTAGGCGCCCACCATTGGGATGATGAATGCCGGTGCAAATAACCAACTACTTGTAGCCAGTGCATTGACATCATTTGCCAATGCCAATCTTAAAAACTGATATACAATGCAGGCAGGTGCTACACCAAAACTCACTACATCTGCCAATGAATCTAATTGCTTCCCCATCTCAGAAGGCAAATTCATTAATCTAGCAACGTAACCATCCAAAAAATCTATCACGGCGGCAAGTCCAATAAATAAGCTTGCTAAATATAATTTTTCAGGAATCTCAATTAACATACCCCCCGTTTCAGACATCGACGCAACCGTCCCAAATTGAAAGCAACTAACAATGGCCAAGCATCCTAAAAATAAATTGAGTAGCGTAATGATATTGGGGATTTGTTGGCGCATCTTGTAATTGAATTATTTTTTTCTTTTCATTAAATTTTCAATCTCTTCTGCCTTGATTGGAATGTTCTTAAATAAATCTTGATTGCCTTTCGCAGTCACCCAAACATTATTTTCGATACGCACACCCATGCCCTCTTCTTTAATATAGATGCCTGGCTCCACAGTAAATACCATGCCTGATTGTATTGGCGCAGTTCTTGTACCCAAATCATGCACATCTATTCCTAAATGATGCGAAATGCCATGGTATAAATATTTACGGTATGCTCTATTTTCTGCATCCTCATTTTTTACATCTGCTTTTGTCAATAAGCCAATTTTTACAAATTGCTTTGTGGCTTCTTCGCCCACTTTATCGGTATAATTTAAAATGCTAATGCCTGGCTTTAAAATTGATTTTGCATAATCATGTAAATGCAAACAAGCATTGTAGACTTCCTTTTGTCTTTTAGTAAACTTACCGTTTACTGGAACCGTTCTTGTTAAATCTGCATTGTAACCGCCGTAGGCCGCGCCAAAATCCATCAAGATCAGTTCTCCATCTTTACATTCGTTATTATTACTTGTATAATGTAATGTTCTTGCATTGTCGCCACTCGCTATAATACTATGGTATGCAACACCTGTTGCTTTTTTGCTTAAAAATTCATGGTAAATTTCTGCTTCAATTTCATATTCATGCACACCAGGTTGGATGAATTGTAATAATCTTCTAAAAGCAGATTCTGTGATATCAATGGCTTTTTGAATCACGACTACTTCTTGCTTTGTTTTGATTGCTCTTAAAGTTTTCATGATTTTAGCCGCGCGCAAGTATTGATGTAATGGATAGCGTGCTTGCATTTCATCTATGAAACGATATTCATTTGTTCTAACTAAATTATTTTTACGATCGTTCTCGTTGGAGTCTAAATAAATCGCATCGGCTAAATGTATCCAAGTTTGTAATACCGCGTCAATACTATCTACCCAAACAATGGTTTTCATACCTGAGATAGCAGTGGCTTCATGCGCTCTTAATCTTTTGCCATCCCAAATTTCTTTCAATTCCTGTGGACGAACCAAGACCAATACTTCTCTATACTTAGGATCTGGATTGTCTGGAAACAAGACTACCATCGTGCCCTCTTGCTCAATGCCGGATAACCAGAATAAATCTGAATTTTGCACAAAGCCATGCAATGCATCTCCATTACTAGGAAACTCGTCGTTGCTTACAAAAACAGCAATGCTATTTTTTTGCATTTGACTTACAAAACGCTTTCTGTTTTGTAGGAAAATAGTTGGATCTAATGGGTCGTATTTCATACTAAAATTTGAATTGATATTAATGTCATAGTCATGCCCCCAGATGGTGGCTTCTTGGAAGCAAGATACTTAAAATTGATGGGCTTAGGCAATCTTACCCCAGCCAATTTTGGTTTTTTGGGTCTGTAAAAAGCTGCGAATCACCAAGTGTTCTGGCAGGGTCAAATTGGGGTCTTTTTCACAGATCGCTGCAGCTGCTTCTTTTGCTATTTCCATAGTAGGTCTGTCATTGATCAAACTTGCCAATTTAAAATTCAATGCACCGCTTTGTCTTGTTCCGTCTATATCTCCAGGCCCCCTAATCTCTAAATCTTTTTCTGCGATCACAAAACCATCCGTCGTGTTACACATAATTTTTAATCTTTCTCTCGCCTCTCTGCTTGCTTTTACGCTACTTAATAAAATACAATAACTCTGTTCAGACCCCCTGCCTACACGGCCTCTTAACTGATGCAGTTGTGATAAACCAAATTTTTCTGCACTCTCTATCACCATCACCGATGCATTGGGCACGTTCACGCCCACTTCAATCACCGTTGTACCCACTAATATTTGAGTATCACCCGATTTAAATCGGTTCATGTTTTCCGATTTTAAATCATTGTGCATCTTTCCATGGACCATACTAATTTTATAATTGGGTTCAGGAAAATAACTTTTCACTTGTTCATAACCCTGCATCAAATCCTCATAACTCAACTTTTCACTTTCCTCAATTAAAGGATACACATAATAAGCTTGTCGTCCTTTTTGTATTTCTGATTTTACAAAATCCATCACACTCGCGCGCGATGTTTCATAGCGATGGACTGTTTTAATAGGCATTCTCCCTGGAGGTAATTCATCCATGATGCTATAATCCAAATCGCCATAAGCCGTCATAGCCAAGGTTCTTGGAATGGGGGTTGCGGTCATCACCAACACATGTGGCGGTATGGATGCTTTTTTCCAAAGCTTTGATCTTTGCTCCACACCAAATCGATGCTGTTCATCAATCACAGCCAATCCTAATTTTTTAAATTGAACTGGATCCTCAATCAATGCATGCGTGCCTACCACAAAATGAATCGTATCATCTGCTAATCCTTTTAAAATTCTTCTTCGCTCTGCGGCTTTTGTACTTCCTGTTAAAATAGCCACTTCGACAGGCATCTCTTTTAAAAGCTCGGTCAAACTACTATAATGTTGTTGTGCTAAAATTTCGGTAGGCGCCATCAAACAACTCTGAAATCCATTGTCTGCAGCAATTAACATCGCCATTAATGCAATCATTGTTTTACCACTGCCCACATCTCCTTGTAACAACCGATTCATTTGAAAACCTTTTGCTACATCTTGTCTAATTTCTTTAATCACTCTTTTTTGAGCACCGGTTAATTCAAAGGGTAAATAATTGTTGTAAAAAGTATTAAAGTAATCTCCCACTTTTTCAAACACTTGTCCTTTGCTGTTTTTATGCCTGTCAATCTTTATTAAATTCAATCTAATTTGTGCGATGAATAATTCTTCAAAAATTAATCTAGATAAAGCCTGTTTATATTTTGCCTGATTGGATGGAAAATGAATCTGTCTATATGCCTCCCATCTGCCCATTCTATCTGCTAACAAATGAGCAGGTAAATTTTCTGGCAGATCCCTTTCACTAATTTGTTGAAATAAAACCTGGGTGAGTTTGCCAATTTGTTTTCCGTTCAATCCCCTGGCTTTTAATTTCTCGGTGGAACCATAGACCGGCTCAAGCAATGATTTTTGTGCCATCGTATGCACTTCAAAAGGTTCTATTTCTGGATGCACAATCTGGGGTTTCCCATTAAAAAAGCCCAACCTGCCAAAAACCAAATAGGTTTGCCCCTCCACTAAATTCTTTTGAACGTACTGAATCCCCTGAAACCAGGCCAATTCCAAATAACCAGATTCATCTTTTAACTGGGCCACCATCCTTTTGGAGCGCTTCTCTCCAATGGAATGTAAACCCAATAAAACCCCTTTAACCTGGATGAAATCCATCTCGGGAGTGAGCTGACTGATAGGTGTGACGATGGTCTTATCTACATGCCTATGTGGAAAATGATGTAATAAATCGCCGAAAGTATAGATACTGAGCTCTTTTTTAAGCAATTCAGCCCTCTGAGGGCCTACGCCCTTTAGGTATTCAATGGGACTGGATAAAAGCGAAGCTAGGCTCAAGCGATTTTTTTTAGATTCAGGACAAATATCCCAAAAAGATGGCAAAAAATGGGATTGTGATTCATTATCTTCGCACAGCTATGGAAAAGGAAATTGTATTGAGTGGAATAAGGCCTACCGGGTTCTTACATTTAGGAAATTATTTTGGTGCCATGCGCAATTATGTCCGCATGCAAGATGAATTCAATTGCTATTTTTTTGTAGCCAATTGGCATAGCTTAACGACCCATCCTGACACAAAAACTTTACAAGAAAGTGTATTAAGAGTGGTGGCAGAAAATATTGCTTGTGGATTAGACCCAGAGAAAGTGTCTTTATATGTTCAAAGTGATGTACCTGAAATTGCAGAATTATATTTATACTTAAATATGTTGGCTTATAAAGGTGAACTTGAAAAGACCACCACATTTAAAGATAAAGTAAGGATGCAACCAGAAAATGTGAATGCAGGTTTGTTGACTTATCCTGTGTTACAAGCTGCTGATATTTTAATTCATCGCGCAGTAAAAGTACCAGTTGGAAAAGACCAAGAGCAAAACCTAGAAATGGCAAGAAATTTTGCTGAAAGATTCAACCACCGCTATGGAGACACATTCCCACTGCCGTATGCCTTTAACTACAATAGCGAACTAGTTAAAATCATGGGTTTAGACGGGAACGGGAAAATGAGTAAGAGCGAGAATCAAATGACTACCTTATTTTTAGCAGATGAAGATGAGCTGATTCGTAAAAAAGTGATGAAAGCAAAAACGGATCAAGGACCTTTAACACCTAATTCCTCAAAACCAGATTATATTCAAAACTTATTTACGCTAATGAGTTTAGTAAGCACCCAGGATACAGTACAAAAATTTGAGGATGACTTTAACAATAGTTCCGAAGGCAATTGCATTATTCGTTATGGCGATATGAAAAAGCAATTGGCCGAAGATATGGTTCAATTTATTAACCCAATTCGAAACAAAGCAACAGACTTGCAAAATAATAAAGATGTACTTTTAAAAATCATCCATCAAGGTGCAGACAAAGCAAGAGCAAGTGCCTCTGCAACTTTGACCTCTGTTAGAAAAGCAGTAGGAATGGAATACCTATAAAATCAACCCCCAATCACATTAACATCACGCAAAAGATTATGGCAAAAGCAACAACTAAAAAACCAAAACACGTAGCAATCGCAGGTAATATTGGAGTTGGTAAAACAACGCTTACCGAGTTGTTGAGCAAACACTATCGCTGGATTCCTCAATTTGAAGATGTGGACCATAACCCCTATTTAATGGACTTTTATGATGATATGCCAAGATGGAGCTTCAACTTGCAGATTTACTTTTTACATGGAAGATTGAATCAAATTTTAGAAATACAACAAGGTACTGAAACCATTATTCAAGATAGAACCATCTACGAAGATGCCAATATTTTTGCCCCTAACTTACACGAGATGGGTTTGATGAGTAAGCGTGATTTTGATAATTACTTTGGCTTTTTTAAAACCATTCAATCCATGGTTCAACCTCCAGATTTATTGATCTATTTAAAAGCATCTGTGCCCACATTGGTCTCTCAAATTCAAAAAAGAGGAAGAGAGTACGAAGAGAATATCCGTTTAGATTATTTAAAAAGACTGAATGAATATTACAATAAATGGATTGAAAATTATACAGAAGGTCCTTTGCTGATTATAGATTGTGATAAAAATAAATTTGGCGAGTCTGAAGAAGATTTAGGCCATATTATTAGTAAAGTAGACAGTACTTTGTACGGATTATTTTAATTTTTTATACATGCAACAAATCACAACGGAATTACTGGAGCAAATTAAATCCATTGTTGGTGCTGAATATGTTTTCACTGACGAAGAGAGCTTTGAAAAATACGGTAGGGACGAAACGGAAAGATTGCATTACAATCCAGCTGTTGTAGTGAAGCCCAACAAGCCCGAAGAGATTGCTGCATTGATGCAATTAGCAAACAAACACTTAATCCCAGTGACACCAAGAGGTGCAGGCACGGGTTTAACAGGTGGCGCCCTCCCTCATTTAGGAGGTTTGGTAATTGCCATGGAAAGATTCAATCACATTTTAGAGATTGATGAAAGAAATTTACAAGTCACCACCGAACCAGGTGTTATTACTGAAGTTTTACAAAATACAGTAAAAGAAAAAGGCTTATTCTACCCTCCCGATCCTGCTAGTAAAGGATCTTGTTTTATTGGGGGTAATATTTCTGAAAATTCAGGTGGACCTAAGGCAGTGAAATATGGCGTAGTGAAAGACTATGTTTTAAATTTAGAAATTGTTTTGCCTACAGGTGAAATTATATGGACAGGTTCGAATGTGTTAAAAAATGCAACGGGTTATAATTTAACGCAGTTAATTGTAGGTAGCGAAGGCACACTTGGTATTGTTACCAAAATTGTTTTAAGATTAATTCCGCATCCAAAGTTTGATTTATTAATGCTCGCTCCATTTGATAGTTTAGAAAAAGCAAGTGAAGCAGTGAGCGCTATTTTTAGAGCTGGTATCACGCCAAGCGCAATGGAACTCATGGAAATTGAATCGATTAAATTAGCTAGCAAATTATGTGAAAGTACTGCAATCACTATTACAGACAACTTAGCCGCGCATTTAATTATAGAAGTAGATGGTAATGATAAAGATGTATTGATGAAGGATATGGAAGCCATTGCTGAAGTTTTGACCAATTTTGAAGTGGGCGAATTGTACTTTGCCGATGATGCCCAGCAAAAAACAGAGCTTTGGAAAATACGTAGAAAAGCCAACGAAGCCTCAGTGGCAGCAGGTTATACCATTGAAGAAGATACCGTGGTGCCTAGAGCAGAGCTACCTAAATTAATCAAAGGTGTTAAAGCATTGGCCCTTGAAAATGGATTTAAAGTAGTTTCTTATGGACATGCAGGAGACGGAAATTTACATATCAGAATCAACCACCCGCTCTATAAAAAGAGTTATGAAAATGAAGTGATACAAGGCATTCTTTTCAAAATATTCGAATTGGTAAAATCATTAGGTGGAACAATTAGCGGAGAGCATGGTATTGGTCTTATTCAAAAATCATTTATGCCAGTGATGTTTGATCCTATCACCATGGAATTAATGAAGGGTATTAAAAAAGTATTTGATCCTAATCATATTTTAAACGCTGGTAAAATTTTTGATGCTGAATAATGAAAAAGAAGTTGATCTACCTTATCCTATTTGCTTTAAGTAATAGCTTTATTTTAAAAGCACAGGAAGTCGTAAAGACCATGCCATCCATGAATCTTAACCCAGTTTTTATAGGGGGTAATTTAGTGATTGGTGGAGGTGCAGGTTCTATTCAACTTGGGCTTAATCCTGAAATCTATAAGCGTGTCAACGATTATGTGGATATTGGTGCTTCAACAAATTTATTCTTTCAATCCTACAATCCAACTATAAGCAATGGATTACCTGGCACTTCCTCTAGAAGTTTTCAACTAGGTGCTGGGGCATTTACAAGGATCTGGCCGTTTGAAAAGTTTTTTTTGCAAATACAACCAGAATATAATTATACTTGGAGTAGATTTAAAGACAGGGGTATAGATGGCGTTAATGCGGGCGCTTCAAGAAGTATTCGTTTTGGAGCAGAGAGTCTGTTGGCAGGTATTGGATATGGAAGCAGATCAGAAAATGGGATGACTTATTTTAGTGTCATGATAGACCTATTAAAAAATATAAATTCTCCCTACAGAGATAGATACAATAGAGCTGATCCCATCATTAGAGCTGGTTTTGCTTTTCCTATTCGCTCCAAGCGTTAATGGTTTGCATTACGGCTGCTGCATCTTTCACAACTGTGATTCTAACACGCCAATCATCATACATGAAGCCTTCATTATGCATATGCTCCATCATGGCAATCAATGGTGCATAATATCCTTCCCAATTCAATACAATCACTTTTTTTTGATGGATGTTTAAATTATTCCAGGTAAGCATCTCAAATAATTCATCCATCGTTCCAATTCCACCAGGTAAGATCACTGCCACATCCGCTTTATCGAATAATATTTTTTTTCGATCATGCATTGTTTCAGTAACGATCAACTCCGTTAATCCTTCGTGTTGCGCCTCCCACTCTAATAAAAGCTTTGGCATGATCCCTACCACCTTTCCGTTTTTTGCTAAAACAGCATCTGCAATGGCGCCCATTATACCTTTACCGCCTCCACCATAGACCAATTGAATCCCATTTTCACCCAATGCATTGCCCAATTCAATTGCTTGATTTGTAAACCCTATTTGATTTCCTGATTTAGAACCACAAAAGACGGTAACAGATTGTATTTTCATTGGTTAGTATTCGTTAAGATCTGACACAAAATAATCAAAAAAGTCAAAGATTCTCATTACTTTGCCCTATCAAAATGACAAATCATCAACTATGAGTGCAACTACCCTTTTTATATTCGTAATTCTTTACTTTTTAGTGTTATTAGGTGTCGCCAAAATCACTGGCAAGAACAGCAATAACATGTCATTTTTCATTGGTAACAAAAACAGCAATTGGATGTTGGTTGCCTTTGGTATGATTGGTACTTCATTAAGTGGTGTCACTTTTGTGAGTGTGCCTGGTGCAGTAGGGAAAGATGCATTTCATTATTTACAAATTACATTAGGTTATTTAATTGGTTATATAACCATCGCATATGTGTTACTCCCAATTTATTATAAATTAAACCTGACCTCTATATACCATTATTTGGAAGGTCGACTGGGATTCAGTGCTTATAAGACAGGTGCCTCCTTTTTTATCCTTTCTAGAACACTTGGGGCAACAGCAAGATTGTATTTAGTCGTAAAAATTTTACAATACTTCATCCTTGACAATATGCATGTACCCTTTTGGGCAACAACATTAGTCATATTGTTGATGATCCTACTATACACTTATGAAGGTGGTGTTAAAACGATTGTTTGGACAGATACCTTACAAACCTCAGGCATGTTAATGGGCTTGATTATATGCAGTATCTATATCTTATCAAAATTGGACATGTCGGTATTACAAGGATTGACTGCTATGCAAAACCAAGCGCTTGCTGGAAATGCATCTATGCATTTAGCAGATGTATTTAGTATGGATGTGAATAGTAAATCCTTTTTCTTGAAACAGATTATCGGAGGTGCATTTGTCACCTTAACAATGACTGGGCTTGATCAAGAAATGATGCAAAAAAATATCTCCGTAAAAAATCTTAAAGATGCCCAAAAGAATATGGTCACCATTGGGTTCACTATGGTCATTGCGATAAGTTTATTCCTATACTTAGGTGGTTTATTACATTTATATGCGGTTCAAAATAATATCACTGCCACAGGCGATGATTTATTTCCAACATTGGCTTTAAATCATATGCCTCCTTACTTATCCATTATTTTTATTCTTGCATTAATCTCTGCCCTATTCCCAAGTGCAGATGGAGCCATCACTGCTTTAACTTCTAGTTTCTGTATTGATCTATTGGGATTACAAAGAAATAAAAAATGGTCCGAAGCCCAACAAAAGAAAATTAGACAAAGAACCCATTTGATTTTTGCCTTGGTTTTTTTAATCATGGTCATGGCATTTAAATGGATAGATAATAAGAGTACAATCGATTTATTATTAAAAATCGCCTCTTATACCTATGGTCCATTATTGGGTCTATTTGCATTTGGAATATTAACCAAAAGAAGTATCAACAATACACTTGTTCCAGTTATTTGTGTTTTAGCTCCTATCCTTTGTTTGGTGCTAGATTATTTCCAAGCGCAATTATTTGGCGATTTTCGTATTGGTCAGGAACTATTGATCATCAATGGAGGAATTACTTTTATAGGATTATGGCTCATTTCAAGCGCTAATAGCGAAAAAAAATAGACATTTGCAGCATGGATTTCATTCAACCTGCTGCCAATGACTATGTAACGCATTATAGTGACGCCACACCGGCCTATTTAAGGCCTATGTATGAGCAAACTATAATGACACACCCTCATGCGCATTTACAAAGCAATTGGAACCAGGGAGGCTTTTTAAGCTTTTTCAGTAAACTATTAGCACCACATTCTATTTTAGAAATAGGCACGTTTTCTGGCTTTAGTACCTTATGCTTAGCCGAAGGATTAGATAGCACAGGATCCATAGATACCATTGAACTTAGAGCAGAAGATGCCAATGCAGCTAGAACTCATTTTGATAAAAGCCCAAAAGGACAACAAATCATTTCACATATTGGTGACGCCAAAGCAATCCTACCTCAGCTTACTAAACAATGGGACTTGGTGTTTATTGACGCAGATAAGACTAGTTATATTGAATACTTTAATTTAGTACTACCAATGCTTTCGGATAAAGGAGTGATCATTGCCGATAATGTTTTATTTCACGGACAAGTGTTTGAAGAAACTATAACAGGGAAAAACGCTTTGGCAATACAGGCATTCAACGAATTTGTTTTACAACACAAGGGTATTGAAAAAATTATGTTGACAGTTAGAGACGGATTGACCTTAATTAGAAAAAAATAATATGAAGCAAACCATTCTCCTCACATTGACTTTATGGACAGCCATTCAAACTGGTTGGTCTCAAAACAATGCTGCTACTATTGCCTATATCAACCAATATAAAACGATTGCAATGAAGGAAATGAAAAGAACAGGTGTGCCCGCTTCGATTACCCTTGCTCAAGCAATAGTAGAATCTAATAGTGGTGAAAGTAATTTAGCAAAGAACCATAATAACCATTTTGGCATTAAATGTAAGTCAGACTGGACCGGTGCAAAAACCTATCAAGATGATGATGCAAAACAAGAATGTTTTAGAGTGTATGATGCAGCTGAATCGTCTTTTAAAGACCATTCAAACTTTTTAAAGAACCGTCCGAACTATGTAGATTTATTTTTACTAGACCCAGTAGATGATACTGCATGGGCTTATGGACTTAAAAAAGCTGGGTATGCTACTGCTGCTGACTACCCTAAAAAATTATTAAAAATCATAGACGACTATGAATTAGCACAATACAATTTTCCAGAGCTTGAAAATGAAATTGAAGTGGAAGTGGAAGAAGCGCCTGTAAAAAAGACAATTTCTGATACACCTGTAAACAATGTGCTTATAGATACACCCGTAAAAACTTTGAATAAGCCTCTAGGGATTGCGCAAATGAACTCAAATGAAATATTAGCTCCATTACCTTCTAAATCTTTGCCTACAAAAACATTGACTGCTGTTCAAAAAGATACCATCAAAAAAGAAGTCCTAACAGCCGTACACACAACTCAAAAGGAACCTGTAAAGATAGACACGACCAAAGCAACAACAATCACTCAACCTGTCTTACCTAAACAGGCTACATACAATTACCCAGAAGTTAGATTTAGAATCAATCAAGTACCAGTGATCCTTGGAAAAGAAAATATGTCTTTTATTGACATTGCACTTAAATACAATGTGCCGTTGTATAAGTTATTTGAATACAATGAAATTGAAGCATCTACGCTTTTAAAAAGGGACCAATTGATTTTCCTAGCTCCAAAAAAGAAAGCAGGTGCAACCTCATTTCATTTGGCAAAATACAATGCTAGTTTACATGAGATTAGTCAACTAGAAGGTGTGCAACTTAGCGCTTTGAAATTGTACAATCCACAATTAACAGATGCTGTTAAAGAAGGCACACAGGTATTATTATTCAAGGAAAAAGAAAATAATACAAATGTTAAAAAAGACAATAGCTTACTATTTAACAAAAGAAAAAAATAATTCGTCTACATCAAAATCATTCATATGTCTACCATCCAAGTTTTAGATAAAACATTTGAACCCTATTTAAAAGAGGCTGCGATTCAAGAAAAAATTACCAAGCTAGCAGGACAATTAAATCATGACTATGCTGGGAAGCGTCCTATATTTTTATCCGTTCTTAATGGCGCTTTCCTTTTTACCGGAGACCTATTCAAGCAAATCACCATAGAGGCGGAAGTAAGTTTTATTAAATTGGCATCCTATAAAGGAACAAGTTCAACTGGAAATGTGATTACCGCAATAGGATTAGATATCAATGTGAAAGACAGGCATATCATTATTTTAGAGGATATTATAGACACAGGGAAAACTTTACATCACTACTTACCACAATTAGAAAACATGCAGCCTGCCTCTGTTAAAATTGCAGTATTACTGAATAAAAAAGAAGCGTTGATTTACCCCGTTCAAATCGACTATGCTTGTTTTGAGATACCTAATAAATTCGTAGTGGGCTATGGCCTGGACTATGATGGATTAGGCAGAAACAGTAGAGACATTTATCAATTAAAAGCATAAATAAAAAAAAGGGATAATTTTAATTGCCCCTTTTTTTATCCTCTAATTATCGTATTACTTAAGTGCTTCTTTTACTTTATCATAGAAACTTTTATCTCCTTTGATAGGCTTAGGTTTAAAGTTTTCACTTTCTTGCATTTTATTCAACGCGATTTTTTCTTCTTCGCTTACTTCTTGTGGTGTCCAAATATTCACATGGATTAATTGATCTCCCTTTGCATAGCCTTGTACTTCTGGGAATCCTTTTCCTTTTAATCTGAATATCTTACCACTTTGTGTACCAGCAGGTATTTTAATTTTTGCACGTCCATCAATGGTAGGTACTTCTACACTTGTACCAAAAATGGCGTCGGGGATAGTAATGTATAAATCAAATGAAACATTCAATCCATCTCTATGTAGGGACTCGTGTTGCTCTTCCTCAATCATAATGATTAAATCTCCAGAAGACCCTCCACGTTCACCTGCGTTGCCTTTGCCAGACATGCTCAATTGCATACCGTCTTGCACACCTGCAGGAATGTCTATTGAAATAGTCTCTTCGCCATAAACTCTTCCCTCACCCTTACATGGGGTACATTTTGCAGTGACTGTACTTCCTTCTCCATTACATGTAGGACATGTATTCACTGTTTGCATTTGACCCAAGAAAGTATTGGTTACTTTTCTTACTTGACCTGAACCCTTACAAGTACCACAAGTTTGTACACTAGAACTATCTTTAGCACCATTGCCGCCACAAGTATTACAAAGCACATGCTTCTTGACTTTCACTTGCTTGTTCACCCCACCTGCTATCTCTTCGTAATTTAATTTTAATTTGATTCTTAAGTTACTTCCTCTTTGGCCTCTTGCTTTTGCACCACCTCTAGAACGGCTTTGTCCACCGCCAAAAAATCCTCCAAACATGTCATCTCCAAACACATCACCAAACTGACTAAATATATCATTCATATCCATTCCACCACCGCCGTATCCTCCAGCGCCACCGCCCGTTCCTGGTCCAAATGCTTGATGACCAAAACGATCATATTTTGCTTTCTTATCCGCATCACTTAAAATTTCATAGGCTTCAGCGGCTTCTTTAAATTTTTCCTCCGCTGCCTTATCTCCAGGATTTCTATCCGGGTGAAATTGCATTGCAACTTTACGGTACGCCTTTTTTATTTCATCCGCAGATGAAGATTTGCTCACGCCTAATATTTCGTAAAAATCTCTTTTTGCCATATTACTTTGTTTATTTACCTACAACCACTTTTGCAAAACGAATAATTTTATCGTTCAAATAATATCCCTTAGTTACCTCGTCAATGACTTTGCCTTTTTTTGCTGCTTCCGGAACTGGCACTTCAGTAATCGCTTCATGTAATTCAACATTAAAAGGTTGATCAATGCTTTCCATTGCCTTTAAGCCTTTTGCATGAAGGGTGGTTCTGATTTTATTAAACACCAGTTGGATGCCTTCTTTTTGTACAGCAATATCATCAGATCCATTCAATTGCTTCTCTGCACGATCACAGTCATCCATCACGTCCAAAAGAGATACAATCACATCTTTACCTGCCGTTTGAATCAAATCCACACGTTCTTTAGCGGTTCTTCTTTTGAAGTTTTCGAATTCTGCCATTAAGCGCAAATATTTATCCTTTTGGTCTGCCAAATCCGCCTTCAACTGATCTAACTCACTTAAGGGTGCTTCCTCGGTTTCTGGGGCTATTTGAGCGCCATTTTCTGTATCAGCAATTGGTTCTTGATTGAATTGTTCTTTATCTTCCATAATTGACTATTTGTAATCTACCTCACGCAAATATATTGCCAAAGCAATAAAAGAGCAAAATTGACATAAAAGGGGCTTAAAATGAACAAGTTGTCACTCAATCTGTGCCTATCTTTGACAAATGACAAAGGTTTACCTAAATAAGCGCATTACCCCAAGAATCGCCATGGGGCATCCATGGATTTATAACAACGAAATAGATCGTATTGCTGGCACAGTTGCCCCAGGGGATATTGTAGAAGTCTACTATTTTGACGGTCAATTAGCAGGCCGAGGCTATATCAACCCAGGATCCCAAATCATGATCCGTTTATTGACTCGAAAAAGAGACAATATTGATGCGGCATTTTTCCATCAAAAAATTAGTGAAGCATGGGCCTATAGACAGCAATTGGGTTATACAGAAAATTGTAGATTGGTATTTGGTGAAGCAGATGGATTGCCCGCGTTAATCATAGACAAGTTCAATGATTATTTTGTTTTACAAACTTTATCGTTGGGTATAGAGCAATGGAAGACAGCTATTGTAGATGCAATCAATACCATCTTTAAACCAAAAGGGATTTATGAAAGAAATGATGTGCCTGTTAGAGAGCTAGAAGGACTTGAACAAAAGAAGGATTTTTTATCCGACCCATTCCCAACAGAAATTATCATTCAAGAAAATGGTTTACAATTTTATGTAGATATTGAACATGGACAAAAGACAGGTTATTTTTTAGACCAACAAGACAATCGTCGCGCTATTCAACATATCGTAAAAGGGGCAGCTGTTTTAGGTGCCTTCACCTATACAGGTACTTTTGAAATACATGCTGCACATTACGGTGCAAAATCTGTATTAGGTATTGATATTTCTGATAATGCAGTGGCACAAGCCAATAGGAATGCTGCGTTGAATCAATTAGACCATATTGTGAAATTTGAAGCAATGAATGCTTTTGATGTCCTAAAAAATTGGGGCAAAGAAGGCCGAAAATATGATGTGGTGATGTTGGATCCACCTGCTTTTACAAAAAACAGAAGCAGTATTGAAAAAGCAGTGACTGGATATAAAGAAATTAATTTAAGGGGGATGAAAATGATCAATAATGGAGGCTTTTTAGTCACTTCTAGTTGCACTAACCTAGTGAGTCCTGAGTTGTTCTTAGACACCATCTATATGGCCGCAAAAGACGCCAAGAAAAGGATTAGACAAGTGACTTATCAATCACAATCAAGCGACCACCCAATTATTTGGGGAATGGAGAATACCCATTATTTGAAATTCTTGATTGTGGAAGTTTGTGATAAATAAAGTCTTTACTCAAAATCGATTTAAAAAAACTAGCAAGAACTTAAAAGGGTCCCGATAAATCGGGACCCTTTTTGAAAATCATAAGAGGATAAAATTGTTTGGGCTTACATTTTATAAAGCCCTAACAATTAGTTACTGTTCAATGCATTCAATGTAGTTTGAATAGCCTCGAAATTAGGTAAGTCTCCAGGTGTAGGACAAACTTCTGCATATTGTACCACGCCATTTGCATCAAGCACAAATGCTGCACGCTTACTAACACCTTGCATCTCAAATGCAGGGAAAGTTTCATACAATACATCAAAAGCGGTTGTTGCAGCTTTATTAAAATCACTCAACAAAGGGAAATTTAATTTTTGCTCTTCTTTGAACTTGCCTAAAGCAAACAAAGAATCTACGGAAATACCATATACTTGTGCATTGGTTGCATTGTATGATGCGATATTGTCTCTTACATTACAAAGTTCAGTGGTGCAAACACCTGTAAAAGCAAGTGGAAAAAATAAAAGCACCACATTCTTTCCTTTAGCGTCTGCTAATTGAACTGGATTTTTATCTGTATCAAATAAAGTAAAATTTGGAGCGTTTTGTCCGATTGAAATTGGCATAGTTATATATTTTAATAGTTTAACAAATCAAATGTAAAAGTGTTTGATCAAAGCTCCGTTTTTTTAATTTAAATTAATGTTTAAGAAGGTCTAATTTTTCCCTTTTCGATAATGCTTCCACAGAATCCATCAAAGCTTTCATGTCAACTGGGTGCTTATCTAGATAAGCCATTGTAGCATAAAATTGTACTCGATCTATTTTATTTAAATTGAATACACGTTGGTAATATTGCGCTTTCTCAAGCGAAGGCTTAATGGTGGTGTCGGTTTGAATTTGTCTCGAAAGGTATTCATCTACCTGCATCAGCTGCCATACAGTTTGCTGCATAGTTTTAATAGGCAAAATGGCCTCCTTCTCTGCTTTCTTAGAAGTACATGCCCCAAGCAACAAAAATACTATACCAATGACCTTTTTCATTCAAAAAATGCTTTATACTTATTGATGTTTGAAATATCAATTGCAGATAAGGTTGTCATGAGTTGCTTTTTTGTTACTCTATCCGCATCCGAAAATAATCCAATTAATTCTGTCACTCTACCTTGCATAAAAATAGAGATAGCCATGGAATTCACATTGTCCTCATTTAATTCTTGAAGACTCATGAGTGCATTCAGAATGGCTACTTTAGCTTGCTCTGGCTTTTCTGCCATTTGATCCATCCCTTTTCTATAGTAGTTAAAACTAATTTCATGTAATTTATCAAATCCACTCTTGGTAAGATTATCAATTAATACAAATCGATTGCGTTGTCCGTCATAAGATTTCCATCCATTGATGCCTGATCCATCGGGTGCATTGTACACCACATTTAAGGCTTTACTAAAATAGGGTGCCCCTCCGTTTTTAGAGAAGGAATCATAATCTAAGCCCAGAATGATATATACATAATAGGCCAATGTGGCTGTTAAATTTGCTTCTAATGCATCTGTTCTTGCTACATTGTTTTCATTGAATTCAATAGGCTGACCTAGTTGATATTTAAACGTGAAACTAGCATCCTGCATATTCAACAATGGTGTCGTATAATTAGCGTGATACACTGGCCTATTGGCTACAATACTTAATTTGGCATTGTATACACTTGGAGATACCACAGACTCAATGGTGATATAAATACTACAATCAATTTTCTCTTCTAGCGTAAAAATATCAGGAGTCCATTTACGTTGATTAATAAAATCTTTTAACTGTGTTTGAAGTTGCGTAAAAATTTTAGGATCCACTTGATTGTCCACTTTATTGGTTTGCAAGCTCACAACAGCCGCAAGCTCCTGCCCTTTCAAATGTTGAAAAGTACAAAAGCACAATAAAATGATCGTAATTTTTCTTAAAAACATACTTGGTTGTTTTATACCCTAAAATACAAAAACGTCCCGAATCTTCGGGACGTTTTATATAAAAACCTTTTCAAATTTAACGGAATAAATCCGCTTCCTCGTTTTTTCGATGATAAATCTTGTCATCAATGAATTCAGCAGTCGCTAAAATTGCTGGATTTGGCATACGCTCATAAGCTTTAGAGATTTCGATTTGCTCTTTATTCTCATGAATTTCTTCCAAACTATCTGTATGGCTTGCAAACTCCTCTAATTTAGAATGCAATTCTTCTCTAATAGAGATATTAATTTGATTTGCTCTTTTTGCAATAATAGAAATTGATTCATACAAATTTCCTGTCTTTGCTTTTAAAGCTTTCAAACTTTTTGTTTCTACAACAGCAGGTGTGTTAGCACCCATATGTCTTCTTAATTTACTCATTTTATACTATTTAAATATTGATCAGTTTGTGTCTTTATTTTTTTTGCTTCTATCAACAATGGACTATCGCTATATCTATCTACAAAATCATTGTATTCAAGAATTACTTTTTCAAAACGCTCTTTTTGTTTATCAATGAAGCTATTTTCTGCAAACTTAAAATAGGATTTCAAAGTCAACAACTTGTATCTATCAGCTTGTTTAGAGTCAGGAAAATAATCTGATAATAAACCATAAGATATAGCAGCCGCACGATACAAGGCAAGATTATAATACAAGGTTGAAGTTTTATAGTCCTTCAATTCCAACTTTTCTCTACAAGCATCAATCACTTCTGTTGCCTCCTTGACTTTTGCACTCGTTGGATGTGCATCAATAAAAGATTGCATTAATTGCATTGCTCTATTGGTAGTGGTTTGATCTAATTCAGCTTTCGGAGAACGCTTAAAATAAGTATATGCTCTCATAAATTCTACTTCTTCCACTTTTGTAGAATTAGGGAAATACTCAATAAAAGTTTTATAAATATTTTCTGCATTCTCATAATCCTTATCGTAATAATAAGAATTGGCATACATTAAATATAATTCCTCATAACGAGGCGTTCCTTTTACGAACTGAATAACTGATTCAAAGAGCTGTTGAGCGTTGATGTATTTCTTTTCGGCATAATATTTTTCTGCCATTTTAACTTTATAATCTGTGTCCTTGTTCTTCAACACTTTTTGGAACTTTGAAGTACAAGCACTCAAACTCAAAACCAGACAAAAAAATAGGATGATTCTATTCATACAGGGTGGCAAAATTAACTAATAATCCCCAATTTAGGACGAAAAAGATTGCGAATAATGACTTTGACGTTAAGAAATAGCTAAAACCTGCTTGATAGTCAGTTATTTACCAAAAAGCCCCGCAATTGCGGGGCTTTTATCAAGATATCAATAGAATACTATCCTTCTTTGTTCTCGTCTAATTTCGCTTTGATTTCTGCTAAAGCACCTAAATCACCTAAGGTAGATTTCTCTACTTTAGCTTGAACTGCTTTAACTGCTTTTTTAGTGTTATCACTTTCAGCTTTTGCTTCTTTCTTAGCTACTTCTTTTTCTTCTTGGATGTTTTGCTCCCAAATTCTTGCATGAGAAACTACAATACGCTTTTCATTACGATCGAATTCGATTACCATGAATTGTGCAGTTTCTTCGGCTTGAACTTGTTTGCCATCTTCTTTAGCTAAGTGACGGTTAGGCGCGAAACCTTCTAAACCATAAGGCATTTGAACGATAGCACCTTTATCATCCTTGCGAACGATGGTACCTTCGTGAATTGATCCAATTGCAAAAGTTGCTTCTAATGCATTCCAAGGATCTTCTTCTAATTGCTTATGACCTAATTGTAATTTTCTGTTTTCTTTATCGATATTCAAGATAATGATATCGATATGCTCTCCTACTTTCACATACTCAGAAGGGTGATTGAAACGCTTCAACCAGCTTAAATCGCTGATGTGAATCATTCCACCAATGCCAGATTCTAATTCAATAAACACACCATACGGAGTGATATTTTTAACTAGCCCTTTGTGCTTGCTTTGTTCTGGGAATTTATTATCGATTGCATTCCAAGGATCTTGAGACATTTGTTTAATGCTTAAGCTCATCTTACGTGCATCTTTATCTAATGTAACCACCTTCGCCTCATGCTCATCTCCTAATTTGAAGAATTCTTTAGCATTGATTGGTGTGTTTGCCCAAGTGATTTCAGATACGTGTACTAGACCTTCAACACCTGGTTGAATTTCTAAGAACGCACCGTAATCTTCGATGTTCACAACTTTACCTTTCACTACACTACCTTCTGATAAGTCAGCTGGTAATACATCCCAAGGATGTGGAGTCAATTGTTTTAAACCTAAGCTGATACGTTTTTTGTCATCATCAAAGTCTAATACAACCACTTGAATCTTTTGATCCATCTTAACCACTTCACTTGGATGTGAAATTCTACCCCAAGAGATATCCGTGATGTACAATAAACCATCTAATCCACCTAAGTCCATAAAGGCTCCAAAATCAGTGATGTTTTTAACCACCCCTTCTAATACTTGACCTTTCTCTAATTTACTCATAATCTCTGCACGTTGTGCTTCGATATCGCTTTCAATTAATGCTTTATGTGATACAACGGCATTCTTAATTGTTTCGTTAATCTTAACAACTTTGAACTCCATTGTTTTTCCTACGAATTGATCGTAATCTGTAACTGGCTTCACGTCGATTTGAGAACCTGGTAAGAAAGTTTCCATACCAAATACATCCACGATCAATCCACCTTTTGTTTTGCTTGTAACTAAACCAGTAACAACTTCACCAGTCTTATGTACTTCCATAATACGCTCCCAAGCACGGTAGATACGAGCAGACTTACGGCTTAAGTGAAGATTACCATCACGGTCTTCTTTTTCTACTACCATTACCTCAACTGTATCACCAGTCTTCACACCATTGGTGTCACGGAATTCATTCAATGATACCAAGCCATCACTTTTAAATCCGATGTTTACTACCACATCAGTTTTAGTTAAAGCAACAACAAGACCATTCATGATCTCACCGTCATTAATTTGTACGAAAGTGTCATCATACACTTTATCATACTTTACTCTTTCAGCTTCAGCATAATGACTCACATTACGTTTGTCTACACTCCAATCGAAATCGTCGTGTGCAGTTTCTACAACTACCACTTCAGGTGCTTTTGTTATCGCAGTTTCTTCGGTAGCTGTAGCGCCATCGAATTCCTGTGCTTCTGCGTTTAGGTTTTTTGAAAATAGTTTCATATAAAATCCGGCGTTTTTGAACCGGAGGGCAAAGGTAGTATAAATGGGATAAAATAGATGCAAAAAGCCCCAAAAAATGAGGCATTATTAAATTCTAACTAATTGATTTTCAATAACCAATTGCAGTAAGATTTGCTTTGATGGCAAAGAATGCTTCAATTCATAACAGGCAGCCTTTATTAGGCGCCCATATGCTGCGCAGCAAGCCATCCAGAAGTCCATGCATGTTGAAAATTGAACCCTCCTGTGATACCATCCACATCCATCATTTCTCCTGCAAAATGTATGCCTGGTAATAATTTACTTTCCATTGAAATGGCGTCAATTTCTGCAAGGTCTACTCCACCACAGGTCACAAATTCCTCTTTGAAAGTTGTTTTTCCTTTGATAGACAATGACATTCTTGTAAGTAATTGAATGAGGATTTGTTGTTGTGTATTTTTTAAGTCAGCCCACTTTATTTGCAATGTAATTCCTGCTTCTGTTAACAAATAATGCCATAGTCTTTGTGGTAGATTAAATGGATTCTTTGACCCCATTTCTCTTCTTCCTAAATCTTGTCTAAAATTCATCCATTCTAAACGCAAAGAATTTTCATTGTAAAAAGGCACCCAATTGATTAAAATATTGCCTTCATAGTTTGCATCCGCCATAGCACGTGCGCACCAGGCCGATAACTTAATCGCAGCTGGTCCACTGATACCCCAATGTGTAATAAGCAAAGGACCTTGTTCAATAAATTTTTCACCCTGCCATTGAATACTAGCTTGCTCGACTGCCAATCCCATTAAAGTGGTAATTTTTTTATCAATGACATTGAATGTAAATAGGGATGGGACAGAAGGAATAAAATGATGCCCTAGGGTTTCAATCCATTTAAAATTTTCTGCCTTCACAATGCCACCAACAGCAAAACAAATTTGATCTGCTTGAAGGACTATTTTATTGCTGCAAATAATTTCAAATTGATTTGTAGTATGCTCTTTTTTTTCAACACTGACTACTTCATGATTTAAAAGTATTTCAATTTGATATTGATTCACTTTTTTCATAAAGCAGGCTACAATTGTTTCAGAATCATTGGTGATGGGAAACATGCGGCCATCTTTCTCTGTATGTAATTTGACATCATTTTTTGCAAACCAGTCGATTGTTTGCTTTGTTGCAAATTGATAAAATGCTTTTTTTAAAAACCTTTGCCCTCTTGGATATTTTTGAATTAACTGGTCTACATCAGGACAGGCATGTGTTACATTGCAACGCCCACCTCCACTCACACGTACTTTTGATAATAATTTCGAAGACTTTTCTACTATGGTCACATGCCAATCGGGATGCATTTCTGCAATTTGAATCGCACAGAAAAAACCTGCAGCACCACCTCCTACTACTACAATGTTTTTTATTTCCATGATGCTATTTTACAAATTAATAGTAAGATGAATTTAAATTGATATTTGCTTTTTCAGCAGCTTCAATCATTGAGAAATCAGATAAAATCAATGCTTCATTTTTCTTAACACAAACATCATGTTCAAAATGTACAGATACTTTTCCATCCTGTGTTTTAACAGTCCATCCATCTTCTTCTGTGAAAACTTTATGTGTACCTAAATTAATCATAGGCTCAATAGCCAATACTAAATTTTCTACCAACTTCATACCCGTACCTCTTTTGCCATAATTAGGCACTTGAGGATCTTCATGTAATGCTGTTCCTAAGCCATGCCCTACTAGTTCACGCACCACACCATAACCATTTTTTTTCTCGGTATGTTCTTGGATTGCAAAACCAATATCACCCACTCTATTATTCACAATTGCTTTTTCAATGCCTTTATACAATGACGCTTTAGTAACCTTAACCAATTGCAATAATTCTGGAGCTACTTCCCCTAAAATAAAAGTATAGGCGTGGTCTCCATGCCAGCCATTTAAAATTACACCTAAATCAATAGACACAAGGTCTCCTTCTTTCAATGCTGTTTTATTGGGAAAACCATGCACCACAACATCATTCACTGATGCACAAATATGATGTGGATAACCATGATAATTATAGAATGATAAACTTGCTTTATGGTCTTTGACAAATTCCATACAAAATTGATCGATGTCTAAAGTCGTCATACCTGGCTTGATCATTTTCGCAACCTCTGTCAAAGTTTTACTCACTAATAAAGCAGCCTCTTTCATGAGGCCAACTTGTTCTTCTGATTTAGTATATACCATAGAAAGTGAATTCGTTGCTAAAAAAACAAACCTGTCTTTTGAAGGACAGGTTTGTAAAGATAATTAGTTTATAAAAAATTACATACCTGTAATTGGTGATCTACCTTGAACACGACCCGAACTCATTAATCCGTCATATTGACGCATCAATAAATAAGTCTCGATTTGTTGTAAAGTATCCAAGACAACACCTACCATGATCAATAAAGAAGTACCACCAAAGAATGTGCTGAAACCTTGAGTAACACCCAATTTTTGAGCAAAACCTGGAAGGATACCTACCAATGCTAATAAGATCGCACCTGGTAATGTAATTCTATCCATTACAGCACCAATATAGTCTGTAGTTGGTTGACCAGGCTTTACACCAGGAATGAATCCGTTGTTACGTTTAAGGTCTTCAGAGATCTGCTTTGGATTAAAGATTAACGCAGTATATAAAAACGTAAATCCAATTACCATCACAGAATATATCAACATGTACCAAACATTGCTGTGGTCATTGAATATTCGAACGATACCTTGAGCAGAATCAATATTTGTGAAAGAAACTAAAGTTGGTAAGAACATAATCGCTTGTGCAAAAATGATTGGCATTACACCAGCACTATTTACCTTAACTGGTAAGAACTGACGTGCGCCACCTACTTGTGCTCCACCAATCACTTGCTTCGCATAGGTTACAGGAATCTTACGAACACCTTGTACCAATAAAATCAAGCCCATGATGATGGTTACTAAAATAGCAATTTCAATTAAGAAAATCAATAAACCACCACCACCTTTTTGGCTTTTAGAACCAAATTCCATGATGATTGATTGCGGTAAACGCGCTAAGATACCCACCATGATGATGATAGAAGTACCATTGCCTAAACCTTTATCTTGAATTTTCTCACCTAACCACATTACAAATAAAGTACCAGCTGTTAAAGTGACTACAGTAGAGAACCAGAAATAATCTTTATATGCAGGAATCAACGCATCCGCATAACCTGGGCTATTTAAATAAGCTACATAAGCACCCGCTTGGAATAAAGTTACAATCACTGTCAAATAACGTGTCCATTGATTGATTTTGTTTCTTCCACTCTCTCCCTCTTTTTGAACCTTCTGTAATTGAGGAACTAAAATAGTCATCAATTGCATAAAGATAGAAGCAGAAATATAAGGCATAATACCCAAAGCTAAAATTGAAGCTTGAGAAAATGCACCACCAGCGAACATATCGAAAATGCCTAATAGACCATTATTACCCCCTGCTTTTTGAGCAGCTTCGATAGCTAATGGATTAATACCAGGTAAAGTGATTTGTGCACCAATTCTATAAGTCAATACGAACAACAAAGTCACTATAATCTTAGATTTTAGCTCGTCTATTACCCAAATATTTTTAAATGTATCAATTAGTTTTTTCATCAGTGTTTAATTATGTGCTTGGCCCTTTAAATTAAAAAGACGCACTGTTAATGCGTCTTGCAATATACTAAAAAATTAGATTATTTCAATGGTTCCGCCAGCTGCAACGATCGCCTCTTGCGCTTTCTTACTTGCTGCGTTCACTTTGAAATTAATCTTTGTTTTTAATTCGCCATTTGCTAACACTTTTACTAAATCAGTACGACTGATCAAGCTATTCATGTATAGGTTCTCTGGAGTAATTTCTGTGAAACCGTATTTCTCGATCAATTGATCTAATTGACCTAAGTTGAACACTACGTAGTCAATACGATTGATATTTTTGAATCCACGCTTTGGAACTCTACGTTGAATTGGCATCTGACCACCTTCGTGTGCCATTTTGCTTTTGTAACCAGCACGAGACTGACCACCTTTATTACCTTTAGTAGATGTACCACCCTTACCAGATGCTTCACCTCTACCGATTCTAATTGCTTTGTGAACTGAACCTTCTGCAGGTTTTAAATTGTGTAATTTCATTTTTTTGATTTTTACTTTCGGGGAATCTCCCCTCGCATTATAAATTAAGAAGTTCCGCTAATTAAGCGATCTCTTCTACTTTAATTAAGTGGCTTACTTTATTCACCATACCTAAGATTTGAGGAGTCGCCTCTACTTCTTTAGTAGCGTTGATTTTTCTAAGACCTAATGCTATCAAAGTTTGTTTTTGACGCTCAGATCTGTCGATGCCGCTTTTTACTTGAGTTATTTTAATCTTTTTCATCTGTAATTATTGATGGTGTATTTAGAATATCAATGACTTGATTATCCGTTAAATACTTTTGATAATTTAATATTTCTTGTTTTTGCAACTTGAATTGGCTCACGCAACAAACCTAAAGCTTTGATGGTAGCTTTAACCACGTTATGTGGATTCGCAGAACCTAAGCTCTTAGCTAAAATATCCGTGATACCTGCGCTCTCTAATACAGCACGCATGCTACCTCCCGCAATTACACCCGCTCCGTGTGCAGCTGGCTTAATCATTACTTTAGCAGCACCTTCTTTAGCCAATTGCTCATGAGGAATTGTTCCGTGCATAATTGGCACTTTCACTAAATTCTTCTTAGCATCTTCGATTCCTTTTGTAATGGCTTCTTGCACTTCTTTAGCTTTACCTAAACCTTGGCCAACCACACCATTTTCGTTACCTACTACCACTAAAGCGGAGAAACTGAAAGTACGACCACCCTTAGTTGTTTTAACTACACGATTGATTGAAACTACTTTTTCTTTTAGTTCAGTATCAACTGCTGCTTTAACCTTATTTACGTTTAATTTAGACATGATTTACTATTAGTATTTTATCGAATTAAAATTGAAGTCCACCGGCTCTAGCACCCTCTGCTACGGCCTTTATTCTTCCATGATATAAGTTACCACCTCTGTCAAATACACAAGTTGTAATGTTCAGGGCTAATGCTTTTTTAGCAACTGATTCACCAGCTAATTTAGCCTTGTCAATCTTTGCTACTTTTTGCGCTTCGATATCTGCTTCTCTAGAAGATGCTGCTGCTAAGGTTACCCCGTTCACATCATCAATTAATTGGCAATAAATGTCAGCGTTACTTCTGAAAACAGATAAACGAGGTTTCGCAGCTGTACCTTGTACTTTCTTACGAATTCTATATCTGATCTTTTGTCTTTGAGCTAATTTACTCATATTGATTATTTTTTAGTCGAGCGATGCTGCCGCTCGTCGTGATTTTTAATGTTTATTTACCTGCTGCTTTACCTGCTTTTCTTCTTACCACCTCATCAGAATAGCGAACACCTTTTCCTTTGTATGGTTCTGGTTTACGTAATCCTCTGATTTTAGCAGCTACTTGACCAATCAATTGCTTGTCTGCACTCTCTAAGAAGATCTTTGGATTCTGACCCTTCTCGGTAGTTGTAGTTACACTCAATTCTTTTGGAATTTCAAATATGATATTGTGAGAGTATCCTAATGCTAAGTCTAATACATTACCTGTGTTAGCAGCTTTAAAACCCACACCCACTAATTCTAATTCTTTTTTATAGCCTTCAGTTACACCTTTCACTAAGTTTGAGATTAAAGAACGGTATAAGCCGTGCATTGCTCTGTGGCGAATTTGCTCTGTTGGACGCTTTACAATAACTTCATCAGCTACTACTTCAACGATGATATCGCGATCTACTTCTTGTGTCAAAGTACCTTTTGGGCCTTTAACAGTAACTACTGCATCTTTAACAGATACAGTCACCCCAGCTGGGATTGTGATTGGTTTTTTTCCTATACGTGACATAGTCGATTTTTTATTTTTTGTGAAACTTAGTTGTTTTCAGCCCCGACTAAAAGGCTTAACTGCTAACTAAGCAATGAAATTATTTTTTTAAAGTTCTACTATGCAATTGCACATAAAACTTCACCACCTACATTATTCGCTTTAGCTTCTTTATCTGTCATGACTCCTTTAGAAGTTGACAAGATGGCGATACCTAAACCATTGCTTACTCTTTTAATTTCTGCAGGTTTAGCGTAATGACGTAAACCTGGACGGCTGATACGCTCTAAAGAACGGATAGCTGGTTGTTTTGAGTTTACATCATACTTCAAGGCGATCTTGATCAACCCTTGTTTTGTATCATCTTCAAATTTGTACTTTAAGATATAACCTTGATTGTATAAAATCTCAGTAATACGCTTCTTTAAATTAGATGCAGGGATTTCAACGATACGGTGACCAGCCATTTGGGCGTTACGTATTCTTGTTAAGTAGTCTGCTATTGGATCTGTTACCATTATTAGTATTTTAAATCAGTTCTAAATGTTGTTTGTTTCAGTATTCAAATAAATGAACTTAAATCAATCGAAAATATTACCAGCTTGCTTTTTTCACTCCTGGAATCATTCCGTTCAAAGCCATGTCACGGAACATATTTCTTGAAATACCAAAGTATCTCATATATCCTCTTGGACGACCTGTTAATTGACAACGGTTCTTTAAACGAACTGGAGATGCATTCTTTGGTAATTTATCCAAACCTGCATAATCGTTAGCAGCTTTTAATGCAGCACGCTTTTCAGCGAATTGCTTCACAGTTGCTTCACGCTTTCTTTGTCTAGCTTTGACTGATGCTCTTGCCATAATATTTTAATTAGTTGTTATCTTTTTTAATGTTTTTGAAAGGCATACCTAATTCTTTTAATAATTCATATGCTTCTTCATTGGTGTTAGCAGATGTCACAAAAGTGATATCCAAACCAGTAATTTTATTTACTTTATCGATATCAATTTCTGGGAAGATGATCTGCTCAGTGATACCTAAAGTATAGTTTCCACGGCCATCAAAAGCCTTGTCGCTGATACCTTTGAAATCACGTACACGTGGTAAAGAAACTGCTACTAAACGGTCTAAGAATTCATACATCTTTACACCTCTTAAAGTTACACGAGCGCCAATTGGCATACCCTTACGTAATTTAAAGTTGGAGATGTCTTTCTTAGAAAGTGTTGGTACAGCTTTTTGACCAGTAATCATAGTGAGCTCATCGATAGCGATGTCCACTAATTTCTTGTCATTTACTGCACCATTCACACCACGGTTGATGCAAATTTTTTCTAACTTAGGAGTTTGCATTACAGACTTGTAACCAAACTTTTTAGATAAAGCAGGGATCACTTCTTTAGTGTACTTGTCTGCTAATCTTGGAGTGTATTTTACGGTACTCATTATTTAATTACCTCCCCTGATTTTTTTGAAATTCTTACTAATTTACCTGTCTCTCTTGAACGCTTCACTTTAGTTGGCGCGCTTGTTTTAGCATCCCATAACATTACATTACTAATGTTGATAGAAGCTTCCACTTTAACGATGCCACCTTTTGTATTTGAAGCAGATGGCTTAGTGTGCTTTGTTGCGATGGCTACACCTTCAACAATTACACGACCTTTTTCTACATTCACTTCCAATACTGTGCGAGGTTTTTTCAAGTCCTTATCATCTCCAGCAATAACAACTACGCTATCGCCTTTCTTGATGCTGTATTTGGGTTTGAATCTTTTGATCATAATTATTTATATTTTATAACACCTCAGGTGCTAATGAAACAATTTTCATGTATCCTTTGTCACGCAATTCACGAGCAACTGGGCCAAAGATACGTGTACCTCTAGGCTCTTCTGAATTGTTTAACAATACCACAGCGTTGTCATCAAAACGGATATAAGACCCGTCTTTTCTGCGCAACTTGTTTTTTGTACGAACGATGACTGCTTTTGAAACAGTACCTTTCTTAATACCGCCTGCAGGAATGGCATCCTTGACAGTTACAACGATGGTATCACCAATCTTTGCAAAGTCTTGTCCGCTATTTCCAAGTACCTTGATACAAAGTACTTCTTTTGCGCCGCTATTATCAGCTACATTGAGCCTACTTTCTTGCTGAATCATTTTATTTAGCTTTTAGCTTTTTCCTTGTTCTATTGAACTCGGGTGAATACGATTTATTACTTAATTCCTTGGTTTGTTAGGGTAAGCTTATTTAGCTTTCTCCACTACTTCTACCAATCTCCAACGTTTTGTTTTACTAAGAGGACGGGTTTCCATGATCTTAACAATATCACCCATTGTACACTCGTCTTTTTCATCGTGTGCATGGAACTTTGTTGTTTTTTTCACGAACTTGCCGTAGATAGGGTGTTTCACTTTTCTTTCAACTGCAACAGTAATGGTTTTATTCATTTTGTTACTAGTGACTACACCGATTCTCGTTTTACGTAAATTTCTTACTACCATTGTCATAATTTTATACTGTTAAATATCGGTTAGATACCTAACTCTTTTTTCTTTAATTCCGTTTTTAAACGGGCAATGTCTTTACGAAGTCCGCGGATGCTCATTGGATTCTCTAAAGGAGAAATAGCATGAGCGAACTCTAATTTCTTAAGTCTTAATTGATCTTCAGAGATACGGGCAGTTAAGTCCGCAGCGCTTAAACCTTTTAGTTCCTTATTAAAATCATATGTCTTGTTTGCCATAGCAAATACTTTTTTTTTGTTATCCTTATTAATTACAAGGCTCTAATTATAAATCTCTTCTTGTAACGAACTTAGTGTTGATTGGTAATTTCTGTGCAGCTAAGCCCATCGCCTCTTTTGCAACTTCTGGTGTAACACCATCAATTTCAAAAATGATACGACCTGGTTCTACCACGGCAGCCCAGAATTCAGGGTTACCTTTACCTTTACCCATTCTCACCTCTGCAGGCTTACGAGTAATAATTTTATCTGGGAAAACACGAATCCATACATTACCTTCTCTCTTCATTGCACGTGTCATCGCTTGACGAGCAGACTCAATTTGTCTGTTTGTCAACCAAATTGGATCTAATGATTTTAGTGCAAAAGAACCAAAAGCAATAGAAGTTCCGCGCTTCGCTACTTCGCGAATACGTCCTTTCTGTTGTTTTCTGTGTTTACTTCTTTTTGGCTGTAACATCTTATTATATTGTTATCTCTTAATTAATTAATTATCTTTTTCTTGGACCACCTGCTCCTGGACCACGACGATCGTTGTTTCTATCATCACGACGGTCGTCACGACGATCTCCACCACGGAAGTCAGCTCTTTCTCCTGCATCTTTGCCACCAATGATGTTCGGATTTAAATCACGCTTTCCAAGAACTTCTCCTTTACAAATCCATACTTTGATACCGATTTTGCCGTACACTGTTAGCGCAAATAAGCTAGCGTAGTCGATGTCCATTCTGAAAGTATGTAAAGGCACTCTACCTTGCTTGATCTCCTCAGAACGAGCAATCTCTGCTCCTCCGATACGACCACCTACTTTCACTTTGATTCCTTCTGCACCCATTCTCAAGGTAGAAGCAATCGCCATTTTAATAGCACGCTTGTAGTTAATACGATTTTCAATTTGACGTGCAATTGTTTCACCAACAATTGTTGCATCTAATTCTGGACGACGAATCTCTAGAATGTTGATTTGAACATCGTCTTTGTGTGTTAATTTCTTTAACTCTTCTTTGATACGATCTACCTCGCCACCACCTTTACCGATGATGATACCTGGTTTAGACGTGTGAATCGTAATGATTAACTTACCTAATGTACGTTCGATAACGATACGAGCGATACCGCCCTTGTTAATACGAGCAATTAAGTATGTACGGATTTTATGGTCCTCAATTAACTTAGTTGCGTAATCTTTTTTATTACCGTACCAGTTACTTTCCCATCCGCGGATGATACCTAATCTGTTCCCAATTGGATTTGCTTTCTGACCCATAGTGATGGTTTAGAATATTTAGTTTTTTGAATCTGATTTAGTATCTACAATCAATGTTACGTGATTGCTGCGCTTTCTAACTCTGTAGCCACGGCCTTGTGGAGCAGGGCGCATACGCTTTAACGTACGACCACCGTCTACAAAAACTGTTTTAACTACTAAGTTGCTATCTGCTGCACTAGCGCCATTGTTTTTTTGCTCCCAGTTACTGATTGCACTTTTTAACAACTTTGCTAATGGAACGGCATTGTGTTGTGGATGGAAATCCAAAATTGCCAATGCTTTTTCCACTTCCATACCACGAATAACGTCTGCGATCAAACGCATCTTACGTGGACCTGTGGGATAATTGTTTAGTTTAGCTACTGCTTCCATTTCTTTATTGTTTAGTGTTTGAACTTAACGATCAAACCTTAATGTTGATTTACTTTTTTGATCCTGCGTGTCCTCTGAAGTTTCTTGTTGGAGAAAATTCACCTAATTTATGACCTACCATGAATTCGGTCACATAAACTGGGATAAATTTATTTCCGTTGTGTACTGCGAAAGTATGTCCTACAAAATCTGGAGAGATTGTACTTCTACGACTCCAAGTTTTAATTACACCTTTCTTAGTTTTGCCTCCGTTCATATCCTCTACTTTTCCTTCAAGGTTATGATCTATATAAGGACCTTTTTTAATCGAACGACCCATAGTAACGAGTTAATTTGATTGTTAAATTATTTTGTCAATTTTTTTCCGTCACGACGTTGAATGATCAACTTGTCGCTACCTTTTCCTCTTGTTCTAGTTTTCTCTCCTTTAGCATACTTACCATTTCTGCTTCTTGGATGTCCACCAGACGCTCTACCTTCACCACCACCCATCGGGTGATCCACTGGGTTCATAGCCACACCTCTTACACGAGGACGTACGCCTTTCCAACGGTTTCTTCCTGCTTTACCAGCTGTTTCTAAGTTGTGGTCGCTATTAGAAACCACACCGATTGTTGCAAAACAGTTGATCAAAACTTTTCTTAATTCACCAGAAGGCATCTTCAATACAGCATAATCAGTTTCCTTATTTGCTAACTGTGCAGATGTACCAGCACTTCTTACCAATTTACCACCTTGACCAGGTTGCATTTCGATATTGTGAATCATCGTACCTAATGGGATACTCTTCATAGGTAATGCGTTACCGATTTCTGGGACAACGTTGTCACCAGAAGATACAGTTGCACCTACTTGTAAACCATTTGGACAGATAATGTATCTTTTCTCACCATCAGTATATTGAACCAATGCGATAAATGCTGTTCTGTTTGGATCATACTCAACAGAAACTACTTTAGCTTCCATGTCTTTCTTATCTCTTTTGAAATCGATAAGACGATAGTGTTGTCTATGACCACCACCCATGTAACGCATTGCACGACGACCTTGGAAGTTACGTCCTGCAGTTTTCTTTTGAGGTTCTAACAAACTCTTTTCAGGTTTATTAGTTGTGATTTCAGCGTAAGCGTTACCTATTCTCCAACGGGTACCTGCTGTAATCGGTTTGTACTTTCTTAATGCCATTTTCTTTTTTTTTACTTTAAAAGACTTTTAGTCTTACGAATTTTTCAGCTTCGCGGGCTATTGTTATATACTTGCGTAAAGGTCAATGGATTCACCTTTCGCTACGGTTACTAATGCTTTCTTATATCCAGATTTAACACCAGAGATAATACCAGACTTAGTCGAACGAGTCTTGCCTTTTCCAGGAACAACCAATGTGTTTACGTCAACAACGTTTACACCATAAAATTGCTCCACCGCAGTTTTGATCTCTAATTTGTTCGCACGACGGTCTACTTTGAATGCATAACGGCTCAATTTATCTTGCTGCGCATTTGCTTTCTCCGTCAGGATTGGTTTGATTAATATTTCTGTCAACTTCATAATAATAAGTTTTATACCTAAGGATTAAGCTGTTGCTTTTTCCTCTTCGTTAAAGATTTTTGCAGCACCTTCTGTGATCACTAATATATCGGCATTCATGATGTCGTATGTATTGATATCAGATAATAAAGAACTTGCTACGTTAGGAATATTACGTGTGCTTAAGTAGATGTTTTCATCGTACTCAGGTAAGATGACTAAAGTCTTTTTGTTCTCTAATTTCAATTGGTTCATGATCGCTGTGATATCCTTTGTTCTAGGCGTAGACATTTTGATGTCTTCTAAAACTAAGATCGCTTGATCAATCGCCTTATGAGATAAAGCAGAGATTTTAGCCAAATCTTTCACCTTACGGTTTAATTTGAAATCATAAGAGTGCGGCTTTGGTCCAAAGATGGTACCACCTCCCTTATACAAAGGGTTACGGATATTACCCTTACGAGCTCCACCAGTACCTTTTTGCTTGTGTAATTTTCTGCTAGCACCTTGTACTTCCGCACGTGTTTTAACTTTATGCGTACCTGAACGGCGCGCAGCTAAGTATTGTTTAACGGCTAAATAAATAACGTGATCATTTGGTGTTGCACCAAAAATCTCAGCAGGTAATTCTACCTGTCTGCCTGTTTTTTTGCCTTTTATATCTATTACTTCTAATTGCATTGTTGTCGATTAAGTGGTGATTACTTTTGGATTAAAACGATTGAACCATTATGTCCAGGAACGGATCCACTTACTAATAAGTAGTTCTTCTCTGGGAATAACTTTAATACTTTTAAACCTTTTGTTTTAACGCGATCGTTACCCATACGACCAGCCATGCGCATACCTTTGAATACTCTTGCTGGATAAGATGATCCACCAATAGAACCTGGAGCACGAGAACGGTCATGTTGTCCGTGTGTAGCTTCACCCACACCGCTAAATCCATGACGTTTAACAACACCTTGGAAACCTTTACCTTTAGTTGTACCAACAACTTCAACAGTATCTCCTTCAGAGAACATGTCTAAAGTAATAGTTGTTCCTAAAGCAGCTTCAAGATCATAGTTGCGGAACTCTTTTACGAATTTTTTGGGAGCAGTCTGCGCTTTTGCGTAGTGATTAATTTCAGACTTGGTGGAATGCTTTTCTTTCTTGTCGCCCAATGCTAACTGCACTGCACTATAACCGTCAACTTCGGCTGTTTTTACCTGAGTGACTGTACAAGGACCAGCTTCGATGATGGTACAAGCGATTTGCTTACCATCTTCGGCGAAGATGCTGGTCATGCCAATTTTTTTTCCAATAATACCTTTCATCTGTTTTGCGGTTTATGCCCCGCGCTTGGTTCTGAGGACATCCGATGATGATGCTACACTCTAATCGTTAGATGATAGTAGCTCGGATTCAATCCCTGTTTGCTGCCGACCTTTTCCTTTGTTTCTCACAAAGTGAGAGGGAAGTACCGGAAGTAAACAAACCTCGAAGGGCCTGTTTATATTTTACTTACTTCAAACCAGCGCTCCTTTCTCGACTACTGCATATTGGCAGCGATTGGGAGATGGTAATTATAAATACTTATGCTTTAATCTCTACCTCAACACCTGATGGTAAGTCTAACTTACTTAGGGCATCTACTGTTTTAGAAGAAGAAGTATAGATGTCCAATAAACGCTTATGCGTTGCTAATTGGAACTGCTCACGACTCTTCTTATTAACGTGCGGTGAACGTAATACTGTAAAAATGCGTTTGTGTGTAGGCAAAGGAATAGGACCTGTAACTACTGCACCTGTACTGCGTACTGTTTTCACGATTTTCTCAGCTGACTTATCAACTAAGTTGTGATCGTAAGATTGTAATTTTATTCTAATTCTTTGAGACATAGCTTGTTTTTCCAAATTATCTTGGGGTTGCAAAGGTAATGGGTTGTAGCGTAATATTCAAGAAATATTGCCCTTTTTTTATTTTTTTTTAAAAAAAAGGGTTTTGCACTTAAAAGTCCCCAAAAGGGGCTTTTAATATCATTAGAGTAGTTTTTGAGACCTTTATATTATTTTAAAGGTCTCAAAAACTAAAAAAGCCCCTCTCTTATGATGGAGAAGGGCTTTTTATATTGATAATCAATTATTTAACTATTCGTCATCCTTCACTTTACTTTTGTTTTTTGCCATCACTTCCTCAGCAATATTGTTTGGAGCTGGGTTATAATGACTGAACTCCATTGTAGAGGTTGCACGACCAGAGCTCAAAGAACGCAATTGTGTTACGTATCCGAACATTTCACTCAATGGTACTTTTGCTTTGATCACTTGTAAGTTACCACGGCTGTCCATTCCTTCTAACATACCACGACGACGGTTCAAGTCACCAGTTACATCTCCCATGTACTGATCTGGCGTCACGACCTCTACTTTCATGATTGGCTCAAGTAATGTAGGCTTCGCTTTCTTACCAGCAGTTCTGAAGGCAGCTTTCGCACATAATTCAAATGACATTGCATCAGAATCCACGTCATGGTAAGAACCATCGATAACACGCACTTTCATGTTATTCACTGGGTAACCAGCTAAAACACCTTGTGTCATTGAAGTTTCAAAACCTTTATTAATCGCAGGAATGAATTCTTTTGGAATAGATCCTCCGAAAACATCATTTACGAATTGGAAATGCTTGTCTTTATTTTCTGTCAACCACTCTTCATCTGCAGGTCCAATTTCAAATTCGATATCGGCAAATTTACCACGACCACCTGATTGCTTTTTCAAGACCTCACGGTGCTCGATCATTTTACCAAATGCTTCTTTGTAGGCAACCTGTGGATTACCTTGGTTAATCTCTACTTTAAATTCACGACGCATACGATCTACAATAATCTCCAAGTGCAATTCACCCATACCTGATAAGATTGTTTGACCAGTATCTTCGTCTGTCTTTACACGTAAAGTAGGATCTTCTTCTACTAATTTAGCAATCGCCATACCCATTTTATCAACATCAGCTTGCGTCTTAGGCTCAACTGCTACAGAGATAACGGGTTCTGGAATAAACATATTCTCTAATACAATTGGATGGTTCTCATCACATAAAGTATCTCCAGTTTTAATTTCTTTAAATCCAACTGCTGCTGCGATATCACCTGCTTCGATAAAATCGATTGGATTTTGTTTGTTCGCAAACATTTTCATGATACGAGA
>Ga0209598_10000239_pt1 | contig 44433 bp, 39 predicted proteins | sample M_140807_EF_Meta_FD_187317 | JGI IMG/M metagenome (GOLD analysis project Ga0209598, IMG submission 187317) | Freshwater microbial communities from Lake Montjoie, Canada to study carbon cycling - M_140807_EF_MetaG (SPAdes) (version 2) | ecosystem: Environmental > Aquatic > Freshwater > Lake...
GCCTAGGGCGCCTTTGGCTTCAGGTTCAGGACCAGGGGCTGGCGGGGGGCGACCAGGGTGTTCAGGATCTCAAAGTCCAGGGCGAGGGTCGCGGGGGTGACGCCGCCCGTCACCTGGATTTCCGCTTCTCCGAAGGGCGGGACCGTGACGATGTCCGTCGAGGTGTAGAGGGCCTGGGGGGAGCGCACGCGAAGGAGATAGCGAACCGGAGAGGTGTTCTTGATCACTGCGGTGAGGACCTTGGAACCCTCCGCATAGCCGCCCGGTGCCAGGGTCAGGGAGGCGCGGACGATCTGCTCCAGTATGGCCGGCCGGCCGATCAGGCTGTCGCGATACCAGGCGGCTGTCCGGTTCTCGCCCAGGGCCTTGCGGATTGCGGCGGCGGAGCCGTCGGAGGCGAGGACGAGGGTGACGGTCCGGTGCCCACGGGGCACGTCGTTGTCCCAGTCAATCAGGCCATGGATGTCGGATGTGCCGATGATGGCCAGGTTGTTGTCCAGGGCGATGCGGAAGGCCGATTCCGAATAGTCGGCACCATTGGCCACCTCGATCCCATGGAGCTGCTTCTGGGCGATCAAGCTCTGGTGCAGCGGCAGCAGACGCGCCACCCCGTCCGCCTGCTGGCGATGCCAGTAGGGATGGTTCCAGAATACAAAGCCGCCCTGGGCGTTGGCGGTGCGGATGGCCGCTTCCGGATTGTCGCGCGACAGGGCATTGGCGTCGGTGATGAAGACTGCATTGACATGGCCGGGCGGCATCTGGCGCGTGATCTCAGCACCCGCGATAATCAGGACGCTTTCCCCCGCTGCAGCCTTTGCGAGTTCATAGGACCGGTTGCGGTCGGGGTGCGGTATGTCCGCAGCGTGGGGCTGATACTCAAGGTGCTCGGTCACCGCCATGGCTGCCAGGCCGTCACGGCGGGCCTCCTCCACGCGGATCGTCGGCCAGACCTCGCCGTCCGAGAAAACGCTGTGTGTGTGCAGGTCGACCGCCACGATCCGCCCGCCGGCCGCCGGAGCGGGGAAGTCCATCCGCCGCGGATCGTGCGGGCCTTCATGCGCCGCCGCACCGCCGCTCACCGCCAGGGCAATTACGGCTCCGATCCAGAGATTACGCATGGTCGATTCTCCCGTTATGTGACGGGTGTCTCAGATCAGGGCTACAGACCTGTGACAGTCGGGGCCCAGTTGCCGTGGAAGCCCGGGGGAATCCGGTGGGGGATGCGGATGGAGGCCTGGGGCGGGCCCTCGAAGTCGTCGGCGTTCAGGATGACAAGGTCGGTGGCCTCGTTCGACAGATCCACAACATAGCCCATCAGCCAGCCGTCATCCTCGGCCCCTGCCGTCGAGCGCGGGACGAAGACGAATTCTCCGGGCAGGTAGCCCACCCCAAAGTCGTGGACCTGCCGGGTCCCCGCCTCCAGGTCCTGCTTGAACAGGCGGGTCTGGTCGGGCGCGGCGGCGTCGAAGCCCGCCGGCAGGCTCATGGTGTAGGCGTAGCGATAGGGCTTGCCGATCTGGGACTCGTTGGGCCGGGGGAACTCCTGGCCGTCCGGGTCGATCACATGCCGGTCCACGGAGCGGGCGACGGGGTCAATCGTCCAGCGCTCGAAGGGCGTAGCCGTCGACACCGGTCCATCCATCTGGTCGCCATCGAACATGGTGTCGTGGGCGCAGACGTCGAGGATGACCTTGCCATCGGCGGTCTCGTAGCCATTGCAGGGGTGGAAGACGTAGCAGGGCGCGACATCACACCAGATGATGTCGTCCGCGGTCCCGGTCTTCGGCAGGAGGCCCACCCGGGCCCGGTGATCCGGGTTCCAGCGATAGGGGAAGGGGTTCCCTGCCAGCAGGGTCTTCATGGAGAAGGTCACGGGCAGGTCGAGGATGATCACGTAGTTGCGGGTGATCATGCTGTCGTGGATGGAGGGGCCGTTGCGGACCGGGATGGACAGCTCCCGGGTCACGCGGCCTTCCGGGCTCACCACCACGTGGCGAATAGAGTTCAACTCGGGCCCCTCATAGCAGATGGCATGCATCTCGCCGGTTTCAGTGTCCCGGTGGGGATGGGCCGAGAACCCGCCCTTGAGCGTCCCGCCGAAGGGGTCGTGGGCCAGGGTCTGGAGGTCTTCGCCCAGCCGGACCGGATAGCTTCCCGCCTCAACCAGGGCCCAGAGGGCGCCGGCGTGGCCCAGGACATTGGTGTTGACCGAATCCGACTGGCCATTGCGGGGGCCAGGCGCCTCGGGCTCGCCCAGGACTGCGGAGACCGCCCGGGACCGGATCCAGCGGTTCCGGTACCAGAGGGCCTTGCCGGCCTTCAGGCGCACGCCGTGCACCATGCCGTCGCCCGTGAACCAGTGATAGGCCGCCGGGTTGACCGGGGTGGCCGGATTGGGACCGATCCGCAGGTAGCGGCCGTCCAGCTCAGCCGGGATGGATCCCGTGACCTCAAGGGTCTCCAGGGTCAGTTCCGCCTCCATCGGCTTGTGGACGCCTTCGAGATAGGGGTTGGAGGTCTTCCGGGCGGCGAGGCGGGCGCGGTTGAACCCAACCACGGCGCCGAGGCCTTTGGTGACCGTGGCGCGGATCGCGGTTTCGATGGGACTGGACATGACGGGCCGGCTCCTTGGAGGTCGGGATCAGAAATCTTACAGTGTAAATATCGGCAGGTCTGGCCCGTCTGTCAAGCGGGCGAGGTGGCCGGGTTCAGAGGCCCGCCTGCGCCTGTGGGGGCAGGGCGCGGATCCAGGCCCGAACCAGGTCCAGGCCCTCCTCGTGGCGCAGGGTCCGGCCCAGCTCGGGCATCATCACGCCGGGCTCGGTGGAGGCCATTCGATAGGCCAGGATGGAGTGGTCCGGATGGCCGGGATCGACACCGACCAAGAGGTCGCCGGCACCCCGGCCAGCAGCTACCGGAGGCTTACCGATCCCCAGGGCGGCGGGACGGGTCTCCTCGGCGGTGAGGAACAGACCCGAGTTGCTGGCCGACCCCGAGGGGTTGTGGCAATGGCCGCAGTTGACATCGAGATAGGCCCGGGCGCGGGCCTCGACGGGCTGGGAAGCGTCGTCCCAGGCGGCAAGGCGCGGCCGGGCGGTAGGAGGCGGCGCACCCTCCAGCAGACCCGCCTGGTGCCAGTGCTCCAGCTGGTTGGCCTGGCCGCCGCCAGTCAGGGCGACCTCGCGGTTCAGGTTGCGTGCCTTGGGGCCGATCGGGGTGACCGCGCCCTCCAGCTGGTGGCAGGTCTTGCACTGGTTCTGGTTGGGCACGGCGTAGTCGAGGTCGACCTGGACACCCTTGTGATCGGTGAAGCGCACCGGCAGGCGGGCACCGGCCCGCTTCAGCATCGCCTCCGTCCCCTCGGTGTTCCAGACATAGGTCTGGGCTGTCCAACCCGAGGCCTTGTGGATCAGGAGGCGGGTCTCGACCTTGCGCACCTCGCGATCCGGGCGGCGCAGGTCGGCGGGATAGGCGAAAGTCTTCACCAGGACGGCACCCACCGGGAAGTCGAGGACGCCCGTCGAGGTGTAGCCGATCTTCCGGCCCGGCGGGGTGAAGACCAGGCGGGATTTTTCCGAGTGGTCGGTAAAGAGGGGCGTGGCGAGGACGTAGGGAACAAGGCCGGCATTGGGCCGGCCGGCGGTGCCATCGAGGAAGAGACGGTAGTCCGACAGCCGGGGCGCAGGGTCTGCCTGCAGCACCCGGTCCAGGTCGACGCCGGGCGGCGGAGACGCAGCGCCCAGCCAGAGAAGGGCGGCGAGGAGGACGAGGCCACGCCTCACGGACGGGGGGCCTCCAGGCGCACGGGGGCCGGTTCCGGGATCACGGCGTCGCCCACCCTGGCGGCCACAGTGGGAGCTGCGGCGTCCACCCGGCCTGGACCGGGCAGGTTGAGGTTCAGCACCGGCCCGTCGGCCAGGCGCACGCGGGCGGGCACTGGCTGGCCGGGAACCGTGGTCACCCCGTCCCAGACCACGGGCGGCAGGGGACCGCCCAGGGCCTTGGCGATCTCCGGTCCGCCGGGGAACTGCGGGTCCCAGCCATTGCGGCCGATCCGGTTGTCGCGGACCACGATGTCCCGCGGCAGGGGGTTGTAGCGGGGGTCGTCGAAGGCCTGGGTGTAGCTGACCACCATGATCCCGGCGCTCTGGTTGCCGGCGATCTCGTTGTCGAAGACGTGGACGTTCCGGTTGGCCATGACCATCACCCCCGTCCCGGTCGGTACGCCGGCGACGATATTGCCCTTGGGCGCGAAGTTGGGGGTGTCATTGTCCACCACGCGGTTGCGGAAGATCCGGGTGGTGTTGCCGCCCATCTGGGGCAGGTTGGGCAGGTCGAAGACCAGGACGCCACCGGCGTTGTGGGTGGCGACATTGTCATGGACGTCGGCGCGCATGGAGTTCTCGATCTCGATGCCGGCGACGTTGAATTCGGCCCGGCTGTTGCGGACGATGATGTCCTGGGACTGGCCGACATAGATGCCAGCATCGGAGGCGCCGCGCACCACCACGCCGTCGATCAGCACCCGGGACGAGGCCACCGGATAGACCCCGTAGGCACCGTTGGTCGCCTTCGGTCCGCCGGTCCATTCGACCCGCAGGTTGAGGTAGCGGATGTCGTCGGCGCCCTTGGACTTGATCCCGTCGCCCCGGGTGTCCTCCACCGCCAGGTCCTTCACGGTCACCCGGTCGGAGGTGATCATCAGGCCCTCCCCCGCGCCCTTCTGGCCCTTGAAGGACAGGACGGTGGCGCCCGGCCCCGCGCCGGTGACCGTAACGCCGTCCACGTCGAGGGACAGGCCGTCGGTCAGGTCATAGCGGCCGGCGGCGATCTGGACCGTGTCGCCGGGCTTGGCATCCAGCAGGGCGGTCTGCAGCCGCTCCTGGGCGTCGGGGCCTGGCGCGACCGAGAGGGTGGCGGCCTGGGCGGCCCCGGCGGCGACCATCGCGGCGACGGCGGCAAGACGAACGGTAAGGCTGGGCATGGTTTCCCCCGGAAGGCCCTAGCGACGCTGGCGGCCGGGCCGTGGAGGGGGCATGTTACGGCTTAGTGCCCGCCTGTCCAGCGGACCCGGAGACCCGCCATGCGCCGCAAGCCCCGCCTCGCCGCCCTCGCCACTCTCGTAGGCCTGGCCGCCCTGGCCCTGGGCGCGGGTCGCGCAGGTGCCGCACCGCAGGACCGCTACGCCGTCAACGACGGGGTCAGGATCCACTATGTGGTCGAGGGCAAGGGGCCGCTGGTGGTGATGATCCACGGCTTCCCTGACTACTGGGCGACCTGGAAGCCCCTGATGGGCGTGCTCCAGGCAGCGGGCTACCGGACTGCGGCCCTGGACGGGCGGGGCTACAACCTCTCGGACAAGCCAGACGGGGTCGAGGCCTACGCCATGCCCAACCTGGTCGGCGACGTGGCCGCGGTCATCGCCGCCGAGGGGGCGAAGGACGCCGTGGTGATAGGCCACGACTGGGGCGCGGCCATCGCCTGGCAGGTGGCCATCCAGCGGCCCGACCTGGTCAACCGGCTGGTCATCCTGAGCGTCCCCCACCCCTCCGGCTTCGGCCGGGAGATGGCTGGCAATGCCGAGCAGCAGAAGAACAGCCAATACGCCAGGAATTTCCAGACCCCGGGTTTCGAGAAGTATCTCACCGCCGAGGGCCTGGCCGGCTGGGTAAAGGACCCGGCGGAACGCGCTGGCTACATCGAGGCCTTCCGTCGCTCGAGCCTGGCGGGCATGCTCAACTACTATCGGGCGAACTACCCCTCGAGCACGGGCGCGGCGGCCCCGATCTCGGCTGCGGCCCTGCCGCCCGTTCAGGCACCCGTGCTGGTCATTCACGGCATGAAGGACAAGGCCCTGTCCGCTGCCGGCCACGCCGGGACCTGGGACCATGTGGCCCGGGATACCACCCTCCTGATGATCCCCGACGCCGACCACTTCGTGCAGCACGACGCCGAAGCCCTCGTGAACCGCACTATCCGCAGCTGGCTGGCCGACCGCCGCTGAGGCGGGGTCAGGCTGATGTAGTAATCGCTACAAGCCAAATTAGAGTGAGATGTCAGGTTGACTTGACATAGTCAGGCCGAGCTGACATTTTATCAGGGTAACCTGACACCATACGGGATCTCATGAACAACCAACTTCGCCTCCTGAGGGCCGAGAAGGGCTGGAGCCAGGCCGAGTTGGCGGGACGCCTCGACGTCTCCCGCCAGGCGGTCAACGCCATCGAGACCGGCAAGCACGACCCCTCCCTCAGCCTCGCCTTCCGCATCGCCCGCGAATTTGCCCTGCCCATCGAGCAAGTCTTCGGCGGCAACGACGCCTGACGCCCACCGACAAGGAAGACACGATGACCACCCCCGAGACAAACACCGCCCCGCAACTCTCTGGCGAAGACCGCCTGCGCCAGAGACGACGTCGGATTCGCGCCATGTGGGTCGGAATGCTGGGCTTAGGCGCCCTCTTCGGCATAGCCTTCGGTCTGTCCGAGGGCGGCGCCCTCCGGCTTTCGCCCTTGCTGTGGTGGACCCTGGTGGGCCTGCTGGCCGTCGGGGTAGTCGCCGCGAACCTCTGGTACATGCGTCGCGTCGACGAGGTCGAGGTGATGGATAACCTCTGGGCCGCCTTCGTCGGAATGAACGCACATATCCTGATTGGGGCGGGCTGGGTTGCTGCCAGCGCCCGGGGAATGACCCCCGCGCCGGATGTCCTGTCCGTCCTGATGGCCACCCTCATCATCACCCTCATCGCCTACGTCGGCCTCAAGCTGCGCCGGCGCCTGGGCTGAAGCCCCCCTTCCGGAGACCTTCCATGAGACGCTTCCTCGCCGCCCTGGCCAGCGCCCTGGCCCTCGCAGCGCCCACCCTGGCCGCTCCCGCCGCCCCCCGCGACGCCGATCCCGCCCTGTGGGTGGTGCGCGATGCGGACACCACGATCTATCTCTTCGGGACCGTCCATTTCCTGCCTGCGGACCTGGCCTGGTTCGACGATGGGGTGGCCGACGCCTTCAAGGCCTCCGACGAACTGAGGATGGAACTCCTGCCGGTCGAGGATCCGGCCAGCCTTGGCCCCCTCATCCTGAAGCTGGCCGTGGACCCCAAGGGCCGCACCATGGCCCAGAGGCTGTCGCCGGAGGACCATGCGGCCTATGTCCGGGCGCTGACAGAGCTCGGCCTGCCCGCAGCCCAGCTCGAGCCCCTCGAGCCCTGGTTCATCGCCGTCCAGGCGTCCGCCGTGCAGTATGTGAAGGCCGGCATGGATCCGAAGACCGGGGCCGAGGAGGTCCTGACCCAGGCGGCCCGGAAGGCGGGAAAGACCGTCACCGCCTTCGAGACCCCCGAGCAGCAGTTCGCCATGCTCGACTCCACCCCCGAGGCTGAGCAGCTGGCCGGAATCCGCGACCTCGCCTACCACCGCGAGGAGGGCCTGGCGCTGTTGTCGGAGATGATCGACCACTGGGCCCGGGGCGAGCCGGAAGAGACCGGTCGCATCCTGAACGAAGAGATGAAGGAAACCCCCGAGACCGCCCGCATTCTCCTGACCGACCGCAACGCCCGTTGGGCGGCGGACCTAAAGGCGCGCATGGACCGCCCCGGCGTGGTCTTCGTCGCCGTCGGCGCCGGCCACCTGACCGGGAAGGGCAGCGTCCAGGACCAGCTGACCCGGGCGGGCCTGAAGGTCGAGCGCGTCGCCTACTGACGGACTCAGAACGGGCTCGAGAACTTCGGGTCCTGGAGGAGGGCGGTGTCCGTCAGGGTCCCCAGGAAGGCGATCAGGGCCAGCTTGTCGGCCTCTGAGAGGTTGAGCCGCCGCGGGGCGCCCGCATTGTCCCTCAGCTGGGGTGCCAGGTTGGGGCTGTCCTGGACGCCGTGGTCATAGTGCTCGACCACGTCCCGGAGGGTCGCGAACCGGCCGTCGTGCATGTAGGGGCCCCGGACGGCGATATTGCGCAGGGCGGGCGACTTGAACCGCCCACCCCCCGCGCCGACGTCGGTGACCGTTGCGTCGAGCCCGTTATTGAAGACGTTGGGACTGATGTGGGCATCCGTGCCGTGGCAACCGTCGCAGCGGCCAGCGCCTATGTAGATCTGCCGCCCCCGCTCCTCCTGGGCGGTCAGGGTGGCAGCGAAGTTGGGAACCCCGCCCGCGAAGGCCTGGTCGTACTTCGAGCGGTAGGACGACATGGAACGAACGAACTGGGCCAGGGCCAGGGCGATCCGCTGGCGGGTGACCTGGGTGGTGCCGAAGGCGTCGCGGAACAGGGCGGGGTAGTAGTCTGTCGCCGCCAGCTTGGTTTCCAGATCGGCAAGGGTCATGCCCATCTCCGTGGTGTCCTGGATCGGCGTCACCACCTGGTCCTCAAGGGTCGCCGCCCGTTCGTCCCAGAAGAAGCGGCCCCGGTTGTAGTAGCGCGCATTGGTCAGGCCCATGGCGTGGCGCGGGGTCGTCGCGCCCCGGAAGCCGACGCTGAACCGGGCGGAGTCCGAGAACCCCTTCGACTGCTGGTGGCAGCTGGCGCAGGCGATGGTGTCGTTCAGCGACAGCCTGCGGTCATAGAACAGCACCCGGCCGAGGGTCGCGCCGGCGTTGGTCACCGCATTTGTCGGGGGCGTGTTGTCGGCCCCGGCGGGCGTCCCGGGCCCGGTTCGCGTGTAATGCGCCGGTAGGTTGATGTTGGCGTCGGCGTAGGCGAACAGGGTTGCCGGCAGGGTCGGGCGGCCCAGGGACGCCTGCGAGACGGGCGCGACCACGATGTTGAAGGTATTGGTCGCCGAGCCCCCGCGGCCATCGCTCGCGGTGAGGGTCACCGCGACCGTCCCGGCGGTGTGCGGCGTCCCGCTGACGGTGGTTCCGGACACCGACAGGCCGACGGTCGTCACGCTGAGGGTGACCACGTAGGTCAGGGTATCGCCGTCGGGATCCGTGAAGGTGGCGCCCCCCTGCCCGGCGTCGTAGCTGAAGGCGGTCCCGACCGTCGCCGCCTGGGCGGCGTTGGGCCGGGCGACCACCGGCGGACGGTTGACCGCCACGGTGGGCGTATCGGATCCGCCGCCGCCGCCGCAGGCGGCGAGGAGGCAAGCGCTGAAGGCCAGGACAAGCAGGGAGCGGATTCGGATCGTGGGTCGCATGTTTCGTCTCAACGGTGGACCCCGGCAGTTCCGTCGCAGCCCGTCCTCACCCATTGCACTGGCCGGCGGGCGGCTTAATGAAGGGGCGGACCGACGGTCGGGAACACCCGGCGGAAAGACGGGGAGAATGGTCGGAATGTCTGACGGAAACCTTTCAGAACGCACGCGTGACGGGTCAGAACCTGCGGGCGATGCACATCAGTTCGACGTGCTGATTGTCGGCGCTGGCATTTCCGGCATCGGCGCCGCCTGGCACATGCAGACCCAGGCGCCCGGAAAGACCTTCAGCATTGTCGAGACCCTGGCCGACTTCGGCGGCACCTGGCGGACCCACACCTACCCCGGCGTGCGGTCCGACAGCGACCTCCACACCTTCGGCTACAGGTTCAAGGCCTGGCGGGGCCCGCCGATCGCCACGGGCGAGGAGATCCTGGCCTACATGGGCGAGGTGATCGACGAGAACGACATCGCCCGCCACATCCAGTACCGGACCCGGGTGCTGACCGCCGACTGGTCGGAGACAGACTGTCGCTGGGTCGTCGACCTGGAAGACGTTGAGACCGGCGCACGGCGCCAGGTGACCGCCGGCTTCCTGTGGATGTGCCAGGGCTATTACCGGCACAGCGAGGGCTACACGCCGGAATGGCCCGGGATGGACGACTTCCAGGGCCGCCTGGTCCATCCGCAGACCTGGCCCGAGGACATGGACTGCGATGGCAAACGCATTGTTGTGATCGGGTCCGGCGCGACGGCGGCCACCCTGATCCCGGCCCTGGCGGAGACGGCAGGGCACGTCACCATGCTGCAGCGCTCGCCCACCTACTTTACCCCGGGGCGGAACCGCAACGAGCTGGCCGAGACCCTGCGGGAGCTGGAGATCGATCCGGACTGGACCCACGAGATCGTTCGCCGGGCCATGCTGAAGACCGGTGCCCAGATGACCAAGCGGGCCCTCGAGGAGCCGGACCTTGTGCGCGAGGAACTTCTGGGCGTGCTCCGCGGCCTGATGGGCGAGGACTATGTCGCCGAGCACTTCACACCCCGCTACGCCCCCTGGCGCCAGCGCATCGCCTTCGTGCCCAATGGCGACTTCTTCCAGGCGGTGAAGGCCGGCAAGGCCGGGGTGGTGACGGCTGAGATCGACCGCTTCGTCCCGGAGGGTATCCACCTCAAGTCCGGCAAGGTGCTGGAGGCCGACATCATCATCACGGCCACGGGCTTCAACCTGAACGTCCTGGGCGACATCGCCTTCTCGGTGGATAGCCGGCCCGTGGACCTGTCCCAGTCGGTCACCTACCGGGGCATGATGTTTACTGGCCTGCCCAACCTGGCCTGGGTTTTCGGCTATTTCCGCGCCAGCTGGACCCTGCGCGCCGACATCATGGGTGACTTCGTGACCCGCCTGCTGAGGCACATGGACGAAAAGGGCCTGCGCCGGGTCGAGCCGGCCCTGCGTCCCGAGGACGCCGACATCAAGCTGGGCCCGTGGATCGATCCCGAGGACTTCAACCCCGGCTACATGATGCGCGGCGTGCACCTCATGCCCAAGGCTGGCGACAGACCGGAATGGCGCCACACCCAGGACTACTGGAGCGAGAAGGACGTCCTGCCAGTGCTCGACCTCGAGGATCCGATCTTCCGTTACCGCTGAGGGGACAGGCTTGTCTGCCGGGGCACCTTGTGACACATCGAGTGTCAATAGATCGCTGCAGGAGACTCCGATGCCGGACATGACCCCCAGGCGGAAGCGGACCCTGTGGGCCAGCGCCGCGGCGGCGGCGGCAGTCGTGATCCTGGGCTCTGGTGCCACCCAGGCGGAGGTCGCACCTAGGCCTGCTGCCTCCACAGCCCGGCCAAACATCGTCCTGATCCTCTTCGATGACCTGGCGCTGATGGACCTGGGCGCCTACGGCGGCGAGGCCCGGTCCCCCAATATCGACCGGCTGGCGCGGCAGGGCGCCATGTTCACCGGCTACCACACCTCGCCCCTGTGCACGCCCTCCCGGGCCATGCTGCTGACCGGGCTGGACAACCACCGGGCGGGGGCGGCGACCATTGAGGAGATCCTTCCGCCCCAGATGCGGACTCAACCTGGCTACCGCCTGCGGATCGAACCCGAGGTCCTGACCCTCGCCGAGCGTCTGAAGGCGGAAGGCTATCGGACCCTTATGGCCGGCAAGTGGCACCTGGGGCACGGCCCCGGCGACCTGCCCGACGGCCAGGGCTTTGACCGGTCCCTGGCCCTGGACGCCTCCGGCGCGGACAACTGGGCCGCCAAGCCCTACATGCCCTACTATACCAATGCGCCCTGGTTCGAGGATGGGCGGCCGGCGCGGATGCCGAAGCGCTTTTATTCCTCGGACCTGCTGGTCGACCGGCTGACCCGGAACCTCGACGAGGCCCCGCCAGGGCGAGAGCCCTTCTTCGCCTACCTCGCCTTCCAGGCCGTACATATCCCGGTCCAGGCGCCCGCGGCCTACGCGGACGGCTACCGTGGCCGTTTTGACGGTGGCTGGTCGCAGCTTCGGAAGGCCAGGGTCGAGCGGGCCCGGGCCCTTGGCCTGCTGCCCGCCGGCGCCGCCGTCGACGGATTCTCGCCCAATGCCCGGGAGTGGGAGAGCCTGGACGCCGGGGAACGGCGGATCGCCGCCCGGTCCATGGAGGTCTACGCCGGCATGATCGAAGCGGCCGACGCTGCGGTGGGCCGCCTCGTCAAGCGACTCGAGGCCCGGGGCGAACTGGCCAACACCGTCTTCGTCATCACCTCCGACAACGGCTCCGAGCCCAGCGACCCGGTCCACCAGCCCAGTATGAACTTCTGGATGCGGACACATGGCTACGCCTGGCGGCTGGAGGGCCTGGGCGGACCTGGCAGCCTGAACTTCATCGGCCCCGAGTGGGCAGAGGCGGTGGCGGCACCGGGACGCCGCTACAAGTTCTACGCCTCGGAGGGCGGCATCCGGGCGCCCCTGATCATCTCCGGGCCCGGCGTCGTGCCGGGGCGCCGGATCGGTGGCCTGACCTTCGTCACCGACGTCGCTCCCACCCTGGCGGAATTCGGCGGCGCCCGGGCGACACCCGAAGCGCCGGCCATGGACGGCCACAGCCTGCGCGCCCTGCTGGGCGGCGGGACGCAGCCCGTCCGGGGACCCAATGACGTCCTCGGCCTCGAGGTCTCCGGCAATTCGGCCCTGTTCCGGGGGGACTACAAGATCGTCCGCGACATGCCCCCCCTCGGGGACGGTGGGTGGCGGCTCTACAACCTCGCCGCCGACCCCGGTGAAACCCGGGACCTGTCCGCCGCCGAGCCCGACCGGCTCAAGGCCATGCAGGCCAACTACGCCGCCTACGAGCAGCGGGTCGGCGTCGCCCCCCTACCCCCGGGCTACACCAGCCAGAAGCAGCTCGCCGCCAACGCCATCGCCCGCCAGATGCCCCTGCTGGCGGCAGTGGCGGGGGGCATCCTCCTGCTCCTTGGTGGTCTGGGCTATCTGGCTTGGCGCGCCCTGCGCCAGCGTGGCAGGCGGGCGTGAGCGACGGGACCTGGGAGCTTCACGGCCTGAAGCTCTCCTACTTCACGGGCAAGCTCGAGGCCTGGCTCCGCGCCCGGGGCCTGCCCTTCCGGTTCGTCGAGATGGACACGGCCGGCTTCCGCGCCTGCGCCCGGGCGACCGGCGTGGCGCAGATGCCCGCCCTGCTCAGCCCCGGCGGCGAGTGGCTGACGGACACCACGGCCATCCTGCGGCGCCTGGAGGCCGAAGTGCCCGGCCCTGCCCTGCAACCGGAAGCGCCCCTGGCCGCCTTCCTCAGCCTGTTCCTCGAGGACGCCTTCGACGAGTGGCTGTGGCGGCCGGCCCTCTACTACCGCTGGGCCTATGCCGACGACGCGCGGCTGATGAGCCGGCGTATCGCCGCCACCCTGATGCGAGACCTGCCCCTGCCAATGGCCCTGAAGGCCGCGGGGGTCCGTCACCGCCAGCAGAGCGTCTACCTGCGCCAGGACGGGATCACCCGGGCGACGGCGCCCTCGGTGGCGCGGCTCTATCTTGAGGTCCTGGACCATCTGGAGCCGGTGCTTGCGACCCGGCCCTTCCTATTCGGAGAGCGGCCTGTCGCCGCCGACTTCGGACTCTTCGGGTCCATGTTCCGGCACTTCTCCAGCGATCCGACCCCGGCGGAGATCCTGCGCGAGCGGGCGCCCGCCGTCCTGGCCTGGACCGGGCGGCTCTGGAACGCCGACCCCGGTAGGATCGGGGCGGCCCCCCTGCCAGCGACCGCGCCCCGGGACCTTGATCCCCTCCTGCAGTTGGCGGCGCGGGACCATTTGGCCGAGCTGGACGCTAACGCCTCGGCGGCGGCCGGGGGCCTCAAGGTCGCCCGCTTCCGTCGCGGTGACGTGGACTGGCGCCTGCCGGTCTCGCCCTACCGGGTGCAGTGCCTGGCCGACCTCCAGGTTGCCTTCGCCGCCCTTGGGACCGCCGACCGGGCGGAGGTGCAGGGGCGCCTGGGCACCGAAGCGGGTATCCTGGCGCGGCCTGTCCAGCCGGCGCCCCTCCTGGCCCAGCGCATCCGCAACCGGCTCTGGACCTGAAGACCGGCCGGATCCGGGACGGGCTTGCAACCTCGGCGGTCCCGGGACAAGACCGGAACCTGGAAACCAGTCGAGAGGCGGCAAGATGACCTCGGGCGATCCCTCGGGCGGGACAGGACCCATCCCCCGCCCCGTCCTGGCCTGGGGCCTGGCGGGCCTCATCCCCTTTCTGGGCCTCCCTGTCCTGGCCCTGGCTATCCCGGACCTGTCCGGATGGAGCGACCGGGCCCTGGGTCTCTACGCGGCGGTGATCCTGTCCTTCCTGGGGGGTGCGCGCTGGGGCCGGGCCGTCAGCGACCCGGCGCCCGACCCACGGACCGTCGCCTTCAGCCTGGCGCCCAGCGTCGCCGCCTGGGGGCTGGCCCTCCTGCCGCCCGACCGCTCCGGTCTGCAGCTTTGGGCCCTCGCCGCCGCCCTTGTGCTGCACTTCGTCTGGGACCTGCGATCGCCCGGGCTTCCCGTCTGGTATCCGCGGCTTCGCCTGATCCTGACCGCCGGGGCCGTGGTGGGCCTTGCGGCGGGTGCCCTGGCCTGAGTTCGCCGAGCCACCGTCGCGGATGCGAAGGGAAGCCTTCCAACAGCTGCCCGCATCTCGCTACAGTGCGAGCGTGTCCCGGGGCTCATGCCCATCACCAAGCCGGAGCCTCCATGAACAACCCACTGAACCCGCTGCTCGACAGGCTCAGCCGGCCGATGGACATCACCGGGCGGGTCCTGCTGGGGCTCTACTTCGCGGTTCCCGGCTTGATGAAGGTGGCCGGGTTCGCCGGCACGCTGGCCTATATGAAGCTCCACAAGGTGCCGTTCGCCCTGCCGCTCCTGCTGCTGACCATTCCCCTGCAGGTCGGTGGCGGTCTGGCGCTGATGGCGAACTGGAACGCCCGCACCGCGGCCTTCCTGCTCGCCGGTCTGACCCTGCTGATCTGCCTCTTCATGCACGATTTCTGGAACGACTATCCAGGTGGCAACCCGCAGCACGAGATGCAGAACTTCATCAAGAACCTGGGGATCTTCGCCGGCCTGCTGCTCCTGGCTGCACGGCGGCCAGTGCGGCAATCGTAAGATCTTACGCCGATACCCGCTAGATTGAGGGATCGATCACCACCCGGCCGCGGACCTTGCCATCGAGGATCTCGACAGCCAGGCGCGGCAGGTCGGACAGGCTGGCCACCTGGGTCATGGCGTCCAGCCGGGCGAGGTCCAGATCGGTTCCCAGCCGCCGCCAGGCCTCGATCCGGTCGGGCGTCGGGCGCATGACGCTGTCCACCCCGGCGAGGACCACGCTGCGCAGGATGAAGGGCGCCACGGAGCCCGGGAGGTCCATGCCCTGGGCCAGGCCGCAGGCCGCCACCGCCCCGCCGTAGCGGGTCTGGGAAATAGCGTTGGCCAGGGTGTGGCTGCCCACGGAGTCCACTACGCCGGCCCAACGTTCCTTGCCGACCGGTCGGGCGGGACCGGCGAACTCCGCAGCGTCGATCACCTCGGCGGCGCCCAGGCCCCGAAGGTAATCGCCCTCGGTGGCCGCCCGGCGGGAGGAGGCCACGACCCGGTAGCCGAGGGCCGATAGCAGGGCGATGGAGACGCTGCCCACCCCGCCGGCGGCGCCCGTGACCAGGATGTCTCCGGAACCGGGGCTCACCCCCTGGCGCTCCAGGGCCATGACGCAGAGCATGGCTGTGTAGCCTGCCGTGCCGATGGCCATGGCCCGGGCGGTGGACAGGCTGTCGGGCAGCCGGACCAGCCAGTCGCCCTTGACCCGGGCCCTCTGGGCATAGCCGCCATGCCAGGTCTCGCCCACGCCCCAGCCGTTCAGCACCACCCGGTCGCCGGCGGCGAATCCCGGATGGGCGGAGGTCTCCACCACACCGGCGAAGTCGATGCCCGGGATCATGGGAAAGGTGCGCAGGATGGGGGAGCGCCCGGTCAGGGCAAGGCCGTCCTTGAAGTTCACCGTCGAGAACTCGACCCGCACGGTGACATCGGCCTCCATGAGATCGGCGTCGGTCAGGGTCTCGAGCCGGGTCTCGATCCCGGTGTCGGTCTTGTGGGCGCGCAGGGCGCGGAAGGTGTCAGGCACGGTCGGCCTCCATCGGGGATCGGGTTGGGAGTGTTCTACAGGCCTGCCGGCGTCCGGCAAGCGGACCTCAAGCGTCCTTCAAGGCGAAGTCGAGCATGGGATTGATGGCGGGCCAGACCACGCCGGCGTGGGTCTCGCCCTCGAAGACCCGGGAGGCAAAGCGCCAGCCGGTCGGGCCCGCCAGGGCACTGAAGCGGGCGGACAGCTCGACGGCGTTGTCGACCATCCGCGCCGGCGAGCCCTCGGGCTGCTCGAGGGAACCGACGCCAACGAAGAGCCTGGGTGGACGGGCCAGGCCCGGGAGGGCTGAGGTGAAGCCCGCCTCGCCCCGCAGCACGAAGCGTTCGTCCCACCAGATGGATGGGCTGAGGGATAGCCAGGCGCAGAAGGCGTCGGGCCTTCGGAAAAGACTGTAAAGGACGAAGAGGCCGCCCAGGGAGTGGCCGAACAGCGCCTCGCGGGCCGGGTCGACCGGCAGGACCTCAGCGACCCGGGGACGCACCTCCCGGGTCAGGATCTCCAGGAAGTCGTCCGCCCCGGCATAGCGGATCTCACCCGAGGCGAAGGTGTGGTTGGCCTTCTCGGCTGCGCTGGGCTCGGTCGGGGTCAGGTCGAGGAACCGTCGGCCGAGGGCCCCGGTGAAGTCCTCGCCAGGATAGCCCACCCCAACGACGACGGTGTGGGGCAGCTCCAGCCCGCCGGCGGCGCGCAGGCGGGCGGCGTCTGCGAAGGAGCCGAAATAGCCGTCGCCGTCGAGGACATAGAGGACCGGGTATCCCCCCTCGGGCGGCGGGCCGTAGGGCGTGGCGATTCGCAGGCGATAGGCCTTCCCGTTGATGCGGGAGGTGAAGTCCTGCTCCCGGGCGAGGGGGTAGCTTGCAGCCTTCATGGCGGGCCTACCGGTTCAGGGGGCATAGCTGGACCGGCCCTGGACGCCCCAGCGACCGTCCTGGAGGGTCACGATATAGATGGAGTCAAAGGCGCTGATCAGGCTCCCGTCCGGCCGGAAGCGGGCGAAGCGGGTATCGAACTGGACCTTGTCCGGCCCGGCGTGGATCACCTCCCGGCGCTGCCAGGCCGAACGGCCCCACTCCGAAAGGGCAGCGCCAGCGTACATGGCGTCCGTCACCTGCTCCGGAGCCAAGATGGTCACCCGGCCCGAGGCGAACCGCACATGGGGGAAGTTGAAGCTGGCCCGCACGCCCGCGGCGTCCCGGGCGTTCCAGGCCGCCATGAAGGCGTCGAGGACGTCCTGGGCGGCCTCCACCTGGGCGGCGAAGGCGGCATGTTGGGGACGAATGGACGGTCGCTCGACCGATGGGTCTGTCATGCCGGGTCCTCCCAAGCGCCCTACTCCTAGGGAAGTCTACCCGCGCCCGGCAGGCAAGCCCCTCAGAATACCTTTCGGAAACTGATCTCCACGGTCCGGCCCACCGGATCGATTATGTCCTCGGCATACCCCGCCGGAACGGCCCCCAGAGTGTCGCGGACCTTGAGCTTGGCGTCGAACAGGTTGTCTACGGCCAGGCTTACCCGGGCGCCTTTCAGCACCGGCCAGCGCCGGACGAGGTCCGGGGACCCGGTGAAGGTTTCGAAGAGGCGGATGTCCACCGTCGCCAGGTCCGAGAAGGACAGGTCGCCGGCCGGGGTCGCGCCCCGAACCTGGGTTCCGCTCTTCCAGGCGGCGCTGAGGCGCGCACCCCGACCCTGGCGGAAGACGCCCGCCTGCAGCTCGACGGCATTGGCCGGGGTCCCGCCCCGGGAGCCCGCGGCCGAACCGTCAAGGAGGTCAAACACCGGCCCGCCCTGCCGGACCAGGATCCGGTCGGTGAGTACGGCCGTGTGGTAGACCGACACCTGCCATCCGGGCCTGCCCGGGGGACCGCCCATTCCGGGCCCGGACATCATGGCCATGGGCGGCCGGCCACCGCCGCGCGCGCCGAGCGGCGAGCCTGCACCCGGTCGCCCCGTCGCCGGGCTCTGCCCTCCGAACCAGTTGAAGCCCCAGCGAATCTCCTCGCGGTCGCTGCGCAGGAAGTTCACGGGGCGGATGTCAACGACGGCCAGCTTACCGCTCTCGTCCCTTAGGAACCGCTCGGGGAAGGCGGCCTGCACCTCCGCCGTGGCCGCCGGCAGGGCCGAGGCTGGATCATCGGCCCGGCTGAGGGTGTAGCTGACCGAGAGGTTCAACTCCCGGTCGGCGAACGGCTTCCAGTTGACGCCCAGGCGCGTCGCATCCCGCTGGTCGCTGCGCAGGGAAGGATCGCCGCCAGAGACCTGCACCACCTCGACGGTCTCGCCGCGCACATAGTCGAACACCCTCACCCCGGTGGTGAGGGTCCGGGGGGCACCCAGTTGGCTGAGGGTGGGGGGCGACTGGTCCCGGCTGAAGGAGGCCAGCAGGTTCAGCCGGTCGACGGGCGACCATTTCAGCCCGCCGCCTAGCGTGCCGAGATTCCCGGCGTCCGACAGGCTCTCACCCTTGAGGTTGAAGTTCAGGGAAAACTCGCCGAGACGCCCCCATCCCTCGTCCTCACGTCTCAGAAGGGGCGTGTCGACGCTGACCTGGACGCTAACACCGGTGCGGGAGAGGTCGGCCTCGCGCACCAGCTCGCGGCGTACAGAGCGCGATCGCAGCCAGTTGCCAGAGGCCCCGACCCGGGCCGAGACGAACAGTGGACCCGCCGGAAGCTCGGCCGGGGATCCCGCCGCGAGGGCCTGCACCTCGGCGCCGGCGGTTCGCGAACGGGTCCGGTCTTGGGCGAAGGCGGGAAGGTCCGCTGCGCCAGGGGCATAGGGATTGAAGGCTGCATCCGCAGCCGCAAGCCGGGCCTGGGCGGGTCTTGTATCCACGCCCCCATCGGTCCGGCCGACCACGTCGGCAAGGTCCAGTCCACCCGTGAGGGTCAGTCGCCACCCCTGCAGGCCACTGTTGAGGCCGAAACCCAGGCGTGCGCTCCAGTCCTCTGAGGTCTGGCGGATGGCGCCCCTGGAGGCATCCCGGCGCAGCAGGTCCACAGGACCTGCAAAGGGCGACCAGATCCCGCCGCCGGGAACCGTCAGGCTGTAGGCCGGCCGACCCTGGAGGGACTCCGAACTGCCGGCGCCGATCACCGCGTTGAAGGTCGCGGTGGTCCCCGGCGAGGGGCTTCGGGCCACCACCCCGTTGATCGTCAGTCGGCGAGTCTCGGGCGTCAGGGTTCGATAGGCGCCTTCGTCCGCCGGCGGGACCTGGCCCGCGAGGGCCGCGACCTCGGCGAGGGTCGGCGGCCGGGACGCCGCAATAGCGGGAAGGCCGGCGAGGGTCACCGGGACGCCTACCAGGGTACTGAGGGCCGGATCGATCTGTCCGCCGGGGCCCCGGCCCCTGTAGAGGCCAGGGGTGGTGAAGAGGGCCGTCGAACCGGTCGGGGGAATGTCCCGCTCGTCCTCGGTGATCGCCGAGGTGCCCGACAGCTCGGCCTTGAGCTGGGTCCGCTGGTCGCCATCGATCCGGAACAGTCCCGCCTCGATCTCCCGGGTGACCGTGCCGCCTGCCGTGGCGGCCTCGATGTCAACCTCGGTGGTGACGGCCCGAAATGTCTTGCGCGTGATGAAGTTGAGCACCCGCTGGTCGGCGGTATAGCCGTACTTCAGGGCCGCCTCCTCGGGCAGGACGTCGACACGCACGATGGCCTCCGGGGGCAGGTCGCGGAGTTCCGAGAACCCCGAAATCCGGGCCCCGTTCAGGAGGACGACCGGCATCCCTCCACGGCTTCGCCCCCGGCCGGACTGGGTCTGCGGGGCCAGCTGGGCCACCAGTTCGGCGACGCTGCTGACGCCGTAGGACTGGATCTCGGCCTCATTGATCTGCAGCTCGGGCTTGATATCGCCGAGGACCGCGCCTGCACCGTTCGCCGGCGCCTCCACGACGAGCTCATCCACGACGGTGGCCTCGCGGACAGGCGGGGGCGGGGCTGCGCTTGCCGGCGCTGACGCCGCGGTCGCGGCGAGCAAAGGCACCGCAAGGGCCGCAATCAGACGCTTTGACACAGGCTTAGCTTTCAGGTCGTCCCGTCGCGGACTTGGGCTGAGATAGGGGCAAGCGACAGCAAGTCCAACGCATGGCCACCGAAAATCCGTTGGCGGAGCCGTCAGGCCTGTCGCAGGTGGAACCTCACGCCACCGATCTCCACGCGGTCGGGACCCGCGGCGAGGCCCCTGGCCCGGGCCCGGTTGACCACTTCCGCCAGGTCGCGGACCGTCAGGTCCACCGCCGAAAGGCCCGGGCCCCGGCCGTCGGAGGGTGCGACGAACCTCAGGTCGGCATTGTTCAGCGGAACGACAGGGACGCCCCCGACCATCTCCATGGGCGAGCCGGTGACGGCGCTCCAGAGACGGGCGGCGGCGACGGGATCGTCGGCCTGCAGCTCGACGCCCGTGAAGTCGATGACCAGGTCCTGGCGGACCTTGTCCTCCCAGCCCTTACCCCCGGCTGGCGGCCAGGGACCGGCGAGGTCGCCGTTTTCGTCCCACTCGACATCCAGGAAGGTGGTCTTCAGGTCGCCGGGATGCAGCTGGATCAGGGTCCAGCCCCGGCGGGCCGACTCCCAGGCCACCCGAACCCCCGAATTGGCGGCGCGGGCTCGGACCGCCTCGAGCGCCTCGAGTGTCGGCGTCTGGGTGATGACCATATAGCCGCCGTTTCCGCTGCGCCGTTCGAGATATCGCCCGGCCGCGGTGTCCGGCTTCACCGGCGCGACCACCTCGAAGAAGTTCCTGCCAACTGGCAGGAGGGTGTTCTCGAGGCCAAAGACGGCGACGCCCGGGTCGATGAAACAGCGGGCCAGGCCGAACACCGCCTCGAAGTCCTGGAGCACTGGCTCCAGCCTTTCGGCGACAAGGGCGATCTGCCTCAGATGGACGGTCATGTTGCGCCTCCCCAGGGCCTGGATTCCCTTGGAACCCACCCTGAGGTCGCCGGGACCGGGTGACAAGTCCCCGGCGGGCTCCGAGGGCGAGACATCTGCCCGTGCATCGCCGCGCTGAACCGCCACCGGGGCCGAGCTGGCGCGCGACTTCTCCTGACCGGCGAGCCGCGGACGACATGGACAGGGCGGGCCTTCCCGTCGCATAGAAAGGTCCGTGAGCACCGCTAAACTCCAGCGCCGCGCGGACATTGACTGGATCCGGATTGCCGCCTTTGGCGTGCTGATCCTCTACCATGTCGGCCTCGTCTATGCGCCGTGGGACTGGCATGTGCACAGCCCGCACACCGTGCCGGGCCTGGGACTGGTGGCCCTGGTCACAAACCCCTGGCGGCTGACCCTTCTGTTCATGGTCTCGGGGATCGCCCTGAGGTTCATGGTGCGGCGCACCCCGCCCGCCCAGGCGATAGGCCAGCGCCTGCGCCGACTGGTCCCGCCCCTGCTCTTCGCGATCCTCGTCCTGGTGCCGCCGCAGTCGTGGATCGAGGCCCTGGAGAAGGGCAGCTTCTCAGGATCCCTCGGCACCTGGTGGCTCTCCGAATTCAGCCCCGCGGGGCTGAGAGACGGCGTGCCCCTGAACCACGTCTGGTTCGTGCTCTACATCACCGTCTACAGCATCGCCGCCCTCGCCCTGGCCTCGGCCCCGCAGGTTTTCAGCTGGCTGGAGACCCTGCTGGGCCGGCTCCTTGGGGGCCCAGGCCTGCTGGTCAGACCGATGATCTACCTGGCCCTGCTCCGACTCTGGATCTTCCCATCTGCGGGGCTGACCAACCACATCACCGATGATCCCTACAACCACGCCATGTCCTTCGGCGTCTTCCTGACCGGGTTCCTCCTGGCCCTGCGGGACGACGTCTGGACCCGTTTCGAGGGTCTGCGCTGGACCTCACTGGCTGTGGCCGCAGTCAGCCTGCCGGCCTTGATCGCCTTGTCCCAACCCTTGGACCTGCCGCCATCGTCTCCCGCCAACCTGGTCTTCGCCGTGTACCAGTGGGCCACAATCTGCGCTGTCCTGGGTTTTGGCAGCCGTCACCTGCGAAGCGCCGACGGACCGGCCCTTCGGTACCTGACGGATGCGGTATTTCCCTGTTACCTCGCCCACCAGACCTTGCTGGTGATCGCCGCTCACCTGCTGAAACCCCGGGGCCTGCCGGTCGGCGTCGAGGCTGGACTTCTCGTGCTGATCACCCTCGGCGGCAGCCTGGCAGTTTACGAGATCGTCCGTCGGAGCGGACCCCTTCGTCCCCTCTGGGGCCTGCGACCAAGGCCGCGCACACCATGACCCGGTTCCGCCGCCGCCGCGCCCTCCTGCAGATCGGGATTGCAGCGCCGATCCTGGCCTATGCCAGTGTCGGCCTGGCCGCCCTGACTTGGCCGGGCTTCAACCACGCCAAACAGTACCTGAGCGAACTGGGCGGTGCGGCGGCTCCCCATCCGGCCATCTTCAATGTCGGGGTCCTGGTCTCGGGCGCAGGCGCCGGCCTGGCAGGAATCGGCTTCGCCCTTTCCCTGCTGGCCCTGGGCGGCGCAAGGGTCTCGGCCGGCCTCATCGCCCTCTGCTTCGGCCTGGCTGGCGTCGGACTGGTCCTGTCGAGCCTCTATCCCTGGCCAGACCCGCGGCACCTCGCCATCAACCTGGGGCTGGGCATACAGATCGCCCCCCTGGCCATGGTCTGGGCCCTGCGGCGGATCGAGGGCACAGGTCGGCTCCGGATCTTTCTCCTCAGCGTCTTCCTGGTCATGGCGGTCCTGACCATCCTGACCAAGCACCTGATCTTCAAGGGCCTGGTCAATGACGCCAATGTCGGCTGGTGGGAGCGGGCCTTCGCCATCGTCCTGGTCGGGTGGACCGGCGTCGCGGCCTACGCCCTCGAGCGGCGGCTTCTCGCCCAGGCCCGATCCGCGTCCGACGCCTGAAATTCGGGCACCGCCTAACCGCAACCGCCTGAAGTCTGCGCAGACCCCACTTCACGATTCCGTTATTGCATTTGCCGCAATGCAGCATAACATAATCGTGATCACCGTCTTCCGTCGGTAGATCCAGGGAGCGGCTCGGGAAATGGAAGGCGTTCGCAACGGGGAGTTCGGCGTCCCCACCGGGAGCGCCTGGACGGCCGCAGACACAGTGCGGGCCTGGCTTCCCGATGCGTCCCCCCTGGAAATGCCAAGGCAGGACCTTGCCGAGGCCGGGACCCCGCCTCCGGTTCCGGCACCCCGGGGCCTGGTCCTTCGACGCCTGGTCATGCTGGCGGCGACCTTGTCCCTGGCCATACTCGCCTTCCTAACCCCGGCGCGGATCTATGCCGAAGAGGGCTTCACCGCCCTTGAGATCATCGCCCTGTGCCTGTTCTCCGCCCTGATCATCCCCTTGTCGGGATGGTTCTGCAGCGCCCTGGCTGGCCTCGTGCTGCAGGCCACAAGAGGCGATCGCGACCTCTTCGACTTCCCCGAGCGGCCTCGCCGGCCAAGCGTCCGCACCGCCCTGCTCATGCCTCTCTATAATGAGGACGTCGGTGCGTCCTTCAACCGCCTGGCGCGGATCGACGCGAGCCTGAAGGCCCTTGAAGCCGCCGGCGCCTTCGACATCTTCATCCTGTCGGACTCGACCAGTGCGGAGGCCGCAAAGGCCGAGTGGACAGCCTTCCAGACCTTCCGCCTGACGTCCGCCTGCCGGGCCTATTACCGGCGCCGGGAGTCGAACACCGAGCGCAAGGCGGGGAACATTGCCGACTGGGTCCGCCGGTTCGGCGGTGCCTATCCGCACATGGTCATCCTCGACGCGGACAGCCTGATGTCCGGTGAAACCCTGCTTCATCTGGTCGACGCCATGGAGCGACATCCCCGGGCAGGCCTGATCCAGACGACCCCGGCCATCGTCAATGCCGAAACCCTCTACCAGAGGGTCCAGCAGTTCGGCGTCCGCCTTTACGGCCGCGTCGCCGCTACGGGCCTGGCCTGGTGGAGCGGCCCGGAGTCGGCCTATTTCGGCCACAACGCCATCGTCCGCGTCCGGGCCTTTGCGGAGTCCTGCGGCCTGCCTGTCCTGCCCGGGCGAAGGCCCCTGGGCGGACATGTCATGAGCCATGACTCGGTCGAGGCCGCCTATCTCCGGCGTCAGGGCTGGGCCGTGCACATGACCGGTGCCCTGGCTGGCAGCTTTGAGGAGGCCCCTCCCAGCCTGCAGGCCTTCCTGGCGCGCGACCGTCGCTGGTGCCAGGGCAACATGCAGCACCTGCGACTGCTGACCGCCGCCGGCCTGCACCCCATGAGCCGCCTGCAGATGTTGATCGGCGTGATGGCCTACCTGGCCTCGCCCCTGTGGTTCCTGGCCCTGCTGACCGGCCTGGTGATCCAGTTCCAGACCGAGCCCCGTCTGGTCGAGATCTCGACCCTGCACGGCTGGCGCACCCTTGCCGAGCCGCGACATGACGGCCTGATCGTCATCTGGATGGCCACCCTGTCCTGGTTCCTCCTGTTCGGACCCAAGCTGTTCGGCGCCCTGCTGGTGCTTGGCCGCCGCCGAGACCGCGAGGCCTTTGGCGGCGTCGGCTTCATCCTTCCGGGGGTGGCCCTGGAGATGGTCATGTCCATGATCATGGCGCCGATCATGATGGTCAGCCATACGCGCATGCTGATCGAGATCTTCTCAGGCCGGGATTCCGGCTGGCGGCCGCAGCAGCGGGAGGCTGGCAAGATGCGCTGGTCCGAGGCCTTCGCCGCCCACGCCTGGGAGGTCCGGGCCGGCGTCGTCTTCGCCGCCGCCCTCCTCGCCCGCCCTGACCTGACCCTGGTCTTCCTGCCCATCGTCCTGCCGCTTCTGGCGGCCCCGGCCATCTCCCTCCTCGGCTCACGGGTCGAGGTCGGCGCCGCCGCACGCCGGGCGGGCTTCCTGCTGACCCCTGAGGAACTTGACCTTCCTGGGCGTCCGGCGCGGAAACGCCAGACCGCGGCCAGCCCGGCGGCGACAGCCCTTGGTACCGGCCTTGCCGGTGCCTTGCCCGAAGCGGCCTGACCACCACCTGGCCCCCGGATTCAGTCGCCGGGGTAGACTTCCTCGACCAGGGCCAGGGGCTCTGCGTCTCCCGTGACCAGCAAGGCCCGGCAATGCAGGGCCGAGACCCGCCCGGCGACCTCGACAAGGCGCGTCTCCAGCCGGATACGGCGATAGCCGAGGGGCTGGGCCACCACGCCGAAGGGCGCGTCCGTCTCCGCAAGCCGGCGGCGCATGTCGTCGGTCAGACGCCCGGGCCGGTACCAGTTGACGGCCCGGGACAGGACGAAGGCGCCCCAGACCAGGCGCACCCTGCGGCAGGCCAGGTCTTCCTCGGGGGCCGCCTGCAGGTGAGCCCTGACCCCGGCGTCCGCGATCTCCGAGCCGGGCTCCACCCGGGCCTGGACCCAGGGTCCACCGGGCAGCCCAAGCGCTTCGCAGCGGGCCTGGAGCACCGCCGTGGCGCTGTCGCCGGCATCAAGATCGCGGCGCAGGGAAAGCAGGTCATCAGAGAGCACGGACATCGGCCGCGCCTTAGATCATGTTCCGATAAGTGGGAACCGGTTATCGGATCGAAACCGGATCTAACTTTTTGGACTGCCTCGCGTGCCGCACGTCCCAACACATTCCGGGGCCCGGGGCCTTGGGGGTCCGGGCGGACGGCGCTAAGACAGGGCCATGTCCCGACCTGCCTGCCGCCTCTACCTGATCACGCCGCCTCAGTTGGGCGACCTCGCCGTCTTTGCCGGACGCCTGGAAGCCGCCCTGTCCGCCGGGGACGTGGCCGCCCTGCAGGTTAGGCTGAAGGACGCCTCGGAAGCCGAGATCACCGAGGCGGTCCGGGTACTGGGCCCCATCGCCCGGGCGCATGACGCCGCGCTGATCCTGAATGACGACCCCGACCTGGCCGCGCGCCTCGGCTGCGACGGGGTGCACGTGGGCCAGTCCGATATGCCCTGCGCCGAGGCCCGGCGCCGGGTTGGCAAAGACCGGACCGTCGGCGTGACCTGTCATGACAGCCGCCACCTGGCCATGGAGGCCGCCGAGCAGGGCGCAGACTATGTCGCCTTCGGGGCCTTCTTCCCAAGCTCCACCAAGGACGCCCCGACCCGGGCGGAACCCGAGACCCTGTCGGTCTGGCAGGAGACCATGCAGACGCCCTGCGTCGCCATCGGCGGCATCACCGCGGAGACCGCCCGCGGCCTGGCGGCGGCCGGGGCCGACTTCCTGGCGGTATCGGCGGGGGTCTGGAGCCACCCGGAAGGCGAGGCCCAGGCGGTGCGCGACCTGAATGTGGCCATCGGCGAGGGCCTGGCGGACCGGAGCGGTACCGGCGGAGCCTGATCACCCTAACCGCACCTTGCCTTGCGGCGGCCCGGCCACTAGGTTCCGCGACCCATGTCGACCCAATCCGCCCTCCTCAAGGTCATGTCCGACGCCGCCCGGCAAGCCGCCCGGGGTCTCAACCGAGATTTCGGCGAGCTGGCCGAGCTGCAGGTCTCCCGCAAGGGTGCCGCAGACTTCGTGTCCGCGGCCGACATCAAGGCCGAACAGTCCATCTTCGAGAGCCTGGCCAAGGCCCGTCCGGGCTACAACTTCCTGGGCGAGGAGCGGGGCCTGATCGGGGGGACGGACAAGACCCACACCTGGATCGTCGATCCCCTGGACGGGACGACCAACTTCCTGCACGCCATCCCGCACTTCGCCATCAACATCGCCCTTCAGCGCGAAGGGGCCATCGTGGCGGCGGTTACCTACAACCCCGTGTCCAACGACCTGTTCTGGGCCGAGAAGGGCAAGGGCGCCTTCGTCAATGACCGGCGCCTCCGGGTGGCGGTCCGCCAGAAGCTCGACGAGTCGGTCCTCGCCACGGGGATCCCCTTCATGGGCCACGGCCAGCACGCCCGCTTCCTGAAGGAACTGCACCAGGTGAGCCAGCGTGTCGCCGGCGTGCGTCGGTTTGGCTCTGCAGCCCTGGACCTGGCCTGGGTGGCTGCGGGGCGGATGGACGGCTTCTGGGAGCGCGACCTCAGCGCCTGGGACCTGGCGGCGGGTCTCCTGCTGGTCACCGAGGCTGGCGGCAAGGTGACCACCGCCGACGGCGGCGACGACATCCTGGAGACCGGCAGCATCTGCGCTGCCAACCTCGACCTGCATCCCCTGGTCCTCGAGCGTCTGAAGGCCGCGGCCTGAGCCGGGCCGGACGGCGGCTTGACGAAACCGTCACGCCCCTGCGTTAGTCGGCTCTCATGCCAAGCTATCTTCCCTCGCGCCGCGCCTTCGGGGCCGGCTTCGTCGCTGCAGGAGCCCTGATGGCCTCCGCCCGCACCGCCGCCGCCGCGCCGCGCCCGCAGGTCGTCGCCCACCGGGGGGCCAGCGGCTACCGTCCCGAGCACACCCGCCAGGCCTACCTCCTGGCCATCGCCCAGGGGGCGGACGTCATCGAGCCGGACCTCGTCCTGACCAAGGACGGCACCCTGGTGGCCCGCCACGAGAACGAGATCGGCGGTACGACGGACATCGCGTCCCGTCCCGGGTTCGCGGGCCGGAAGACCGTGCGCGTGATCGATGGCGAAAAGGTCGAGGGCTGGTTCACCGAGGACTTCACCCTGGCTGAGCTCAAGACCCTGAGGACCCGGGAGCGCCTGCCGGAACTGCGGCCGGACAGCGCCCGCCACGACGGCGAGGACCAGATCCTGACCTTCGCCGAGGTCGCCGACCTGGCCCGCAAGGAATCGACCCGCCTGGGCCGCACCGTCGGCCTCTGCCCGGAGATGAAGCACCCGGCCTATTTCCGGGCGCGCGGAATGGCCATCGAGCCGGTCATGGCCGCCGCCCTGAAGGCCGAGGGCCTCGACTCCGCCACAGCCCCGGTCCTGGTCCAGTGCTTCGAGGTCGGCCCCCTGAAGACCCTTGCCACCCTCTCCAAGGCCCCCCGCGTCCAGCTCGTCTCCGCCGAGGGCGGCCCCGCGGACCTGCCGGGCGTACGCTACGCCGACATGGTTACGGTCGAGGGGCTGAAGGCCATCGCTGGCTACGCCCAGGCCCTCGGCCCGGAATGGCGCCAGGTGATCGCCATCAACTCCGCCGGAGCCCTGGCCGGCCCGACTCCGCTGGTGGTGAACGCCCACGCCGCAGGGCTGAAGGTCATCCCCTGGACGGTACGGGCGGAGAACGCCTTCCTGCCGCCAGCCCTCAGGCGCGGCACCGAGCCGGGCGCGCACGGCGACGTTGCGACCCTTCTCAAGGCGCTCTTCGCCACCGGCGTCGACGGCCTGTTCAGCGACTTCCCGGACCTGGCCGTCGCGGCCCGCGGCACCTAGGGCCGGTTTCGATCCAAAAACCGGTTTCCAGTTTGTCGGAACCGGATCTAGCCCGCAGCGTCGGTGAACTGCAGGGCGGCGAAGCGGGCGTAGAGGCCGCCCCGGGCTGTCAGCTCGGCATGGGTTCCGGTCTCCACGACCCGACCTTCGTCCATCACCACGATCCGGTCGGCCTTCAGGACCGTTGCCAACCTGTGCGCGATGACCAGTGTGGTGCGCCCGCGCATGGCCGCGTCGAGGGCCTCCTGGACCAGCTTCTCGTTTTCCGCATCGAGGGCGCTCGTGGCTTCGTCCAGGAGCAGGATCGGCGCCTGGCGGACCAGGGCCCGGGCGATGGCGAGACGCTGCCTCTGGCCTCCTGACAGGCCCCGGGCGCGCTCTCCAAGGGGGGTCTCGAAGCCTTCCGGAAGCCCCGCGATAAAGCCCTCCGCCTGGGCGGCGCGGGCGGCGGCGCGGATCTCGTCGGGCTCCGCGCCTTCACGGCCGAAGGCGATGTTGTCGGTGGCCGAGCCTGAAAACAGGGGACTGTCCTGCGCCACCAGGGCGGCCTGGGCGCGGATGTCCCGGGGATCGGCCCGCCTCAGGTCCACCCCGTCGATGCGAACGACGCCGCCGAGGGGGTCGTAGAACCGCAGGAGGAGGCGGAAGACCGTACTCTTGCCGGCGCCGGAGGGGCCCACCAGGGCGACCCGCTCCCCGGGCGCGACGGTAAGGGTCAGGCCATTGAGGGCCGGCGCGGCCTCCCGGCCCGGATAGGCGAAGACGACATCCTCGAACCGGATCTCGCCGCGCCCGGGCAGTTTCTGGGCGTCGGCCGGCGCCGCAATCCCCGGCTGGGCGGACAGGAGCTCGGCCACCCGTTCCATGGCGCCGGCGGCCTTCTGGACGTCGCCCCACATCTCCCCGAGGGCCCCGACGGAACTGGCGGCGAAGACCGAAAGGAAGGCGAACTGGAACAGGGCGCCCCAGGTCAACTCGCCCCTCTGCCCGGCGTGGACGCCCAGCCAGAAGACCGCGACCACGCCGCCGAAGACCAACATGATGGCCGCAGCGGTCATGACCGCCCGAGCCGACATGCGCCTCAGGGAGGTACGGAACGAGCGTTCGACGGCGGCGCCGAAGCGGTCAGAGGCGGCCCGCTCGCGCCCGAAGGCCTGCACGGTCTCCAGGGCGTCCAGGGTCTCGCCGGCATGGCCGACCGCCCGGGCGAACTCGTCCTGGGTCGCGGTGGTCAGGGTGCGCAGGGGCCGGGCGAACAGGAACAGGGGCACCACGACCACAGGAATGATCAGCAAGACCAGCAGGGTCAGCTTGGGGCTCACCCAGAGCATCAGCACCAGCGACCCGATCATGATCAGGGTGTTGCGGAGGAAGATCGAGGCCGTGGTGGCCAGGAGGTTCTCGATGATCTGGATGTCGGTGGTCAGGCGGGACAGGACCTCGCCCGTGCGGGTGGCGATGAAGAAGGCCGGGTCCAGGGTAAGTATGTGGCCATAGACCGACTTGCGCAGGTCGGCCACGATCCGCTCGCCGAGCCGGGTCACCCAGTAATAGCGAAGGGCGGTGAACAGGCCGAGGGCCACGGCCACGGCGCCCAGCAGCCAGAACCAGCGGTCCACGGAGTCCCCGCCCCGGTTCGAGGTCAGGTGTTCGACCAACACGCGCACCGCGCCGCTCATGCCCAGGGTGGCCGAGGAGGTCGCCACCATCAGGAGGCAGGCGATGAAGGTTTCGAAGCCGTGCGCCTTCAGGATCGGCAAGAGGGTCGACAGGGCTGTCAGCTTTCGCGTGGAGCCGCGCCGCTCGGCGGCGGACTGCATGTCCTGCGCCAGCGCCCCGCCTGCGCTTGGACGCCCTTCAACCGCGGATTCCGACAAACCGTCCGACATCTGGACCCCGCCCTTGCTCTACCGGCGCGCTTTGCTGTAAAAGCCCCGCTTTCCGCCCGTCGGCCTCCCGGAGGGCGGCGTACTGACACTGGCCGCTCCTTTACGTCGGATGACCCCGAGATGAAACAAGACACCCATCCCGACTATCACTTCATCACCGTGGTGATGACGGACGGCACCAGCTATCCGACCCGTTCGACCTACGGGAAGGAAGGGGCGACCCTCAACCTCGACATCGATCCCAAGACCCACCCGGCCTGGACCGGTGGCAACCAGCAGCTCCTGGACCGCGGCGGCCGTGTTTCGCGCTTCAATGCCAAGTTCGGCGGCTTCACGCGCAAGTAGGTGGTCAGCCTGCGAAGGCTGACATCAGGCGTAATTTGTCGGTCAGCCTGCGAAGGCTGACCTGAGGCGGTCGATCTGTGAGGCCACCGAGTTCACCGGCACCTCGACCTCAAGATACAATTGGCGATCCATTCGGGCGACCCGCTCAAACAGGCGGTCAACGCGCTGCGACAGGCCTGCGAGCGCGTCGGGCAGCCGGCCTGGCCGGGATCTTCCGGGCCGGGGCCCGCTCAGCCGGTAGCGGGGATCGGCGGCGGCCGCCGCAGGCGTCTCGCCATCCCGAACGGCCTTCTGCACCAGGAGCCAGGACGACACCTGCATGAGGCGGGTGGTCAGGCGCATGCTCTCGGCGGCATAGTCGGAGGCGGCCTCCCGGCCGAGACGGCGGGCCTCCATCCGGCCGGAGCCATCGAGGTAGGTCGACGCCTCCTGGACCAGGTCCAGGCCTTCCCGCAGGGTTCGCTCGAAGACTTCGACCGCCGCAAGGTCCAGGACCACGCCCGACTTTGTGGCCACGGCCGGATTCGCTCCCGAGGTCATGCCTGGATCTCCCGCGAGGGGCTGGCCGCCCCGTCGATTCGCATCTGTGCAATCCTTGGGTGCGCGTTTTCAGCGCCTCGGGCAAGGGGTCGGAGGCTCAGTCCCCAGGCGTTTTGAAGAGGGCGTCCGCGGCCTCGCGTCCCGCCGACTTCCGGGCGATCTGGGCGCGGCACCGGGCGATCTCGCCCTCCAGCAGGGCGATGCGCTCTTCAAGGTCGCCCACCGAGAACAGGTCCAGGTCCTCCTTCAGGGCCAGGTCCAGGGCGGCGCCCCGGCCGCGACGCGGCGATTCAGGTTCCTCGTTCACGGACCCCTCCGAAGGTCGCCCTGCAGGGCAGACGCATGATCCCTTGGCGGCACGCCGCCCTTGGGAATCCCTTGGCGGCACGCCGCCCTTGGGACTATCTGACCTGCACGGCGCGGCGCGCGCAAGGGCGAGGGAGAACCAGGATGGACCAGCCGATGATGACGGCCATTGCCGTCGAGGGCGGGCGGGGCGGGCCGGAGGCCCTGAAGGCTGTGTCTCTGGCGCGGCCGGTTCCCCGGGACGGGGAGATCCTCATCCGCGTGGCGGCCGCGGGCGTGAACCGGCCCGACCTTCTGCAGCGCATGGGCGGATACCCGCCGCCGCCCGGATCCCCGGACACCCTGGGCCTGGAAGTCGCGGGCGAGGTCGTTCAGGGCGCGGGTCGCTGGGGTGCGGGCGACCGGGTCTGTGCCCTGCTCGGCGGCGGCGGATACGCCGAGTACGCCACGGTGGACGCCCGCCACGCCCTGCCGGTTCCTGCCGGGCTGAGCCTGGTCGAGGCGGCGGGCCTGCCCGAGACGATCTTCACGGTCTGGGCCAATGTCTTCGAGCACGGTGCCCTCAAGGCCGGCGAGACCCTGCTGGTTCACGGCGCCACCTCGGGCATCGGTGTCACCGCCATCCAGATGGCCAGGGCCGCGGGCGCCCGGGTGATCGCCACCGCCCGGGGGGCGGCCAAGGCGGCCCGCGCCCGGGAGCTGGGTGCCGACATCGCCATCGACGCCACCGCCGAGGACTTCGGCGAGCGGGTCAAGGCCGAGGGCGGAGCCGACGTGGTGCTCGACATGGTGGGGGGCGACTATTTCGGGCGCGAGCTCGACGCCCTCAGGACCGGAGGACGGATCGTCTTCATCGCCTCCCTGGGCGGCGCCGAGGTTGCACTGCCCATCTTCAGGCTGATGCAGAAGCGGGCCGTCGTGACCGGCTCGACCCTTCGCCCCCGGGCACCTGACGAGAAGGCCCGGCTGGCCGCGGCGGTCGAATCGGTCGTCTGGCCCTGGATCATCGACGGCCGGTTCCGGCCCGTGATCGACCGGACATTCCCCCTGGAACGGGCCGGCGAAGCCCATGCCGCCCTCGAGGCCGGCGACCACGTGGGGAAGATCGTCCTGACCTGCGACTAATCCGCCTCACCTCCCGTCCAAAAATCCGTCCAAGGCGAAATCAGGCTTGACGACGGAGAGGCGGTTAAAGAGAAAACGCCGAATAACTAAAACAGGCGGTCCGCCTTCCGGGCCGTAGGGGAGAGAACAATGAATTCTAGGTTTTTCCTGCTCGCGTCGACTGCACTCGTCGCATCCACCCTCGCGACCGCCGCTGCGGCGCAGAACAACAACACCATCGAGGAACTGGTGATCACCGCCGAAAAGCGGGAACAGAGCCTCCAGGACGTGCCCGTGGCCGTCACAGCCTTCACATCCGAGCGTCGCGACCTGATCGGTATCAACACCGTCGCCGACATCACAAACTTCACGCCCGGCCTGCAGTACTCCAGCCAGCTCGACCGGATCAGCCTGCGCGGCGTCGGTCGTCTGACCAACGTGCACGGCGCTGACGGCGCTGTCGCCATCTACTCGGACGGCATCTACACCTCCTCGACGGTCGAGGCCGGCAAGACCCCCCTGTTCGTGGACCGCACCGAAGTGCTGCGCGGACCACAGGGCACCCTCTACGGCCGGAACTCCATCGGCGGCGCGATCAACGTGCTGTCCAAGCGTCCGACCAAAGACTGGTACGCCGAGACCCGGGTCAACCTGGCCAACTACAATCACTACACCGTCGAGGGCGCACTCTCTGGCCCGACCGGCATCGAGGGTGTGACCTTCCGCCTCGCCGCCAACCGTGAAAAGCAGACCGAGGGCTGGATCGACAACATCGTCCCCGGCATGCCCGACGAAGGCAACATCATCGATACGATGATGATCGAGGGCCAGCTGAAGTTCGAGTTCAACGAGCGCTTTTCGGGCTGGGTCAAGCTGTCGACCATCAACTGGGACAATGGCGCCGGCGGCCCGGGTTCGCGCCAGACCTGGACCAAGTCCAGCACCTTCCCGACCTATGAGCAGGGCAACGGGGCCATCGTCCTGAACCCCGGCTATGGCTGCTACGGTATCGCCACCAATGTCGTGAACGCCTCGCCCATGGGCTGCGTGAACCCGGCCGGCACGGATGCCCGCAAGATCGCCTCGACCGTCCCCTACAAGGTGGCCCTGCGCGACACCTACATCTTCGCCTCGGAGTTCACGTACAGCTTCGACGCCTTCGACGTGAAGTACGTGGGCGGTGGCACCCGCTACCACTACTACCTCGATGGCCCGACGCCGGTGGACTACACCGCGCCGATCACCTCCTACACCCTTCCGGGCGGCCTGGTGATCAACCCGCGCTACGTCTTCAACTACCAGGAAGACGAGCGCTGGTTCTCCAACGAGCTGAACGTGTCGTCGAATGGCGACGGGGCCCTGCAGTGGCTCGTGGGTGCCTACATGTACAAGGAGTCCTACGAGCAGCCGGTCTACACCACCATGGCTGACCAGCCTCAGGTGGCCGGACCCTTCGGCCTGCCGTCGACCTTCTGCGGCAAGACCAACAACGCCTGCGCACCGAACCCGAACCGTCGCATCTACGACAACAACCCGCACCTGGACATCACCTCCAAGGCGGCGTTCGGCCAGATCGACTGGCAGTTCACCGAAACCTGGAAGCTGACGGTCGGCCTGCGCTATTCGGACGACCACAAGGAAGGCTTCGAAGATGTCCGCCTGCTCTGCTTCGCCGTGGCCTCCTGCTACGCCAAGCCCGAGCTGAACCCGGCCATCCCCGGCGGCGTCCCGGTGGTCGACCTGACCCAGACCCCCTCCGTGGTCAGCGCCCCGGCGCCGGGCACGCCCCTGCCGGCTGGCGTCAGCAGCTACACCAGCTATGACCCGGCCACGGGCATGGCGCACCGCACCTACGACCAGTCCTGGTCGGCCACCACGGGTACGGTGGGCGTGCAGTGGGAGCCGGACTCCGACACCATGGCCTACGCCCGGTACAGCCGCGGCTACAAGGCCGGCGGCTTCCGCCTGGGCATCGACACCGTCCTGGGGGGCTCGCCCGAGACGAACGCCGAGTTCGCGGACTCCTTCGAAATCGGCCTGAAGAAGAACTTCTCGAACCTTCAGACCAACATGGCCCTGTTCCACTACCAGTACGAAAACGCTCAGGTGCCGCTGACGGTGGCCTCCACCTCGGGCGGTCTCGCCCAGGCCCAGTCGATCTTCTACAACGTGCCTGAGGCCATCTCCCAGGGCTTCGAGCTGGAGACGATCTGGCAGCCGATCGACAACCTGCAGATCCTGTTCAACTACTCCTACCTGGACGCTCACGTCACCAAGGCCAACGGCGTTATTGATCCGGCCGACCCGGCCGCCCTGGACAAGGATGCCCGCCCCACGGTCACCACCGGAGCGACGGACATCTACACCCAAGGCCAGCCCAACGGTGGCTTCCAGCGGGGCCAGAACCTCGAAGGCAACCCCCTGCCGAACGCCCCCAAGAACAAGGTGGCGCTGAACGTGAACTACACCCTCGAAACCGAATCGATGGGCAGCTTCACGCCTTCGGTCAGCTACTCCTGGCGGGATGAACAGTACGGTGCCATCTTCCAGCGCGACTACTTCAAGTCGCCGTCGTGGGATCAGTGGGACGCGCGCGTCACCTGGGTCGTCCCCGGCGAAAAGCTTAAGGTCATCGTCTACGGCAAGAACCTGGCCGACACCCTTGGCTACGAAGGCGGCGCTGGCGCCGGCCGTCGGGCGGGCTCCATCTACCAGAACCCGCTGATTGGCCAGCCTCAGCTGAATGTCACCCAGGGCGTCACCAGCAGCTATCCGCTGACCCCGCCCCGGACCTTCGGCATCGAGCTCCAGTACAAGTTCTTCTGATCCGGAATTCCCGGCGGCGGTCCTCCGTCGCCTGGGCTTCCCTCGGCGGGGCGCATGGTGAAAACCGTGCGCCCCGTTTGCGTTTGGGGGTTCCTGCAGGGCCATCCCAGCTTGACAAAACTTTCCCCGCGTCATGCTCTGGTCATCGCGGGGGAAGGAACGGCCAGGCGCAGACCCGGTCGCGAACCCGCAGGGACGGGAGACGGTATGGCCGTTCAGGATGTCGAGGACGAAGCGCCTGCCCGGGGCTTCCGCAAGCCCCTCTCCTTCGGGACCAAGGCCTTCTATGGCGTCGGCTCTGTAGCCAACGGCGCCTATGGTGCCCTCGGCGGCCTGGCCATGTTCTTCTACAGCCAGGTGGTCGGGGTCCCGCCCCACATCGTCAGCCTGGCGATCTCCGCCGTCATCTTCATCGATGGCTTCTGGGACCCCCTGATCGGCCACGGGTCGGACCAGTTCCGCTCCCGGATCGGCCGGCGGCATCCCTTCCTCTACCTGGCCATGTTCCTGGTCCCGGTGGCCCTCTTCCTGCGCTGGCACCCCCCCGGTTGGGAGGCCTCCGCCATGTTCTGGTACATCCTCGGCACGGGCCTGTTCGTGAACCTGGCCTGGAGCCTCTACGAGATCCCGTCGGGGGCCCTGGCCCCGGAACTGGCGCCCGACTACCATGACCGGACGGTCCTCCTGGGCTATCGCTGGATGCTGGGCTCCCTCGGCACCGCCCTTGCGACCATTCTGATCTACGGCATCTTCCTGAGGAAGACTCCCGAGCACCCGGTCGGGCAGCTGAACGCCGACGGCTACGGGCCCCTGTCCATCGCCATTGTCCTGATCTTCCTGGCGGCGGGCCTGACCATGACCCTGGGCACCCAGAAGCAGGCCGCCGGCTTCCACCAGCGCGCGCCCGAGCCCGGCCGGACCTTTCGGGACGACTGGCGCGACGCCCTCGTCACCCTGACCAACCGAAACTTCCTGGTCGCCCTCTCCGCCCAGGTGATCGCCGGCCTGGCCTTCGGCATTGCCGCGGGCCTGGGCCTCTACTTCCAGACCTACCTCTGGGAGCTTAAGGCCCAGGACATCCTCATCCTGACATTGATGGGGCTACCGGGGCCGATCTTCGGAGGGATCCTGGCTCCGCGCCTCGCCCGGCGCTACGGCAAGAAAAAGGCGGCCATGGCCCTGTTCTTCATCAGCGTGGTCTTTGGCCATACGCCCATGTTCCTCAAGCTGATCGGAGTGCTTCAGCTGAACGGGACCCCGGCCCTGCTCTGGGTACTCGCCGGCTTTACCTTCGTGCAGGCGGTCAGCGCCATCGCCGGCTACATCCTGGCGTCCTCTATGATCGGCGACATTGTGGAAGAGGTGCAGGTCCGCACCGGGCGGCGCGCCGAGGGGCTCCTGACTACCGCCGACAGCCTGCCCAGCAAGATCGTCAACGCCATCGCCGCCCTCATCCCGGGCCTGATCCTCACCGCCGTGGCCTTTCCGACCAAGGCCCAACCCAGCGAGAGGACCATGGAGCTGATCACCCAGGTGGGCTGGCTCTACCTGCCGACCGTCATCGTGCTCTTCCTTGGCTCCATCGCCACCTGGTCCTTCTACCGCCTGGATGAGGCGACCCATGCCCGCAACCTCGAAGCCATTGCGAGAGACGCGCCGCCTTGACCGACGCGCCGGTCCTGACCGCCCTCCACGAGGGCTGGGGCGAGCTTGTCCTCAACCGACCGGATCGGCGCAACGCCCTAGCGCCCCGGTCCGCCGCCGCCCTGCGGGAAGGCCTGGCCGCACTCCTTGCCGGTGGGGCGCGGGTTATCCTGCTGCGCGGCGAGGGCGGGACCTTCTGCTCCGGCCTGGATGTCGACCTCTTTCGGGGTGGCGCAGGCTGGGCGGTGGACTGGACGGGCTTTCACCGGGATCTCTACGCCTGCCCCGCCCTGGTGATCTGCGCCCTTGAGCGCTACGCCATCAATGCTGGCGCCGCCCTCGCCCTGGCCTCGGACCTGATGGTGGCCGGCGAGGACGCGGTGCTGACGGTGGGGGAGGCGGCCATCGGCATGCACGCCCCCATGAACCTGGCCTGGCTGAGGCTGAGGGCCCCGGAGTCCGTGGCCGCCCAGCTCGCCCTCGGCGCCGGGCGGATGCGCGGAAGCGACCTCCACCGGCTGGGCCTCGCCTGGGCCCTGGTCCCCGACGCCGGGGTCCTCGACCACGCCCGTGAGGCTGCAGGGCGGATGGCGGCCTGGCCGGCGGGAACCCTGGCGGGCATCAAGGCCGCCCTGCGCCGACCCCTGCCAGAGGGAGGCGATGTCTTCGACGCCGTCCAGGCCCGTCCGGGAGCGCTGGGCGCATCGCCTTCCCGGGTCGCCCGCCCCTAGATCCGGGCCCGCCCCTATAGATCCTGGGTTGACATACCCCCCGCTCAAATGAGCGTTACTCCTCACCATTTCCCGAGAGGCCAACACATGACCGCGTCCGTTCCCGACACCTTCCTCCAGCTGCGCTCCGAAGTCACCGCCGACGCCACCGAGCTCCGGCTCTCCCTGGCGCGGGTTCCGACGCCGAAGCCCGGGGACGGGGAGATCCTGGTCCGGGTGCGGGCGACGCCCATCAATCCCTCTGACCTCGGCCTGCTGGTCGGACCCGCCGACCTGGACCAGGCCAGCGTGTCGGGGTCAGGCGAGTCGGCTGTCCTGACGGCGCCGATCCCGCCGGCCCTGCGCCGGGCCGTGGCCGCCCGGGCTGGCGCTGCCCTGCCCGCCGGCAACGAGGGCGCAGGCGAGGTCGTGGCTGCCGGAGCGTCTCCCGAGGCCCAGGCCATGCTGGGCCGCACCGTCGCCATCCTGGGCGGTGAGATGTACGCCGAGTATCGCTGCGTGCGCGCCGCCGACGCCCTGCTCCTGCCCGAGGGCACCGACCCGCGGGACGGCGCTTCCTGCTTCGTGAACCCCCTCACCGCCCTGGGCATGGTCGAGACCATGAAGCTGGAAGGCCATTCCGGCCTCGTCCACACCGCTGCGGCCTCCAACCTGGGTCAGATGCTGAACCGCATCTGCCTGGAGGACGGCGTACCCCTGGTGAACATCGTACGCAGCCCCGCCCAGGCGAAGATCCTGAAGGACCAGGGGGCGAAGTTGGTCTGCGACTCTTCCCAGCCCGACTTCATGGAGAGCCTGGTGGCCGCCCTTACCGAAACGGGCTCCACCCTGGGCTTCGACGCGACCGGCGGTGGCAAGCTGGCTGGCCAGATCCTCACCGGCATGGAAATCGCCGCCAATGCCCGCAACCCGGCCAGCTTTTCGCGCTATGGCTCAACCACCCATAAGCAGGTCTACATCTATGGCGGCCTGGATACCGGGCCGACCGAATTCAACCGGGGCTTCGGCATGTCCTGGGGCCTGGGCGGCTGGCTCCTGACCCCCTTCCTGATGCGGGTCGGGAAGGAGGCCGCAGACAGCCTGCGCGCGCGCGTGGTGGCCGGCCTGAAGACCACCTTCGCCTCGGGCTACACCACTGAGGTCTCGCTCACCGACCTGCTCACCCCTGCAGCCGTCCAGGCCTGCAACCGCAAGGCGACCGGTGAGAAATTCCTCGTCCGGCCCTGAACCGGAAGGCCCCGGCGGAAGGGGTTTCCGCTGGGGGGATTCACATTGCCAAGGCCGACCTGCGCGGCCATAACCGATGAAACTAAAGGGAGGTCCTTTTCATGCGTGAAGCCGTAATCGTTTCCTATGCCCGCACAGGTCTGGCCAAGTCCGGCCGAGGCGGGTTCAACATGACGCCGCCAATGTCCATGGCGGCCCACGCGATCAAGCACGCGGTGGAAAAGTCGGGCGTCGAAAAAGACTTCGTTGAGGACTGCTTCCTCGGCAACAACGCCCACCTCTCGCCCAACATTGGCCGTCAGGCCGCCCTACTCGCCGGCATGCCGGTGACCACGGCGGGCGTGTCCGTCAACCGCTTCTGCTCGTCGGGCCTGCAGACCATCGCCATGGCCGCCAACCACATCCGTGGCGACGGCGCCGACTGCGTCGTAGCCGGCGGGGTGGAGAGCATCTCGGTCGGCGGCGGACGCCTGCCCGCCGAGTCCATGGACCCTGAACTGGCCAAGATCGCTCCGGCCATCTTCATGGCCATGATCGACACCGCCGACATCGTGGCCAAGCGCTACAATGTCAGCCGCGAGGCCCAGGACGAGTTCTCCCTGCGCTCTCAGGTCCGGATGGCCGCCGCCCAGCAGGCCAACCTGTTCGCCGACGAAATCGTCCCGATGAAGACCAAGATGAAGCAGGTCAACAAGGAGACGAAGGAAGAGACCATCGTCGACTACGTGGTGAACCGTGACGAGTGCAACCGTCCCGAGACCACCCTGGACGGCCTCGCCAAGCTCCAGCCCGTCATGGGCGAGGGCAACTTCGTTACCGCCGGTAACGCCTCCCAGCTGTCCGACGGCGCCGCCGCGGTCGTGCTGATGGAAGGCAAGGAAGCCGAGCGCCGGGGCCTTCAACCCCTCGGCCGCTTCGTCTCCTGGGCCGTCGCCGGCTGCGAGCCCGACGAAATGGGCATCGGTCCGGTCTTCGCCATTCCGAAGCTGCTGAAGCGGAACGGCCTGACGGTCGATGATATCGACCTGTGGGAACTGAACGAGGCCTTCGCCAGCCAGTGCCTCTACTGCCGCGACAACCTCGGCATTGATCCCGAAAAGTACAACGTGAACGGCGGCTCCATCGCCATCGGCCACCCCTTCGGCATGACCGGCGCCCGCCTCACGGGCCATGTCCTGCAGGAAGGCCGACGCCGCAAGGCCAAGTGGGCCGTGGTGACCATGTGCATCGGCGGCGGCCAGGGCGGCGCCGGCCTGTTCGAAGTCTACAACTGATACAGCGCGCCCCCGCCTTCGGGTGGGGGCTGACGCCTCAGCGACTGTCGTGGCCCGTGCTCACCCGAGCCGGGCCATGACTTTTTGGATCACCTCTTCTGCAACTCCGGCCTCGGCCAGGACCTCCCGGGTGTGTTCGCCCAGCTTCGGCGCCCCACGGGTGACCTCCGGCGCGCCCTCGGGGAATCGGCCCGGCGCCGCCGGCGAGGCCATGCGCCCGCCCCAGCCATCCGACACCTCCACCGCGCAGCCCGTGGCCAGGTACTGCTCGCTCCCCACCACCTCCGAAAGGCTCTGCAGGGGTGCCCAGGCCAGGTCCGCCTCCGTCAGGATCACCGCCGCCTCGGCCAGGGTCATGCGCAAAAAAGCCGCCTCCGCCCGGGCGCGGATCTCGCGGACGATGTCGAGGTCGGGGGTCGGCAGGGCGTAACGGGGATCGCCGATGATCTCCGGATGGCCCAGCACCCTCATCAGGGTCGGGTAACAGGTCGGGCCCTTGAGCACGAAGGTGATCCAGCGGTCATCCAGGGTGCGGAAATAGATTCCCGAGATCGGATGGGGGCGCAGGTTCCGGGGCTGGGTGGTGGGCGCCTCGCCGAAGCGCAGCTGGGTGGCCATGTCCCAGCCCAGGGCGTAGGAGGCCGTGCGCAGGAGGGAGCACTCCACCAGCCGTCCGCGGCCCGTCGCGTGGCGCTCATGCAGGGCCGCCAGGACCGAGGACAGGGTGGCCAGGGCGGTCGTGTGGTCGCCAAAACCTGGCCGGCAGGCGAAGGGCTCCTGGTCCGGGGGGATGTGCGAGCGGCCGACCCCACTCTTGGTCCAGAAGACGGTGATGTCGAAGGCCGGCAGGTCGACGTCCGGGCCCTCCAGTCCCACCCCCGAGACGCTGGCGTAGATCAGCCGGGGGAAGGCGGCGTGCAGGGCGTCATAGTCCAGGCGTGCGCGCTTCAGGGCACCGGGTCGCACATTGGTGATGAAGACGTCGGCGTCCCTCAGTATGGCGAGCAGGGCCTCCCGGCCCTCGGGCGAGGCAATATCGAGGGCCACGCCGCGCTTGCCCCGGTTCTCCATGGTGAAGATGGGATTGCCGGGGGTCTCAGGGCTCTCCGGGAAGAAGGTGCGGGTGGCGTCTCCCCCCAGGGACTCCACCTTGATCACATCGGCACCCCAGTCGGCCATGATGGCGGCGCAGCCCGGCGCGGCGATCCAGGTGGCCAGCTCGACGACCTTCAGTCCTTGCAGAAGCATGGTTTCCCCCCGTGGCGTCTGTGCGCCTCCAGACCCTGAGATTGGCCCTGATTGACCGGCCTCACAAGCCGCTCTATCCCCAAGGAACAGCTTGCCGACGCCGATCCGGCACCTGGCGCGGAGCCACCCGATGACCACCGAAGATCCCGCCGTCGAGGCGCCCCCCGCCGTTGCCGTTACCCGGACCCCCAGCCGGCGCTATATGGCCCGGCGCGAGGCCATCATCGCCTCGGCAGTCCGCGAGATGAACAGCCATGGGGTGCGGGGCATGACCCTTGGCGATGTCGCCGCCCGCCTGAACCTCGTGCCCACCGGGGTCATCTACTATTTCCGCAACAAGGAGGAACTGGCGGTAGCGGCCTTCGAGCGTAGCATAGCCAGGCTCCAGGCCCTGGCCGAGGCGGCCCGGGCACACGACACCGAACGGGAGCGTGTCGAGGCCTTTATTCACCTTTTCATCGGCCTCCAGCAGCATATCGAACTGGGCGACGCCGAGCCCCTGACCGTCTTCAACGATGTCCGGGCCCTGAACTGCGAGAGCGTAAACCAGGCCTATGTCGAACTGTTCCGGACGATCCGGTCGCTCCTGGACCGCCGGGACAACCGCAGCCGGTCCGACCTCAATGGCCGCACCCACTTTCTCATCAGCGCCCTGACCTTCGTCAATGCCTGGATCTACACCTGGCGGGTCGACGACTATCCGCGCATCGCCGTGCGGATCACCTCCATCCTGCTGGATGGGATCCCCGGGGCCGGCAAGCTGCTGGGACCGCGGCGCCTGGACCTGCAGCCGGTCGGGGAAGAGATCGACGAGGGCTCGGCCGAGCATTTCCTCCGCGCCGCCACCCAGTTGATCAATGACGAGGGCTACCACGGCGCCTCGGTCGACCGCATCTCGTCGAAGCTCAACGTCACCAAGGGCGCCTTCTACCACTACAACGCCACCAAGGATGACCTGGTGGTCGCCTGCTTCCAGCGCACCTTCGACGTGCTCTGGCGGGCCATCGACGCCGCGGAAGCCAGCGGTGGAAACGGGTTGGAAGTGATCCATTCCCTGCTGCAAGCCGTACTCGAACTCCAGGTGGGGCCCGCCCCCCTGCTGCGGACCAGCGCCCTGACAACGGTTCCGGAGGAAATCCGGGCCGACCTGATGTTCCGGCTGCGGCAGATCTCGATCCGCCTGGGCTCCATGCTTTGCGACGGCATCGCCGACGGTTCGGTCCGGCCCCTGGACACCAGCATTACAGCCCAGATCCTGACCGCAGGGATCAACGCCGCCTCCGAACTGGTGTGGTGGCAGCCCGGCGAGGCCCCCGAAGTCAGCGCCCGCCTTTTCGCCGACGCCATGTTGCGCGGCGTGCTCTGTGACTGAAGCCCTGTCAGCGCTTCAGTCAGGGAAATGGACAGGAGCGAACGGATGAACCCCCGTCCACTTCCGGCAGGGAGGACCTCCTACAGCACGCGTCGGACTCCCCAGCAGGCCCGGGGCCAGGAGACCTACGAGCGCATTCTGGTCACTGCGGAAAAGGTTCTGGTCCGGGAGGGATTCAAGGCCTTCACCACTGTGAAAATCGCCGAGGAAGCCGGGATCAACGTCGCCACCCTCTATCGCTATTTCAGCGACAAGCAGGAAATCCTGGTGGCAATGTTCGAGCGGCTCAATGCCGAACGCGAAGCGACGTCCCGGGACATCGTCGAGGCCATGCACCGGGGCGTACCCTGGAGGGATGCCCTCGAAGAGGGGTTCCGCAACCTGGTGGATATCCGCCGCCAGAACCCCGGCATGGCCGCACTGTCCCTCGCCATGAGCGCCACGCCGAGCCTGGCGGGCCTCCTGCGGCGCTTCAGGCAGTCAAACGCCCGGATCATATCCGAAGCCCTTTCCGAGATTGCAGGGCTGGACCCGGACACAGCAATGATCGTCGCCCAGTGCGCCATTGAGGCGCACGCCTCCCTGCTCGACATGTGGCTGCTGGACTATGGCCGCCAGGAAGAGCGGATCGTCGAGGAAACCCAGCGCATGCTCTTCGCCTACCTGGCCCTGTACTTCGATCGACCCGGCCCAAAGGCGGGCCCGGCCGCCGGGGTCAGTGCCCCGCCCCAGGGTTAATGGCGAGGCACCCCGATGCCTCAGTCCCTGCCGTTCGCCTCGACAAGCGCAGCGAGTGTCCGACGGTCCTGCTCCGTCAGCATAGGCCCAACCGAGGCATGGGGATGAGCGTCATCCCCACTGAAGGCTGTGGGGAGCTGGGCGGTCTTCGCGGGTCCGGCGGCCGGACGGGTATAGACGACCTTGCCCTCCTTGAGGGTCTGCATGACCGTGATGTCCTTGATGGCCATCGGGGCCACCTTCACAGGGTTGGCACTGAGGATCACGAGGTCAGCGAGTTTTCCGGCCTCGAGCGTGCCCTTCGTCTTCTCCTCCCGGTACTGGTAGGCGCCATTGATGGTGATGGCCCGCATGGCAGCGTAGGGGGTCACCCTCTCGTCCGCGACGAGGATATCGCCTGAACGGGTCTGGCGGTTGACGACGTTCCAGGCGGCATAGATGAGGCTGGGGCTCACGCCGGCGGGCCAGTCGGTGTTGATCGTCCAGTTGACTCCCAAACGCTCGGCGGAGTTGGCAGGCCCGACCCAGGCCAGCCGATCCGGACCGATCAGATCCCGGATGTAGTCTCCCATGGGGTAGATACCGGCCGTGGTGAAGCTGACCGTCCCGTTGAGGGCCTTGACCCGCTTCAGTTGGTCGGGGCGCAGGAACTGCGCATGCTGGACGATCGGCCGGTCATCACCCAGGCCCTTTTCCCGGGCTGTCGCCTCGGCGGCGACCAGTAACTGCTCAATCGCCTCGTCACCGATGGCGTGGGCGGCGATCTGGCGGTTGGTCTTCCAGTATCTGTCGAGGGCGGCGACCAGTTGATCCTGGGGATCGACCCGCATGCCGCGGTAGTCCGCAGCGGTGACGCCCGGCGGGTTCTTGGCGAAGGGGCGGGACAGGAAGGCTGTGTCGACGCTGCCGTCCATCCAGAACTTGATGCCTGCCAGACGAACCCGGTTGATGTAGCGCTTGTCGAGATCCGGGCGGGCGGTCAGGAGGTCGGCGCTCGTATCTCCGTTGGGGTTCGTGCGGCTCTTCTGGATCTGGTAGGCGGAGTCGATGATCCGCTCGGAGGCTGAGGCCTTTGCGAACATGACAAGGTCGATGGGCAGGAGCTTCTCGTTGA
>Ga0209598_10000240_pt1 | contig 44392 bp, 45 predicted proteins | sample M_140807_EF_Meta_FD_187317 | JGI IMG/M metagenome (GOLD analysis project Ga0209598, IMG submission 187317) | Freshwater microbial communities from Lake Montjoie, Canada to study carbon cycling - M_140807_EF_MetaG (SPAdes) (version 2) | ecosystem: Environmental > Aquatic > Freshwater > Lake...
GACCGCCCTCGAGACCCTACAGGCACACGACATGACGGGAGCCGACCTCGACTGGCTGGTGCCGCATCAGGCCAATATCCGCATCATTCAGGCCACCGCCAAACGCCTCCATTTGCCAATGGAGCGCGTCGTCACCACGGTGGCGCAACACGGCAACACGTCGGCAGCCTCGATCCCGCTGGCCTTTGACGTCGCGGTGCGTGACGGTCGCATTCAGCGCGGCCAAACGGTGCTCATGGAGGGCATTGGCGCCGGTTTCGCCTGGGGCTCGGCGCTGGTGCGCTACTGATCCACACGCTAGAGAGAACGCAAGAATGAGCCTCGCTTTTGTCTTCCCCGGTCAGGGTTCGCAGTCGGTCGGCATGATGAACGGCTTCGCCGACCTGCCCGAGGTGCGCCAAACCTTTGACGAGGCCAGCGCTGTTCTCGGCTTCGACCTCTGGAAGATGGTGGGCGAGGGGCCGGACACCGATCTCAACCAGACTGTCAACACGCAGCCGGCGGTGCTCGCCGGCGGCATCGCGATCTGGCGCGCCTGGTGCGCAGCGGGTGGAGCGCAGCCGGTGGTGACGGCCGGACACAGCTTTGGCGAGGTGGTTGCACTGGTCGCCACCGGGGCGATCGCCTTTTCCGACGCTCTGCCGCTGGTCAAGGTACGTGCTGAACTGATGCAGGGCGCGGTCGAGGGTGTCCCCGCGGGGATGATGGCCATCCTCGGCCTTGACGACGATGCCGTGATAGGTGCCTGCCATGAGGCGGCTCAGGGCGAGGTCTGCGAGGCCGTCAATTTCAACGGGCCCGGTCAGGTGGTCATCGCCGGTCACAGCAGTGCGCTCGAGCGTGCCGGCGCGCTGGCCAAGGACCGCGGCGCCAAGCGTGCGCTGATGCTGCCGGTGAGTATCCCCGGCCACTGCACGCTGCTACGCGACGCTGGCGAGCGCTTCGCCGCCCATCTTCAGCAGGTCCCGGTGCGTGCGCCTGCCATCCCCGTCATCCAGAATGCCGACCGCGCAGCGCACACCGACCCGGCCGCGATCCGTTCTGCGCTCGGCCGGCAGCTGTATTCGCCAGTGCCTTGGACCGGCACCGTGGCCGACATGGCGGCGCAGGACGTCACGCGCATCGTCGAGTGCGGCCCCGGCAAGGTCCTGACCGGACTCAACAAGCGCATCGCCGGCGAGGCCGAGTGCCTGGCCCTCAGTGACCGCGCCACCTTCGACCAGCTGCTGGGAGGCTGACATGTCCGACATTCAACACGTTGCATTGGTGACTGGCGCCAGTCGCGGCATCGGCCAGGCCATCCTGCATGCGCTGGCGCGGGCCGGCATGAAGGTGGTCGGCACCGCCACCACGGACGCCGGCGCGGAGTCTATTTCCGCTGCGCTTACCGCAGCTGGCCTCGCTGGTCGCGGTGCCAAGCTCGACGTGCGCGACGGCGCAGCAGTGGACGCGCTGCTCGCCGAGATCGAAGCGAAGGAGGGCGCGCTTGCCGTGTTGGTGAACAACGCCGGCATCACCCGCGACAATCTGCTGATGCGGATGAAAGATGAGGAGTGGGACGACATTCTCGCGACCAATCTGACCCCCGTGTTCCGCCTCTCCAAGTCAGTCATTCGCCCAATGATGAAGGCGCGCTACGGGCGCATCATCAACATCACCTCGGTGGTGGGACACGCCGGCAACGCCGGTCAAACCAACTACTCGGCGGCGAAAGCGGCCGTGGCCGGTTTCTCAAAGTCTCTGGCGCGCGAGGTCGGTAGCCGCGGCATCACCGTCAACTGCGTCGCACCGGGCTTCATCGACACCGACATGACGCGGGCCCTCTCCGAGGCGCAGCGCGAGGCCTTGCTCGGTAACATCCCGGCAGGCCGCTTGGGCTCTGCCGAAGACGTTGCAGCGGCAGTGGCTTTCTTGGCGTCGCCGGCGGCCGCGTACATCACGGGTGAGACGCTGCATGTGAATGGCGGAATGCTCATGGCGTAGCGCTTGCGTGCTGCGCTGCGGAATGGCCGCAAACGGTTTTTTGGTAGTATTCGCCTCGGCGAATTTGCAGCAAACTGGCAGCCCGGCCGTCGCGGTCGAGTTGCTCAACCCTGTCAACCTGGATGGAAATCAAGATGGAAAACATCGAACAGCGTGTCAAGAAGATCGTCGCCGAGCAATTGGGCGTCAGCGAAGCTGAAGTCAAGAACGAGTCGTCGTTTGTCGACGATCTCGGCGCCGACAGCCTCGACACCGTCGAACTGGTGATGGCCCTCGAAGAAGAGTTCGAGTGCGAGATCCCGGACGAAGAAGCCGAGAAGATCACCACCGTGCAACAAGCCATCGATTACGTATCGGCCCACCTCAAGTAAGCTCGTGCGGGCCGGCCCGCACCATCTGTGTCGGTGGCTGCGACCGCAGGCCGCCTGACATCGCAGGAGAGAACCCTTGTCGCGTCGTCGTGTTGTCGTCACCGGGCTCGGTATCGTCTCGCCCATTGGGCTGAATGTGAGCGAGAACTGGGCGTCCATCATCGCCGGGCGCTCTGGAATTGCCAACATCACCCGCTTCGATGCGTCCGCCATGGCGTGTCAGATTGCCGGCGAGGTCAAGGGTTTTGATGCGACGCAGTACATCTCGCCAAAAGAAGTCCGCCGGATGGATACGTTCATCCACTACGGATTGGCAGCGGGCATCGAAGCGGTCCGGAATGCGGGTCTGGATACGCCGCTGCCGGACCCGACCCGAATTGGTGTCAACATCGGCGCGGGTATCGGCGGTCTGCCCCTGATCGAGGAGACTCACTCGGCGCTGCTCGAGGGCGGTCCGCGTAAAGTCTCGCCGTTTTTCATCCCTGGCTCGATCATCAACATGATCTCCGGCAATCTGTCGATCCAGTTCGGCTTCAAGGGGCCCAATCTGGCGATGGTTACGGCGTGCACCACAGCCACGCATTGCATCGGCGAATCAGCACGCATCATTGAGTATGGCGACTGCGACATCATGATCGCCGGTGGCGCAGAGGCGGCCGTATCGCCCTTGGGCATCGCCGGGTTTGCCGCGGCGCGGGCCCTGTCGACCCGCAACGACGACCCCGCCACGGCCTCGCGCCCTTGGGACGCGGGTCGCGATGGGTTCGTCATGGGCGAGGGTGCTGGTGTGCTGGTGCTCGAGGAATACGAGCACGCCAAGGCACGTGGCGCAACGATCTATTGCGAAGTCGCGGGTTACGGCATGAGCGGCGACGCCCACCACATCACCGCACCGTGCGAAGATGGTGAAGGCGCTTCTCGATGCATGATCAATGCCTTGCGTAATGCAGCTGCCAATGTGGATGAGGTTGACTACATCAACGCACACGGCACCTCGACGCCTCTGGGCGACATTGCGGAGATGATCGCGCTCAAGCGCGCTCTGGGCGAGCATGCCTACAAGACCGCGGTCAGTTCAACCAAATCGATGACCGGTCACCTGCTAGGCGCTGCCGGTGGCGTCGAAGCGGTGTACAGCGCCCTGGCCGTGTACCATCAAGTGGCCCCGCCCACCATCAACCTGCACGATCAGGACCCGCAGTGCGATCTCGATTTCGTGCCGAATGTGGCCCGCGAGATGACCATTGATCTTGCGCTGTCAAACTCCTTCGGCTTCGGCGGCACCAACGGCACGCTGGCGTTTCGCCGGGTCTAGCTGGGCCGCGGCCAGTGCCCGCCATGACGCACCGGCCTGCCTGCGAATTCGCGGACACGATCGCGGCCGACGACCGCGGCTTGTCGTATGGCGATGGCGTGTTTCGTACGTTTCGCTGCGCCGCTGGACGTCCCTGGGATTCACAAGCACAGTTGCGTCGTCTGCACGCGGATTGTGCGGCGCTGGCCCTGCTAGCCCCACCCGACGACGCGCTGCTGGCGCGGATCCACGCCGACAGCCACGCCCTCGGCGAGGCTGTGGTCCGCGTCACGGTGACCCGTGGTAGCGGCCCTCGCGGCTACCGTGCGCCTGTAGCGCCAGCCTGTCGGACTCTGGTGCGGGCATCCGCGGCCCAAGCACCCGCGAGCTGGGATTCTGGTTACACGCTGCGTGTTTGCGAACTACGCCTGGGTATGCAGCCGCGCCTGGCGGGTGTGAAGCACCTCAATCGGCTGGAGAACGTGCTGGCACGCGCCGAGTGGGACGATCCAGCAATCGACGACGGCATTCTGCTCGACAGCGCTGGCGCAGTGGTTGAGACCGTCATTGGCAACCTGTTCTGGCGTTGCGGCGAAACTATCTGTACCCCCGCAATCGACCGGGCCGGCGTCGCTGGTGTGCAGCGTCAACGCATCCTCGACCATTTGACTGAGCGGCGGGCAAACCTGCAAATTGGGCACTTCCCGCTGGACGCGCTGCTCGCCGCTGACGAGGTCTGGGTCTGTAACAGCGTCATCGGCCTGCGTGCGGTGACCCGACTGCAGCAGCGGGCGTTGCCGGCGGGACCGCTGGCAGCCGATCTCGCCGCGCAATTGTTTTCCGGGCCGCGGCCATGACCCGCCGCAAACCGCCGTCGCGACGCGTGGTGACGGGCTACCGGCCGGCCCCGATGCGACCGTCTCCACCACTCTGGCACCGCCTGCTGGTGATGGGTGGACTACTCGGGCTGCTGGCCGCTGCGAGCCTGTTGTACTACGCCAACGGTCGTTACGAACTGCCTGCCGAGGGATTGACCGTCGACGTGCAACATGGCGGGGTGCGTGCGGTAGCCGAGCAACTGGTGAGCCAAGGTCTCGGCAGCAACGACACCGCGTTCTGGGTGCTGGCGCGCGCATCTGGACTGGCTTCCAGCATCAAGGCGGGCCGCTACCGCTTTGCCGAGGGCAGCACGCCTTATTCGGTTTTGGAGCAGATGGCGCGCGGTGAGACGGTCAAGGTGTCGATCACCCTCGTCGAGGGCTTGCGTTTCTCGCAATGGCGCGCTCAACTGGCGACAGAGAGCGCTCTGCGCCACGAGACGGCCGGTCTCGACGAGGCGCAACTGATGAACGAGCTCGGCGCGCCCGGAGTCGCGGCGGAAGGCCAGTTCCTGCCCGACACCTATGTGGTCAGCTACGGTACCGCGGACCGAGTCGTGCTGCGTATGGCGTACCGCGCAATGCAACAGGCGCTAACGGACGCATGGACCCGACGATCATCACTGGCGGCGGTGCAGACGTCACAGGAGGCGCTGGTGCTGGCGTCAATCGTCGAGAAAGAGACCGGTGCGGCTGACGAGCGTCCGCTCATCGCCGGAGTGTTCGGCAACCGTTTGCGCCGTGGCATGTTGTTGCAAACCGATCCGACCGTCATCTACGGCCTGGGCGACACGTTCAATGGCAATCTCACCCGCGCCGACCTCACCCGCGATACGCCTTGGAACACCTACACCCGCGCCGGTCTGCCGCCGACCCCGATCGCCATGCCGGGTCGCGCTGCGCTGCTGGCGGCGACGCAGCCGGCCAAGACCGAAGCGCTGTACTTTGTTGCCACCGGTGGCGGCCGCCATGTGTTTTCGGAGTCGCTGGCGCAGCACAATGTCGCCGTTCAGCAACTGGTGCGGAGGACGCGCTAGATGACCGCTAGTTTCATCAGCTTTGAAGGCATCGACGGCGCTGGCAAAAGCACCCATATCGCGCGTCTGCACGAGCATCTGCTGGCGCGTAATACCGATGTCTGCCTGACCCGCGAACCGGGCGGCACGCCGCTCGGCGAGGCGATCCGCGGCTGGGTGCTTAATCAAGGCATGGCCATCGACAGCGAGGTGTTGCTGCTGCTGGCCGCACGCGCCGAACACGTCGCTCAGGTGATCCGGCCAGCACTGGCAGCGGGGCGCACCGTGTTGTGTGACCGCTTCAGCGATGCGACGCTGGCTTACCAGGGCTACGGGCGAGGCGTTGACCTTGCGCGTCTGCGGCAACTCTGTGGCTGGGCGGAATCGGGTGTGCGACCCTCGCTCACCGTTCTGTTCGACGTGCCACCAGAGGTGAGCCGCGACCGTTTGGCCGGCCTCAAGACTCCCGACCGCTTTGAGTCGGAGCAGGCTGCGTTCTTCGAGCGCGTAAGGCAAGGTTATCTGGCCTTGGCTGCTGCAGAGCCCGAGCGCTTTGTGGTGCTTGATGCGACCCAGCCGCTCGACACGGTCACCGCCCAGCTGATCGCTGCGGTTGATACACGCCTGCCCGGATGACTACTCTGCATCCCTGGCTGCAGCCGACACTGACCACGGTTCTGGCCAGGCGTGGCCAGTGCCCGCACGCGATCATGCTGCAGGGTCCAGCCGGCCTTGGGTTGCCCGACCTCGCAATGGCGCTAGCGCACGCCTTGCTGTGTGACACACCCATCGCCAGCGGCGAAGCCTGTGGCAGATGCGTTGCCTGCACCTGGCTGGCAGCGGGCACCCACCCCGATCTCCTGGTCCTGCGGCCCGGTGATGGCGACGAGGACACCGGCAAAAAGGCGTCGACGCAGATCCGCATTGAAGCAGTGCGGATGCTGATCGAGACGCTGGCGCTGTCACCGCATCATGGCGGACGGCGGGTGGTCATCATCGATCCGGTCGACGCCATGAACACCGCCTCGGCCAACGCGCTGCTCAAGCTGCTGGAAGAGCCACCGCCGGGCAATGTCCTGATCCTGCTCAACCATGCGCCACAGCGGGTTCTACCGACAGTGCGCAGCCGTTGCGTGCAAGTGCCCGTTGCCCGGCCGAGTGCAACGCAGCTCGCCCAATATGCCCCAGAGAGCACTGCCGATGGGGCCTTGCTGGCTTTCTGCCAAAGCCCACTGGCCGATGAGCCCGCGCGTGCCCGTTGGCCGCTGCAAGCACAATTGCTCGACGCGCTCGAGCGTGGCAACGAGGCTGACCTCCCAGCCGCCAGCCGCATCGCCGGCATCAGTCTGGCGGCGGCGCTAGAGGTGTTGGCCAAGTGGTGCCACGACCTCGCCCGGGTTCAGGCAGGTGGTACACCGCGTTTTCTACCGTCCCGCGACGCAGCACTGCGGGGAATCGCCAGTCGCGCCTCAGTGCTCGGTATCCTGCACATGAGTGAGCGGCTCAAGACTTGGCAGCGCCATGCCGAACATCCGCTCAACGTGCCCTTGACCCTCGCCGATATCCTCCTGGAATACCGCAGCGAGGCATTTCCACGCTCCCCCCGCGCTTGATGGGCTGCAACGCCACCGAACCCTGACAATGAAACTGGTCGATTCCCACTGCCACCTTGATTTCCCCGACCTCGCTGCCGACCTCGACGGCATCCTTGCGCGCATGGCCGACAACGGCGTCGAGCGGGCCATGTGCATATCGGTCAATTTGCCGGATTTGCCACGCGTCATCGCGCTGGCCGAGCGCCACCACCAGTTGTGGGCCACGGTGGGGGTCCACCCCGACTACGAGGATACGCCGGAGCCCTCGGTTGACGAGCTGGTGCGTCTGGCCGACCACCCGAGAGTTTTGGCGATCGGCGAGACCGGGCTCGACTATTTCCGGCTTACAGGCGACTTGGAATGGCAGCGCCAGCGCTTCCGCACCCACATCCGTGCTGCGCGGCAAGTCGGCAAGCCCCTGGTGATCCACACCCGCAGCGCCTCGGCGGACACGCTTAGGATCATGGAGGAGGAGGGCGCGGCGGAGGTTGGTGGCGTGATGCACTGCTTCACCGAGAACCAGGCGGTGGCTGATGCCGCCATCGCCATGAACTTCGTCATCTCCTTCTCCGGCATCGTCACCTTCAAGAACGCTCGTGACCTGCAGGCGGTGGCGCAGACCATCCCGCTCGACTGCATGCTGGTCGAGACCGACTCACCGTATCTGGCGCCAGTGCCACACCGTGGCAAGACCAACCAGCCGGCTTGGGTGCGGCATGTTGCCGAATTCATCGCCGACCTGCGTGGCGTCGCGCCTGAAGTGATCGCTGAAGCCACCACCGCCAACTTTGAGCGGGTGTTCCTGCGGGGGCGCGCGTGACTCCGGCTGCCTTGCTTGTGGCCATGCTGCCCCTGTTTGGCAACGGCAGCTTTACCCTCGACGACGTGTTAATCGCTGTGCGTAACGCCAAGCTATCGACGGTCGCCGAGTATCTGGTCAAGGGGGCAGACCCCGACCTCACCGACGCCGAGGGCAATTCCCTGCTGATGCTCGCGGTCCGGGAAAAAGACGCGCCGATGACCGACCTGCTGTTGCGCGCGCGGGCCAAAGTCAACACGCGTAATCTGCGCAACGAGACGCCGCTGATGCTGGCTGCGTGGAGCCGCTGTGAGGCCTGCGTCGAGATGCTGCTGGAGCGCGGAGCCCCTCTGGACGTGCCGTCGGGAGATTGGACGCCGCTGCATTACGCCGCGCACCAAGGCGACGCGCGCATCGTTGCGCGGCTGCTGCTGGCCGGCGCCGATGCCAACGCCAAATCGCCCAATGGCACCACGCCACTGATGATGGGAGCCATGTCGGGCGTGCCCGAGGTGGCGCGAGCGTTGCTCAAGGCCGGTGCTGACCCATTGGTGCGCAATGTCAATCAGGACCGCGCCGAGGACATCGCGCTCAAGCGCAAGCACACCGACTACGCGGCGCTGACGCGTGGCCAAGAGCCACGGTCGCTGGTCAAGCGCGTGCTGGAAGCGCTCAAGCCTGCGGCGAAACCCTGACTTTGAATCGGGTTAGACCTGCGACTGGATAATCCCGCCGCCCAAGCACACCCGGCTCTCGTAGACCACCACGCTCTGCCCCGGCGTGACCGCGAACTGCGGCGCAGCAAATTCAACGGTGAATCCGCCGGCATCGACGACGGACACGCTGCACGGCGCATCTGGCTGGCGATAGCGCGTCTTGGCGCCGTAGACCCAGTGCAGGCGCGGCGCCTCGCCGCCGATCCAGTGCGTGTCTGCCGCGCGCAGCGAGCCGCAGTGCAGCAGCGGGTGCTCGTGGCCCTGCACCACCGTGAGCGTGTTGGCAGCCATGTCCTTGGCCACCACGAACCAGGGCTCGCCGCTGCCGCCGCGCTGACCGCCGACGCCGATGCCCTGCCGCTGACCGATGGTGTAGTAGGGCAGGCCGATGTGCTCTCCGATGACGCGCCCCTCGGGTGTGGCCATTGGCCCCGGCGAGCGAGGCAGGTAGCGCTCCAGAAACTCGCGAAATTTGCGCTCACCGATGAAGCAGATGCCGGTGCTGTCTTTCTTGCCGGCGGTCGCCAGACCGTGATCGGCGGCGATGCGCCGCACCTCGGTCTTGCGCAGTTCCGCCAGTGGAAACAGCGTCTTGGAGAGTTGCGCCTGGTTCAGCCGGTAGAGGAAGTAGCTCTGATCTTTACTGCCGTCTTCGGCCTTGAGGAGCTCGAAGCGCCCATCGACCTCGCGCACGCCGGCGTAATGCCCGGTGGCGATGGTGTCCGCGCCGAGGCTCATCGCGTGCTCGAGGAAGGCGCGGAACTTGATCTCGCTGTTGCAGAGGATGTCGGGGTTGGGCGTGCGCCCGGCGGCGTATTCGTCGAGAAAGTAGCGGAACACCCGCTCGCGGTACTCCTCGACAAAGTTCACCGCCTCGATCTCGATACCAAGCCGGTCGGCCACCGCCGCTGCGTCGATCAGATCTTCACGCGAGGAGCAGTATTCCTCAGTGTCGTCGTCGGCCCAGTTCTTCATGAATAGGCCGACCACGTGATAGCCCTGCTGTTTCAGCAGCAGCGCCGCCACCGATGAGTCGACACCGCCAGAAAGGCCCACCACCACCGTTGGCGCGCTCATGCGCGGCTCCCGTCCGGCAGTAGCCGCTGCAGCAGCTCGAGAGAGTGGCGCGCCCCGGCGCGATAGTCGTCGATACAGCGCATCACCAGCGGACTGCGATGCTTCGCTGCCAGTGCGGCGATTTCATCGAGCGTCAGCCAGCGTGCGTCAACAATCCCGGTATCGAGTATCGAGCCCGGGCGACGGTCGCCGACAGTGCCGCAAAAGGCCACGCGCAGGTAGGTGTCGCCGCTTGGATGCGTCCACAGGTAAACGCCGGTGACGGCTTCCGGCACAAAAGTGCGACCGGTCTCCTCGAGGACCTCGCGGATCACCGCGTCCAGCAGCGACTCGTCTGGATCGAGATGTCCGGCTGGCTGGTTGAACACCACCGCGTCATCGGCGAGCTCTTCCACCAGCAGGTATCGGCCGCTCTGCTCGACCACTGCCGCCACCGTGACTCGAGGCGTCCATACCATCCCAGTACCCATTTGCAAGACGCCGGCCAGCGGCGAGCCGCGATTCTACCCCGTGCGCCGACGGGTTCCGCCAGGCGTGGATGGGCGCGGTGCGCGCGGGGAGCTGCGAGCGGGAGCCGGTGCGTCGGGCCAGCGCAGCTCGCGAGTATCGCCAGGTTGTAGCCCATCGAGCCGCCATGGACCGATCGCCGCGCGAATCAAGCGCAGCGTGGGGTGGCCGATGGCGGCGGTCATGCGCCGTACCTGACGGTTGCGACCTTCGCTCAGGGTGATTTCCAACCAATGGGTTGGGATGTTGGCGCGAAAGCGGATCGGCGGGTCACGCAGCCAGAGCCCCGCCGGTTCCTGGATCAGCGACACCTGGCACGGCAGGGTCGGGCCGTCGTTGAGGGTGACACCGGCTGCCAATCTAGCCAGCGATTCCGGCACTGGCGTGCCTTCGACCTGCGCCCAGTAGGTCTTGCCCATGTTATGGCGCGGCTGGCTGATCTGGGCCTGCCACGGACCGTGGTCGGTCAGGAGCAGAAGGCCCTCGCTGTCGGTGTCGAGCCGGCCTGCGGGGTAGACCTTTGGCACCCGAACAAAACCGGCTAGGGTCGGATGCTCACCTTCGGGGGTGAACTGGCAAATCACCCCAAAGGGCTTGTTGAGGGCGATCAGGCGAGGCATTGGTGCGCGTCCATCATGCGGTTAAGGTGTTGACGCCGGCATGGGCTGCGTCAATGGCGTCAACAACGGCAACCGCGGTCATGTTGACGATGCGACGCACGCTGGTGGTGTGGGTCAGGATCTGCACCGGCCGCGCCGCGCCCAGCAACACTGGACCCACGGTCACACCACGTCCGGCAGTTTCCTTGAGCAAGCCGAAAGCGATATTAGCGGCGTCAAGATTGGGCATGATCAAGAGGTTGGCGTTGTCGTCGAGTGTGGTCTCAGGCATGCGTTTGAGCAGCACACTGCGTGACAGGGCGGCGTCGCCGTGCATCTCGCCGTCGACGTCGAGCTCAGGGGCGCGCTCACGCAAAGCCTCGCGCACCCGCCGCATCTTCAGCGCCGACGGATGTTGCGACTCGCCGAAATTCGAGTGGGAGAGCAGCGCCACCCGGGGTTTTACCGCAAAACGACGAACCTCTCGCGCCGCTGCCAAGGTGATCTCAACCAAGTCATCAACACCGGGGTCGTGGTTGATGAAGGTGTCAGCAATGAACAGGGTGCGGTCACTCAGTGTCAGGACATTGAGCGTGGCGAACAAGCTGGCGTCGGGATGCAGCCCGACGCTGCGCTCGACCTGCAACAGGTGTTTACGGTACTCACCAAAAGTGCCGCAGACCAGCGCGTCAGCACCACCGTTGACCAGTCGCATGGCGGCGATCAGTGTCGTGTTCTTGCGCAACTGCTGCCGCGCAACGTCCTCCGTGATGCCTTCGCGCAGGGCCTGGCGTAAGTACACGTCGAGGTCACGTTCGTAGTCGGGGTTGGTCTGCGGCTCGATCACCTCGACGTCTTCGCCCGGACGCAAGCGCAGGCCCAAGCGTGTGACGGCGTCAGCCATCACGCTGCGGCGACCGAGCAGCACCGGCTCGGCCAAGCCCTCGTCGACAACGATCTGCGCCGCCCGCAGGACGCGCTCGTCCTCGCCCTCGGCGAACAACACGCGTTTGGGGTTGCGCCGCGCCTTGGCGAACACTGGGCGCATCACCGAGCCGGTCTGGTAGACCAGCCGTCGCAACCCGTCGCGGTAAGCGTCGAAATCGGGGATAGAGCGGGTCGCCACACCACTGTCGATCGCGGCTTTCGCCACTGCCGGCGCGATCTCGGCCAGTAGGCGCGGATCAAAGGGGCGGGGGATCAGGTAGTCCGCGCCGAAGCGCAGGCCGGTCGCGCCGTAGGCGGCGGCCACCTCGGCCGGAATCTCGGCACGCGCAAGTTCGGCCAGCGCCTTGACGCAGGCCAGCTTCATGGCCTCATTGATGGTGGTGGCGCCAGCATCGAGGGCACCACGAAAGATAAAAGGAAAGCACAGCACATTATTGATTTGGTTCGGATAATCGCTGCGACCAGTACCAATAATGGCGTCGCTGCGCACCGCACGCACCGCCTCCGGCATGATTTCCGGCGTCGGATTGGCCATGGCGAAGATCACCGGCTGTGGTGCCATGCGTGCAACCATCTCAGGCTTGAGTACCCCGCCCGCCGAGAGCCCAAGAAACAGGTCAGCGTCGTCGATGATCTCGTCGAGGCTGCGGGCGGCGGTGGTTTGCGCGTATTGCGCCTTGATCGGGTCCATCAGCTCGGTGCGGCCGTCCCAGACCACGCCAGCCGCATCAAAGACCCAGATGTGCTGGCGAGGCAGCCCGAGCCGCACCAGCAGGTCGAGGCAGGCCAGTGCCGCGGCCCCGGCACCGCAACACACCAGCTTCACAGCCTCGATACGCTTGCCAACGCAGTGCAGGGCGTTGATAAATCCGGCGGCTGCGACAATGGCCGTGCCGTGCTGATCGTCGTGGAATACCGGGATCTTCATGCGCTTGCGCAACTCGGATTCGACGTAGAAGCACTCCGGCGACTTGATGTCCTCGAGGTTGATGCCGCCAAAGGTCGGTTCCAGTGCGGCGATGATGCGCACCAGTTGGTCCGGGTCGGTCTCGGCGATCTCCAGATCGAACACGTCGATGCCTGCGAACTTTTTGAACAGGCAGCCCTTGCCCTCCATCACTGGCTTGCCGGCCAATGGGCCAATGTTGCCGAGCCCGAGCACGGCGGTACCGTTAGTGACCACGGCGATCAGGTTGCCGCGTGCGGTGAGCCGGCTCGCTTCGGCGGGGTCTTCGGCGATGGCGAGACAGGCTTCGGCCACGCCCGGTGAGTACGCGAGTGCCAGGTCGCGCTGGTTGTCCAGCGACTTGGTCGGCACCACTGAGATTTTCCCTGGAACGGGAAGGGCGTGATACTCGAGCGCGGCTTCGCGCAAATTCTTGGCCATGGCTCAGTGTCGTCCTGGGGCAGTCCTCGGGCAAATCAGAGTGTACCGAGGCGCAACGCTGCCCGGTCGGCGTTGCGATGGGTCCTGGCGAGGGTCGGTCTCAGATCAGCTGGAGCCCGGCTCAGCCAGATCCGGCGCGGCGGACTGGCGGCAGGTCGGTGCAGTGCCCCAGTGCGGACTCCGCCGCCATCCCGATCGACTCGCCGAAGGTCGGATGCGGGTGGATGGTTGCGCCGATGTCGGTGGCGTTGGCGCCCATCTCGATCGCCAGGCAGACCTCGCCGATGAGGTCGCCGGCATGCGCCCCGACAATGCCACCACCGATGCAGCGGCCATCGGCAGCGTCGAACAACAGACGGGTGAGTCCGGCTTCGGCACCGCTGGCCAGCGCCCGCCCCGAGGCGGCCCAGGGGAACACACCGCGCTTCACCGCGCGACCCCTGGCGCGGGCCTCGGCCTCGGTGACGCCGACCCAGGCGATCTCGGGGTCGGTGTAGGCCACCGATGGGATCACACGGGCGTCGAAATGGCTCGGCTGGCCGGCAGCGGCCTCGGCCGCCACATGACCTTGGTGCACCGCCTTGTGCGCCAGCATCGGCTGGCCGACCACATCACCGATGGCGAAGATATGGGTCAGGGCAGTGCGCATCTGGCTGTCGACGGCGATGAAGCCGCGTGCGTCGGGCGCCAGACCAGCCGCCTCCAGACCCAGGCCCGCGCTGTCCGGGCGACGGCCGATAGCCACCAGTACGCGGTCGTAGGGAGCGGGTTGCTGAGGGCCACCGGCGCTCTGGAGGCTGACGCGGATGCCCTTGCGTTCGGCCACGACGTCGGTCACCCGCGTGGACAGGCGGACCTCGCCCAGCAGCGGCCGATTGATGGCCTCCCAAACCTTCACCAGATCGCGGTCGGCGCCCGGCATCAACTCCGGTCCAGCCTCGACCACGTCCACTGCGCTGCCAAGACCGGCATACACCGTGGCCATCTCGAGACCGATAATGCCGCCGCCGATCACCAGCAGTCGCGTAGGAATGTCCTGCAACGCCAGCGCGGAGGTGGAATCAAGGATGCGTGGGTCGTCCGGCGCGCCCGGCAGGCGAATGGCGCGCGAGCCGGTGGCGATGATGGCTTTGTCGAAGGCGAGGACGGGCGGTGCACCAGCTTGGGAACCGCCGCCCTTGCTTGCACGAGCCGCCCCGCCGTCGGCGGGGCCCACCGCCAGTTCGTGTGGCGAAACAAAGCGCGCCGAGCCGTGCACCAGCGTGACTTTGCGCGCCGCGGCCATCGCCGCCAAACCACCGGTCAGCCGGCCCACCACCGCATGGCGGTAGGCGCGCAGCGCATCGAGGTCGATGCTGGGCTTGCCAAAGTGGATGCCGGAGCCCGCCAGATGCGCCGCCTCGCGCATCACCCCCGTCTTGTGCAGCAAGGCCTTAGACGGGATGCAGCCGACATTGAGGCAGACGCCGCCAAGCGTAGGGTAGCGCTCGACGAGGGCCACGCGCAGGCCGAGGTCGGCCGCTCGAAACGCTGCAGAATAGCCACCCGGCCCGGCGCCGATGACGACGAGGTCGTAGCGCTGCGCACTGGCCGCACTCACAGCAGCGCCCGTCGCAGGTCGGCAAGATACCCCGCAAGCGTCCTATTGAAGCGCGCCGCCGCGGCGCCGTCCAAGGCGCGATGATCGAAAGACAGCGATAGCGGCAGCATCAAGCGCGCTTGCCAGTCGATGCCGTCGTCCGACACCTGCCGCCATTCCGCCTTGCCGAGCCCGAGGATGGCCACCTCGGGTGCGTTGATGACTGGCGTGAAGTGGCCGCCGCCGATGCTCCCCAGCGAGGACACTGTGAATGAGCCACCCTGCATCTCGGCCGGCTGCAGCGTGCCTTTCTGAGCCTTGTCAGCGAGCCGCATGAGTTCGACGGCGATGGCGCGCAGGCCCAGCTTTTCGCAATCGCGGATCACCGGCACCACCAATCCGTGCGGGGTGTCGACCGCAACGCCAATGTGGCAGTAGTCCTTATGCACCCGCTGACCAGCCTCCAAGCTGGCATTCAGCCCCGGGTGATCATGCAACGCGGCGGTTAGAGCCTTCATCACCAAAACCAGCAGTGAAATCTTCGGTCCATCGCCCGACGCATTGATTTCCTTGCGGAATGCCTCGAGTTCGGTCACGTCGGCAGCGTCGAAGCAGGTGACGTGCGGGATGCTGACCCAGTTGCGGTGCAGCGCGGGCCCCGACAAGCGTTGAATGCGGGTCAGCGGCTCGCTGCGGGTGGCGCCAAAGTCTGCAGCGCGTGTCTCGGGCCAGGGCGGCAGATCGAAGGGCAAGGCGCCGCCGCGCACCGACAGGTCTTCGGCGAGGATGCGTCCGAAGGGCCCACTACCTGCAACTCCGCGCAGATCAACACTACGCTCGCGTGCCAGCCGTCGTACCGAAGGACTGGCGTAAGGCTCGCTTGGGGAGAGGGCAGCAGCGCGGTGAGGGGGTGCGATACCCGCTGCCGGTGTCGGGTTGGCTGACGCTCCTGGAGCGGCCCGCGGCGTGTCCCGGTCAGGAGTGGCGGGAGCCTGATCAGCAGAGGCCTGGGCAGCTGCAGCAGGTTCGGCAGAAGAGGCCGCCCCCAGCGCTCCGGCCAAACGCAGCACCGGCGTCCCGGCAGAGACGGTATCCCCAACCTTCAGCAAGAGCTCAGCCACCACCCCGGCCACCGGCGAAGGCACTTCCATCATCGCCTTATCGGATTCGATCAGCACCAAGGGATCTTCCGGACGCACGCTGTCGCCCGCCTTGACCAGCACCTCAACGACCGGAACATCGTGGAAATTGCCGAGGTCAGGGACGACGACCAGTTCTTCGCTCATTGCTGATTCCTCACTTATGGCGGGTCATGCTCCAGTGGGCGTGTGCAGGGTATTCGGGGCACCGTCTAGCGGGTCCACGGCGGGTGGACATCCGGGTCGATGCCGGCTGCGGCGATCGCGGCGGTGACCTGCGCGGCATCGATGTGTCCCGCATCCGCAAGCGCCTTGAGCGCAGCGACGACAACGTGCTCGCGGTCAACCTCAAAGAAGCGGCGGAGGGCTCGGCGGGTGTCGCTGCGGCCGTAGCCGTCGGTGCCGAGCACGGACATCGTCCGGCCGACGTGGGCTCGGATCGGCTCCACCCAGCTGCGCTGGTAGTCGGTCGCCACCACCAGCGGCCCGTCGGCGTCGGCCAAGCACGCCGCGACGTGTGGCACTCGCGCATCCGCAATTGGGTGAAGTCGGTTGTGGCGCTCGCAAGCTGCGGCGTCGCGCGCCAGCTCATTGAAGCTGGTGGCGCTCCACACGTCGCTGGCGATCCCGTGCCGTTCGCGTAGCAAATCGGCAGCCGCCATCACCTCACGCAGGATGGCGCCACTGCCCATCAGCTGCACCCGTAGACCAGACGGCGTCGCCGCGCCGCTAGACAGCCGGTACAGACCGCGCACGATGGCCTCTTCGACGCCGTCCGGCAGGGCCGGCTGGGTGTGGTTCTCGTTGCTCAGCGTGAGGTACCAGTACTCGTCGATCTGCTCTACGTACATCCGCTGAAGTCCGCGGCGAATCAATACCGCCACCTCATAGCCGAACGCTGGGTCGTAGCTGCGGCAACTCGGCACCGTGCCGGCCAGCACCTGGCTGTGGCCATCTTCGTGTTGCAAACCCTCGCCGTTGAGCGTGGTGCGGCCCGAAGTCGCGCCAAGGATGAAGCCGCGTGCGCGAATATCGCCCGCCAGCCAGCACAGGTCGCCGACGCGCTGGAAGCCGAACATCGAGTAGAGGATGAAGAAGGGCACCATCGGCACGTCGTTCGTGCTGTACGAGGTACCGGCGACGATCCAACTGGCCATCGCACCGGCCTCGTTGATGCCTTCCTCTAGCACTTGGCCGGTCTTGGATTCCTTGTAGAACGACATTTGATCGGCGTCCTGCGGCCGGTAGAGCTGCCCCACCGAGGACCAGATGCCAAGCTGGCGGAACATGCCTTCCATGCCGAAGGTTCGCGATTCGTCCGGCACGATCGGCACGATGCGCGGCCCGATGCCGGGGTCACGCACCAGTTCCTTGAGCAGCTGCACAAACGCCATGGTGGTCGAGATGGCGCGCTCGCCGCTCCCCTCGAGCAGCCGCCGGAACGGCTCGTCGCCGGGCATCGGCAGGGCTGCCGAAGTGCGTCGGCGTTGCGGCAGATAGCCCCCTAGTGCAGCGCGTTGTCCCTGCAGATGACGCATCTCCGGGCTGTCCTCAGGTGGTTTCAGCAGCGGGATGGCGTCGATCTGGTCGTCGGTGATCGGCAGGTCGAAGCGCTCTCGGAAGGCGTGGAGCGCGTTGGCGCTCATCTTCTTGGCTTGGTGCGCGCCCATCTGGCCCTCGCCCGACTCGCCCATGCCGTAGCCCTTGACCGTCTTGGCCAGGATCACGGTGGGCTGCCCGCGGTGTGCCACCGCTGCGGCGTAGGCGGCGTAGACCTTGTCCATGTCGTGGCCACCGCGACTCAGGCGCCAGATCTCGTCGTCTGAGAGGTGAGCAACCAGGTCCAGCAATTCCGGATATTTGCCGAAGAAGTGCTGCCGGACGTAAGCCCCGTCCTTCGACTTGAAGTCTTGGTACTCGCCATCGACGCATTCCTCCATGCGCCGCATCAGCAGGCCAGAGGTGTCGCGCGCCAGGAGATCGTCCCACTCGCTGCCCCAGATCAGCTTGATGACGTTCCAACCGGCGCCGCGGAATACGGCTTCCAACTCCTGAATGATCTTGCCGTTGCCACGCACCGGCCCGTCGAGGCGCTGCAAATTGCAGTTGACGACAAAGATCAGGTTGTCGAGGTGCTCGCGCCCGGCCAGCGCGATCTCGCCCAGCGATTCGGGCTCGTCGCATTCGCCGTCGCCGAGGAAGCACCAGACCTTGCGCTCGCGCGTTCCGGCGAGGCCGCGGTCGTCGAGATAATGCAGAAAACGCGCCTGGTAGATGGCGATGAGCGGGCCAAGGCCCATCGACACCGTCGGGAACTGCCAGAAGTCTGGCATCAGCCACGGGTGCGGGTACGACGACAGCCCACGGCCGCCGGTCTCGCGGCGGAAGTTGTCCAGCTGCTCGGCGCTGAGCCGACCCTCGAGGAAGGCGCGGGCGTAGATGCCAGGCGCCGAATGGCCCTGGAAGAAGATCAGGTCGCCGCCGTGGTCGGCGGTCGGCGCATGCCAGAAATGCGAGAAACCGGTCTCGTAGAGCGTCACCGAGGACTGATAGCTGGCGATGTGGCCGCCCAGCTCCGACGAATCGCGGTTGGCGCGCAGAACAATCGCCATCGCGTTCCAGCGGATCAGCGCGCGGACGCGCGTCTCGAGCTCGCGGTCGGCCGGGTAGGGCGGCTGTTGCTCGGGCTGGATCGAGTTGACGTAAGCAGTGGTCAGCGAGTGCGGCGCCCAGGCCTGCTGTTGGCGCGCGAGCTTGACCAGTTCGTTCAGCAAAAAGTCGGCGCGTTCGGGCCCACGGTGCTCGACCACCGCGCGTAAAGCCCCGAGCCACTCTTCGGTCTCGGTGGGGTCGACGTCGCGCAGGGGTTCCATGGTCCTGGTCAGACGACTGATGCCGCGGCAGGCATGCGTGGCGGCGGGTTGGCAGTTGCAGGGTCGTAGCCGAAACGATCGGTGCTCGCCGCCTGCCAGAACGCCACAAAGGCCTTTGGCGTGTCCATGGGCAGCCGTGCGCCATCGAGCAGGCAGCCCGCCTCGACATTTGGCAACAGGGATGACATCGGCGCCGAACGTCCGCGCGAGACACGCACCATCACGTGATCGGCGGTGAGCTCCTGCGGATGGTGCAGGCCAGCGGCCGAGAGCAACTCGGCCAGCGCCTCCAGCGTGTGGCGCTGGAAGTTCCAGACTCTCTGGGCCTTGTCGGGCACCACTAGAGCGCGTTGGCGCAGCGCATCCTGGGTGGCAACCCCGGTGGGGCAGCGGTCGGTATGGCACGAGCGCGACTGGATGCAGCCCAGCGCAAACATGAAGCCGCGCGCCGAATTGCACCAGTCGGCGCCAATCGCCCGCAGCAGGGCGATGTCGAAAGCCGACACGACCTTGCCCGAGGCGCCAATACGGACGCGGTCGCGCCAGCCAATGCCGATGAGCGTGTTATGAACCAGCCGCAAGCCGTCGCGCAATGGCATACCCAGGTGGTCGCTGAACTCGGCGGGTGCGGCGCCAGTACCGCCCTCCGAGCCGTCAACAACGATGAAGTCGGGCCCATGGCCAGTGTCCCGCATCGCCTTGGCGATGCCGAACCACTCCCAAGGGTGGCCGATGCAGAGCTTGATACCGACTGGCTTGCCGCCGGAGAGTTCGCGCAAACGGGTGATGAATGCGATCAACGCCAGCGGCGAATCGAAGGCGCTGTGTGCAGCCGGCGAGATGCAATCGACGCCCTGCGGAATGCCGCGCGCTGCGGCGATCTCGGCGCTCACCTTGGCACCCGGGAGCATGCCGCCGTGGCCGGGCTTGGCCCCCTGCGACAGCTTGATCTCGATCATCCTGACCTGTGGATCGGCGACATTTGCCGCGAAGCGCTCGGCATCGAAGTGGCCCTCGGCATTACGGCAGCCGAAGTAGCCTGACGCGATCTGCCAGATCAGGTCGCCCCCGTGCGCCCGATGATGGGTCGAGATCGAGCCCTCGCCCGTGTCGTGGGCAAAACCACCAAACTTCGCACCGCGATTGAGCGCCTGAATGGCATTGCCGGACAGTGCGCCGAAGCTCATCGCCGAGATGTTCAGCACCGAGCAATCGTAGGGTTGGCGACAATCCGGGCCGCCGACGCGCACCCGAAATGTCGTCGGGTCGGCTTCGACTGGCCGCGTCGAGTGGGTCAGCCACTCGGCATCGGGGCGATAGTGGTCGAGCAGGGTGCCGAACGGCCGCTTGTCGTTTTGGGATTTCGCGCGCTGGTAGACCATCGCCCGCTGCACGCGCGAGAAGGGAATCTCTTCGGTGTCAGTCTCGACGAAGTACTGGCGGATCTCGGGGCGGAAATACTCGAGCAGAAAGCGAATCCATCCGCTTACCGGGTAATTGCGCAGCAGCGCGTGGCGGGTTTGCCGCAGGTCGCGCAAGCCTTGTACGAACAACAATGCGCCGAGTAGGGCAAGTACCAGCAGCCACGTCTCGCCGGCCTGCCGCCACGCCAGCAGGAACGCCATCGCAAGCCCGCCACACAACAACCATGGCAGGTAGCGTGCCAGTGACCCGATGCCGCCCGTACCCGATGCACCCGCCATGCCGCCCCCTGATCCCCCAGCCTACGGCGGTCCCGTCGAGCGCCGGAGTCTGACTCGCACCGTCCATCCTAATCGCGTCTCAGCGCAGTTTCACGCTGCGCTGCGTCAATCCGGTGACAGCACGTGCGATCTCGGAGCCGCACACATGCACAGGGAGCCCGGAGGCTCCCTGTGGGACATCGACTAGAACTACCTCGCGGCGGTTCTTAGTGGAACTGTTCCTCTTCGGTCGAGCCGGTCAGTGCCTTGACCGAGGACGAGCCGCCCTGGATCACGGTGGTGACGTCGTCGAAATAGCCGGCACCAACTTCCTGCTGGTGCGAAACAAAGGTGTAACCCTTGTCGCGGGCGGCGAATTCCGGCTCCTGCACCATCTCGACGTAGTGCTTCATACCTTCGCCGCGAGCGTAGGCATGTGCGAACTGGAAGGTGTTGTACCACATGAGGTGGATGCCAGCGAGGGTGATGAACTGGTACTTGTAGCCCAGTGCCGACAGCTCGTCTTGGAACTTGGCGATGGTCGCGTCGTCGAGGTTCTTCTTCCAGTTGAACGAAGGCGAGCAGTTGTACGACAGCAGCTTGCCCGGGTGCTTGGCGTGCACAGCCTGCGCGAACTCACGGGCGAAGCCGAGGTCCGGCGTGCCGGTCTCACACCACACCAGGTCGGCGTACTCAGCGTAAGCAACGCCACGGCTGATGGCCTGCTCGAGGCCGTTCTTGACCCGGTAGAAGCCTTCCTGGGTGCGCTCGCCGGTCAGGAACGGCTTGTCGTTGTCATCGTGGTCCGAGGTGATCAGGTTCGCCGCTTCGGCGTCGGTACGAGCCAGCACGATGGTCGGCACGCCCATGACGTCGGCTGCGAAACGCGCGGCGATCAGCTTCTCGACGGCTTCGCGGGTCGGCACCAGCACCTTGCCACCCATGTGACCGCACTTCTTAACAGCAGCCAGCTGGTCTTCGAAGTGAACGCCGGCAGCGCCCGCGGCAATCATGTTCTTCATCAGTTCGAAGGCGTTCAGCACGCCGCCAAAACCGGCTTCAGCGTCAGCGACGATCGGCAGGAAATAGTCGACGTAATCCTTGTGACCCTTCTCAATGTTGCGCGACCACTGGATTTCGTCTGCGCGCTTGAAGGTGTTGTTGATGCGGCGGACCATGGTTGGTACCGAGTCGTAGGCGTACAGCGACTGGTCGGGGTACATGGTTTCCGAGGTGTTGCCGTCGGCGGCGACCTGCCAGCCCGACAGATAGACGGCCTCGACGCCGGCCTTGGCCTGCTGCATAGCCTGACCTGCGGTGATGGCACCGAAGGCGTTCACGTAGCCCTTTTTGGCAGCACCGTTGCACTGCGCCCAGAGCTTCTCGGCGCCAAGCTTGGCGAGGGTGTACTCGGGTTGCACGCTGCCGCGCAGGCGGACGACGTCGGCGGCGGTGTAGCCGCGCTTGATGCCCTTCCAGCGGGGGTTGGTTGCCCAGTCATGCTCGAGGGCGGCGATCTGCTGTTCACGGGTGGCCATGGGGTCTCTCCAGTCGTTAAAGTTGATTCAGGTCCGGTCGCTGCCGGGGTTCTACGGAAACAGGGTGCGGCTCAGTCCAAGGGTCGTTGGGCGACGATAACGCCGTCGTCGTCGGCGTACAGCCAATCGCCTGGTCTGATGGTCTGGCCCGCAAAAGTCACAGCGACACCCACATCGCCTGCGCCTTTTTTAATGCTCTTCATCGGATGACTACCCATCGCCATCACGCAGAGGTCCATCGCAGCGATGGCCGCGGTGTCGCGGATAGCGCCATAAACGATGATGCCGGCCCAACCATTGTCGACGGCCATTTGCGCCAGCACGTCGCCCACCAAGGCGCAGCGCAAGGAGCCGCCGCCATCGACGACGAGTACGCGACCATCGCCAGGCTTTGCCAACTCAGCCTTGACCAGCACGTTGTCCTCGAACACTTTGACCGTCTGCACCGAGCCACTAAGCTGCGAGCGACCGCCAAAGTGGGCCAATATCGGCTCAAGCACGGACACATCGCTCTCATGGGCGTCGCAGAGATCGGCGGTGGAGATGTTGGACATCGCAGCTTTCATCAAGGTGGAGACGCGGGTTGCTCATTCGGCCTGGCACTCGTTCGACCGACAGGATGGTGCCGCCAATCCGTCGAACCGCCAATCAATGTATTTTATGTCTTATATAAGACCTGATGCAAGACGTTAAAAAACCCCGGATAACCGGGGTTTTCAAGAAGTCAGACTGCTTAAGCAGCCTTGATCTTCGAAGCCTGCTTACCCTTCGGGCCTTGAATGATCTCAAACGAGACCTTCTGGCCTTCCTTCAGGCTCTTGAAACCAGCCATATCGATGGCCGAGAAATGCGCAAACAGGTCTTCGCCGCCCTCATCCGGGGTGATGAAGCCGAAACCCTTTGCATCGTTAAACCACTTGACGGTACCAGTTGACATACAAACTCCTGCGCTTTCCATTGATGATTGTCAGTGCGACGTGTCCGCTTGGCGACCAACCGACCTCAGACATCGCACTGGCAAAGCACAGGGATAAAGCAGGGAGCTGACGACAAGCTCGGCCATTTGAGCGTGTTGCACTGCTTCCGTCAAGCAAAATCAGCCCGTTAGGCTTGTGCCACATCAATTTGAGCATTGTCCAAGGCCGTGCGAGGGCGGCGACCGGGGTCCAAGTGCATCCGGACTTGCGCTGACCGCCACACCGCGTCGCGCTACAACCTTGAAAAATCGCGGGGAATCGTCAACTATGGGGCAGTCGTTCAAGCGAGAGCCGTGCTGTGGCAAGTCAGTCGAAAACCGTAGGTGATGCGCTGCTCAAAGAGCGGCGCAGCCGTGCCCGTCCGCCGCGAATGTTTAAGGTGCTGTTGGTCAATGACGACTTCACCCCGATGGAGTTCGTAGTCGACGTGTTGCAACGTTTTTTTCATTTGGACACAGACAGTGCAACACGTGTGATGCTCAAGGTTCATACTGAGGGCGTCGGTGTGTGTGGCGTATACCCGCGAGACACCGCTGCCACCAAGGTTGAGCAAGTGCTTTCGCATGCCCGGGCACACCAGCATCCCTTGCAGTGCTTGATGGAGGAAAACTGAAACCATGATTGCCCAGGAACTTGAAGTCAGCCTCCACATGGCGTTCATGGAAGCGCGGCAGAAGCGTCACGAGTTCATCACCGTGGAGCATTTGCTGCTGGCACTGATCGACAACCCGTCGGCCGGCGAGGTTTTGGTTAATTGCGGCGTCGACCTGGAAGATTTGCGCAAGGTGTTGACCGATTTCGTTGCCGAGCACACGCCGCAAGTCGCGGGCGAGGGCGAGGTCGACACCCAACCGACCCTTGGCTTCCAGCGCGTGATTCAGCGCGCCATCCTGCACGTGCAGTCATCGGGCAAGAAAGAGGTCACCGGCGCCAATGTGCTGGTCGCCATCTTCGGCGAGAAAGACTCGCACGCCGTCTACTTCCTCCATCAGCGCGGGGTGACTCGCCTCGACGTGGTCAACTTCATCTCGCACGGCATCAGCAAAGCTCAACCCGCCAGCACCGGTGCTAAACCAGAAAGCGATGCCGAGACCGAAACCGAGGCCCCGCCGAGTGGCGCGCTCGAGCAGTACACGGTCAACCTCAATGCGCAGGCACTGAGCGGTAAGATCGACCCGCTGATCGGCCGCGAAAAAGAGGTGGAGCGGGTCATCCAGACACTGTGCCGTCGCCGCAAGAACAACCCCTTGCTGGTCGGTGAGGCCGGGGTCGGCAAGACCGCGATTGCCGAGGGCTTGGCGCGTCGCATCGTCGAGGACGACGTTCCCGAGATCCTCAAAGAATCTTCGGTGTATGCCCTCGACATGGGCTCTCTGCTCGCTGGTACCAAGTACCGCGGCGATTTCGAAGCCCGACTCAAGGCCGTGCTCAAGCAACTCAACGAGAATCCGCGGGCGATTCTATTCATCGACGAGATCCACACGCTGATCGGCGCCGGTGCGGCATCGGGCGGCACGCTCGACGCGTCCAATCTGCTGAAACCGGCGCTCGCGAGTGGTCAACTCAAGTGTATTGGTGCGACCACCTACACCGAGTTCCGCGGCGTGTTCGAGAAGGATCACGCGCTGACCCGTCGTTTCCAGAAGATCGACGTCGAGGAACCAACCGTCGATCAAACCGTGCAGATCCTGGCTGGACTCAAGACGCGCTTCGAGTCGCACCATAATGTGCGTTACACGCAGGCGGCCCTGGTGTCGGCTGCGGAATTGTCAGCGCGCTTCATCAACGACCGTCACCTGCCGGACAAGGCGATCGACGTCATCGACGAAGCCGGCGCAGCTCAGCGCATCCTGCCGAAGAGCAAGCAAAAGCGGGTCATCGGCACCAAGGAGATCGAGGAGATCATCGCGCGCATCACCCGCATCCCGTCGAAGAACGTCTCTTCCGACGACCGCAATGCACTCAAGACCCTCGAGCGCGATCTCAAGAGCGTGGTGTTCGGCCAAGACAAAGCCATTGAGGCGCTGGCGTCCAGCATCAAGATGGCACGCAGCGGTCTCGGCAATCCGTCCAAGCCGATTGGCTCCTTCCTGTTCTCCGGCCCCACCGGCGTCGGCAAGACCGAGGTTGCGCGGCAGCTGGCCTACACGCTCGGCATCGAGCTGATCCGCTTTGACATGTCTGAATACATGGAACGCCACGCGGTGAGCCGCCTCATCGGGGCGCCCCCGGGCTATGTTGGATTCGATCAGGGTGGCCAACTCACCGAATCCATCACCAAGCACCCGTACAGCGTGTTGCTGCTCGACGAGATCGAGAAGGCCCATCCGGACATCTTCAACATCCTGTTGCAGGTGATGGACCATGGCACGCTCACGGACAACAACGGTCGCAAGGCTGATTTCCGCAACGTGGTGATCGTTATGACCACCAACGCTGGTGCCGAAGCGCTGACCAAGACTTCGATCGGCTTCACCAAGTCGGCCTCGACGGGCGACGAAATGGCCGACATCAAGCGTCTGTTCACGCCGGAGTTCCGCAACCGGCTGGATGCCATCATCTCCTTCGCGCCGTTGACGCACGAGATCATCCTGCAAGTGGTCGACAAGTTCCTGATGCAGTTGGAGTCGCAGTTGCACGAGCGCAAGGTCGAGGCCCACTTCACCCAAGCGCTCAAGGAGCATCTGGCCAAGACCGGCTTCGACCCGCTGATGGGCGCGCGGCCGATGGCGCGCTTGATCCAGGATGCGATCCGCAAAGCGTTGGCCGACGAGCTGCTATTCGGTCGTCTGGTGCAGGGCGGCGACGTGACCATCGATGTTGATGCAGCAGGCGAGGTTCAATTGCAGTTCGAAGATCGCCTAGAGCCTGTCGACGTTTAAGGCGTTGTTTCAATGTCTTGCGCGCAATATTTTGCGTTGATTGTGCTTGTTGTGATGGGCGCAGCGCCGATGGCGACTGCGGCCGATCGTCAGGCCGAATCTTGGGCGGCCAGTTGCGCCGCCTGTCATGGCACGGGTGGCTACAGCGTTGGCGGGATGCCGGCCTTGGCCGGTCGTCCTGCCAGCGACGTGCTCACCCGCTTGCGTGCGTTTCGTGCCGGTGAGGGCGAGCCTACGCTGATGCACCAGATCGCTCGCGGCTACAGCGACGTCGAACTCGCCCGAATCGCGACGGTGTTCGCAGCGCAGCCAGCACCATGAGCAGCCGCTCCGGCGTTTCTGCCCGCCCGCAGGTTTAAGGCATGCACCGCCGGCAGTTGCTAAGCGGATTGGCGGCAGCCGGCGTCGCATCAGTATTGTCGGCCTGCGCCACCCCGAAGCGATCCTCGTCTGCGGGGGCACGCGCTCGGGTAGTCGTGATTGGTGGCGGCTTCGCTGGCACGACCGCGGCCAAGTACATCCGGCTGCGGGACCCCACGATCGAAGTCACGCTGGTCGAGCGTGACGCTGAGTTCGTGTCCTGCCCACTCAGCAATTTGGTCATCGGCGGTTCACGCGACTTGGCCTCACTGACCCGTTCCTATGGCGTGCTGAGTCAGCGTCACGGGGTACGCCGTGTCCGCGACGAGGTGACTGCGATCGACACGGCTGCGCGGCGAGTCCGACTGACACGCGGCGCTGACCTGCGCTACGACCGACTCATCTTGGCGCCAGGGGTGGACGTGTCTTACGATAGCCTGCGAGGCCTGTCGGAAGCGGGGGCGCGCCAGCGGGTGCTACACGCTTGGCGGGCCGGCCCACAGACCTTGGCTCTACGCCGACAATTAGAAGCCATGCCCGACGGCGGCGTATTCGCCATCCATATCCCGAAGGCGCCATACCGTTGCCCACCAGGTCCTTATGAACGCGCCTGTCAGGTGGCGTGGTACCTGCGCCAGCACAAACCGCGCAGCAAAGTACTAGTGCTGGATGCCAACGACGACATCGTCTCCAAGAAGGCCCTGTTTCGCGCCGCTTGGGACACTCTGACGCCGGGGATAGTGGAGTACCGCCCGTCGCAGGACCTGCTCGACGTCGATGCCCGCCAGCTGACCGCGAAACTCGCTTTCGGCGATCAGCGCGCCGACGTACTCAACGTGATTCCGCCGCAACGGGCCGGTGCGATTGCCCACCTGGCGGGTCTGGTCACCGCCAATGACCGCTGGTGCGGCGTCGATTTCCGCACCTTCGAATCGCTGGTGGTCCCGGGTGTCCACGTGTTGGGTGACGCAACGCTCGCGGCACCGTTAATGCCCAAATCTGGGCACATGGCCAATCAACACGCCAAGGTGTGCGCGGACGCCGTGGTGGCGCTGCTCACTGGCGAGTCGCCCAACCCGGAACCGATTATCAGCAACACTTGCTACAGCTTCGTCAGTGATCGGCAGGCCGTGCATGTGGCATCGGTGCACCGCTACGATCCGAACTCGCGCACCTTTACCGTAGTCGATGGCACGCTGGGCGTGTCACCCGGACTGAACGATCGAGAGGGTGCCTTTGCCGAGGCTTGGGCAAACAATATTTGGGCCGACATGCTCGGCTAATCATCGCCGCGGAACATCCAGTTGAACTAAAATGGAGGGAGCAAGCCGACATCATGAGCGGCTGGGATGTGTTCCTACCGTAGGTGCAGGCATCGAGGTCCCCAATGAATGACCAGCTCGACCAGGACACGCTACAGCATGCGTTGTGGCAAGGCCTAGCCAGCCGGCGTCCGCTATTCGTGGTGCGCCGCGAAGACGGGCGTGTGGTGCGGGCCAACGAGGTCGCCTGTCAGGCGCTTGGCTACGCTGGGGATGCCTTGCTCGGGCTTACGCTCGAAGAGATTCATGACGAGTTCGATCTCGACCTGATCCAACGTCGCCGAGACCTCACGCAGGGTTCGGTCGCCGATGGCGAACTGTGCTTGCGACGGGCCGACGGCGGCGAACTCTGGTTATTTCTGGAAAGCCTTCCGCACCCCGACGTTGAAGGCTTTGCCTGCCAATTGCTGCTCGGCCGCGACTGTTTGCAGCAGGTGCAGACCCGCATCGAGCATAGTGGCCAGATGGAGGCCCTCAGACGGGGGCAGGCCATCGCCGAATACGACCTGAATGGCCACCTGATTTCGGCCAACGACATCTTCCTTGCCCTGATGAACGGCTCGATGGCCGAATTGGAGGGCATGGCCCACCAGGATCTGTGCGACCCGGTGTTCTCGTTCAGCGAGGCTTACAAGGTCTGGTGGGAGCATATTCGCCTTGGCGAGGTCGACGAAGGCACACGCCGCTACGTCGATCTGTCCGGACGCGAGATCTGGTTGCGCGAGGTGTTCAACCCGATTTTTGGCACTGATGGCCGTCCGTTCAAGGTGCTGCACGCTGCGCTAGACGTCACCCGCGGCCGCACCGCCGAGTTGCAACTGATCGAGAGCATGAATTACGCCGGCCGCATCCAGCAGGCCATGCACGAGCCCTCGCGCGAGGCATTGGCTCGGCATCTGCGCGATCGTTATGGCTTGGTCTGGCAGCCGCGAGACCCGGTGGGTGGCGACTGTTTTTTCGCCCGTGAGGCGGACGGTCAGTTCTGGTTCGGCCTGTTTGATTGCACTGGCCACGGCGCGCCGGGTGCAATGCTGGCCACCATCGTTCTGTCGGTGGTCGACCGCATCGTTTCGCAGGAGAACGGGGACCTCGATCCCGCAGCGGTGCTGCAGCGCCTCAACCGTCGAATGAAGGTTGTGCTCGATCAAGAATTCCCGCAGCGGGACGGCGGCGCTGGCAGCGACGACGGATTGGATGGCATCGTAATCTGCCTGCACCCGCGAGCGGGTCGGGCACGGGTGGCAAGCTCAGGGCTGCCGCTGTTGCTTCTGGAGCCCGGCGACGAACCTCAGATCCTGAAGTGGGAGTCGGGTGGCATGGGCTATCGCTCAGTGCCGATGGATAGAGTCTGGAAGAGCCAGACAGTGGAACTCAAGCCCGAAAGCCGTTTGTTCGTCGCCACCGACGGCGTGTTCGACCAGATCGGCGGGCCGCGTGAAATCGGCTACGGGAGTTTGCGTTTTGCCAGCAGCCTGGCGCGCCATCAGCATCTCGCGATTCCAGCTCAATGCGATGCCGCCCTCAAGGATTACCTCGATTACCAAGGAACGCAGCACCGACGCGACGACATGTCGTTCGCCGGTCTGCAACTCCCAACTGCTTAAGGACATACCGGCATGGCCAAAACAATCTTAGTGGTGGACGACTCCCCGAGCATTCGCGAAGTCGTCGGTGGCTTTCTGGAGTCCGCCGGCTACGACGTCATCACTGCCGACAGCGGCGTCTCTGCGCTCAAGCTGCTCGATGGACGCAAGATTCACCTGGCGGTCTGTGACGTCCAGATGCCGGAGATGGATGGTATTGCCTTTGTCGCCAACATGAAGCAAATCCCGAATTACCGCTTCACACCGGTCATCATGCTGACCACCGAATGGACCGACGAGCGCAAGATGCAAGGCAAGGAAGCCGGCGCCAACGCGTGGTTCGTCAAGCCCTTCGATCCGCAGAAGATGGTGGCGGCGGTGGCGCGTTTCATTCTCCCTTGATCCGTCCGATGTCGGCTCAAGCCTCGCCAGTGGCGACCGGGCGCGCTGGGTCGCTGCACCATTCGCTCCACGATCCGGGATAGAGCCGTGCGCCCTCAAGGCCAGCGACTGCAAGCGCCAGCAAGTTGTGGCACGCGGTGACACCCGAGCCACACTGACAGATCAGTTTGTCCGCAGAACGGCCGTTCAACACCTCAAGGAACTCAGCCCGCAGGGTCGCCGGATCCTTGAATCCCCCGTCGGCAGCGAGGTTGTTGCGATGGAAGCGGTTGCAAGCGCCCGGGATATGCCCGGCGACCGGGTCAATCGGCTCCACCTCACCGCGAAAACGTTCGGGGGCGCGTGCATCCAGCACCAGCTGCGAACCGTCGGCAAGACCATTCGCCACGCTGTCGACGCCGACCACCCAATCGGTATGTGGTCGCGCCACCAATACCTGCGACGCCCGCGCCGACGCTGGCACAGTACTGACTGGCAATCCGGCCGCGAGCCAAGCCTGCCAGCCGCCGTCGAGCACTGCCACGGCATCGTGCCCCAGCCAGCGCAGCAGCCACCACAGACGCGCAGCGAATGCGCCACCGGCATCGTCGTAGGCGATGACGCGGCTGCCATCGCCGATGCCGATGCGACCCAGCCGTTCAGCCAATGTCGACGGATCGGGCAGCGGATGACGGCCGTTTTGTCCCGTTTTCGGGCCTGAGAGATCGTCGTCCAGGTGCAGGTGGATCGCGCCGGGAATGTGCCCCGTCTGCCACGCTGCGCGTCCGGCGGCAGGCTGCATCAGGTCGTGCCGGACATCGACAACCACCACGTCCGCTTGTTGGCGTAGCGCATCAAGGTCGGTCGGGGAGATCAGGGGGGCGAGATTCATGCGGGCTCCTGCGAGGGATTCGGTTCGGCAACAGCCGGTCGGGCAGTCATACTCAGAACACCTGCCAGCACGATCAACGCCATCCCAGCAATGGCGAGCGGCGGCGGATGTTCACCGAGCTGCCACGCGCTCAGTGCCGCCGAAAACACCAGCGTCGAGTATGACAGGCTCGCAGCGACCAGCGTACGCCCTTGGCCATAGGCACGGGTCATCGCCAACTGCGCCAGCGTGGCCGAGAGGCCCAGCCCGAGCAAGAGTGGCCACTGCTCGGTCCCTACCGGGGCGAGCCCCTCCTGCAGTGCCAGCACTCCGAACGCAGCACTGCACACACAGGAAAAGTAGAACACCACGCGCCACTCGGGCTCACCCTGCTGGCCAAGTCGGCGGACGTTCACGTAAGCGAGACTCGCCAGGAAACCTGACAGCAGACCCGCCGCAGCGGAGAGGGCATTTTCCGGGCGCAGCACCGGCTGCAACAACACGAGCACTCCGACGAAGCCCAGCAAGAGGGCAAGCCAAAGGCGCGGTGTCGCCGTCTCGCGCAAATGCCGCAAGCCCAAAGCTGCGAGAAACAGGGGCGAGGTGTAGTTGAGGCTGACCGCGGTCGCAAGTGGCAAATGGGCGATGGCGTAGAAATACAGCCACAGTGCCGTCCCGCCCGAGACGCCGCGCAGAAGGTGCCCACGCCAGTGCAGCGTGAGCAAGGCGCGTGGCCGTGCCAGCAGGGGCAGCAAGACCAGCAGACCAATGAACGAGCGGTAGAACACAAGCTCAGTCTGGCTGAAATGCTCCGCGCCCAACTTGACGCACAGTCCCATCAGGGCAAACAGCGCCCCGGCGAGCAACATCCAGGCCGAAGCCAATCAGGCCAGCTCGCGCCGCAGGTATTCGTGGAAGTGGACCATGCCGTCTTCCAGCGGCGACTGGTAGGGTCCGACCTCCGAGATGCCTCGGGCATGCAGCGCACGACGACCGCGGTCCATGCGGATGCAGATGTCCTCGTCTTCGCGAGCGGTTTCGCGATAGGCCGCGCGCTCGGCTTCTACGAAATCTCGCTCAAACGCAGCAATCTCTTCCGGGTAATAGAACTCGACGACATTGCGGCAGGCGAGGGGGCCGTCCGGCACGATCTGGCTCACCACCAGCACGTGCGGGTACCACTCGACCATCAGGTTCGGATAGACCGTCAACCAGACTGCACCGTAGGGCGGCACCTGCCCACCGTTGGCGGCCAGCACTTGCTCGTGCCAACGCCGGTAGACCGCACTGCCTGGACGCTCCAGATCGCGTTGGATGCCCACAGTCTGCACGCTGAAATTGGCACCGAACTCCCACTGCAGTCGATCGCAATCGACAAATCCGGCGAGTCCGGGGTGTGCCGGCGCGACGTGGTAATCCTCCAGATAGACCTCGATAAAGGTCTTCCAGTTGACCGGATAGGGGGTTACTTCAACATGGTCCAGCACGTATCCGTCAAAGTTGAAGGCGTGTGCAGCGCCCATATCGGCCAGCTCCGCCGCGATCGCTCGTGGTCCGGCGAACAGCAGACCGTGCCACTCGCTCAAGGCTTGGCTCTCCAGGTGCAGGCAGGGCTTGTCGGCGAACTGCGGCGCGCCCAGCAACTCGCCCTGCAGGTCGTAGGTCCAGCGGTGCAGGGGGCAGACGATGTGGCTGGCATTGCCCCGACCGCGCAGCATCTCGGCCTGGCGATGGCGGCAGACGTTGGACATCAGCTCGATGCCCCGTTGGTTGTTGACCAACATCTGTCCGCGCCCAACGTGATCAAGCACGTAAAAGTCGCCCGGTTCGGGCACCATCAAACGGTGGCCGACGTAGTTCGGGCCTCCGCGGAACAGGCGTTCGAGTTCGCGCTGGTGGATGCTAGGGTCGACGTACCAGTCGACCTCCAGCTGGGTCGCAGAGGGTTGCAGAAGTAAAGTCCGCCCCAGATCCGACATGGTGCCGATCGTCCTGAAGTAAACCAAAGAAGGGCGGCGATAGTCCCATTAATCGGACCCCGGGGCAAGCCTTGGTTTCAGCTTTTGTAAGAGTGCTCATGCGCTGCCAGGAGCAACTCAGCGAGTTCGTGGGCGCAGGCGGGCGCCATCGTCAGCCCGTAGCGGAAATGGCCGCAATTGAGCCACAAGCCCGGCCAATCGGGATGCGGCCCGACCAGCGGGTGGTTGGCGACGCTGCCCGGCCGTAAACCGGCCCAATGCCGGATCAGCGGCGCATGTGCGAGGGCTGGTTCAACCGCGGTCGCCCAGTTCAGAAGAGCGGCCTTTGCCTCTGCGGTCGTGCCAACGTCGAACCCGACAGTCTCCAGCGTGCTGCCGATCAGCACGACACCGTCACTGCGCGGAACCAGGTAGCGACCATCCTCGTAGACGATGGTCGGCACAATCGGCTCAGCTTGCACAGCCAACATCTGACCGCGCACGGGCCACACGCGATCCTCGGCGAGCCGTGCGAGTCGCGCCGACCAGGCACCTGCGGCCACGACCACTGCATCGAAAGCCAATTCGCCTTCGGCCAGACGAACACCAGTGACGCGCTCGCCATCGTCGGTGAGCGCCGCCGCTGGGCAGCGCTCGCGCACCAGCACTCCGGCGCGCTGGCAGCTGGCAAGCAGCGCACGGATCAAGCGCGGATTGCGCACTTGCGTCACCTCGGGCAGCAACAGATCGCCGTTGGCCAGTGACTGGTGGGCGACCCGCCGGTTGGCGAGCCACTCCAAAGCACGGCCCTTGGCGCCGCCGACAATCCGCATCCCGGACGCGCGATGTTCGGGATCGATGCCACTGTCGCGTTGCAAGCGCTGCAGCCAGGCCGGGTGCGCAGCAATGCCGGCCTCGCACCAGCGATTGACCGCGTCGTCGTAATCCCACGGCAGCAGGGGAAACAGGATGCCAGCACCCGCCCATGACGACTGTGCCCCCGCATCCCCGGGCTCGAACACGGTGACGCAAACGCCACGATCGGCCAGCGCCAGAGCGGTCGAGAGGCCGATGACCCCCCCGCCGACCACGGCAATCGAGGGGCGGCTCATGAATCAGCCGCTTGACCGATGTGCGGCCGGTGCGACGTGCGGAGAATCGCAGACATGACGGATGGAAAGGGTGGAGCGTAATGTTTCGGAGGACTGCCAACCACGAAGCGGCGGCGCTGCAAACCGTATCGGCAGGCCATACGCTTGTCGAGCTGCTAGCGAGCCTTAGTATAGCCAGCATCGTTGTGGCGCTTGCATTGCCGGATTGGAGCGGCTGGCTGGCTGAGCGTCGTGTGCTGGTCGCCGCCGAGCGCTTGCGTGGCGAATTGACTGCCGCTCGACGGCTGGCCTTGGCCGGTGGGCAAGTGGTACGCCTTTGCCCGACGATCGACCGTATGGCCTGCGAGACTCAGCGCGACTGGTCTGCGGGCTGGCTCAGCCAAAAACAATCGGCCTCGGGCTGGCAGACGCTGCAAGTCGCGTCATCGCTGCCGTCACGCGTGCGCATCGAGACCAACACCAGCAACCTCAGCGCTGGTCTGCAATTCAATGAACGCGGTTTTGCGATCCTGGCCAGCGGCGGGTTTGCCAGCGGCAGCTGGTTGGTGTGCGCCACTGGCGCTCAAGGCCGCACGATCACGCTTGCCGCGAGCGGCCGTCTGCGAAGCAGTGTCGGCGGGGCTTGTTCGTGAAGTCACCCGCATCGCGGCCCGCGACTGGACTGAGTTGCCTTGAAGTGGCGATCGCATCAGGCCTCTTGGCTTTAGTGCTCGGCGGCGGTTTGGGCGCGAGCGGCAATGCGCTGCGCATGACCGCAGCTTCGGCACAGCACGACATCGCCGTGCAACTCGCTGGCGAAGCGGCAGATGGGCTTGCCGGCAGCGGCTTCGACGCGTCGACCTGGGGGGCGCGGGTGTCGACGGCTTTGCCGAGTGGCAACGGTCAGGTGACAGCGCTCGGCACGCAATTGCGCATCGACGTCGCCTGGTCCGGAGCTCTGAGCGGTGGCAGCGAGTGTCCGGGCGCGCATTGCCTGCGCGTGTGGGTGTCGCCGTGAGCAGTCTGGCCGAGTTCTGCATCGCCATGAGTCTTGCTGGAACCGTCGCGGCCGCGGGTTCGGCGGGGCTGTCGCATGTGGTTTTGGCAACGACTGAGGTCGAGTCGCGCTCGGCGGTGCAGTCGTCGGGCGCGTTCGCTGTGCAGTGGCTTGGTGAACAGGTCCGGCAGGCGGGGGCGCTGACACCACCGACAACGGTGGATGCGAGCCACCCGGTCACTCCGGCCCTACCCGCACCACTGAGCGCTGACAGCGGCGGCAGCGCTGGCGATCGCCTGCGACTGCGGCACGAGAGCCAGACCGACTGCCTCGGCAACTCCAAGGTATCAGGCGTTGCCTACTACGACGCCGCGCGCAACCCGGCGGCGCTCACCCAGGACAACCTCATCTACGTGTCGCTGACGGCTACGGGCGGTCCATCGCTGATGTGTGACCCGGACAACAGTGGACCCGCGACGGCCCAGCCGGTCGCCATGCAGGTGCTGGGGCTCTGGCTGAGGCTTCGGCTCGACGGCGACACCCGCTGGCTTAGGCCAGCTGCAGTCACCGATTGGGGGCGCGTGCGTCTGGTCGAGGTCTGCCTCGTGCTACAGGGTGCTCGCAATGCGTGTCCGAGTGACACTTCGGGATCGCGATCGGCCGATCCGCGCCTCTGGGTGGGCGTCTTCAGACTGCGAAATGCCCCGTCATGACGTCAGACGCCGCTGGTGGATTTGCCATGCCATTGGTGTGCCTGTTTGCCGCAGGGGCGAGTCTGGCGGCGTTGAGTGGGCTGCAGACTGCCGGTGCCGAATTGCGCGGTGCCAATGCCGGCCAGCGGCGGGTACAACTCGCGAGCATTGCTGAGCGCGCGCAACAAGTCGCCGCACAACGTCTGTTATCGACTCTGGCGTTTCCAGCGACCGGTTGTGCTCAGGGCCTGTGCGCCAACCGCCGGGCCCCCGTTGCACGTGGCTACGATTGGAGCAGCGGAACGCAGCACCAATCGGTCGATGTGGGTCTGGGCAACGGCTGGGTCGCGGGGTATTGGGTCGAGCTCTTGGGCGAGGTCGCGGCGGGCGTGCTGAACGACTGCCGCAGTCCAGCAGCGAGCTGTCGTTACGTGCGTCTCGTGGCGGGCTCTGCCAGCGACGGCCGGGCCCTGCTGAGCCTCGAGTCGGTGTGGCGAGTCGATCGGCAGGCCACCGGTGTACAAAGCGCGACGCGCCTAAGCTGGCGTCACGCCCATATTCCGTAGCGCCGCTTATTCGCGGAAGTTGTCGTACTGCAGCGGGAAATCGGTCACCTGCTTCTTCAGCAGCGCAATGGTCTCCTGGAGTATGTCGCGCTTGGCACCCGTCACCCGTACCGACTCGCCCTGAATCGCAGCCGTGACCTTAAGCTTGCTGTCCTTGATCAGCTTGACCACCCGTTTGGCCAGTTCGGTCTCCAGTCCGGTTTTGACCTCGATCGCCTGCTTGACGGTGTTGCCGCTGACTTTTTCGATGTCCTTGCGCTCAACACAGCGCACGTCGATGTTGCGCTTGGCGAACTTGCCCACGAGGATGTCGTAGACCTGATCGAGCTTGAACTCGTCGTCGGCGTAGACAGTGAGGGTGTACTCGGCCTGCTCGATGCGGGCATCCGAGCCCTTGAAATCGAAGCGGCCGGAGACCTCTTTGTTGGCTTGCTCAACCGCGTTGCGCAACTCCACCTTGTCAACCTCTGAAACAACGTCAAATGAGGGCATGGCGGTCTCCTCAGCCGAAATGGCAGACGTAGTGGTAGGCGCCACCCGGAGCCACTTCGATGTCGAAGCTGGAATGACCGGGCACCTCAAACGACTGGCCAGCGCCATAGGTGCTCCAAGCGGTCTCGCCCTTGAGGCGCACGCGACATTCGCCGGCCACACCTTCCATGACTTCCGGTGCACCGGTGTTGAAGGTCAGCGTCGCGGGCAGGATAACGCCGACGCTCTTGCGGCTGCCATCCGGCAAATGGATGGTGTGGCTGACGCATTTGCCGTCGAAATACACATTGGCGGCTTTGTCGACGGTGACGTTGTTGAATTGGCTCATGGCGGGTCCCTACGATGCGATTGAGTGGGTTTCAGTGGATGCCTAGCACCTTGGCGATGATGGGTTTGACGATGACACCGAGCATGCCAAGGCCCAGCACCACAAACAGCACGCCCATGCCGAATCGTCCGGCTTTGGAGTGTTTGCCGATCTTCCAGATGATGTAGAACATGTAGACGATCAAGCCAGCCACCAGAACCTCGGTGAGGAGGTTCTCGAAATCGGCCAGGGGCATGCCCAACACGGTTTCCTGCATGGTCGTGCGGCGTCAGCTGCGCTTGCGGCGCGCGTTCTCGGCGATGCGCATGCGTAACGCGTTGAGCTTGATGAAGCCGGCGGCATCCTTCTGATCGTAGGCGCCGGCGTCGTCCTCGAAGGTGGCGATGGTGGGGTCGAACAGCGTGTCGGTCTTCGAATCGCGACTGACTACCGTGACGTTGCCTTTGTATAGCTTGATCCGCACCCAGCCGTTGACTGCGTACTGAGTGTGGTCGATCAGCGCCTGCAAGGCCCGCCGCTCCGGGCTCCACCAGTAGCCGGTGTAGATCAAGCTGGCGTAGCGAGGCATCAGATCATCTTTCAGGTGGGCGACCTCGCGGTCCAGCGTCACCGACTCGATGGCGCGGTGTGCGCGCAGCAGGATGGTGCCGCCTGGCGTCTCGTAGCAGCCCCGCGACTTCATGCCGACATAGCGGTTTTCGACCAGGTCCAGCCGGCCGATGCCGTGCTTGCCGCCGAGTTCGTTGAGCTTGGCGAGGAGTTCGTGCGGCGCCATCGCGGTGCCATTGATCGACACCAGATCGCCATGCTCGAACGCCAGATCGACATATTCAGCCGCGTCCGGCGCCGCTTCCGGGCTCACCGTCCAGCGCCACATGCTCTCTTCCGCTTCAGCCGCCGGATCTTCCAGGTGACGGCCCTCGAAACTGATGTGCAGCAGGTTGGCGTCCATGGAGTAGGGGCTACCACCTTGCTTGTGCTTCATCTCGATCGGGATGCCGTGTTTTTCGGCGTAGGCGAGCAGTTTTTCGCGGGACAGGAGGTCCCACTCGCGCCACGGCGCGATCACCTTGATGTTCGGTTCGAGCGCGTAGTAGCCCAACTCAAAACGCACCTGGTCGTTGCCCTTGCCGGTGGCGCCGTGGCTCACGGCATCGGCGCCGGTCTGGCGGGCGATCTCGATCTGCCGCTTGGCAATCAGCGGCCGCGCGATCGAGGTGCCAAGCAGGTACTCGCCCTCGTAAATGGTGTTGGCGCGGAACATCGGGAAGACGAAGTCGCGGACAAACTCCTCGCGCAGATCGTCGATAAAGATGTGTTCAGGCTTGATGCCGAACTTGAGTGCCTTGGCGCGCGCTGGCTCGAGCTCCTCGCCCTGGCCGAGGTCGGCGGTGAACGTGACCACCTCGCACTGGTAAGTGTCTTGCAACCACTTGAGGATGACCGAGGTGTCGAGGCCGCCCGAGTAGGCGAGCACCGCTTTCTTGACTGCACTCATTCAGTAGATCCTGTATCCATTTGATTCAAATTGATTTACTAACGAAGAACTGGCGGGCGGCTTGGCAGTCCGCAGTAATTTGCATCCGCAGGGCGTCGATCGACTCGAAGCGCTGCTCGGCGCGGATGCGATGCAGCAGCTCGACGCGAAGGTGCTGATTATAAAGGTCGCCGTGCCAGTCGAATACGTGTGTTTCCAGTGTCAGCGGCGCATCGGCGGCCACCGTCGGTTTGTAGCCGAGGTTGGCCACGCCCTGACGCGGGCCGTCAGCCAGTCCATGGACGCGCACGGCAAAAACGCCACTGCAGGGAGGGCGGTTGTGTCTCACCTCGACATTCGCCGTCGGAAATCCGAGCGTGCGGCCGCGCTGCGCGCCATGCACCACGCGTCCGCTGATGCTGTACCAGCGCCCCAGTAGTGAACGGGCGACAGCCATGTCGCCGGCCGCCAAAGCCTGCCGCACCGCCGTGCTCGAAGCGCGCTGTCCGTCGAGCGCCACCGTGTCCATCTGCGTCGCGACAAAACCCAGACGCGCACCCGCGGCACTCAGATGGTCGAAGTCGCCAGTGCGCTGGGCACCGTAGCGAAAATCATCGCCGATCAAGACGGAGCGGGCTTGCAACCCGGCCACCAGCACCGCCTCGACGAAGCGATCAGCGGTCATCGCCGCCAGTTCGGCGTCGAAATGCAAGACATGGACGCGGTCAATGGCGAGGCTCTCCAACAACTCGATCTTTTCACGCAGACTGGTGAGGCGGGTCGGCGCCTGATCTGGCGTAAAAAACTCGCGTGGATGGGGCTCAAAAGTCAGCACAACCGTGTGCAGTTGAGCCGCAGCAGCCATCTCATGCAAGCGGGTCAACAGAGCTTGGTGACCTCGGTGCAGACCGTCGAAATTGCCGACCGTGAGCGCCGCGGGTCTTGCCTGCTCGAAGCTCAGTCCGTGACTGACGATCATGATGGCACCCGGAAAGTCTCGCCAATCAGGATCAGCACCGGAACCGGCGCGGCGACAGTACCAGAAGCGACTTCAGCCAGCGTCGCGCGTCGGTAGTCGGCGTCAGGCAGCGACACCTTGTGCGCGAGCACCACTGGCGTGTCGGCGGAGCGACCCGCGTCCAGCAGCACTTGGGCGATGTGGGCCACATCGGCGCCACCCATATAGACCGCCGCGGCGTCGGCATCGACAATCGGTCGCGCCCAATCGTTGGGGGGACTGTCGTCGGCCTGTTTCGGCGTGACCATAACGAAATGCCGCGATCGCGCGCGCTGGGTCAACGGTTGTCGGAGCTCGGCACTCGCAGCAAGCGCCGCAGTGATGCCCGGAACCACCTCGAAGTCGATATCGGCGGCGATCAACGCGTCGATCTCTTCTTGGGCCCGGCCAAACACCATCGGGTCGCCCCCTTTCAAACGAACAACGCAGCGATGCTCATGCGCAGCAGCCACCAGGAGACGGTTGATCTCGGCTTGTTTGGGTGAAGGCTGACCAGCCCGCTTACCGACCATGACGAGGGTCGCCCGAGTCGCCAGAGCGAGCGTGTCCGGGTGCACCAGAGCGTCGGTCAGAACCACATCGGCCTGCTCAAGCAGGCGCAAAGCGCGCAGCGTCAACAGGTCGGGGGCCCCCGGCCCGGCACCGACCAGGTAGACACGCCCGGACGGCCTCATCAGAGCGGCGCCGCTCCCGTGACCATGCCAGCGCCGACCGTGTTGTTGGTGGTCTCGTCAATGACGATGAATGCACCGGTAGCACGATTGTCCGAGTACGGGTCGACCGCCAACGGCTGCGCCAGGCGCAGGCGAATGCGCGCGATGTCGTTCATCGCCAGGGCAGTGGCCGGCTCCTGCGCGAGCGTGTTGACGTCGACTTTGTAGTCAATGGCAGCGACCTTGGCCTTGCTGGTGCGGGTGGTGTGGCGCACCAGATAGGTGCGTGCCGGCGACAGCGGCGTCTCGGAGAACCAGCAGACCATGCCCTCGATCTCCTTGGTGATCATCGGCTGCTCGTCGCTCGGCACCAGCATGTCGCCGCGCGAGACATCGATCTCGTCTTCCAACAATAGAGACACCGACTGCTCATGGATGGCTTCTGGCAGCGAGACGGCACCCAGCTCAATGCGTTTGACCACACTCGACTGACCGGAGGGCAGGGCGGTGACGCGATCGCCAACCCTGACTGCGCCGGACTCAACTCGCCCCATGAAGCCACGGTAATCGTGCAACTCGGGATCGTCGGAGGCCTGCGGCCGGCAGACGTACTGCACCGGGAAGCGAAACGCCTCAGCCCGCTCAGTGTGCGCCGCCGGGGCGGCCTCGAGCACGTCGAGCAAGGTCGGGCCGCTGTACCAGGGCATGGCCTCGCCACGGTCGACGATGTTGTCGCCATTCAGCGCGGACATTGGAATGAAGCGCACATCACCCAAGCCGATTTCGTCGGCAAAGGCCCGGTACTCGCCACAGATGCGGTCGAACACGGCCTGGTCGTGGCCGACCAGGTCCATCTTATTGACGGCGACGACCAGATGCGGGATGCCGACCAGCTTGGCCAGATATGAGTGGCGGCGGGTCTGCGTCAGCACGCCGCGACGTGCGTCGATGAGGATGATGGCCAGGTTGGCGGTGGAGGCCGCCGTCACCATGTTGCGCGTGTACTGCTCGTGGCCCGGGCTGTCAGCGATGATGTACTTGCGCGTGCCGGTGCTGAAGTAGCGGTAGGCGACGTCGATGGTGATGCCCTGTTCCCGCTCAGCCTGCAGACCATCGGTCAGCAGTGACAGGTCGACCGCCTCCATGCCGCGCTTTTTCGAAGTCTTCTCGATCTGATTAAGCGTGTCGGCGAGGATGGTCTTGGTGTCGAACAGCAATCGCCCGATGAGCGTGCTCTTGCCGTCGTCGACGCTGCCGCAGGTCATGAAGCGCAGCAGGCTGTCCGAATGCGTGGGAGATGGGTTCATAAATAGCGATCAAGCCCTTATTTAGGCTAGAAATAACCTTCTTTTTTGCGTTGCTCCATGCTGGCCTCTGACGTTTGGTCGTCAAGGCGGGTAGCGCCGCGCTCAGTGATGGTGGTGGTGGCTGTTTCGAGCACGATCTTGGCCACCGTGTCGGCGTCCGATTCCACCGGCGCCGTGCAGGTGATGTCGCCAACGGTGCGGAAGCGCACCAGGCGGTTCTCGACCGTCTCGCCGGCCTTGGGCACGTTGATCACGCTGCCGTCAGCCAAAGGCACGTTCACTGGCATCATGGCGCCGCCGCGCAGCACCACATCGCGCTGGTGCGCGAAGTAGATGCTCGGCAGCTCCAAGCCTTCGCGTTCGATGTACTGCCAGACGTCCATCTCGGTCCAGTTGCTGATGGGAAAAGCGCGGATGTTCTCGCCCTTGTGTGACCGCGCGTTGTAGAGGTTCCACAGCTCGGGGCGCTGATTTTTAGGATCCCACTGGCCGAACTCATCGCGGAAACTCATGATCCGCTCCTTGGCGCGCGCTTTTTCTTCGTCGCGCCGTGCGCCGCCGATGCAGCAGTCGAACTCGAACTCGGCGATGGCCTCTAGCAGCGTCACCGACTGGTGCTTGTTGCGTGGCTCGTCGGCGCTCTTCAGAACCACTGTGCCGCGAGTCATGGAATCCTCGACCGAACGCACAATCAGCCGCTCGCCCAACTCAGCGGCGCGTTTATCGCGGAAGTCCACCACTTCACGGTAGTTGTGACCGGTGTCGATGTGCATCAGCGGAAACGGGAATCGCGCTGGGCGGAACGCCTTTTCGGCCAGCCGCAGCAGGCAAATCGAATCCTTGCCGCCGGAAAACAGCAGCACCGGGCGCTCACACTGACCGGCGACCTCGCGCAAGATGTGGATGGCCTCGGCTTCGAGCCAATCGAGGTGGGAGAGGGGGCTTGGCGTCAGCGTGGTCATGATGTCTTGATATGCAGGCCGCATTCCTTGAGGGCCGGGTCTTCCCACCACCAGCGGCCCGCGCGGATGTCTTCACCAACGGCGACGGCGCGGGTGCACGGTGCGCACCCAATACTCGGGTAGAACTGATCGTGCAGGGCGTTATAGGGGACGTTATGAATGCGCAAATAGGCCCAGACTTCGGCCTCGGACCACTCGGCGAGCGGGTTGAACTTCACCAGTCCGAAAGTGGTGTCTTGTTCGCGCAGGCCGAGGGCGGTGCGCGTGGTCGATTGGGCCGCTCGCAGGCCGGTGATCCAAGCGCCGCGTCCGGCCAGCGCCCGTTTCAGTGGCTCGACCTTGCGGATGGCGCAACACGCCTTGCGCTGCTCGACCGAGCGGTAGAAGCCGTTGATACCCTGATCACGCACGTAAGCCTCAACCGTGCTGGCATCGGGACAGTACACGCTCAGTCGGGTCGAATAGCGCGCCTCGACGTCCGCCATCAGCGCGTAGGTCTCGGCCGGCAAGCGCCCCGTGTCGAGCGAGAACATGGCGATGTCGAGTCGACTGGAAAAGATCAGGTCGGTCACGACCATGTCCTCGGCGCCAAAACTATTGGCGAAGGCGACACTCGGAAACTCGCCTCGAGCCTGCTGTAGCAGCGCCAGAGCCGCCGCGGTCTTGTCGGCAACCGCCGTCTTGAGGTCGTCGGTCAGCTCCGGACGGGTGGCCGGATTGGCTGCTGCCGGTTTCAGCGGCGACACAGTCATGCCCGTCAGCTCCGCGCGTGGCGCCGCCACAGCGGCTCAGATACGTCGACGGCACCCTGATACGGCTCGCTGAAATCGCGCAAACCCGCCAGTGCATCGGCAGCACTGCGGTCGGCACGAATCAAAAACGCGTTGAAGCCACAGCGTTTCATCAGGAAGAGCTGGTCGCGCAGCACGTCGCCGACCGCGCGCAACTGTCCGGTGAAGCCGTGACGCGTACGCAGCAGGGTGGCGATAGAGTAGCCACGCCCGTCAGCAAAGCGCTCGAAACGCACGGCGATCACTGGGAACACATTAAGGTCGGGTGCAGCGGCGATCAGGGCATCCAGCACCTCGTGGGTGTCGATGCAAAGACCGATCTCGCCGGCAGCGACCCGGGGGGCCAGGGCGTCACGCTGGAGCAGCCAGATGGCCAAGGGCACCAGTACGCGGCCCGCCGGCACGTCAACGGACGTCAACTGCTCGGGGGTATGGGTCTTCTCGCCCGTCAGGCGAAACAGCACGACCTTGCCGGCCTGTTTGCGCACAGCCTCCTCGGTCGCTGGCAAGCTGAGCTGCTGCCAGTCGTCGTGCGTCAGCGCTTGATCGACGATCAGCTGGGACGTCGAGGCCTCAGACACTGGCGACCTCCTGATCGGTCTTGCTACCGTAGACACCCGTCTTGAAGGGCGCGACGCCCAGACGGCGCACCGTATCAATGAAGCGCTCGTCAGTGTGGCGCTCGGCCACATAGGTATCGATCAAGCGAGTGATAACGCCCGGAATCTCGTCAGCAGCGAAGGACGGGCCGATCACGGTGCCGAGGCTGGCGTCCGAGCCCTGCTTGCCGCCGATGGTGATCTGGTACCACTCAGAGCCGTCCTTGTCGACGCCGAGGATGCCGATGTGGCCGACGTGGTGATGGCCGCAGGCGTTCATGCACCCTGAAATGTTGAGTTCGAGCTCGCCGATGTCGTGCAGGTAATCAAGGTCGTCAAAGGTCTGCTGGATGGCTTGCGCGATCGGGATGCTCTTGGCATTGGCCAGCGAGCAGAAATCGCCCCCTGGACAGCAGATGATGTCGGTGAGCAAGCCGACATTGGGCGTGGCCAAGCCGTTCTGGCGCGCCGCCTGCCAAAGCGTGTGCAGCTGACCGAGCTCGACATCGGTGAGGATGAGGTTCTGCTCGTGCGAGACGCGGATCTCGCCGAAACTGAACCGGTCGGCAAGCTCGGCGACGGCGTCCATCTGCACATCAGTGGCGTCGCCCGGCGCGATACCCGTGGGCTTTAGCGACAGCGTGACCGCGCGATAACCGGGCTGCCGATGCGGGTGGACGCTGCGGCGCACCCAAGCGGCGAAGGCCGGATCGGTGGCAAGCGCGGCGTCAAACCCGGCGTCGTGTGCCGGCAAATCGCGGTAAGCCGGCGCCGTGAAATGCGCGCTCACGCGGTCGAATTCGGCGCGGGTGAGGGTATTGGGCCCATCTTTGAGGTTCGCCCACTCGGCCTCGACCTGGCGGGTGAACTCATCGGCGCCCAAAGCCTTCAACAAGATCTTGATGCGCGCTTTGTAGGCGTTGTCGCGACGACCGTGCAGGTTGTAGACACGAATGATGGCTTCGCAATAGGTGAGGATGTGCTGCCATTCGAGATGCGGGCGGATCATCTGGCCGAGGATTGGCGTACGGCCCAAACCGCCACCGGCCCAGACACGGGCGGCCACTTCGCCGGCGTCATCCCGATAGAACTCGAGACCGATAT
>Ga0209598_10000241_pt1 | contig 44292 bp, 38 predicted proteins | sample M_140807_EF_Meta_FD_187317 | JGI IMG/M metagenome (GOLD analysis project Ga0209598, IMG submission 187317) | Freshwater microbial communities from Lake Montjoie, Canada to study carbon cycling - M_140807_EF_MetaG (SPAdes) (version 2) | ecosystem: Environmental > Aquatic > Freshwater > Lake...
GACCTCGAACAGGAGTCCCATTCATGAGCATCCCCCGGCGAGAGTTCGTGGCCGGCTGCGGCGCCGCCCTCGCGGGTGGATGGGGCCTCGAGCTCCGCGGCCAGCCGACCGATGCAGCGATCGTGGCCGATGTCTGCGTCTACGGCGGCACGGCCGCCGGCGTCGTGGCTGCGGTGTCTGCGAGCCGCGAGGGCTGCCGGGTCGTGATCGTCGAACCGAGCCGCTGGCTCGGCGGCATGACGGGCGGCGGCCTGAGCCATATCGACTGGGGACGCAAGGAGGCCGTCGGCGGCATGGCCCGGAAGATCCTCAATGACGGTGGCGACGACGCCCACTACAGGGCCAGGTTTCTCGATCTCGTCCGCGAGCACGGAATCGAGGTCGTCTTCGAGCATCGCTTGGCGGACGTGCAACTGGCCGACGCGAAGATCGAGTCGATCCTGCTCGACCATGCACCGCCCGATCCGATGGGCTGTCCGGTCGCGATGCCGACCAAACCCCGCGACCGAGCCGTCAGGGCCCGCGTCTTCATCGACTGCTCCTACGAGGGCGACCTGATGGCGCAGGCGGGCGTGTCATACACGTTTGGCCGCGAGTCGCAGGAGCGGTATGGCGAATCGCTCGCCGGCGTCCGGCCCAACATGGCGGCCTACGAGGTCGATCCCTATGTCACCCCGGGCGATCCCAAGAGCGGCCTGCTGCCATTGCTTCAGGACATCGAGATGGGGCCGCTTGGCAGCGCCGACAAGCTCACGATGGGCTACGGCTTCCGCTGGAAATTCGCCTTCGAGGGAGACCGGCTGCCGCTCGATCCGCCCGCCGACTACGACCCCCGCACCTTCGAGGTCTACCGCCGTGCATTTGCGGCCGGGATCGATCTCAACGGCCGGCGGATGCGGAAGCTCGGCGTCTACGAGGTGGCCGGGGGACGGGTGCATGCGCTCGGCGGCGGAAACCTCGCCCGCAGCCTGCTCGCCCCCACGGTCTACGGCTGTAACGCCGGCTATCCCGACGGCGACTGGGCCGAGCGGTCGCGGATCTGGAAGTTTCACCAAAACTTCATGCGCGGAATGACCCAGTTCCTCCGCACCGACCCCTCCGTTCCCGAGAAACTCCGGCAACTCGCCCTCACGGTCGGCTTCCAGCCCGGCGCCTTCGACGACACCGCGGGCTGGCCCCACCAACTCTATGTCCGCGAGGCTCGCCGGATGGTGTCGGGCTACGTCGTCACCCAGAAGGACCTCGAGGGCACGACCGATCCCGAGGATTCGGTCGGCCTCGCCTCCTACGGCGTCGACGACTGGCCGTATGCGATGTTTCCGCTCGACGGCAAGGTGGCGCTCCAGGGGGGCGAGTTCTCGATGCTCTATCTCGACGAGGTCCACCGCGGCATCTACAAGATTCCCTATCGGTCGATCGTGCCGCCCGAGGCAGAATGCCGAAACCTGCTCGTGCCGGCCTGCTGCTCGGCGAGCCACATCGCGATGACGTCGATCCGGATGGAGCCGGTCTGGATGATCCTCGCCGAATCAGCCGGCGTGGCGGCATCGATGGCCGTGCGGACCGATATCCCCGTGCAGTCGGTCGATTATGCAGGCCTCCGCCGCCGGCTCATCGATCTCGATCAGGTGCTCGACCGCCCTGCCTGACGAGATGGGGTTCGACCGCCGTCGCCACAGCCTTGCCGAGGATGGTGGCCGCCTCGTCCTTCCAGTGGGTTCGATCGGCGGCCTGCAGGCGGCCGCGTTCGTCGATCAACAGGGCGTGGAGATCGACGATCTCGAGTCCCTCGGCCTTCGCCACCGCGTCGGAGGTCTCGTTCGTCTTGGGGCTGCGATCGATCGAGAGTTCGTCGTCGGCCCGTCCCCAGGGTGTCGTCCGCACCCAGAGGATTCTGGCCCCCGTCTCCCGCAGCCGGGCGATGATCCTCCGCAGGTTGTCGGCAAACTGCTCGGGCTTCTTGTCGTAGTCGTGGATCCCGTAGTTCACCGTGATCAGGTCCCAGCGATTGCTGCCGTTCTGCCTGAGCCAGTCCTCACCGTGCTTGAAGAAGTAGTCGGTGCGGCCGCAGTTGGCCGGAGCCCGATGGACGTTGGCCCTGCCGGCGAGGGCCAGCCGGGCCGGCGCGGTGTAGCTGCGGGAGATCGAGTCGCCGATGATCAGCATCCGGGGCAGGGTGGGATCGTCCTTCACGTAGCCCCAGGCGTCGTTCGCGGCAGTGATCTTCGGGCTGCCGTTCATCAGGTCCTTCATGTAGGGAGGACCGTAGAACGATCCCAGCTGCCGCTCGAGCGTCTTCAGCCACTCCTGCCGCTCCGGCTCCTGCTTCCCGACGAACGCCAGCCAGGTGGCGTAGTCGGCGTTCGACATCGTGTCGAGATACCGGTTCTGGGCCTGCACCTCGGCGTCGTTCGTCGGCTCGTGGTCCGGGGCTGTGGCAACGCGCGGCAGTTCGGGCAGCGGGCCGCTCCAGAGCCGGAAGCGGTTGCCGCCTGGCTTGAGTCCGGCGAACGGACCGGGGGGCGACGTGGCCGTGCCGGAGGCGAACGGCTTGCCGAAGAAGTCGGTCGGCAGCCGCGTGTCGGCCGGGCAGGCGGGAATCGCCGCCTTCTCCGGGATCCGCAGCACGAGGTCCATCGAGACCGGATCGAAGAAGTGCTCGATTCCGCCCGCGGCGGTGCTGGCCCCGTCGGCATCGCTGCCGCCATTGGTCTTCTCGAGCAGCTCGCGCCAGGCCGCGAACCCCTCGGGGATGGGCTTGGGTGCGGCAAACGCCCACTTTGCCGCGGCGGGATCGGCCCCGTAGAGGTTGCGGTCGAATCGTCTGCCGGCGCTCCGCATAGAGTCGGGCCGGGTCACGCTGACGAGCAGACCCGGCGCCGCGATCAGGCTGTCGTGGCAGGCGACATTCTCGGCCGACCAGTTGCCGGGGCGGCTCTTCTCGACGGCGCACTCGATGGCGGCCTTCTTCGAACCGAGAACGAGATTGTGCAGCAGGCTCACGTGGCCCGCCTCGCGGAGCGAGATCCCGACGTCGTTGTCGATCAGCACGTTGGCGGCCACGAGGGCGTTGTCCTTGCCGCCGATCTCGAAGTCGATCCCCTTGCTGTTGCCGATGCTCATGTTGCGGAGGAGCCGCGTCTCCGTGCCCGGCCCCTGGTCGCACCAGATCCCGGGGGCGCCGTTGTTCCAGGCGGTGAAATTGCCCTCGATCAGCGAATGCTTGGGGCCGTGGAGCTTGATCCCGGCGCTTTCCCAACGCTTCTGGCCGGTGAATCCGAGGGCGTTGTTGCCGATGACGACGTTCCGCCGCAGTTCGACCCGGGTCGGAAAGTAGCCCGCCGTGCCGGCGGCCCCGTTGTCGAGGATCCAGTTTTCCTCGACGACGTGGTTGCCCGGATTGCCGCGTCGCTTGCGGTCGCCGGTTTCGATGTCCTTTTCTTCCGACCCCTCCCGGCCGATGTCGAGGCCGATGCCGGCCGCGAGCCGAATGATGTTGCGGCGAATCTTCCAGTGGTGGCCGCTTCTCGTGCCCACGGCCCCCGCCTGCTGATTCTGCGGCTTCTCCTTCATCCAGAAGTCGGTCGGATACTGGTTGCCGCAGTGCTCGAAGACGAAGCCGTCGATCTCGATGTGGCCGAGGCCGCGCTCGTGCGGCGCGAAGATCCGCCGCCGGGTCGTGATCTCCACCTCATGATCCTGCGGCCCGCCGGCCGCGAAGTGCACGAACAGCCGCCGGCCTGTCCGGTCATACCACCAGCGTCCCGCCTCCTGCTCCATCTCCTTGCGAAACGGCGCCTGCCGCAGGATCTGGCCGTCCACGAACACCTGGCCGAGCGTGTAGACGAGGTCGGGATCGGCCTTGGGATTCCCCGCCCGCTCCTTCTTGAGGTGCCGCTCGTATTCCGGCTTTCCCTCGCGGCCGTAGGGGGTGCTCGCGAAGCCGATCTCGAACGGATTGGGGCCGTCGACCTGGGAGGCGTCGGTGAACAGTTTCGGATCGACCTCGCCCGACCAGACGCGGCCGCCCTCCTGCTTCCAGGCCGGATTCCAGAGATCCGATCCCTTGATCACCGCCCTGTGGAGTTCCTTCGATCGAAACAGGATCGGCTTTCCATCGGAGCCGCCACGGGGCGGTGCCACCCGCTCCCGGTAGATGCCTGGGGCCACGAGGACGGTGTCGCCCGGCTGGGCCGCCTCGGCCCCGCGCTGCACGGTGCGAAAGGGTGCCGCGGCAGTGCCTGCGGCGGCGTCGTCGCCCGTGGGAGCCACGTGGAATGTCGCGGCGATCGCGGCAGGATGCACCGTCACCGAAAGGGCGAGCAGGAAACACAATCGGTAGAAGACAGGCATGGGAGATCCTCCGGTCAGGTTTTCGGTCTGCCCTGCAGGTGGGCGGCCTTGAGCAGGCCGAGGTCGAAGGCTCGGGCGACGGCCTGGGTCCGGTCGCTGGCATCGAGCTTTTCGAGCACACCTGCGACATGGGCCTTGGCGGTGTGGGTCGAGATTCCAAGCAGCCTGCCGATCTCCTGATTGGTGAAGCCCTCCCGCATCAGGGCCACAACCTCGATCTCCCGGGGAGTCAGCGGCGATGCGCCGGTCTGGGCCGTCGTGGGCCGCGACTCGACGATCGTCGAGCTGCTCACGGGCCGGCCTCCGGCATGGACCTCCCGGATGGCGTCGAACAGTTCCTTGTGCTGGACGTTCTTCGTGACGTAGCCGTTGGCCCCGGCCTTCATCGCCCGGGCCATGTCCTCGGCTGAATCGGACGAGGTCAGCATCAGCACCCGGGCGGCGGGGGCAACCTTCCGCAGTCGGCTCAGGGTCTCGACACCGTCGATCCCGTGCATCGTCATGTCGAGCAGGCAGACGTCGGGCTTGAAATTCGGCCAGAGCCGGATGGCCATCTCGCCGTCGTCTGCCTGGGCCACGACCTCGAACCCCAGCCCGGAACCGAGCAGGTTGGCCAGCCCTGCCCGCATCACGGCATGGTCGTCGACCAGCATCAGCCGGATGGGGGGTATGGAGACCTTGGGGGGACCCATGGATTGAGTGCCTGATTCAGGAAATTCTAGAGATATTCCGGACCGAACCGAGGCCCTAATGTGCCGAGTGAAATTTTTTGGACCCATTAGCCATCTGGCTAATGGCGGTCGCTGGAGGCCCGATCTAGTTTAGCACTGTGTTGGGGGTAACTTGTCTCACCTCCAGCATTCATAGTGATCGTCGTCCTGGGAATCAGCAATGTTCAACGCATCGCACCGGCTCGTCCTGTCGCTTGCCACCGCCCTCGGAATTGTGGGCGTGCTTTCGAGCCCTGCACTGGCCGTCACCTACACCTACACCAACGGCGGCACGGGCACGACGCAGTGGGCGGTAGGCACCAACTGGAACACGACGCCCGTGAGCGGTTCGGCGAACGCCCTGTGGTTCACCGGAACCCAGGCGAACAACGCCGCGACCGTGTCGAACAACGACATCGGCGGCAATTTCCTGCTCAACGGCCTGACCTTCTCCGGCACGGGCCCCGCCAGCGGTGCATCGACGTACACGATTCAGGGTAACCCGCTGGAATTCACAGTGGCGGGTGGCACGTCCACCCTCGTCGTAAGCAGCAACGGCACCATCAAGCCCCTTGTGAACATCAACACCAATCTGGTCATCAGTTCCAATCAGCTCACCGTGTCGGGCAATAACGGCAGCACGAATCTCTTCACGCTCGGCGGCGTCGTCAGCGGCACGGGCATGCTGGCGATCAGGAACGGCAACAACACTGGCGGAACCTACTACACGACGGCGCAGGCCGGTTCGTCCGGTGGACTGAGCAAATCCAACAGTTTCAGCGGCGGATTCTGGTTTCAGCAGGGCACGCTGAATACAGGTGCATCGCCGATTTCAGACATTGTGGGAATGACCGGATCGAACAGCATGTTTGGGTCAGCGGGCCCGGTGATCCTCGGCAGTGGATCGCTCAATGGGGCGATGCGGGTAAACACCACGACGAGCGGTTCGACCGACAGGATTTTCGTCGTCGGCGGCACCGGCAATGCCGCCATCACGATGGCTCCAGCAAACACTGGAACCACCACGTTCGGCATCGGGGGAATCACCTCCGGGACCGGCGGCGATCGGTCGATGACCTTGAGCACGAGCGGCGGAAATACCGCCAATTTCGATGTCAGCGGCCTCGTTTCGAACGGCACTGATGGCAGCGTTCTGAAGCTCAATTTCAACGGTTCGGGCAACGGCAGCCTCTATCTGAAGAACGCCACAAACTCGTTCGGCGGCGGCCTCACGATCAATGGAAACACCAATGGAAAAAACTACTACGTGTACGCTGCTGGGATCGGCAACGCTGGCGTCAACAGCTATCTCGGTACCTCCGGCACGATCACCATCGGTGGTGCCACGGCCGGCACGAACGTGCTCGTCTGGACGGGCACCGCTGCTGAAACGACCAACAAGGTCGTGAATCTGGCCTCGACCGCTTCAGCCAATGTTGCCGCCATCCAAAACTCGGGCTCGGGCCTGCTCAAATTCACGAGCGACGTCGTTTCGACAGGGGCATCGAACAAGAACTTCAATTTCTACGGCACGGGCACGACCGAGTTTGCCGGCAAGATTGTCGATAACGGTTCCTTTACGACCGGCATTCGGAAGGGCGATGCCGGGGTCCTGATCCTCTCTGGATCGAACACGTTCACCGGACTCACCGACATCAACGCCGGAACGCTCCAGTTTGCGGCGAATTCGCTCGACAACACGTCCGGGATCAAGTGGTCGAGCAGTGTCGGAACTCTGCGGTGGGCTCCCGGCAACACCCAGGACATCTCGCCCAAGATCCAGATGACGGCTGGAAACTGGTCGATCGTCGACACCAATGGCAACAACGTCACGCTTGCCACATCGATTGGTGGAACGACGAATGCAAGTCTCAACAAGCGGGGGCTCGGCACGTTGACCCTCTCGGCCAGCAACTCCTGGACTGGCAGCACCGTGATCGACGCGGGCGTGCTCAACTTCGCCTCGATCAACTCGCTTGGAACCGGCGGCCCGATCCGGGTGTCGAGCGGCACGCTCCAGTACGGCACCAGCGTGACCGATGACATCTCCAGCCGGTTCTCCCTGACGCCTGACAGCACCGGTGCGATCGACACGAATGGCAACAATGTCACCTTCGCGAATGCCGTCGCAGTCTCTGGCAGCACTTCCACCGCCGCTGGCCTGATTAAGGCTGGCCTCGGTTCGCTCACGCTCCAGGCATCGAGCACCTATTCGGCCGGTACAACGCTCGTGGGGGGATCGCTCGTCGCCGGCAACGTCGGCGCCTTCGGCTCCGGGGCGGTCACCGTGACGAACGGTACGCTCGACCTCAATGGCTACAACGTCGCCAATGCGATCACGATGAACGGCGGCTCGCTCAACAGTGCCTCGAACTACACCGGTTCGCTTGCGATCGGCGCCGGAAGCGCCGTGTCTCTCGCCGGCACGATCGGCACCGGCGTCGCGATCAACGCCGCCGGCACGCTCAAAGGAACTGCTACGCTGAGCGGAGCGATCACCGGTGCCGGTCTCGTGGGACCGGGCAACTCGCCCGGCATTCTCTCGGCCACCGCAGTCGATCCTTCGTCTGGTCTGGACTTCGCGTTCGAGTTCACTCAGGCCAATCCCAGCCTGCTGACGCCGGGATCGAGCGGCAATGACGTGCTGAAACTGACCGGCGCAAACCCGTTCGCGAGTGCACTGTCTGGATCCAATGACGTAAACATCTATCTCTCCCAGTCGGCCCTGACTCTGGGCACGCTCACGGGTGGGTTCTACACATCCAACCAGAGCGATTTCCTGTCCAGCATCACAAACGGGGCCTTCCACTATTTCGTCCAGAGCGACTCGGGGGCGTTCACCTACAACGGAGTGTCGTACCAGTCGCTGGCTCAGTTCGATCCCGCGACGACGATCACCCTGTCGACCGTCGCCGTCAACGGTGGCGGGCAGGTGATGCAGATGGTCGTCGTGCCGGAACCTTCGGCAATCGTCGTCGCCGGCCTCGGTGTCGCGATCGCGGCCCTGGCGGCCCGCCGCCGGCGTGCGGCCTGATTCATCTCCGCGGGAACGCCTGGCCTGGTCGGCCCCTTCCCTGGGCGACCGGGCTTGTATTGGGCGGTATATTGCCTGCATGGTCTTCATGCATCGGATCAGGGCTGGGCTTGTCCCTTGCAGCCTCTTTGTCGCGGCATGGCTCGGTTCCGCAATCGGTGATCGTCGAGCCTTCGGTGATGAGGATGCCCGCCCGTCCGCCGTTCCGATCGGCGAAAATCAGGCGGTCCGCACCACGCCGATCGCCGAGATTCTCTCGCTTCCTGCCGCAGCGCGGAGCCGAACCGAGTGCCTGACGGCCCGCGGTGTCGTGACACTCGCCGACGCAGATCAGTTTTTCTTCGCAATCCAGGATGAATCGGCGGGCATCTATGTGAAGGCGATGCACCTCGCCGGCGACGAGCGCTGGGGCAAACTCCGCAATTCGCTCCCACTCGGCGAGGAGGTCGAGGTGACCGGAACGCTCGACCGGGGTGGTTATGCCCCGGTCATCATGCTCCAGGAGATGCGGGTTCTCGGCCCTGCCGCATTCCCGACCCCGACCAAGCCGGAGCCGGCCAGGCTCTTTCACGGTGCCGACAACTGCAAGCGGGTTGAACTGTCGGGCATCGTGCAGGGGTTTCGAGACGACGGCCCCCACTGGAAACTCGTGGTCGAGGTGGCATCACGGCGAATGGTCGCACGGCTCTCCAAGCGGCTGCTCGCAATGCCCCCGGAAAAGATCGTCGACGCGACGGTGAGGATGGTGGGCGTCCTGGGGGCGATCCGCAACACCCGCGGCGATTTTCTCTGCCCATCGATCTGGATCGCCTCCGCCGACGACCTGGATGTGCTTGAATCGCCGCCTTCGGAGCCATTCGACTCGCCGCGGGTTCCGCTCGACGAAATCGGCGGCTACAGGTTCGAGTCGATCACGGGCCATCGCATCCAGACGGAGGGCATCGTCACCTGTGCCGTGCCCGGCCAGTTCATCTCCCTCCAGCAGGGTCTCGTCGGCCTGCGGGTCAACACGCCCTCCGCCATCTCGCTCGTCCCCGGCGACCGCGTCCAGGTGGCCGGATTCCTCGACATGAGCCGTCAGGCGGCAGGAATCATCGAGGCGGTCGTGAGGCGAATCGGCCACGACTCTCCGCTCACACCCGAACGGATCGCTCCCGATGAGGTCGTCCGGATCAACAACGAAGCCCGGATGAAGACCGACATCGCCGAGCCGACGAGCTACGACGGCTGCCTGGTGACGTTTCCCGCCAGGCTCATCGAGATCAAAGAGACCCGGCCCGGAATGGTGCTGCTGTCGCTCTCCAGCGGCGCGGCGATCGTTCCCACGGTGTTCGAGGGATTCAACATCGAGCCCTTCAGGCAGCTGACGCCGGGCAGCGACGTCGAGGTCACCGGCGTCTTGCAGATCCAGCTGCATGGCGACGAGGAGACCGCCTCCGTGGTCGCCGATCCCGTGCTCCAGCAGGTCGGTCTCCAGCTCCGTTCGATCGCCGATGTCAGCGTGCTCTCGACGCCCTCCTGGTGGACGCCGCGGCGACTGGCGGCCCTGCTGGCGGGAGTCCTTGCAGTCCTGGCCGGAATGCTCGCCTGGGTCTGGCTGTTGCGGCGGGAGATGGCCGTGCAATCGGCGTTGTTGGCCCAGGAGATGGGCACGCGACGGAATGCCGCCGTCGAGTTTCAGGCGACCCTGCGGGAACGAAACCGGCTCGCGGCCAACCTCCACGACACCCTGCTGCAGACGCTCCGAGGGATCGACTTTCAGCTCGGTGCCTGCCGGGCCTCGGGCGACATGGCAGCCCGGGATCCTTGGGAGCATCTCGCCGTCGCGCAGAAGATGGTCAATCACGCCGCCGAGGAACTCCGCGGCTCGGTCTGGGCCCTTCGCACCATGCCGGTCGCGGGCACCTCGTTCGCCGATTCGCTGGCGACCATCGCCAGGCAGACAGGCCACGGCCATGCCGAGCACATCGACGTGCAGGTCAAGGGTGAGCCCTTCGAGTTGCCTCAGTTCCTGGCCGGCAACCTTCTGCTCGTGGCCCAGGAGGCGATCCACAACGCCCTCGCCCACGCCGACGCCGGCCAGATCGACGTTGTGGCACGGTTCGACCCTCTTTCAGGCTCGGTCGAACTCAGCGTGGCGGACGACGGCAGGGGGTTTGCGGAGGGCACGCAGGCTGGCCCGGATCAGGGACACTTCGGCCTGACTGGGATGCGGGAGCGGATCGAACGGCTCGGAGGGAAGTTTTCGGTCGAAACGGTGACCGGCAGCGGCACCCGGGTCAGGGCGAAGGTCAAAAAGCTGGACTACGACGCCCAGATCGATGTTTCTGAGCAGGATTCGGCCATGCCAGAGGCGGGCGAACCATCGTCACAAACCGCGGAAATCAAGGGCAATTAGCCAACTGGCTAATGGTAGCGGCGGCCGCGGAAGCCTAGGGTTTGAGCATCGATCGGAGGATGGAACTCCGCTCCTTGCCTCAACCCGTAGGACCCCCTGGACATGTCCGCTCCCCACTTCCCTGGCCGCACTGCGGCGGCCCAGCAGGCCGCTCGTTCCCCGGGCTTCACGCTCGTCGAACTGCTCGTCGTGATCGCCATCATCGGCGTGCTGGTCGGCCTCCTTCTTCCGGCCGTGCAGGCGGCCCGAGAATCGGCCCGGCGAACATCGTGCACGAACAACATGAAGCAGATCGGGCTGGGCATGCATTCGCATCTTTCGGCGAAGAAGCGGTTTCCGGCGGGGTATATCTACGAATCGGCCGATCACCCCGGCAGCGTGAGCAGCGGGGGTAACGGGCCGCCCGCCTGGGGCTGGGCCGTCTTCATTTTGCCATACTGCGAGCAGGGTCCCCTTTTCGATGCGCTTGGCGCGACGACGGGTGGAGGCATCCCCAAGACGAAACTCATGAACATGACCACCGCGAATGGCGGCAAGGAACTCCTCAAGACGAACCTCCCGATGTATCGCTGTGCCTCCGACAACTCGCCGGTGATCATGAAGTACAACTCCACCATGCTTCCCACGAAGAGCGGATCAGCCAGCGCTCAGGGATTTGGCTGGGGGATGTGGGATGTAGCCACCTCCAACTACGTGGCCAGTTGCGGCTATGAGTCAACCGACTCGAATGCTCCCGCCGCCTGCGACAGTGATGCCGGGGTGACCTACATCGGCAGACCCTGGTGTGCCCGTGACCCTGATGGCCTCTTTTTCGGGATGCTGAACAGCACCACGGGGATTTCGCCACAGAAGATTTCTGACGGCTTGACCAAGACGTTTGCGATGAGCGAGCGGTGTTTCATGCAGGGATCGGCAGCCTGGGCCGGAAACGGGGAATTCAACAAGCAGAATCTCCGCGGCCCCTACAAGACGCTCTACGTCAACAACCGCCAGATCAACCTCGATGACGCCGCCACACAGCCGACGAACTACGCCAAGGGTCTTTCGAGCTACCATCCCGGCGGCGTCAACATGATGTTCGCCGACGGTTCTGTGGCCTTGATCTCGGAAAACATGGACACGACGGTTCAGCGCTGGTCATCGGACCGTGACGACGGAAACGTCTACGTTGCCCCATGAAAAGATCCACGTTCGATCGTCGCTGGATCGGTCTACCGGTCGCGGTCCTGCTGCTGACCGGCTGCGGTGACCCGTTTTCGGCTGCGAACGTCAGCGGCACGGTAACCTATGCCGGCAAGCCGGCGACCGGGGTGACGGTGCAGTTCGTGCCGAACGACAAGAATTCGCCACTGGCGGGCGGATCGACTGACGAGACGGGCAAGTACATGCTCGGCAGGTCGATGGGCAACAAGGGTTGTGCGGCAGGGACGTATTCGGTGCGACTGTTCGAGCAGGACCCAGGTGCTTCACAATTCACGATTCCCGAGGAGATGTCGATGAAGTCCACGCTCACGTTCGACGTGAAGCCGGGCGCGAACACGTTCGACATCGAACTCCCCGTCTCCAAGGCTCCGGCCAAGAAGAAGTAGCCATCTCGTTCGGATCGCGAATGGCTGCTGTCAGACGCCCCTCCGCAACGCTGGCCCTGGCAACGGCGGTGCTGGTATTCCGCCTCGCCTCGGCGGAGCCTTTTTTCACATCCCCCGGCCCGGGCCCGGGCTGCGGCGAGACGGGTGTGAACTTCGTCGGCCGGAGCGCCGAGGCGATCAACGAGGCCGGCAGCCTCACCCGCTGCCGGATCTCGAACTGCGACAGCGGGCTGAAGGCCTCGAGCACAGCCGGCTTCATCTGCCTCGACAACGGCCTCGACGGCATCGACATCGATGCCCTGGCACCCGACTACATCGGCGACGGAACCAAACACGCCGAGGGAAACTACTTCACCCAGTTCGTGCTGCGGGGGGGCGATCCGGCCGCAGACTGGCACCAGCCGACCAACGTCTATTTCACCGCTCCGCAAATCTCCGCCCGGCAGGACTCGCCCCCGGTGGCAGGCGAAGAGTGACGCCGTCGGCGGCGAGGCCACTCAGGCTCGTGACGCAATCACCGGGAAATCCAGGACTCTTTGGAGATGGGCACTCTGGGCCCGCTGTGCCGGCCAGCCTGGGCCCAGATCGTCGCGATCTGCACCGACAGCCGATCCCCCCTTGGGAAGGTCGTCCAGTCCCGCAGGAGTCGATCGCATGCCCCGCCACCGAGCCTCCAGTCGCCGCAAACTCGACGCCCCGATCCGGCTCGGGATCGAGGCCATGGAACCGCGGCAGGTCTGTGCCGTGGCGATCGGGCTCGCCGACGACACCGGCCGCAGCCGAACCGACCGGGTCACATCAAATCCGACGATTGCGGTCAATCGCACGGTCACCGCGAGCCAGCGGGTCGAATACACGGTCAACGGCGGCCCCGCCCAGACGGCGACGATCACGAACGGCCGCACGTTCCTGCCCGAGGGGCTGGAGGTGGATGGCCACTACAGGATCGTCGCCCGGATCGTCGATGCCGCCGGACGCTCGACGAGTCCGACGCTGCCGCTGGCGATCAAAGTCGATCGAACGGCCTCACCGCTCAATCTGTCGCTCAGGCAGGACACCGGCGTCTCTTCCAGCGATGGAATCACGACCATGGCCGGCCTCGCCATCAGCGGGCAGGAGCCGAGGGCGGTGGTCCAGTTCAGCCGAGACAGCGGCAGTTTCGATCCGCTCACGGCCGTCTGGGGTTCCTACCGGCCGCAGGCTGGCGAAAACCGCTGGTGGGTGCGACAGGTCGACCCGGCCGGCAATGGATCGACGCCCGTCTCGGTCAGTTTCACGCTCGACACGGCCACAGACAGGGTGTCGCGTCTCGAAGGGCCAAAGTCGGCGACCTACGAGGCGGTCGAGGGCTCCGTGGTCAGTTGGACGCTCCAGTTCGATCAGCCGATGCAGGTCGCTCCGCTCAACGGCACGCTTCCCGCACTCAAATTCACGTTCCGGGGCAGGGATTTGCTCGCCCGCTACCAGGAGGGCAGCGGCACGAATCGGCTCACCTACGCCTACACATTCACAGCCGCGGATGCCGGCACAGGCGAACTCACGGCACCGGTCACATCCTGCCTCTGCTACGGAGGCACGATCACCGATGCGGCCGGCAACCGCCATCGGAAGCAGGCCCTGCCTCCGGTGGCGGTCTGAACCGTATCGACCTTACGGCAGAATGACCGCGTCGATCACGTGGATCACACCGTTCTTGGTCTTGATGTCGGTCTTGACGACATTCGACAGGCCTTTCGCGGTACCGACCTTCACGCCACCTTCGGTGGAGATCGAGACCATCTTCCCGCCGACCGTCTTGGCTTCCTTGAGTTTCACGACGTCGGCCGCGTAGACGTTGCCAGGAACGACGTGGAGGAGCAGGATTTCCTTGAGCTTCTCCTTGTTTTCCGGCTTCAGCAGGGTCTCCACGGTGCCCGCCGGAAGCTTTGCAAAGGCCTCGTCGGTGGGGGCGAAGACCGTGAAGGGACCGTCACCCTTCAGCGTCGCGACAAGATCGGCCGCCCCGAGCGCCGCCGCAAGGGTCTTGAATGTCCCGGCTCCGACAGCGGTGTCGACGATGTCCTTCGGCGCGTCGGCGTAGACCACCTGCCGCACCTCGTGGTTCGCGGTCGAATGCTCGCGAATGACAGCATGCTGGATCACGTGGCCGTCGTGCACCACCGGTGCCTGATTGCCGTTGCAGGGAGGCGCAGCCGACGCGCTGAGAGCCACCGACAGCAGTCCAAGACCGACAGCACAGGCGAAAAATCTCGAAATGAGCATGTCTCAACTCCAGAAGGGAAAAAGGAATCTGGCCGCGGGAACCGTAGCCACCCGACCGATGGGGGCAAGCGGCCGTCCGGAATCCGGACCCAAACCTCTGCGACACCCCTGCCGGCACGGGTTGGCCTCAGGCTTGCTTCTGCCGGGATCCTGCTGATACTTTAGAATTGGGGAGTTTTCTGAGCAGTCGAAGCCGTTTGGAGGATCGACGGAGATGAAAGCCGGTACGTTCAATCAGGTTGTCGTTCGGTTCCTCGGCTGCTTCCTGCTCGCGGCCCTGTTCACCTGGCAGGCTCCAGCGGCCAGCGCCTTGGAGACCTCCGCTGCCGGCTCTCAGCAGCAGGCACAGGCCCAGTCTCTCGCCGAACAATCCCGGTCCCAGTCGGCCGCCAGCCGCTGGAACGAGGCGCTTGCGACCGCCGAGAAGGCGCTGGCGGCAGATGCCAAGTCAGCGGCCGCCCTGCTCGCACGCGGTGTGGCCCGGGCCGGCAAAGGTGACCTCGACGCGGCCATCGAGGATTTCGATCAGGTCACCGGCCAGGGGGGGCGCGATCCCGCCCTCGTCGCCCTGAGGGCCGAGGCCCATGTGCAGCGATCGAAGGCCCAGTACGCCCAGGGCAAATATCTGCCGGCGATCGACAGTTGCTACTTCGCGATCCTGGAGAAAGACAGTTTCTTCGACGCCCACTTCAATCGTGGACTGGCCTATCTGGCCAGGCATGAATTCGACAAGGCCATCGGCAGTTTCGACCGGGCGACGAAGATCGACCCGAAATCAGCGACGGCCGTCAGCGGTCGCGGCTTTGCCCAGGGCGGCCTGGGCCGCTACGACGCCATGATCTGGGACCAGACCAAGGCGCTCGAACTCGACCCAAAACTGGCGATCGCCTACGAGCGGCGGGCGGCGGCCAGTATCGCCAAGGGAGGCAAAAAAGACCTCGTCAAGGCTGCCGCCGATATCTCCAAGGCGCTCGAACTCGACCCGAAACTCGCCGAGGCGCTGTGCGACCGGTCATTACTCGCCGTGATGGCCGGCGACACCGACCGGGCGGTGGCCGATGTTGAAACGGCGATCGCAGCTGCGCCAAAGCTGGCCCGGGCCCGCCTGCAGCGGGGCCTTCTCTGGCTGCAGAAAAAAGATTCCCGACAGGCGATCGCTGCCTTCGATGAGGCGATCCATCTCGATCCGAAGTCCGCCGAGGCCTACTCCGCCCGGGGGCAGGCCAATCTCGCGGCCAAGACCTATGGGCCGGCCGTCGACGATTTCACGAAGGCCATCGAACTCAATGCCAGGCTCTCGGCAGCCTATGCCGGCCGGGCCAAGGCCCGCAAAAATCTCGGGCCCGACGAGGAAGGGCTCGCCGCGATCAAGGCCGACCTGGCTCAGGCCAGGGAACTCGATGAATTGGCCAGCGGCAAGAAGAAACCCGACATTCCTTCCCCGCCACGGTTTGATGTGGAATCGGCTCCCGTCGATCCGGCACGGCATGCGGAGGCAATGGCCTCGGCGAAGAAGATCGATGGTTTTGTCGCTGCGAATTACGCCAAGCACAAGATCACGCCGATGCCTCCGGCGGACGACGCCACGTTCGTGCGGCGGGTCTATCTCGACATCGCCGGCCGGATCCCCACCTACCAGGAGACGACGCGGTTTCTCGTCTCGCACGAGTCGGACAAACGCACGAAGCTGATCGACCAGCTGCTCGGCAGCGACGACTATGCCAGTCACTTCTTCAATTACTGGGCCGATGTCCTGCGATACAAGGATCGTCCGACCGAGGACGTCCGCGGCGAGCCCTACCGGCAGTGGATCAAGCAGTCGCTGGCGGAGAACACCCCCTGGGACGAGATGGTCCACGCCATGCTCGCATCGGAGGGTCTGCCCTGGGAGAGCCCCGCCACCGGATATCTCCAACGCGACCCGGGCATGCCGCTCGACAACGTCAACAACTCAATCCGAATTTTCCTCGGCACCCGCATCGGCTGTGCCCAGTGCCACAACCACCCCTTCGACAAATGGACGCAGAAGCAGTTTTACCAGGCCGCCGCCTACGTCTTCCCCACCCAGACCCGTACGAATCCCAACGACAAACGGTTCTGGTCCGACAAGCCCGGCGAACGGCTCAAGGAGGAGTACGGGGCCATCGAACAGGAGGAGGAGGAGCGTCGGCGTATTTCCTATCAGTTCGATGCCCAGATGCGGACGCTCACGAAGATCGTGTTCGACGATGTCGGCCGAAAGATCAAGCTTCCCAAGGACTATGCCTACAGCGATGCGAAGCCGGGTGACGTGGTGGAGCCGAAGCCGCTGTTCGGCCCGGAGATCAAGCCGAAGCCGGGCGAGAAGCCGCGGCAGGTCTTTGCCCGTTGGCTCACTTCCAAGGAGAATCCGAGGTTCGCGGTCACGATCGCCAACAGGCTCTGGAAGCAGGTGTTTGGTGTCGGGCAGATCGAACCCGTCGACGACATGATGGATTCGACGGTCGCCGAGAATCCGGAGTTGCTGAAGTTTCTCGAGTCGGAGATGCAGCGACTCGACTTCGACATGAAGGAGTATCTCCGCATCCTCTACAACACCGAGACCTACCAGCGGCAGGCCTGCCGGGACGAGGTGCCGCTCGGGGCACCCTATCACTTCCCAGGCCCGGCACTGCGGCGGATGACCGCCGAGCAGGCCTGGGACTCGTTCGTGACCCTCGCCGTGGCGGCTGCCGACTACCGGGAGGCTCCGGCTGACGTGTACAAGGACGCATTGACGATCGATATCGGCAATGCGACCGCCGACGAGATCCTGGTGTCCATGAAAAAGGTCAGGGATTTCGACCAAGTCCGCAACAAGACCCAGGAGAAGTTCAAGTACAAGGGCAACCTCCTGGCCAGGGCCTCAGAACTGCCCTCGCCGCTCCCTCCAAATCATTTCCTGCGAACCTTCGGCCAGTCGGATCGTGAGCTGATTTCGGCATCATCCACCTCCGGATCGGTGCCTCAGGTGCTGTTCATGTTCAACGGCCAGATCACCCACATGCTGCTCGAGAAAAATTCCACGATCTACGACAACATCGTCAGGAAGAAGACGGTTTCCGACGGCGTGAAGGTGGTGTTTCTCACGATCCTCAATCGTGAACCCGACGCCGAGGAACTCGCCACAGCCATGGCCCAGGTCCGCAGCGACGGGCCGGCCGGCTACGGCAACGTCGTCTGGTCGCTGGTGAATACGCGAGAGTTCATGTTCGTGCAGTAGCGATCGAGGAATCTGCGGGGCCGCGTGCGACAACGCGGCAGGATGGTCGATCGACAGGCAAAGCGAGGTGGATCATGCGAGAGGTGGCATCCCGGATGGACGGCTGGAGTCGGCGGCAGTTTCTCGAACGTGCCGCGAGATTGTCGCTCGGTGTCGGCCTGTATTCCGGACTGAGCGACGCCATCGGGGCCGAGCAGGACAAGGCAGGCAGTCGGGCAGGCGGCAAGGCCAAGCGGCTGATCTATCTCTACATGCAAGGCGGCATGACCCACCTCGACACGTTCGATGTGAAGCCCGGTTCGGAGAATCAGGGGCAGACCGGCGCCATCAACACGAGCGTCGCAGGGGTCCAGTTCAGCGAGTATCTGCCTTCCCTCGCCGGTCAATTCGGCAAGATGGCGGTGATCCATTCGATGAACACGGAGACGGCCGATCACGAGCAGGGCGAATATCTCATGCGAACGAGCTATGAGCAGATCGCCACGGAACGACACCCCACGATCGGGCCCTGGATTCAAAGGCTCAAGGGGCGGCAGAACAAAAACCTCCCCGATACGGTGCTGATCGGGTCCGGGGCCCGGCATCCGGGTGCCGGATTTCTCGACCCGACCTTCAGCCCGCTGCCGATCGGCGACCCCAACAAGGGACTTGAAAACACCCAGTCGCCCAAATACCTCACCGAGGAATCGTTCGAAAAGCGGATCGCCCTGATCAACACGTTTGACCGGAGGTTTCGGGAGAAGTATCCGCTCAAGAGCGTGCAGAGCTACACCGACTTCTATGACGAAGCCACGACCCTCCTGACCAGCGGCGAATTGACGGCCTTCGATCTCGGCAAGGAAAAGCCCGAGGACCGCGACCGCTACGGCCGCGACCCATTCGGCCAGGGCTGCATGCTGGCCCGCCGTCTGATCGAGAACAACGTCCGCTGCGTGGAGGTGACGATGGGCGGTTGGGACATGCACAACACCATGTGGGACTACAACACGCTGCCGAAACTGGCGGGTATCCTCGATCAGGCCGTGGGGACGCTGCTCACCGACCTCTCGTCGCGGGGACTGCTCGACGACACGATGGTGGTGCTCGCCACTGAGTTTGGCCGCTCGCCGACGATCAACTACAACGCCGGCCGCGATCACCACCCGGCCGTGTTTTCGGCGATGCTGGCCGGGGCCGGGATCAAGGGCGGGCAGATCTACGGAAAGTCAGACAAGCGCGGGCATGGGGTGGAGGAGGATGGTGTCACGCCCGCCGATCTCAACGCCACGGTGGCCGAGGCCCTCGGACTGCCGCGGGACGAGATCGTGATGTCGCCCACGCTCCGCCCCTTCAAAGTCGCCCACGAGGGAACCCCGGTCCGGAAACTGCTGACCTGATCCGGATGCGGTTCCGAAATGTTCCGGGGCCGGGCGATGCGAGGGTTTTCAGGATGCAGCATTTTGAATCAGATCGCGGCGCTGGTCCGGGAGGTGTCGGCAGGGCTGCCGCGGGACTGATCGCGGCGGGCATGATCGCGGCCGCTGGAACGGCGGCCGAGCCGCAGATGCCCGGAGTCGGAGCGGCCATGGAGGAGATGGTCGCCAGGCACGAGATCGCCGGCGCCGTCACCGTGGTCGTCGATCGGGAGAGGGTGCTGCATCTGGAGGCGACCGGGCTGGCCGACATCCGCTCGGGCCGGCCGATGACGGCCGACAGCCTGTTCTGGATCGCGTCGATGACCAAGCCGGTCACCGGTGCGGCGCTGGCCATGCTCATCGAGGAGGGGAAACTCTCGCTCGATGATCGGGTGGAGCGGTACGTGCCGGAGTTCGCCGATCTGAAGACGCCCTCGGGAAAGCCGGCCCATCCCACGATCAGGCAGATCCTCACCCACACATCGGGCCTGGGCGAGGCGTCGGCGGCGGCGGCCCGATCTGCCCATGAACTTGCCGACCTCGTTCCCGCCTGGCTCGCGGCCCCGATGAGAAGCGAGCCGGGCGAAACCTGGGCCTACTGCCAGTCGGGCATCAACCTCGCGGGCCGGGTCGTCGAGGTGACGAGCGGCCAGCGGTTCGACCTTTTTCTCCAGGAGCGATTCTTCGACCCGCTCGGGATGAGCGAGACGACGTTCTCTCCCACGCCAGGCCAGCGGGCCCGGCTGGTCACCGGCTACGCCCGCAACCGGGCGACCGAAACGCTCGAGCCCGTGCAACCGAGGGCCGAATACGGCCTCCGGTCACTGCCGCCTCTGGGCAATGGCGGCCTCTACTCGACGCCCCGGGACTACGCCCGGTTTTGCCAGATGCTGCTCAACCGGGGCACGCTCGCCGGCCACCGCTATCTGGGTGAGGAGGGCATGCGGATCCTGACGACCGTGCAGACGGGAGACCTCGCCTGTGGGTTTTTCCAGTCCGCCGAATACGGCAGCCACGGCCGAAATTACGGCTGGGGACTCGGCACCTGCGTGCTCCGCGAACCGCATGCCGGTGTGGCGGCGATGCTGTCGCCCGGCAGTTTCGGCCATGGCGGTGCCTGGGGCACCCAGGCCTGGATCGACCCGGTGCGAAACACGGCCTACATCCTCATGGTGCAGCGGGCGAACTTTCCCAACAGCGACGCCAGCGAGGTTCGCCGCCGCTTCCAGGAGGCCGCCGCCAAGGCGGTCGACGATCTGCGGGATTCGAGTTTGCATCCAACCGCCGATTAGTCGCTCGTGGAGACGCCGCGGTCGAGTGGCGGAGACGTTCCCGAGAGGAGCGACACCATCGCCTTCCCGAGCGCGTCGCCGACGAGCAGGTATGTTTCGGCGTTGCCAAACTCGTGGTGGCCATGACCTGGGTTTGGCGAATCTTCGGCCGCACGGACGCAGTCGCGGGTGGCGACGAACCGCACACCGGCGGCAAACTCCGGCCGCGACGCGACGGCAGCCTGGGCCTGACGAACACCGCTCCAGCCTGCGGGGGCGTCGATCCAGGGACCGGTGAGTTCGCCGATCACGAACGGCAGGTTTTCGTGGCCGAGATCCCGCCGCACGTCTCGGATCAGAGAGGCCAGATTCTCCTCGTAGGCGGGAACCGCCCGCTTCGGGTCGCAGCCGTCGTTCCAGCCATGCCACCAGACGAAACCGGCGAGTTCACCACGGATTGCGCCCGGCACGAACTCGGGAACGGCGGCGACGGCCCCGCGGACCTGCTCGATCATCGTCGTGTAATACGGCCCAGGCGCTGACACGGGCTTTCCGGCGGCATCGCTGGCCGGCCCAGCCGACCGCGGACGGAAGTCCTTGAACAGGCTCTTGCCGCCCCAGGCGGTCTTCACGAGCACGACCGGTGACCCGTCGACGGACGCATACCAATCTCCCACGACGTGCCCGAACTGCAGTTCGGCACCGAAGTGGTGAGATCCGCCGTAGACGGAGTAGCCGATGCCCAGCGGACCGGTCAGGAGCGGCTGGGACTCCCGCTGGTAGCGGACGAAGACATCGTCTCGAGTCCGCCAGGACCCGTCGGGGTTTCGCAGGTTGGAAAACCGGCTCGCCAGATTCGGATCGCGAAACAGATCGACGAGCGTGCCCCTGCCGCCGTTGTAGTCGTCGCCATCGAGATCGACGACCGCCTGCCCCTCCATGTTTGACTGGCCTGCGAGCACGAAGACCTTCGCGACCCGCGCGGCCGCCCCCGCCGCCGGAACAGTGACCGAAGACCCTGCACCGCGAACCGATGGGGCCGGAGTGTGCATTGTTCCATGCAGCATGCCGCTGATCGGGCCGCCGGAGGCCGATCGCACCTGCCAGCGAAGTTCGTAGCACCAGGTCGGCTGCAATTCGGGCACGCTGAGACTCACGGTCAGCCCGTCCGCCGACACCGCTGCCACCGTCACGTCGCGTTGCCGTTCGTCGATGTGCTTGGAACCATACCTCTTCGAGCGTTCGAGGCCCCAGGTCTTCACCCTCCAGGCGGCCGTGTCCGAGGCCGCCGCGGGATCGAGCGGCTCCTGAAAATCGAGCACGATCCTGCCCGGTTCGGCATGCAGTCCCACCGGAATCGTGAGCGGCAGTGCCGTCCGCCGGATACGGAAGAATCCACCTGGATCTGTCCTGTTGCCGGCCCAGGCGTGGAGCCCGCAGGCATAGAGTTGGCCGTCGCCGGGACTGAATCGTCCCCGCATGACGCCGGTCGGCAGGTCGGGCATCGGCAGCGCCACCATCCCTCCCTGCCGCACCCCGACACGCGCCGACGGCTCGTCGAGCACGAGGTGGATGCGGCCCTCGCCATAGGAAAGTTCCAGCAGCCTGCCGTCGAGTCCTCGCCAGCCGTCGCCATCGACCCGCAGCAGTTCGGCGGGTGAACGATCGAACGAGTTCGATATCCAAATCACGGGTGGCTCCATCGCCTCGTCGCGTTCATCGGTGACGGCGTGGTAGCCGAGCATGTTGCCGTAGAAGCCTCTGGGCCGGACATGATTGATCCGATTCTTCGGATTCCAGTGCCCCTCCTGATCGGTGACCCAGAACGTGCCGTCCGGCTCGACGCAGACCCCATTGGCCGCCCGAAATCCGGTCGCCAGGATTTCGGTCTCCGATCCGTCATGCTTCACCCTCAGCAGCGTGCCGTGATGGGGCACGACGGCCGGCAGCGCATGCCGCGCGCTCTTGGCGTAATAGATGTTGCCCGCTCCGTCCGCCTCGAGTCCCATTGCAAACTCGTGAAAATGCTCCGTGACCTGGTGGTCGTCGTTGAACGTGTCGTAGCGGTCGGTCTGGCCGTCACCGTCGAGATCGACGAGCCGCACGATCCGGTCGCGACAGCCCACGAGGATCCCGCCGTCGATCACCTTGATGCCGAGCGGCTGGTAGAGCCCCGTCGCAATCCGTCGCCAGGTGAGCCGGCCGGATTCCGAAGACAGATCCTGGCATCGCCAGACGTCGCCATCCCACGAACAGAGAACGGCGGCGTCGCCATCGGTGCCGATGAAGTCGACACCGGAAAACCGCACCTGCGCGTTCCAGGGATTCGGGCTCGGAACCTTGAGCAGATCGACCGCGAACGGGCCGGCATCCTCGCCCCGAACGGTGGTCGTCCGTATCGGCGCGGCCCAGAGCGGAGCGGAGGGCCTGCCGACAAGCCTGGCGGGAGCATCGGGAACCGGCAGTGCCGCAGCGTGGGCTTCGAGGCGATCGAACGGGACGGCTGCGACCGCCACGCAGACGTCGAGATCGTCTGTTCCGGCCGGGATCAGGAGGTCGACGAATCCATCACGCCGCACGATCGCCATTCCTTTCTCGCCCTGACCTGCAGACTGCGGACGACCGACGAGAGCGGCGGCGACGGGTTCGGAGCCGAGTCGAACGGCGAGCGGCCGCAATCGCGGACCGATCGAAAATCCACGGCTGAAAACGGCTGACGACTCGAACCCCGGCACCGGAGGCTCGAGGCCGGCCACCTCGAACACCCTCGCGTCTCCCACGGAGTATTCGAGGACGATCCGGTCGCCGGCGTGGTGCAGTGCATGAAACCGGGCATGCATTCTTGGCAAGGGCCCAAACGGCCGGCCGTCGCGGCCCAGCGGCCGCGGATCGAGGAACGAGCCGCTGGTCGGATCACCCCACCCGGGCATCGTCGGCAGGACGAACTGCACATCGCCCGCGATCCGGGGATGCTCGTTGTGCCGCCCGTCGAAGTTAATGCCCGCCCAGTCGATGAAGCCACTGCCCGTCCATGCCGCCGCCATCCTCAGCGTGTCGAGTTCGTAGAGCATCCATGCTCGGCCATTGCCCACACCGCCGGCACCCGCGTCCAGACGGATGGCCAAGCCTTTCCGCGCGACGTTGCCGCCACCGCCGCCCACCTCGAAACTGCCGGCGAGAAATGGGCCGTAGTCGTGCACCCGCCAGGGCTCGACCGCCACCGACTTCGGGCCGCGGCTGGTGCCCTGGGGAAGCGCGGCCAGATATTCCGGTGTGAGCGGGTCGACGGGGGACGGATCATGGCGTTTCAGAAACGTCTCCCTCAGATAGTGGATCACGTCATACTTCTGGCTCGGAACCATCCAACGCTGGGCCGCCATCTGTCCCGCTCCGTTGGTGAGCGTGCGATACATCGAGAGCGGGTCGCTACCGGCCTTGAACCTGACGCCGGCATCCGCGAATCGCGGCGCCGTCGGCAGCGATCCCGGCGTATCGATCGTTCCGTGACACGAGCTGCACGCACGCCCATAGAGGGCCTTGCCTCGGGCCAGCGATTGCCGCGACGTGTCCGGGTCGCTCCATTCGGCAAGGAAGGCCGCGTGGTCGATGTCTCGCTCGTAGGCCGGGAGTTTCGCCGCCGCGAGCAGGGCACTGGCCGGCCTGAGTTCGGCGGCTCTTTCCACACCGCCGCGGGCGATCTCGACGAGATATTTGACGAGATCAAGAAACTCGGATCGCCCCCCGAGGAGGTTCGCCAGGCCGGTCGGCATGAGCGACGTCGACGACTCCGTCCGCTCTGCGATCGAAGACACCTGAATCGTGGTTTCCAGATCTGGCTGGAGTGCCGAACGAAGCACCAGCTCCTGATCTGTTTCGCGGACGACGATCCCGACGACCGCCCGCCCCGAGTCGTCGACGATGCCGACGCCGCGGTATTCGGGCTGGATCACGGCGGAGGGCGCAAGCAGCGACTCGATGACATGGCCCACCAGGCGGTCGCGGGCGACGCCCCGGGGCATGGCGTCGAGTCGCGGCCCGAGCAATGTCGGCTGATCGTCTGTGGCATGGCACTTCACACAGGCGAGGTGGACGGCCTGAAAGATGACCGCACCGCGGGCCGCATCCCCCGCCTCTTCCGCCGCCGCGATCAAGGCATCATGATCCTCTGCGGCCAGCCTGTCGGCGAGACCCGAGGCCGTTCCCTCCGAATCACGGACCGCCCCGCCAGCCGGCAGTTCGCCGGCGGCCACGGGCCGGGCCACCAACGGCGTCGCCCAGGAAACGATCGCCGCCAGAGCCGCTCCTGCCAGATGCAATCGGTGGGGCATCTTGATCCTCGGGATCCTCGGGAGGTTCCGGCCATTTCATGATAGTTTTACCAGCCGTGAGGGCGTTCGCGGAGGCCCGGCAAGGCCTCGCCGGTTCGATTCAAATGCAGTCCACCACTCCTCGGGCGGATGTCGCCCTGCTCACCGATCATCGCTACGCCGCAGCCGAGGCGGCGGCCGACGATTGGTACCTCGGCAACATCCTCGCCGATGATCGCCTGCTGATCGCGGCGCTGGCCGACCGCGGGGTCTCGGCGATGCGGCTCGACTGGTCGCGGGCCGATGTGGACTGGTCGCAATTCCGGGTCACGGTGTTTCGGACGACCTGGGATTACTTCGATCGGCCCGCCGAATTCGCCACCTGGCTCGGGGCCGTCGAACACCAGACGCGGGTCTGCAATCCGCCCTCCACGATCCGCTGGAACATGGACAAACACTATCTTGCCGACCTCGCGAGTCTGGGCATCCCGGTGGTGCGATCGCGATACGTGGAACGCGGGAGCCGAGAAACACTCCACGACCTGCTCGACGAAACGGGCTGGGAAGAGGCCGTGATCAAGCCCTGCATCTCGGGGGCCGCCCGACACACCTACCGGGTCAACCGGCGCACGGCCGCGGCGATCGAGCCGACGGTTCGACGGCTCCTGGCGGTGGAGTCGCTGATGCTCCAGCCCTTCGAACGGGCGATCATCGGTGAGGGCGAGGACGCTCTGATGGTGTTCGGTGGCCGATTCAGCCACGCCGTCCGCAAGCGGGCGCAACCTGGCGACTTTCGCGTTCAGGACGATCATGGGGGCACGGTGCACCAGTACGAAGCGAGCGATGAACAGATATCGCTGGCCGAGCGGGCAATGGCCGCCTGCAGCCCGACACCCGTCTATGGACGAGTCGACATGGTTCGGGACAACGACGGGCGGCTGGCAATCATGGAACTTGAATTGATCGAGCCCGAACTGTGGCTTCGACACCACGCTCCGGCTGCCGCGGCCTTCGCGGCCGCGATCTCTGTTCTGTAAAGTGCCTCTTTCTCATCCGACAATCGGACGTCCCGGATGGATATCCTGATGGTGCAGCGGGTAAACTGTGCCCAACACCGACGCCCGCGAGGTCCGCCGCCGCTTCCAGGAAGCCGCCGCGGAAATCAAATGGCTCGTGCCCGAGCGATACGCATGGGTTGCCACCTCTCCCCTTCGTGCCACCGTCAACCCTGGCCCGAACACGATCGACTTCGACCTGGCCCCCTGACAGAACCATGAGTGTAAAGAACCTCGCACTTTCGTTGGGCGTTGCCATCTCGTGGTGCTGCTCTGTTCCGGCACCGGCTGAGGAGCGCTCTCTTTCCTCGGGATGGGCAGAGGATTTCTCCGATCCGGCAGCTTTCCAAGAGAACTGGTCGCCATACGGTTTTCTCGCCGAAGGCCGCGACGACAAGCATCCGCACGGGCGGAACGTCTCGGGCAAGGACGTGCGGCCCGAGTGGTGGCAGGTGGTCGACGGTGCACTGCGGGGACGGAACTTTCCCGAGGAGTTTCACCCGGCCGGCATTACGCGAAAGATCACCGGAAACGACGTGCGGGTCTCGTTTCGGTTCAGATTTTCCGCGGGGGGCATGGCGGGCATCACGGTCCGGGGCCCGAATCCGATCGTCGAGCGCGACTTTCAGGTGGCCGTGTTGCATATCCGGCCCACGAGTATCACGGCCGCCGACAACACGGTGCTCCATCCGAAAGACTCCCCGGAGGCGGCGGCCCTGGCAAAGGAAGGCGGGTGGAATCGGAAGTTCTTCTATGCCAAGAAGGAAGACGTGAAGATCCTGCCGGACGAGTGGCATGACCTGTCGCTGGAATTGCGGGGCAAGGAGTTGACCGCGTTCATCGACGGCAGGAAGGTGCTCGAATACACGACGCTGGCCGGCGACGCCCCGAAGACCAGCATCGGCCTCCAGCCGGGTGGCAACAAGAAAGACATTCTCGACACCTGGTTCGACGACATCCGCGTCGAGCCGTTGGATTGACGAGGCGGATCCACCGACGGCCGGAGCGGGAGTCGGCCAGAAGGGCCGGCGGGGAGACAAAGAAAGCCGCCTCCGAAACGATCTGGGGCGGCGATAACGTTCAGCCGGAAGTGAGCGTGAGCCGCCGTGGCTGGTACCGTAGGATCAGGTCATTCCCACTCTCACAACCGGGCAATCCACCGTCGCGACGCAACAGCCATGCGATCTCGAATTTATGTCGATACGTCAGTATTCGGCGGCTTCGAGGACGAGGAGTTCCTCGACCACTCCCGAAGTCTCGTGAGCGCCATGGCCAAGGGTGAATACGCGATGGTGATCTCGGAGGTGACGCTGGTTGAGTTGGAAAAAGCCCCGGAGCGGGTTCGTGCGCACTTGGAGCGGATTCCGGATTCGCTCATCGAGGTGTTATCTCTCGATGCCGAAGCCGAGTCACTTGCAGCCGAATATATTCGCGACGGTGCAGTGGGAAAGAACCAACGTGCCGATGCCCTGCATATAGCCATTGCGACGGTGGCTCGGGTTGACGTGCTCGTGAGCTGGAACTTCAGGCACATCGTCAACCTGCGGCGCATTCACGCCTTGAATGCGGTAAGCTTGAAGCAGGGGTATCCGGTCCTCGAAATTCGAAATCCTCGGGATGTGATCGGCGATGAGTGAGAGAAAAAAGCAGCAGGAGACGGCGGTCGAACAGATGCGCCGGGTTCGTGAACAGCTCAACCGCGAGATCGAAGCAGCGAGCGGACCAGAGTTACTTGATCGCGTTCACGGTCATCGGTATGCCAGCCCGCTCCTGAAGCGATTGGCTTCGAAGGCCGCGAGCAAGGCCGAGGTATCTGGGGCTGACCGTCATGGAAGCCATTCAGTCTTTGAGCAATATGAGCCGTGAGCCGCTGGAATTCCGCGCCAAAGGCTTGTTCCGCGAGTCGCACGGTCGCAAACGCCTCGATTTCAAGAGTACCGGAGGAGGGACTTGAACCCACACGCCCTTGCGGGCAACGGATTTTGAGTGCGGCTGACAACGTAAGTCGTGTCGCGCTCGTATCACGATTGTGCCTTTTCTTCGGGAACGGCGCATAGTGGCCGGCGCAGGATTTCGGCGCCGAAGCTCATGCGCCTAACAGTTCACCTAACAGTTGGGGGGTTAGTCGCAGTCGCAGTCGCCGTCACGCCACCTGCCGGATGACGTCCTGATACGCCCGCCAGACCCGCGAGTAGGCGCAGCCCCAAGCCTCGTCGTGGCTCGCGCGATCGAACTCCGCGGGGTCGATGCCGGGCGCGCGAGCCAGCCGGTCGAGCGAGTAGTTCCATGCCAACGCGTGCGCCCATTCGTGGCAGAGCACCTCGACGGCCTGCGGCTCACCAAGATCGCGGTTGAGATGGACCACGAACCGCTTTTCCCGCCGAAGGCACTGGCCCAGAACGGTTTCGGGGAGCCAGGAGGCCCGAATGACGACGGGGAGGGCCGGAGGGCATTGCCGACGAAAAGCCGCCAGAGCGTCCGAAAACTCTCGCCAGCCTGGGCGGTTCACGAAGGAGACGGCGGCAGCGGCACCGGAGTGGCTGCCCCTACGGCTGGCCAAGGCTCCGCGGTGGCAGCAGAGAATGCGCGCGGAATCACGACGACTGGAAATCATCCGTGCAGTGTAGCGCCGACGAAGCCCGCGCGCTACCTTGGAGCATATGGACACGCCGCAACCACAACCCACCAATACCGAAGCCAACATCCGGAAGGCTGCTGAGGCCATCGCCGAGGTGTTGCAGATGAAGCAGGAGTTCATTCGCTGCCATGAGTTCCTCGCCAACAGGACGGCTCGGCTTGTGGAACTGCTCGGTCACGCAGAATCTCGTGGGTATCTCCTCGAAGACTCCCTGACGCTTGTGGACACAACGTATTGGCTTCAGCACATTGACTGGCAGACCAAGTTCCTGAAGCTGGTCCTGAACTTTACCAAGGACCCCGGCAGCAAAAACCTCCGCCCGCTCATCGAACTCTATGGCCGGGATCGAGACCGGATGCGCGTCGAGGTAGAGATTCTCGAACGCCAACTGAAACACCGGCTCGCCCACTTCGCCAAGCCAGATGACGCCACGGTCCGGAAGGTGATAATGAAAAACGAGCGACGGATCTTGGCCGTCCATCTACACGTCAGGTCAGGGTATGGCGGCGCAGCTCTGGCGAGTTTCTTCAAGGTGGCCCGCTCGACCGCCTACGGGTGGCTCGAATGGTTCCAGAGCCTGCCCGAGGGCCTGCAGAACAGCATCTTGGCATTCATGGATACGCAGGTGCCGATCATGGCCGCGTGTCAGGGGCCTGCTGTCGTGCCCAAGGCTGCAGTGTCGAAAGAGGCCAGCAAGGCGGGTATCGCTGCCCCAGTGGCTCAGACGGCGTGAAGTTGGTGGTGGTCAGGGTTTTTTCAGCCATCCATGAAGCCTCGATCTAGTGGGTACATTTTTGACGGGTGCCGCATTTCGCAACACACGCGGTCTTGCTCGTGATTCAGCGCAGATGCAGTATCGAGCGGCCGGACACAATGCCAGAGCAGCCCCCCAGATGCGCTAAAATATGGGCTGGCTCGTCGCAGAAATCCTCACAGAAGTTCATGGTTTTCGACGTCCGCCAACACGTGAAACGCAAGAAAGTACGGATTCTCGCCGCGGCACAAGCAGCCCCGGCACACCCAACGCATCAAGGAGGATGCCCATGTCGAAGGCAAGCTCATTCAATGATCCAGCAGGCCGGGAACTGTTGGCTATGCTCAGGAACGCCCGACGGAACAAGTTCGGCGATCCCAAATACCACTCTGGCCGACCGAAGAAACAATTCGCATCGCCGTATCTGGAGTTTCTCGACAAGCTGGAGAAGCTCGCCCGGAAGATGCCCCAGCCCTACGAGTTCGATCTGCTTCACGCCGACGGAATCAGGCATGCGGACTTGGATGCAGGAAAACGTGTTCTGAACGAGCTGATCTTCGAGTGCCAGCGCAGCCTTGAGGCTATCGGGCATGCAGAGCTGGACTTGGATGCGCAGGCAAATGCGAGGGCACAGGGATACGGTCGACCCTGAACACGCAAGCAAGACCGCTGACATCAAAAAAAAGCGACCGAGGTGTATTTCAACCCCGGCCGCTTTCTTCCGCGCGGGCGATCAACCAGCCCACGCCCCACACGCTGCCCGATAGCCGCAGCCCGAGCACGCGACCACCGAAGGCGCCGGATAGAACACACCCGACTCGATAGCCCGCCAGACCCGCTCCACGCCCGCCAAGGTGCGTTTCACTGCGGCTGGATTGACCTCGCGGACGTGCTCCTCGACGACCGGCTCCTTGGTCTTCGTCAGGACCAAGAATCGCGTCTTCAACGTCTTCCCCGGGCTGATTTCGCTGGCCAAGTGGGAATACAGCAGGAGTTGCTCGCCGCTGTCCTCGACCTGCTCAGCGGACCATTTGCCGCGTGAAGTCTTGATGTCCGTGATCACCAGTGAATCGGCGTCCTCGGTCAACAGGTCCACGCGGCCATACAGGTCTGGAGTGCCCTCGACCAGCATGCCCCGAATCTCTTCCTCGACCCCCAGCACCCGCCCCTGAACACTCGCCGCAGGGCTATTCAAGAATGCCGTGAGCATCTTTCCAGCCAGAGCATCAAGCGAAGCACGAGTTTCTGTGCTGCCGAACTGGATTGCGTCCGGGTCATGCGGCAGCCATGCACTTCTGTAGGCGAACATGAGCCGCTCGATGTCGGGTTGGTCTTCGCCAGACAGGATCGCTTGGAAGTGCTGCTCGACCGCGGAGTGAATCCCGGTGCCGAAGATGAGAGCACTGGACACGGACTCCTCGGGCAGGCCATCGACATAGCGAAACCGGTATTTCAGCGGGCAGGTTCGGAACGTCGAGATGGCCGACCAACTCACGTAGTCCCGGCCGGTGAGCTTCGTCGCGATCTCGTTGGCCGGGTTGGTGCTGCGCGGCTCCATCACCGGCAGTAGTTCAGTTCCTGCGATCATCGGGCACCTCCAGTCGTCGCGTAGGTCCCATTGCCGTTCGTTCCCGGGCTGGTCGCTCCGTCGCCCTTCAACTCGTCGATGAGCGCGCTGGCCTGCCGGATGCCCAATTCGTCCGCCGTTGTCAGGCCAAAGCGTTCCCGGAGCATTCCCACGAGGTCAATCTTCCGGCGAGCAGCGATCGCCCGGATGGCTTTGACCTGCGAAGCTGTGGCGGGTCGAGGGCTGGGGGCGTCACGGAAGACGGCACGGTTGGTCGCACGTGTCTCGGTACTGTTGGTCGCGACCGCAACGCCCCGAATCGCCGGGCCCGTGCGGACCTCGATGACTTCCTGCGGTTGGGTGTTGGGCTGGCTGGATTCGCCCTGCCCGTCGCTGGTGAGTCGGGCGATCTGGTCTTGGACAGCCTGCTCGCATGACTGGTAGGCCCGCTGGACGACGATCTGAAAGCCCTCGTGGTCCTGGAGGAGGCTGGAGTCGAGTTCGGCCTCGATGGTGCAGGAGGCCGAGGCGCTGGAGAAGCCGGGCAAGCCGACCTTCTTCGAGACGCCGGCATGGAGTTTTAACATGGGGATGAAGTTCCTGTTGGTTGGTTGGATTGTTGGGTTGGGAAAAGCGACGGGCGTGGGTGCAGGAAGGCTTGGGCACCTCCACCACACTCCACGCCCGTCACTTATGGGATCGCGGTTCTCGTCAGGTCAGCAGCAGGTCATGCCGCTCGGGCCGCCTGCTTCTTCACGCTGGCCTTGGCCCGACTCTTCTTCCGGGCCTTCAGCGTGCTCGTGAAAAACGGCTCACGACAGCCAAAGCCGAGCGAGTCCCAGTCGACCGTTCCCGTTTCCGGGAGGTCGACCAGATCAAGCATGCATTCCGGGTCGAGGTCAGCACCGGAATCCGCAGGACCGGTCAGCACGAAGCCACGCCGGCGGATTTCGTGCTGGGTCTCACCGGTGACATGGGCCACGGCATCGATCAGTTCGAGGTCACTCATGACAGAGCATCTCCATGGAAAGGGGGAAACGGGACAGGGAAACACGCCCGGCAGCCAGAGGGGCCGACGGGGAGAACGAGAAAGGGCGCCCGCAGAAACGATCTGGGGCGGCTGAACATGGCAGCTGTGCAGCGAAATCAAGGTGCAGCGGGAATGGGCTCTTCTGGCTCAAGCACACCGGACTACGATGCGGTTATGCCCTTTGAGTCCTCACTGCCGTTCGTGATCGCCTGCCTTATTGGGGCATTGGTCACGGGCGCGGTGTGGGTAAGCAGTCAGTCCCGTTGGTCGCTGGCCACGGCTGTAGTTCTGGTGCTTACAGGTGTCGGTGCCTTCGTGGCCGACCAACTCGTGGTTACCGACCGTGAGCACCTGCAGCACCTTTTCCCACGGCTTGCAATCGCGGCAAAAAAGCAGGATGTGGCGACGATCTACGAATCACTTGATCCCGAGTTGAGGCCGCTCCGCGAAGCAGCCGAGCAGGTTCTCAAGCGGGTACGGCCGACCGAGGTGACAATCACGAAGCTGAATGTCTCCGTCGATCCTGCCAAGAGACCGCTTCAGGCGACAGCGGCCATGATCGTGCGGGTCACAGGCGACGTCATTGAGAAGGGCAATCAGGGGACGGTGCTGGCGGGAGTAAAAGTTCTGCTCCACAAGAAGGACGGCGTGTGGCTTATTAAGGATGCTGAGGTGGAGCAGGCGAAGCCCGGCCATGATCTGTAGGCGTTGCGGACTGGCATCTCAACAGCCACTCCCTCTCCGCCTGTAGTGCCTCCGTCCGGCTCCTGAAGGGCCCCAAGACAGGTCCATCAACAGGCCCCATATCAGCCCACCAGAAACCGTCCCTATCTGGCTCGACATGGCTCGCCCGGGTGATCTGCAACTTCCCGAGTGTCCGCAGGTCCAACTCCTCGCCATACACACATCGAACGTCACCGCCAGCATCCACGACCAACTCCATCTCAGAACTCATACGGTACCTCCCACATTTCCACGCCTGAGAATGTTCCTGCGGGGCCTATCAACGAGCAGGTCTCCAACGCTCGCCTGAATCTGCTCGAAGTCCCGGGCGACCATCTGCCGGAGCCTGACTGAATCCCTGAGTTGCTGTGGCTCGATCCCGGTGATGACCTGCTGGGCTTCCTCCACCAGCATGTCGAGTTCTGGACTGGACCTGATGTTGAGCCGCCGGAACCGCTCGAAGAAGTCCCGGAGGTTCTCGACGGCCGAATCACGAAAGACCTTGGGCTGGCCGTCATGGAGGCCCGTCAGTCGTTCAGCCAGATGAGCCGAGAGCCGTTGCAGTTCCGTGGCGAAGGCTTGTTCAGCGAGTTCGACGGCACTCTCGAATCGCTCACGCACCCGGGCCTGCTCCTGTTGGTAGACCTCCGGGTGCAGGCTCACGAGGTACTGCGGCGGCTCGATGGCTGGGTACGTCACCTCCAGATCGAACAAGCCGTCGAGCGTGGTGGGATAGTCGCTGGCGTTGAAGAGCGTGCCCAGCCTACGTTCTGCTTCTGACTTCATCGTGTCGTACTGGCTGGCGAGTTCCCGGGCAGATTCTTGAAGTCGCTCGCGGTACGTCTGCATCGTGGTCGCGAACAGCCCGAGCGAGTTTTGCGGAAGGAGCCGAATGCCAGCCTCGGGAAATGGCAGCGTCACGGTTCGCCAGTAGCCAGATGCTTCAGACCTGACAGCAGCCACGGCACGGTAGGCGGGATGTTTGAGGTCGAGGATCAGTTTGCTGGCCGAGAGGAGTTCCCGGTCGGCATGGAACGCTCGGGCCGCCGTCGTGCGTTGCTCTGGGGCGAGGGTCTTACGAACCCCGAGCCACGTGAAGGCGAGCCTGACGGCGGCCATGGTGGTACGGAGTCTCTGGGCGGCGTTGGGAGTGGTCTGGGTGATGGGACTGTTGTTGGGTTGGGATGTAGACCGGCTCGTGGTGTTCTGGCCGGTGTCGTGGGATGTGGTGGTTGCTGTGGACATTGGTACGTGGAATCTCCTTGAAGATTGGATGGAAGGCTCGGCCGCCAAGACTGCTGACAGACTGGTGGCGGCCCGGGTTTGGAAAAGTCCTTGGCTGGTGACGCTTTTGCAGGCCTACGGCGGGCGATTGGCCATCGAGGCGACCATGGAGCCGCCTGTCACCGTGAGCCGGAATCAGAGGTTGAAAATCCCGGACAAGCGAGAGAAGGGAGCGGGCCTGCGGGATCAGTGGGCCAGCGCAGAGGGACGGGCTGACTTTTGCTCACCCATCTCCCGCCCGGTACGACTCCCGACAACTCAGGGTCGCTACGAGGAGGGCTGCTTGGTCTTCTATCGGGCTGTGGGGTGCCGGGAGGGGTGCCCCAGATAGAGATAGAATAAAGAAGAAGAGAAAGAACTATAGAAGAGAATGTACCGGTTCAGCATTGCTGTCGATGGAGGTCGGCATACGTGCTGAACTGGGGTCGGCAGAGATGTCGATGTTGGTGACAGTCGCCCGCGCTCTTCCGCCCTTGTAGTCAGAGCGAGGCGAGGAGGTCCTTGACCTTCGACTCGATCAGGTCGCGGACGCCTCGGAACTCGTCGGCCGTCATGTCCCGCGGGTCGGGAATCTTCCAGTCCTCCCGCCGGCCGGCCAGCACGAGTGGGCACTCGTCGCCACAGCCCATCGTGATCGCCACATCTACCGGTTGGCCGTCGAAGTCTGCCAAACCCTTCGACGCATGCGATGAGAGGTCGTAGCCCAGTTCCCCCATGGCTGCGATCGCCTTGGGGTTGATCCGGCCGGACGGGCGAGAGCCGGCACTGGAGGCCTCGATCCGGCCCTCGCCATGGATACGCGCAAACGCCTCCGCCATCTGGCTGCGATTCGAGTTCTCAACGCATACAAAGAGGAGCTTTTTCATGGCGAGACTCCGGTGTGTCCGTGGGGCGGATGGTCATGGGCCTATGGACCTTCGGGCGAGCGAGCCGGTCATCGGCGGCCCCGGAGGGGGAGGGCCGTGCGCGACGTCACCTCTTTCATGAGGCACATCCCCTGCTCGAGGAGCGAGCGCACGCAGAGGTCGACAATGCGATAATGGACGTTGTTGCCGTCGCGCCGCGACGCCAAGATACCGAGGTCGGAGAGTCGCTGGAGTTGGTTGGAGACGGCTTGGGGCTTCATGCCGATCGAGGCAGCCAAGTCACTAACACACATCTCGTCGGCCCGCACAAGAGCATGGAGGAGCCGGAGTCGGGTGTCGTTTGCGAGCACCTTGAACACCGATGCCAATCCACCCGCTTCGATCGGCGACAAGATCGCCCGCCGCTTGATGGACATCGAGCGGGAGCAGGAATCTCCGCTTCCGGGACTTTTGCGTGCCACCAAGACGAAAGCCTCCACTTCCTTCGACAACAGGAGTACACTACATCGTGTACCAAACAGCCGTCAATTCACGGCTGACCTCTGCGGGAGTTTCACCATGCCGCTGCTGCTCGTCTTCGACCGACCGCTGTGTTGCTCAACCGGCATCTGCGGACCCGACGTCGATCCCGCTCTCGTGGCATTCGCCGCCGATCTCCAGTGGCTCGCACGGCAGGGCATCGCCGTCGAGCGATTCAATCCCGTCCAGCAACCCCAGGCGTTCGCGGCCAACCCGACGGTGAGGGAAGAACTCGATAAGCATGGCAACGACTGCCTGCCGCTTGTGCTCGTCGACGGCAAGGTCGTGAGCCGTGGACAGGTGCCGAGTCGGGCGCTGTTAGCAGAATGGGCAGGGGTCACCATCGGCGGTACTGTTGAACTGCCGGTCATGCAGGGGGGCTGCTGCGGCGGGGGAGAAAACGGGCCATCGAACGACTGCTGCTGAGCACTGGAGCGAGTCAATGAATCTCATCGAACGCCCGACACGGCTGCTTTTCTTCACGGGGAAAGGGGGTGTCGGAAAGACGTCGCTGGCCTGCGCGACTGCCGTAGCCCTTGCCGACAAGGGAAAGCGAGTGCTCCTTGTGAGCACCGATCCGGCCTCGAATCTGGGCCAAGTGTTCGGTGCGACCATCGGAGAGGATGAGCCGACGCCGGTGCCTGGCGTCTCGGGACTCCTCGCCCTCAACATCAACCCGGAGGCCGCGGCCAATGCTTACCGAGACCGGATCGTCGGCCCTGTCCGCGGAGTCCTTCCCGCCGATACCGTGAAATCGATGGAGGAACAACTCTCGGGCGCGTGCACGACCGAGATCGCCGCCTTCGACGAGTTCACCGGTCTGCTCACCGATGGTGTCACTGGAAACGCATTCGATCACGTGATCTTCGACACGGCCCCGACAGGACACACACTTCGGCTACTCCAGCTCCCCACGGCTTGGAGTAGCTTCCTCGACACGGCGACGTCAGGCGCCTCCTGCCTTGGGCCGCTCGCCGGCCTCGAAAAGCAGCGTCACCGCTATGCCGATGCAGTGGCGACACTCGCCGATGGCGCTGCCACGACGGTTGTCCTCGTGACGCGGCCGCAGCACAGCGCAATCGAGGAGGCTGCCCGAACGTCCCTTGAGCTCGGCCAACTTGGGATTCACAACCAGTTGCTCGTTGTCAACGGTGTCCTGCCGGCGGGTGACACCATCGATCCGATCGCCCATGCGATGCGCGATCGCGAAGCGAGGGCGCTGGCGAACGTTCCTACAGAAATCGCGAATCTGCCCCGTGAGACGGTTCCTCTCCGAGCGTCGAATATGGTGGGGGTGGCAGCACTCCGGGCGATGCTCGACGAATCCAAAGCTGGTAACGCCGGCGTTGTCATGGAGCCCGGCGTGACGTCCCGGAGAGCGCTTCCCACGCTGCGCTCGCTGGTCGACCAAATCGAGCAGGACGAGCATGGATTGATCATGGTGCTCGGCAAGGGAGGCGTGGGGAAAACCACCGTCGCCGCCGCGATCGCGGCAGAACTGGCCTCCCGGGGGCATCCGGTGCACCTCACGACGACCGATCCCGCGGCGCATCTGGCGATGACGGTCGAGGCCGACATGCCCGACCTCATCGTCGATCGGATCGATCCGCACGATGAGCGGGAACGCTACCGGCAGCATGTCTTGGAGACGACGGGGAAAGGACTCGACGACACCGGGCGAGCCCTTCTCGAAGAGGATCTCCGCTCCCCCTGCACGGAGGAGATCGCGGTGTTTCAGGCGTTCTCACGGGTGATCCAGGAGTCTCGAAAAAAGTTCGTGGTTGTCGACACCGCACCCACGGGGCACACGCTCTTGCTGCTCGACGCCACCGGGGCCTACCACCGGGACGTTGTCCGCCACCAGAATCCCGAACTGCGGGTGGTCACCCCCATGATGCGCCTCCAGGATCCCAAGCAGACGAAAATGGTGATCGTGACGTTGCCGGAGACGACTCCCGTGCTCGAGGCCGAGGCGTTGCAGGACGATCTTCGTAGGGCGGGCATAGAGCCGTGGGCTTGGGTCATCAACGCGTCTCTCGCCGCGGCGCGCCCCACCGATCCGCTCCTTTCGGCAAGGGCTGCCGAGGAAGAGCGGCATATCGAGCGGGTAGAGCGAACAAACCCACGCATTGCCGTGGTTCCTTGGCTCATCCACGAACCGATTGGAAGCCGGCGGTTACTGGAGCTGGTCCGCGCCGGGGAAGACACGATCGTCGCCGGAATCCGGCAACGGTGGCGATCTCGGACGATTGACTTGAAAGAGACTTAAGGATGACTCGTCGGATCCTGTTTCTTTGCACCGGCAATTCCGCCCGAAGCCAAATGGCAGAGGCCCTTCTCGGGCAGCTCGGTGGTGACCGTTTCGAGGTCTAGAGTGCCGGCACGGAACCGAAAGAAGTGATCTTTCCACCCGTGGTCGAGGCTATGAGGGAAATCGGCCTCGACATCTCGGGGCATAAGCCGAAGGGAAACGAAGCGTTCCCCGGCCGCATGCCCTACGAAGATCGTGGCGGTCGACGGCATGGTCGACGAGGCGATTCTGGCTGCGTTTTCCGGCGAAAAGCCCGGACAAAGCGGTAGCTGATCGATACAGGCGTGGTTTTAGGGAAGTGGGTTTTGGAAACCTGCTGTGTTCAGTGAGCCGAAGGTGAACCGACCGGCGTACCATGCCCGATATCTGCGGCTGCCACCGTTTTGGCAAAGAGGAGCCGTCGAAACGTCAGCGACAGGTTGACGAGGCCGATCAGCACCGGCACCTCGACCAGAGGCCCGATGACGGTCGCGAACGCCTCTCCCGAATGAATACCGAAAACAGCGATTGCCACGGCAATTGCCAATTCGAAGTTGTTGCTCGACGCCGTGAGTGCGACAGTCGCCGTCTGCGCGTAATCTGAACCGATGCTCCGCCCCATCCAAAAGCTCAGCAAAAACATGCCGACGAAGAAGATCAAGAGCGGCACGGCAATTCGCACCACGTCCCAAGGAATCTGGACAATCAGGTTCCCTTTCAGGCTGAACATCACGAAGATAGTCAAAAGCAGGGAAACCAAGGTAAGTGGGCTGATTGCCGGAATAAAACGCTGCTCGAACCAATCTCGTCCCCTCAGCGCAACGAGCACAAAACGAGTTGCCATGCCCGCCGCAAATGGCACGCCCAAATAGATCGCCACGCTGGCGGCAATTTGACCGACCGTGATGTTCACTGCAGTCCCTTGCAGTCCCAACAGCGGCGGTAGGACGGTGAGGAATAGCCAGGCATAAAAGCTGTAAAACAGGATCTGAAACACACTGTTGAATGCAACCAACGCAGCTGCGTATTCCGCATCACCTCGTGCCAACTCATTCCACACGATCACCATCGCGATGCATGGCGCAATGCCGACAAGAATCAATCCGACCATGTATTCAGGCCGGTCAGGCAGAAAGAGGGAGGCAAGCACGAACATGAAGATCGGGCCGACAATCCAGCTTTGAAAGAACGCCAGCCCAAGGATCTTCCAGTTACGAAACACCTTCACAAGGTCTTCGTACCGGACTTTTGCCAGAGGCGGGTACATCATGAGGATGAGCCCTGCGGCAATGAGAATGTTCGTCGACCCAGCTTGAAAGCTCTCGATGACGGATTCGATCCCGGGAAAGGCTCGCCCGACAGCAATGCCACTGGCCATGGCGGCAAAAATCCAGAGCGTCAGATAGCGGTCAAGAAATGCGAGTCGCTTGGTGGCGCATTGTGTCATGGTGGGTGTCCTATCGGCGGAGGGGTTTTGCTGTGGCATGGGTCGTTGGGGGGCGTGCTGCGCCTCGTGTCATGGTGTGGCCCGCGATCGCCCCAAAGGGCAACGCCATGCACTAGTGGGCAATGGACGATTGCACAACGCGCGCCGTCACGGTTGACTTAAACTTTGATGAGAAGACGCACGACGAGGCGGCGCCGGTGCCGTTTTTCGAGAACGTTTGGCAACGCAAGGCGTGGCGGCCGTCCGGCAGCACCGCGAGGACGCAGCCAATCGCGAAGCACGCCTGCTGTCAGCCTGTAATTCCGGCACCTCGGAAAAACAGTGCCGGAGGCATTCCAGTATTTTCGCGTGGAAAGTCGAACTGGCGGGCGACAGTGAGTAAAAACTCCACAGCCCAGCGCGCCGGCAGGTCACCAACCCGGCATTGCGCAAATATGCAAGGTGCTGAGACGCTGTCGGCTGCGAGGTGCGAAGCGTGGACACGAGATCACCGACGCACATTTCACCGTTCAGCAGGAGATGGAGAATCCGCAGTCGCGTGACGTCCGAAAAGGCACGAAACACGGTGTCGACACTACGTCCATGTGCATCCCGCGGCCGTGACTGCGCGGCGACGCCATCGCATTGGCAGGCACGGGACGCAGTCTGCTTCTTCGTCATGAGAACTTGTGTGGGCCTTCGGGATAACTTCGGAGTGGCTGTCGAGGTCCAAGTGTGACATCGCGCTTACGCCACGACGCGGCGACCTTCACGCAGGCTTGTGCCGGGCGAATCCTCGCGTATTAATCTACCCTCGCACAGCCGCAAAACATGCTTCGCCCGCTGTGCAGCCCTCGGATCGTGCGTAACCATGACAATCGTTTTTCCGTCTGCGTGGCACTGCTCGAGGAAATCGATGACATGCGAAGCTGTCTCTGGATCAAGGCTGCCTGTGGGCTCGTCAGCCAGAATAACGGACGGATCGTTGGCAAGCATCCGCGCCAGGGCCACTCGCTGTTGTTGGCCGACGCTGAGTTCGGTTGGCTTGTGGTCGAGCCGATTGCCAAGCCCGACGCGATCCAAAACGGCGGCGGCGCGATCCCGTTGGGCCTGCCTGGGCAGTCCTCCAAGGTAGAGCGGAACTTGCACGTTTTCCATGGCCGTCAGGTACGGCACGAGGTGAAACGATTGAAACACGAACCCGATGTAGCGTTGTCGTAATGAGGCCCGCGCGTTCGCCGAAGTGTCGTAGAGCGAGTGCCCATCCAGTAGCACGCGGCCCGAGGTTGGCGAAAGCATCCCGCCCAGCATGAGCAGGAGCGTGCTTTTGCCGCTGCCGCTCGGGCCGACCAGAGAAACAAAGTCGCCACGCTCGATCACAAGGCTGGCGCGATCAAGGCCCACAATGGGTTGACGCCGCAGTTGATAGGTCTTCGTCACATCCTCCATGCACAACATGAATCATGTCTCCCGAAAGGTTGCGACCGGGTCGAGCAATGAAGCATGCCGCGCCGGGAAATAGCTCGCCGTCACGGCAACGCTGACCGATATCAGCAGCGCCCAGAATGCCAATTCGGGCATGGGATGCACGGTCACGCCAGCCACTGCGGGTCCCAACGTGACGGCAAGGATCGTGCCCAGCACATAGCCGCCGATCCCTCCCGCGAAGCCAAGAATCGTGGCCTTGGCGAGAAACATCCGCTGGATAAGCGATGAATCCGCTCCCATCGCCATCAGCGTGCCGATCTCCCGTCGGCGGTCGGAGACATTGGAATACATGTAGTTCGCGATCCCAGCGCCACCGACCACGACCATGATTCCCATGAAGATTCGCGAAAGCTGTTCCATCATCCGGTTGATCGAAATCTGTGTATCCACCACCTGCTTGACAGTCACCACCTTCGCCTCGGGCAGCAATTCGTTGACGCCCCCGACCAGGCCGGCAGCAATTTCCTTGCAACAGCCGACGATTTCAATGCAGTTGACGACCTCGCCGGCGTTGGAAAGCCGCTGAACAGTGTGGAGATGCGCAAAGATCCGCGAATCATCGACTGTTCCGGTCTCTGGCAAGACGGCGACCACCGTGAACGAGTTGCCGAGCAGCGATACCGAATCGCCTCCTCGCAGGTTCTGCATCGCCGCGACGTCAGCGCCCAACAATACCTCGTTCTCTGCGAGGTCCTTGATGACTCGCTTGTGAGCCAGCATTTTTTTGTCATCCTCGGTCGTTGGCTCCCCGCCACTGATCGCACCGCAGCCGATAGGACGGGAAAAAATCCCTGCCCCCGCCCACGCCGCCTTCGCCTGAAACTCGCTCTTGGGCAGGATGCCAGTCAGCGAATAGGTTCGGCCCCCGAGGGTAGCCGGCACGCAGAGCTTCGGTGACAGGTTATCTACTCCCTGCAGGTCTGACATGCTCAATCGCACGACGTATTCCTCAGGAATGACCTGGTCGTGCATATCGGCAGCGTAATAGTCCTGAAGGGACACGGACTTCGGCAGCACGAGCACGTTCGCCCCGAGGCTATCCAACTCCCGGGCAACCGCTTTTTCCGAGTAGCGAGTGATGTTGTGGATCGCGATGACCGTCGTGATTCCGAGGACGATGCCAAAGCCCATCGTGAACATCTGGGCTTTGCGCTCCAGCAATTCCCGCCATACAAGCAACGGCAAGTTCATCTGCAGCGATTCCTTTTCTACTTTTTCTGTGTAGGCCCGCATTTGCCACCGGGACAGCATTGACCCGGTCCGCATTTTCCATCCGGACAACATCCGGCCGCGGCATCAGTCACTTTCGTGATGATTTCTTTCGCGGATACGGCGCCCACAAACTTGACGACGGTTCTGCCCGGTGGAGCCAGCACGAGCGTCACGGCCTCGCTGGGCGCAGGTTGAACCTTCAGGTCAGCGAGAAACTTTTCTTCCGCCTGATTCGACGGGTTGATGACGACCAGTTCCGCTGACTCACTGAAACGCGGATCCTCCAGAAAGCCAAGAGCGGCCTGAATCGCCTCGCTGCTGCGTGCAGTCGATTCGTTCTGCACGCTCACGAGCACGAGTTTGTCGTTCTGCAGCGCCTTCAGGCACGCAGCCGTACCTTCGCTCACCAATCCCTCTTTTGCCACTTCGGACGTGAAAGGAGTTGTCCAGGCCTTGGTGATTGCTCCGTTGGGCGCAACAGCCACAACCAGAGGCATGGGCGCACGAGCCACCTTGAAGGCGTCAACAGTTGCCTTTTCTTTCGGGTCGGTGACGCATACTGTGACGGCATCCGCTTGCTCCGCGATCGCCTTCACCGCCGAACTGAATGCCTCGAGTCTGCGTTGGGTCGCGTCCGTCTGGTCTTTCCAAAAGAAGACATATGAGTAGCGACCGCTGTCCGAGGCGGCAGACAGCAAGGACAGGCCGGGGCTCTCGTTCGAAGACCACGGGTTTGCCGAGGGCTCCGCCATGGCGGCAGTGCTCAGCAAGGCGAAGCTCATGCCGAAAAAGCACATCGCGATCCACCGGGCGCGGGTTGCGGGAAGCATTGCGGTGATCCTTTCGAGGGAGAGCTCAGGCACCATCATGCCGACGGCCGACAGGGCAATCGTCAGCGACTTACGCTGAACAGGTCCGCCAATTCTGCGGCCCAACGTAGACCGGATTGAAGCAGTTGCCCAATATATTCGTCAAGGCTAATATTTCGCCGATGGAACAGCTGCCGAAATGCGTGCGGCCGTTGATGAAAGTGATTTGTGTCGTAGACATTTCCGCGTTGCGAGAAGGAGAGAATCGTGCGATCGATCGCTGTAACCTTTGCATTGGCAAGTCTCTGGGCGTGCGCTGTCGGCTCTGCGGCGGAGGAGAGCCGTTCGGTTGATCTGAGCCCCGACTTACGGAAATACGTTGATCAGCGGGGTGATGAATTCGATCAGATACCCCGAGACCGGCGAGAGCAGCTCGAGAAAATCGCCGACTACGTCAAAGGGCAGGTGAAGTCGGCCCAGCCGATCAAGCTGACGTTCATCTGCACCCACAATTCTCGGCGCAGCCATATGTCGCAGATCTGGGCAACGATCGCGGCTCAGTACTACGGTGTCGCAGGAGTGGAGACATTCTCCGGCGGCACAGAGGCCACGGCGTTCAATCCGCGTGCCGTGGCCGCACTCAAGCGAGCAGGCGTCAAGGTCGAGAAGAAGGACGACGAAGCCAATCCACGGTACGAGGTGAGTTCCGGAGGATCTGCCGCCCCGCTTATCTGCTTTTCGAAGGTCTACAACGAGTCGCCAAATCCCGAGAAAGGTTTCTGTGCCGTGATGACCTGTACGCAAGCCGACCAAAAGTGCCCTCTGGTGAAAGGCTGTGTTCTTCGGGTCTCACTCCCATTCGACGACCCGAAAGTGGCTGACAATACTCCGGAGGAAGCCTCTAAGTACGACGAACGGTGCAGCCAGATCAGCCGCGAGATGCTGTACTTGTTCTCGCGCGTGGGGCAGTGACGTTGTTCGTCTTCATCGACGCAGCTTGCCCGCGAAGGTCAACGCGTTCGACAACATTCATTCCACAACCATGAACGACCCCGTCGATCTAGCAGGCGGGGCGCTGGCGGCACCTTCGATCACCGGAGCAAACGGCCTGTGATCAGGCGCCCTGGTGAGCCGGATTGCGACGGACATCGACGGCACAGTCGTCAGTCCAAATGGTGACGGGGGGGACAGGTACGTTTTCACCGGCACGCTCGTCGATGGCACTGCCTCAGCAAAGCCCCTCGGATACTATCAACCAGCGTTCTACTTCATGCCTGGAGGATTTGTGGCTTCTATAGGCCAAGCGACCGGGTCCGCCGATGCAGGGTGGATCGACATGGGTGGCTTTAGCACAGCAGCCTACAGCCGATCCCTGTACGGTATTTCCGAGACGCTGACGGCTGATTCACCTTCATGCGTCCCCGAAATCGATCCCGCTGGCATGAGCTCGGTCCTCGCCCTCGTCACCGGCGCCCTTGGCCTGCTTGAGCGACGTCGGCTGAAGGGAAGGCTGGCCGCCTGATAACGTCCCGGCCTCAGCGCGATGCCAACCCGAGGGGAGCAAGACTCATTCATGAGCCTGCTCCCCTCTATGTTTTCCATAGCCTATTCAATTCACCCCCGGCTCCCGCACGACTCTCCGCACCCGGCCGCCAAGACTGCTGACAGACTGGTGGCGGCCCGGGCTTGGAAAAGTGCTTGGCTGGTAACGCTTTTGGAGGCCTACGACGGGCGATCAGCCATCAAGGCGACCATGGAGCCGCCTGTCACCGTGAGCCGGAATCAGGGGTCAGAAATCCGGGACTAATGGCGGGCTTCTATTGGGCTCAAGGGGATGCCGGGAGGGGTGCCCCAGATATAGATAGAAGAGAGGAGAAGAGAATAAGGAGATATAGAAGAGATAGAACCGGTTCAGCATTGGTGTCGATGTAGGTCGGCATACGTGCTGAACTGGGGTCGGCAGAAATGCGGATGTTGGTGGCAGGCTCTTGGTAAGAGAGGTAGAAAATCGGGACCTCATGCAGTCCTAGGATGACCGCGGCATCTTTTAAACGTCGCCCGACGAGCTGCCT
>Ga0209598_10000242_pt1 | contig 44234 bp, 36 predicted proteins | sample M_140807_EF_Meta_FD_187317 | JGI IMG/M metagenome (GOLD analysis project Ga0209598, IMG submission 187317) | Freshwater microbial communities from Lake Montjoie, Canada to study carbon cycling - M_140807_EF_MetaG (SPAdes) (version 2) | ecosystem: Environmental > Aquatic > Freshwater > Lake...
CTGATATGGTAATCTTGCCTTGTTCTATGGGAACCTTGGGAAGAATCGCATCCGGATTATCAGATGATTTGATAACCCGTTCTGCAGATGTAATGTTAAAAGAAAGAAGAAATCTGATTTGTGTTTGGCGGGATACTCCTATAAATCTAATTCATATGGAAAATATGGTAAAATTATCAAAGGCAGGAGCTTTGCTGATGCCGGCTTGTCCGTCTTTCTATTCCAGACCACAAACCTTTGACCAACTGGCAGATACGGTTGTACATAGAATTTTAGACCAGATTGGGCTTACCCTACCAGCCTACCGTTGGGGAGATAAATAATTCCGTTTAATCGGAAAATTATTCAAAACCTTATCATTTTTTTGTAGCTTGGAGGTGCAGATGAACCAACCACTAAATAAATACTCCGGCGTACTCTTACTTCTGCTGTTTACCCTTCCTTTTGCCTGCAGGTTTCAGGATAAACCCATTCCGGTTTGGGAAACTGAGGTTCTTGTTCCATTGCTTAATTCCCATTTGGGAGTAATGGATATTATTAAGGATACCAATTTTGTTTCTGTAGATACTAACAATGTTTTGTGGTTAACTTATAGAGACACCGTTATCAATTATAAACTTTCTGATTACGTTATCATTCCGGATTCTACGGTACGTCAAACCTATAGTATTGATTCTGCGTCTCTTGCCTCTCAAACCATAACGAATTCTGTTTCTCTGGGATACATTGCCAATCAGATGTATCAATCCAGTGATATATTTTTATCCTTTATGGGTTTTGTGATATTGAATACCAATGGCGATTCAATAATGCCTCCCTCTTTTTCAGGCATTACTTCAGATCCTGTTCCATTGGATGCCTCTTCCTTTTTTGAGCAAGCCCAACTCAGTCAGGGTTTTATGGATATTTTGATAACCAATAATCTTCCAATTCCCTTATCCAATGTTCAGTTTAGTATTGCCAATCAAAGCGGCGGAAATCCCATTTTATTAGATACTTTTCCTAGTATACCAGTAGGAGGGGTGGTGCAATCAACAAGATCCTTAGCTGGAAAGCTGGTAGAAAGTGCATTGGTTGCTCAAATTATAAATATGGATTCTCCTGGTTCAACTGATTCTGTTTTGAATGACACTTCATCTGCCATTGTTGTTACTATTACTGTTAGGGATTTAAGGGCATCAAATGCTACGGCTATTTTCCCAACTCAGGAATTCCTTCATGACACTACGATTTTTGATTATAATCTTGATAATGATGTCAAATTAACAAAAATGACCATAAAAAGCGGTAAAATTATTGTTACTGCAGTAAGTACCATAGAAGAACAGGTAAGATTTCAATATATTATTCCAAAAGCAACTTACAATAATCAAGTAGCTGGTGTTAATTCTGTTCTACCTCCTGCGCCAATTGGTGGTCAGGTAACTATGGTAAAAGAATATGATTTGGCTGGGCATACAGTTGATTTAACTGTAGATGGCACCAAGTATAATCAAATGGAGCAAATCCGAATTGCTTCAATAGATTCTTCGGGAAATATGATTACAATTACCAATAAGGATTCAGTTTTCCTCTATTATGGGTTAGTAGATATTGTACCAGAATATGTTGAAGGGTTCCTGGGCGAAGCGCATTACACATTTTCTGATAGTTCAAGTCTGGACATGTTTAAAAATATCCAACTGGGAACGATAGAATTGGAAAATCCTAAAATGAACTTTACCATAAATAGTTCAATTGGAATTAATGGTCAGCTGGTGAATCGTGGCGTATCTGTTACCAACAAGAAAACCGGTCTGTCCAAAAATCTTGAGGGTATGCCACCTTATTTTGACGTTAATGGTCCAACATTAAGCAATCCAACACAGAATGTAACTTCATTTGTTTCCTTAGACAAAACAAATTCTAATGTTGTTGATTTATTTAAAATATTGCCAGATTTTTATACTTACAAGTTTGATGTTTATGCCAATTATGATAAGGATCCAAGTGTAAAGGATAATTTTGCAACAGATCAATCCTCTATAACAGGTGTGTTAGATATATCAATGCCATTTAGTGGAGTAGTTAATAATATAACCTTAACAGATACTTTTGATTTTAATTTGGAAGAAGCCGGTAGTCTAACCAAAGTAAAAGAAGGCACCTTAAAATGCATTACCAATAATTCATTTCCATATCAGGCAAAAATTCAAATTTACTTTATGGATGAATTTGGAACATTGGTTGATTCATTATTTCATTTAAGCGAATCGCAGCGAATTGTTTACGCTGGTATTGCCAATTCGAATGGGTATGTGGAAACACCAACACAAACTATACTTAATTCTTTTGCGGATCAGGCAAGGATACAAAAATTAAAAACGGTGAGAAAAGCTTATTCAAGAGCAGTTCTGGATTCAGATCCTAACAATCTTGTTCCAAGAACCATTTACTCAACCTATTACGTCGATATCAAACTCGTTGGTGATTTTGTTTACCTGCCCGGAGGATCTCAGCCCTGAAAAAGTTAACCTACCTTTGCCTTACACTTTGGATTTTAAATCCTCAGTACATTTTTGCCCAGGCGTCAAAATTGTCTTTTTTCCAGGAAAGGCATTTGTCAGGAACTGATGTTCAACCTGCATATCTGAGTTTTTTAGATGCCGGTTTTAGAATCGGACAAAGCGGTGATGTGTCCTATCTGAGCAGAGGATTGCCTGCCGATATATTAGTTTATACCGGAGATACGCTAGGAAGCGCACAAAAATCATCTTGGATTAGCCAGCTCAAGTCAGAAAATTATGCTGATTTTTCATATAATATAAATCTGGGAACTCTTCAATTTAGAGTCGGAAAAGTGCCTTTTTCGGTATCTTTTGGTCAAAGATCTAAGGCTTATACTAGGTTTTCTGAGAATACAGCCAAATTGATTTTAAATGGTAATAAACAATTTGCTGGTCAAACAATTTATGATTCTACTGCTGGGTTTTCTCAATTTTCGGTAAGGCATCTTACCATTGGATCTGCATGGAAAGCAGGTAAATTGATTTTTGGAGGTAAAGTAAAATTATTACAGGGAAGTTCTTTCGGTCATTCAGAAAATTTGGATTATTCTTTGTATACTCAGATGAATGGGGAGGAAGTCACCACACGCTATAATTACAATTTGTTCTTTAGCGAATATAAAAATCTATCCGATTCTAAATCCTATGGATTTGCTATTGACCTTGGTGCTGAATATGCCATTAACGATAAGCTAAATGTAGGATTTACCTTATCTGATCTAGGGGCAGTTAAATGGGAAGGGTACAGATATAAAGTTGTAGATACGGTTGCGTACAATGGCTTTGAAATTCCGAGTCTTTTTACTGATGATCTAGATTTTTCAGGAATAATTCAAAGCCAGATTGACTCATTAAAAGATAAGGTTTTAAAAGATTCAGTTGTGGAATCTTCTACTTATTCTTTACCAGCATTTGGATCAGTTTATGTTAAATACAACCCAGGAGCAAACACAACTTTTTTATTGAGTTGCGATTATCAGTATAATACAACTAATGAGTTTTTTACGGACGGATTAATAGGCAATGTAGCAATTAATCAAAACCTTAGTAAAAAATTAGCATTAGGTTTCGCGCTATTTTATGGAGGTCACAGATATTCTGGTTTTTCCTGGAGCATGAGCTATACTGGCGAACGCACCAGAATTTTCGTAGCACTCCAAAACCCTTATGCTATGTTTTCTCCAAATACCGCCTATAATGCGGGTGCGTCAGCTGGCTGGAGTTTTCAGTTTAAAAACCTTTAATGATTTTAAAGTGCTTTTTTAATTCAGGAAAATCTGGATTAGAAATCTGAAGAGTGAACATTCCAGAAGGAAACTCATTTCCAGAAATTTGAATTCTTGTATTTCCTTCCAAAGATTTAAAACCCCAAATTTTCATTCCTGTAAGGCTGAATATTTCTATATCCAATGAGGATGAGGCATTATTTTCAATATAAAAGACCTCACTGAAGAGGGTTGGGTACACTTTAACAAATCCAATACTTGCAATTTCATTGGTACTAGTAAATACGGGATACTGTAATTGATCCGAAACGGTTCCAACTAATAGATGCGTTCCGTATTTTATTACCAGCTTAAGGCTATCAGCAAATAGTTGGCTTTTGTAGTATTCGGAAAAACTTACTGGTGTTGTATTTTCATCCCAGCTACCAAAATATTGAATACCAGATTGTTGTGGCAGGGTAAATAAAGAAATAGGAGAGGCTACTATCGGAAGTTCTGTATAAAAAGGAGTATTCTGATTTAGTGTTTGGGCAGTATCAAAAACTATAACATTTGTAAACAAGCTATTCTCCATTTTATCAAGAGAAGCAAATCCCGACATAAATACTCCGGGATCAATATTTGATGACAAGGTATTCTCGTCCCCATAAATGCCAAATCCTTCTCTCACTGCCGGAACAAACTTTCCTCTGATTTCACCTTGATCAAAAAGCATAGAACCAAATACTACATAGCATTCACCTTTTAGTAAGGTTAATATATCTTCTTCATCCAGTGGATTATAGGAATTTGTATCCTGCCAGATTCCAAAATACTGCTGCGATCTCCTAAAAGAATTGATATTTAGCAATGTATCTCCATTCTCATTTGGCCAACCAATCATAAATGCAGCATTTTTAGCCCCAGAATAAGAATTACTGATGAGCATTCTGAAATAAATAGAATCCATGCCCGGATAAATATTCATATATCCAAAACCACGGGATTCCGAAGGAAACGGAAGTGGGTCCAGTATTTGAGTGGTATCCAGGTCAAAAAAGGTACCTAAATAGGTTTTATCAAAATACCCACGCATTTCTCCAGTTGGGAAATTGGTCGTGGTAATTTCTACATACCCTGAATTTTCCTGTAAAGAATCCAGAAAATCCGGATTTACAGTTAATTGACCTTTAAATTTATTTGGATATTCGGCTTGTGCTATCAAACTGCTGATATCTGCTAAAAGGTTGCCAGAAGTTTCTCTTTTTCCATAATGCAGATAAATGCCATTGACAGGTGAGGTAAGGTCATTCATAAAAACCTCAAAGAAAACCGTAGCCGAATCTTTGTTAAATCGCAAAACTGCTATGCCATAACTATTGAGTGTATCGGTTGAAACATCATGCGGGTAGATTTTGTCTCCTTTTAAATCAGAAATAAAAAAGGGATTACTTTCTAATCTTATCTGACCTCTTATTTCACCAAAAGGATTGTTTACTGAACGTATTTCAATATAATATCTTTCTTTGATAAATTTCGTTTTTCTAAAATCAGGGAAATCAGCACCTCCAAATCGTGCACGAATAATACCCGGTTCCAAATAAGGAGTCAAATCCATTACCACGGGTCCGTTTTGTCCGGGTTCTTCTTCATGGATAAAAACTTCTGTCGCTGTCATAAAGGCCTGATCCCAAGTTATTTGCAAGCTGAAGCTATCCATATTTTCATCCCATCGTGCCCAAAAAACGCCTTTTGCCTGAGTAGAAACAGGATTTGGAGCTACCTGATTACCCTCCAGTATTGCTGTAAAAAACAATGCGCTGCTGTAATTCTGTCCAAAGCATTGTACAATCCCATTGAAGAACAATAGGAAAAATAAAATCGAAAAGCGGTTTGCCATAATCCGAAACTAATTTACATCTTGTTGATATAATATACTCAAAATTCTTTCAGGAAGGATAACTTTGACCTCTGAACGGATGAGCACATTTCTGATTTCAGGTGGCGGAACAGGTATTGGCAAGGGAATAGCAATTACCCTAAGTAAACAAGGTCATACTATTTTAGTACTTGGAAGAAATTCTGAGGCTCTGGAGCAAACCAGAACAATGCTAACTGGAGAATCTTATTCCATTGTTGCAGATATCCGGGATAGAACCAGCCTCGCAAGAGCGTCAAATCAACTTGGCTCTTTCAAAATTGATGGAATAATTGCAAACGCAGGCATTGGTGGCGAAAACCATTGGGGCATTGATGACCGATGGGATGATATAATAGAGACCAATTTAACCGGAACCTATAACACCATTTTAACTTTTTTGCCTTTTTTAAATAAAAGCAAAGAAAAATACAAGCATATTTTAGTAATTTCTTCTGTACTTGCAAGGCTTGGAGTTGCAAAATACAGTGCTTATTGTGCATCAAAAGCTGGATTATTGGGTCTGGTTCGGTCACTGGCAATTGATTTTGCACCAGATAATATATTGGTTAATGCCATTTGTCCGGGATGGGTTGAAACGGAAATGAGCAATAAAGGAATGGTAGAAATTGCTAAAAGAATAGGAATAACCCGTTCAGAATTTTTTGAGGAAGCAATGAAAGATGTTCCTCTCGGTAAAATGTCCCAACCTGAAGAAGTTGCACAGTTGGTTGCATATCTGCTTAGTCAGCAATCTATTACTGGTCAGGCTATAGATATTAATAATGGTTCAGTAATGAATAGTTAAAGATGAAAACGGTTTTTTTTAGCATTATTTTTCTTGTTTGTTCAGCCTTTCTTTCACCGGAAGAAGGAATGTTTCCCCTTGGAGAAATACAAAAAATTGATCTATCTAAATCTGGTCTGAATCTTTCTGCAAAAGATATTTACAACCCTAATGGTGTTAGCTTAATTGATGCACTCGTAAGGGTAGGGGGATGTACGGGTTCATTTATATCAAAAGAAGGATTAATCATTACAAATCACCATTGTGCTTTTGGTGCAGTACAACAAGCAAGTAGCGTGGAATCTGATTTTATTACCAAAGGCTTTTATACTAAAAATAAATCTGAAGAAATAGAAGCAAAGGGAATCGTTGTTCGAATAACTCAATCTTATTCCGATGTTTCAGAAAAAGTACTATCGGCTGTAAAGGGAATTTCCGACCCATTTAAATATGATTCGATCCTTTCAGCCACAAACGCAGCAATTGTTGCGGAAGAATCTTTGAAGTATCCAGATTTACTTTGTGAAGTTTCAGAAATGTTTGCTGGTAAATCATATGTATTATTCAGATACCAGCTAATTAAAGATGTTCGGTTAGTGTATGTGCCTCCAAAAAGCATTGGTGATTTTGGAGGTGAATCTGACAACTGGATTTGGCCGAGGCATTCAGGAGATTTTGCTATTCTAAGAGCATATGTTGGAAAGGATGGTAAAACAGCTACCTATTCATCAGAAAATATCCCTTTTATACCTAAAAAGTTCCTTAAAATAAATGCAAAAGGGGCCTCCGAAGATGATTTTGTATTTGTACTAGGTTACCCAGGTAAAACTTTCAGAAATCAACCATCTGCCTATCTGAATTATCAGGTAAAATACCAGCTTCCATTTATTTCAAGAGTTTTTCAGCAACAGATAGATTTGCTGAATGAAGCAGGAAAAGAGGATAAAAGTCTTGAGATACGCTATTCCGCAAAAATAAAAAGCCTGGCAAATACTGCAAAAAACTATCGAGGCAAATTATCCGGACTATCTAAAATACAATTATTATCCAAAAAGAAAAGCGAAGATATGGCATTGCAAGCCTTTTTGATAAAAAAGGATTCTTTATATAAATTATATGGAAAAGTCATCCCCCGACTGGATTCAGTATATGCTGAAGCAGGAAAAATAGCTGAATACCAACTTTGGTCAACTCTTTTTCTCCAAAATTCTGCGTATGCAGGAATTGCTTCAGTATTATATGACAACGCAAAGAAAATCAGAAATGCTGGTGGTATAGATTCTATTGGAATTAAAGAAAAAAGTAAATTATCTGTTATTTCAGCTCTTAGAACCTTAGATATAAAAACAGAAGCGAGAATTCTATCTTTACTCCTTTGGGAAGGATATAAAATTCAACCTCAACCTAGTAGTTCTTTTTATAGTCAAAACTATAAGGAAAATACGGACTCATTAAGATTTTATGCCAGAACTTTGGAAATTATCCTAAAATCAAAATTGTATGATTCTGTTTATGTATATTCTTTATTACAGTCTCCCGAAAAGTTAGAAAAAGCAAATAATAAAATATATTCTTTAGTTTCTGAAATATTGCAACGAAATGAGAATCTTGTTCCAATATTAAAATCCAGGCAAGGAACCATTACCTATTTAACTGGTCAATACAGTGAAATGAAACATTTGTTTAAGTCTGGCGATTTTATTCCGGATGCAAACGGAACACTGAGATTTACATATGGGAAAGTTAAAGGATATGAAGTGCGTGATGGCGAGTATTTAAAACCGGTAACTACCTATAAGGGAATACTTGAAAAAGCTGCTCCTTCGGGAGATTATGTTGCATGGCCTGACGCATTAAAACTATTTGAAAGAAAAGATTTTGGCAGTTGGAGCATACAAAAAAGTGGAGATTTACCAATTGACATTTTATACGACACTGATACAACCGGAGGTAATTCCGGTAGTCCGGTTATGGATGCAAATGGTTCTCTGGTTGCAATAAATTTCGATAGGGCTTATGGTGCAACCATAAATGATTATGCTTGGAATAAAGATTACAGCCGTTCGATTGGCGTTGATATCAGATACGTACTCTGGAATATTGAAAGAAACTCACCATCCGTTCAATTACTTAAAGAACTTGAATTTTATGACTTCTAAAAACACATTTTTATTTTTTCTTTTTTTTATCCTTACATTTTTAACGAATGTTGGTTATGCTCAAAAAAACAAATCTAAATCTCAAAGACTAGTTTTTGGATTTTACAATGTTGAAAACCTTTTCGACACCTTGGATGACCCGAAAATTCAGGATGAAGAATTTTTGCCATCTGGAAAAAATCAGTGGTCTTCATCCAGGTACTTAACCAAGCTTGAACATTTATCTAAAGTAGTTTCAAATCTTGGGTCGACTAACGGACCGGATATTTTGGGATTATGTGAAATTGAGAACCGTATGGTTGTTGAACATTTGTTTAGTCAGGAGTTATTAAAAAATACAAACTGGGGCATTGCACATTTTGATTCAAGGGATGACAGAGGTATTGATGTTGCATTGGTTTACAAAGCAGACAAGATAAAGTTGTTATCACTTACTAGGGTACCCTATAAAATGACTGATCCAGAAAGGAAAACCAGAGATATTTTGGCAGCTGAACTGTTGATGGGCAATAAGGATACATTTTTTGTCTTGGTCAATCATTGGCCTTCTCGTAGAGGTGGTGATGCCTCTGAACAGGACAGATGCTTAATGGCGAAACAGGAAAAACACTTTCTGGATTCTGTTTTCTTGATTCGGCCTAAAGTCAATTTTGTGTTAATGGGAGATTTTAATGATGAGCCTGAAAATAAAAGTATTGATGTCGTTCTGGATGTAAAACATGAAATTCAAGCATTACTTCCTGGAACATTGTTTAATCCATTTTGGAATCTCTCAGTTGTTGAAAATCTTGGTACCTACAATTATCAGCAAGCCTGGAATCAATTGGATCAGATTATACTTTCGGAAAATTTAATTCTAGGCAAAGGGAAAAAATGGAAATACGTGCCTAATTCAGCTGGAATTCTTTCCTTGCCCTGGATGAAAGAAACTGAAGGGAAATATATAGGTTCTCCATACAGAACATTTGCCGGAGCAAAATATTTGGGAGGATATAGCGACCACTTTCCGGTCTACCTGACTTTGGAATTTAAAAATTAAAATTCTTTAATTTTTCTGCAACAAGTTGATCTACAGGAAATTTAAATAATTCTTTTGATAATTTTTTAAAGTTAATCCACTCAAATTTTATTAGTTCTGGCTGATACTGTGAAGCGTCTATCTCAATGCCAGTCGGGATTTTTTCGCATTCATCTGATTCAACAAAATAATACATGCTGATTAACTGGTCTTTGGGATTAAATGCACTTTTTTGGAAAAAGTCATTTGTATAAAAGTGATTAGAGGGATTGACACTAATACCGGTTTCTTCTAAAAATTCCCGTCTTAAGCAATCTGAAATTCCCTCACCAAACTCTAAACCGCCGCCCGGAAACTTGGAAAACTCCAGATTATGTCTTTTTTCATGCGCTATTAATACTTCGGAAAATTCGTTGATTAAAAGCCCATAGATTCTAATATTAAATCTCTCTGGAACCTGAATCATAAAATTTTAGTAAAACTCAGGAAAAGGTGGGGTATAATTGACTAAACCCTTACCCTCAAAGCGGTTAAAGCTGGTTGTTACGGAGTCTCTTTTTCCAAGATATTCTTCGTATTTGCCTTCAAAAATTTCACGAAGTTTAAATACTTCCTCCATATTATTATTTAGGCAAATCAGCATTTCTGATATTTCTCTAATCGCATTTTTGTTTCCAGAATGCAATGTTTCGTAGTCTGCAAGCTCATTATTAATTGCATACTGCCTCCAATAGGAAGTGCCACTTGCATAAACAAGGAATCTTAACCCTGAAATTCTTGCCATTGGGGCATCAATGACATCATCAAAAACGCAGGCGATTTGTTCTGGTTTTAATTTTCCTTTTTTTAGGAAATCATTTATACCTAGGTCTTTACGCTTGCATCGAGTGTAAACCTGATTGAATTTTTCACGCAGTGCAAAATATTCACAGGCAGGATTTCCTTCTCCTGTGATTATTACAAATGGAATTATTTTACCGGTTTTAAGCCAATAAGAAAACCTAAGCATATTTAAACCCATGCTATCGTGTTCAGAAAAGCCACTGGGAACACCTGGTTTTTTTTCGGCATTATTGAATACACCATCCCAATCAAATACAAAAGCACGAATTTCTTTCCATTTTTTTAGAAAGTGGTCTGGATCAATGCAAAGCTTTCCTCCTGAAAAATAAATGGTTTCTTTCAGGAATTGGATGTTATGTTCTCTGCTAGCCAATGAGACCCATTTTTACAAAGTCCTGGATATCAAGCATTCCTATCGGAAGATTATCTTCCAAAACAAGGAGATTGTCTATCTGATGCTGTTTGAATTTTTCAACTGCTTCATATAAAAGTGCCGATGAGCTTATTGAAAATGGCGTTTTATAAGAGAAATCACCCATTTTCATTTGCAAGAGAGAATTACCTTTTTCCTTTAAATTTCTTCTTAAATCTCCATCTGTAAATACACCTGCAAGCGTACCATCTGATGAAATAACCGTCACCGCTCCAAATCCATTTTCAGTCATGGTTACCAAAGCGTCTAACACTTGAGTATCTATCGAAACAGTTGGATTAAATTCAGGCATTACCTCCTTAACTTTAACAGTCATCAGCTTGGTATGTTCTATAAACTGATCCGTTCCTATCGTAGTCAGATGATTATCATTAAGTTTTTTAATTACACTCCATGGAGCTGTTACTGTATCAACACCTAGCATCAATGCATTTCGTACATGTTCAGTATGTCGAACTGAGGAAAACATAATTTTTGAAGGATATCCATATTGGTCCTTTACCGTAAGGATCTGATCAAAAACAGAGATGGCATCAATATTGTGATCTTGCATTCTGCCAGCCAGTGGGCACACATAGGTAGCGCCTGCTTCCATCGCCATATATGCCTGGGTAACAGTATATACGAGATGTACATTTACCTTTAGCCCTTTATCTCTCAGGACTTTACAAGCTTTAATTCCAATGTTGGAAACTGGAATTTTAAAGACCGTATTTTCAGGGTTTAATCCAAGGTCAAGTTGTCTTTCTGCTTCCTTCAATATTTCATCGGGAGAGTCACCTAATGCTTCAATTTGAAGGACAGGCACCATATTAGAAAGTTTCACGATTGCAGCATCAATATCTGTAATGCCGTGGCGATGCATAAAGGTTGGTGTAGTCGTCAGGCCAGAAATAATTCCAAGGGCCATTGCCTGTTCAACTTCCTTAAAATCAACTGAGTCGAGATAAAGTTCCATGTTTAGTTTTGATTATTTGATTCTGCTTTTCGAGCAATGGCGTGTAGTTCAAGTAAAGGTTCCAGAAAAGATTCTAAATCTCTCAAATACATTTGACTGGCGGCATCGCATAAGGCATCCGGAGGATTAGGATGTACTTCAATAAAAACACCATCCACACCTGCAGCTACACCAGCACGGGCAATGGTTGGTAAAAATTCTCTTGCTCCGCCACGAGGGTCAGCAGATGGAATTCCATATTTTCTTATCGAGTGAGTAATATCAAAAATGACAGGATATCCGGTTTGCCTTAAATGGTAAAAACTTCTTGGATCAACCACAAGATCATTATAACCAAAGGTATAACCACGTTCAGTAACCATAATATTGTGATTTCCTGTGGCTTCAACTTTTTGTACCGGTTTGATCATATTATCAGGGGCAAGAAACTGACCATGTTTTATGTTAACTGCTTTCCCTGTTTTACCTGCAGCCATAACAAGTTCTGTTTGCATACACAGGTATGCCGGAATCTGTAAAACGTCAATTACTTCTGCTGCCATTTCAATTTGATGCGGATAATGAACATCAGAAACAATTGGTAAATCAAATTCTTTTTTAATTCTATTTAGTATGCTTAAAGCATTTTCGATACCTGGGCCTGAATAAAATTCTGCAGAGCTTCTGTTGTCTTTTTGGAATGAAGATTTGAATATCAGCGGAACACCTAATTTAGCTGCAATTTCTTTTACTTTTCCTGCTGTTTCAATCATAAGGTCCTCATTTTCCACAACGCAGGGACCTGCAATCAGGAAAAGAGGATTAGCACCACAAGTAACGGAGCCAACCTGCACTCTGTTTTTTGACATACAACAAATTTAGACACAAAAAAGTATCTCTTACGCAGTTGTAATAAAACTATCGCGAAATGATTTTTAGAACTCTGAAAACCACGATGGTTATTATAAAAATGGATACTTCCAGAACAAAATCATAAGTTGACCTATTACTGATTATATAAAGTATTCCTGCAAAGGTTAAACCTGAAAAAAACAGGATAAGTATTAAGAACACTATCTTTAGATTCATTTAAATTCTCATTCTTACAATAACAAACATAATACTCTTATCGGATAAATAATCCACATGGAATTTAGTAAAATGAAAATATATGCAAAATTGTATATCCTAAAATTAAAGTATTATTGGATGCGACCTTTTATAATCTCTTCCACACATGCAGGATCCAGAAGGGTAGAGGTATCACCTAAATTATCTAATTCATTTTCAGCAATTTTCCTTAAAATTCTACGCATGATTTTTCCTGAACGTGTTTTAGGAAGTGTTGACACAATCTGAATTTTATCTGGTTTGGCAAGTGGTCCAATAATATGTCTTACAAGATCATTAATCTCAGATTTCAACAATTCCTGATTTTCAACTGTCTTTGAGGATATTACAAAGGCATATATCCCTTGTCCTTTTATTTCATGTGGATAACCGACAACCGCTGACTCGGTTATATATTCATGTTCATTTAAGGCACTTTCGATTTCGGCAGTACCTAATCTGTGACCAGAAACATTTATTACATCATCAACCCTTCCGGTAATTCTGTAATAGCCATCGGGATCTCTTTTACATCCATCACCGGTAAAATAATATCCTGGATATATCCCAAAATATGTTTTCTTATACCTGTCATGATCCCCATAAATAGTTCTTGCAATAGATGGCCATGGATAGGCTATGCATAAATTACCCTCAGAAACTGTTTCTGTAAGCACATTCCCCTTTTCATCAAGAATGCAAGGAATTATTCCAGGTAAGGGAAGCGTTGCAAAGCCAGGTTTTGCAGGAATTATTCCGGCAATAGGGGAAATCATTATCCCACCAGTTTCTGTTTGCCACCAGGTATCCACAATTGGACACCTGTTTTTTCCGATATGCGTATCATACCAGTGCCAAGCTTCTTCATTGATTGGTTCACCGACAGTTCCCAATACTCTTAAGGACTTCAGATTATATTTAGCAGGCCATTGATCTCCTTCTTTTTCGAGTGCCCGAATGGCTGTAGGTGCGGTATAAAATATGTTTACCTGATATTTTTCAATTATTTCCCAAAATCGCCCAGGATCTGGCCAGGTAGGCACACCTTCGAATAATAAAATTTTAGCTCCATTTAATAAAGGCCCGTAAACAAGATAGGAGTGACCGGTAATCCAACCTATATCTGCAGTACACCAGAAAAGTTCATTTTCACGGTATTGAAAAACCAAACTAAATGTAGATGCCGTATAAACCATATATCCACCACAAGTATGTAATAATCCTTTGGGTTTTCCAGTTGATCCTGAGGTATATAGAATAAATAATGGATCTTCTGCATTCATTTCTTCGGGTGCACACCAATCGACAGTTCCCTGTAAAAAATCAGTCCAAGTTATTTGCTTTGGATTATTTATTTCTGGTGTGTTCCTTGATCTTTGATAATAAACTACCTTTTCAACAGAAGGACATTCGGCAACGGCCGAATCTGCGATTTCTCTCAAATCAATTTGTTTAGAACCACGAAGGCCAACATCGGCGGTAATCAGAATTTTACATTTTGCATCCTGAATCCTTTCTGCAAGACTGCGTGCAGAAAATCCGGCAAAAACAACAGAATGGACAGCTCCAATTCTTGCACAGGCCAAAATTGAAAAGGCAAGCTCTGGTATCAAAGGCATGTATAAACATACCCGATCTCCTTTTTGTACTCCTAAATTCTTTAATCCATTTGAGATTCTACAAACTTCAACAAGAAGTTCTTTGTATGTAAATGATTTTGAAGGTTCTTCCGGATAATTGCTTTCCCATATAAAAGCTGTTTGGTTGCCTTTACTTTCTATGTGCCTGTCAATGCAATTCTCAGTAATGTTTAAATATCCATCCCTAAACCATTCGATTTTTGATTCTTCTTTATCCCAGTTCAATACCTCAGTAAATGGTTTTCTCCAAACAAATTTATTTGCAACTTTTCTCCAATATTCTTCAGGGTTTTCAATGGAGAAATCGTATTGATAATAATACGTTTCGAGGGATTTATGCAGAGTCATTTACGAGATTAAAATTCTAAAATAAGGATAAATCCTAACTTGCATATTCATGAGAAACGGCATTCTTCTTTTAATGATACTCGGACTTTTTTGTTTCGGTCCATTGAAGTTTTACGCACAGGATGATTCCGAAATTCCACCTGATACCGAAACTGAGAAAAAGGCAGAGGACAAAAGAGCTTCTTTTGCTGTGCGGTTCAATGAAAAGTTTGACCTTGTATTTGCAAGAACATTTCTTTTTTCCTCACAAATGCCTGATTCAGTGCCAGTAAACAGCAGCCGGTCAGGTTCTACAATTTTGGGATTTGGGTTCAATTTTACTCTAAACCGTAAAATTTCAATAGAATTACAACCGGGATTTACTTTTCACAAATTATTTTTTCAGCAAAAAGCTAATAAAACATTTCCAACAGATTCCTCTGCTGTAGAAGAGAAATTAAGAATGGTAGCTTTTGAACTTCCAATTGGTCTACGATACACTTTTGCCAGGGATAAGGAAAATTTGGATGCAAAAATTGCCTTTGTGGAACTTGGAGGATTTATCGGATATACCATTGGATCTTCCTATAAGTTTAGTTTAAAGGACCAGGCTGGTAAAGCATATTTTGCAAAACAGCGAGGCGTTGATGGAATTAATTCAATTCGGTATGGGGTTTATACAACTCTTGCTTATAAGTGGTTTGGCATACAATGGAGGTATCGCTTATCCGATTACTTTAAAACGGGTAACTATACAACAGGTACTTTATTTCCCAATGGTGTTTCCGATGAAGGAGGGAAAGTATATCCACCAGTTGCACCAATGGAGGTTGGCTTTTTAGTATTGTTCTGATATTCAGGATTTTTCTATTTAACATAATATAAATTATAGGACAAAATGAGTAAAATTAAACGGCCTGATAAAAGGCCGTTATTAAAAGAATTATTTCAAATCTGACTCTGGCAGATTTTCTGTTGATGGCAGATAAGTAATGGTAAACACATTTTCCTGAACCTGATTCAACCAAGACGCGGCTGGAATTTTTGATGCGTAAACTAACACATTCAAACCAGGAGCATTTGCAAAACGAAGTTTAACTTCCTTTTGAACCAATTTATATCCTTGATATTTATTGGAATCATAATTGCGTTTAAATGCTTCAAACTTAACAGCATCTGGATACTCATATTGGATAGTCCCATAACTATAATAAGTTTTATATTTTTCAGTTAAAGCATCTACAAACATTCTAAACTGTTTTGTAAAAGACTGAGAATCCTCATTTCGTAAGGAAAGGTCATATTGAACTGCGGTAACCTTATCCGCTTTGAAAATATAATTTATATATCCAGGACGTCCTTTTAGGTCAATAATGTAAGTTAAAACTCTGTCACCGGCTTTAATATTCCCATCCTGACTATCTCCGTCATACTTTTTATCCGAAACAAAAGCTCCCTTTTCAATGGATTTCACGAAATCGACTCCATCTCCAAAAGCCACGCCTCTTATAATTTCAACCCGATTCGGATTATTATTACCAGTTCCTTGGATTACATGGTCTTTCCCAGGCTGTTGATTATCAGCAGGCTGACTCTGATCTTCAGGTAAATCGTAAATACTCTTTTCCTGCGCTGAAACAGAAATTGTAAAAGTCACCAGACAAAATAAAACAAGGCATATTTTGCTGAGAGATTTAGAAAAAAGGCTCATATACACGTATTGCACTAAAGTAATAGCGTTCAAATATAAAGTATTTTCAATTAGTTTTTAGAATCAGATCTGTTGCACCTGCTCCGCCTTGGTCAATATGTGCTTCTTGAGCGGATTCGATTAATAAATGACCTGATGCCCAACTCTGTATAGCCATTCTTAATGCTCCAGTTCCTTTCCCATGAATAATACGCAAATTTTTTGCGCCAGAAAGCCGTGCATCATCCACAAATTTATTTAATAAAGGCAAGGCCTCATCCACTCTACTTCCTCTAATATCAATTGTTGGAGAAAATACAGATGCTTTGGACAAATCCATAACCAAGCCTTTGGAAACTACTTTTTCAATTTGTTCTTTTACCTTAACTACTTCGGATTTTTTAATATTCGTTCTTAAACCACCCAAAGCAAGGGTGAAATCCCGTGCATTTTCAAGAATTACCTTTCCAATGGTTTCGGTACCGATTATTCTCACCCAATCTCCGGTAATTGGTCTTTCACCCTCAATGTCATTATACTGAAGTATTTCAGGTTCTAATTCCGGTGTTTCAATACTTGTTTCAACTTCAAAGGACTCAACAGTTTTTTCAAGATTTTTTTTTGCTTGTCTGGCAACTTGTTTATCTGCATTTGAATCCCTTATTTCTTTGATAGTCGCTTCAATTTTGACATTTGCATCTGCTATCATTTTAGAAGCGAATATTCTGGCATCTTCCAGAATTTTACGTTTAGCTTTTTGCACCTCGTCATGAGCGCTTTTTTGCAAAGAATCCTTTTCTTTAGCTTTTATTTCCAGAATTCTAGCATTTTCAAGACTAATTCGGAGAGCTTCCTGCTTTTCCCTTAAATCAGCTAATAACTCTTCCAAAGCACTTTGAGATTTACCAGCGAGTTCTTGTCCTCTACGAATAATAAAATCAGGCAAACCAGCCATAGAAGCGATTTCAAAGGCATAGGAACTACCTGGCAAACCAATTTCCAATTTATAAGCTGGCTTTAAGGTTTCAAGATTAAACAGCATTGCACCATTTATTATTGAAGGATGGTTTTCAGCGAAAATTTTTATTTCTCCAAAATGGGTTGTTACAATGCCAAAAGCTTTTCTTATCGCAAACTGTTCCAGCAAAGCAACAGCAATTGCACCTCCGGGACCAGGATCGGTACCTGCACCAAATTCATCTATAAGAAATAAAGATTTTGCATCTAATCCATCAAACATAGTTTTAAGATTTTTCAGATGGGATGTGTAGGTTGACAGATCATTTTGAACAGATTGCTCATCTCCCATATCTAAAAATACTTTTCGTAGTACTGGAAATTCACTATGATCATCGGCAGGCACCAACATCCCTGACTGAAGCATCATTTGGAGGAGGCCAGCAGTTTTTAATGCGACAGATTTACCACCGGCATTTGGTCCTGATATAACTAAAATTGATTTTTGTTTATCCAGAGAAAAAGAAAGGGGAATTACCTCCTTTTTTTGCTTTTTACCTTCAATCCATAAAAGCGGATTTCGTGCATTTTGTAAGTCAAGAGAGGTTGACTCGGGGTTAATCCTTGGCATTGAAGCCTCCATTTCTATGGCTAACTTCGCTTTGGCTCTGGCAACATCCACGTGCATCATTACCTTTGACCACACCGATAACACTGGTAGCTCTGGTCTTATGGATTCAGTTGTTTCAAAAAGTATCCTTCTGATTTCATTTTTTTCTCTGGCTTTATACTCTGCAATTTCATTGTTAATGGCAAGTGTTGCTGCTGGTTCAACAAAAACAGTCTGACCTGAGGCAGATACATCTTGAACAAACCCTTCAAACTTGCCTTTAAAATCGGCTTTTATTGAAATAACCGGTCTGTCATTTCTGAAAGTAACTGGCTGATCTTCAGACCATCCATTTTGTCTTACCATTTTCAGAATCTGATCCATGGATGACCTTAGCTTTGCATTTTTTTCCTGCAAAACTCTTCTTATTCTGATTAATTCAGGTGAGGCATCAGATCTAAGATGACCATCCTCGTCTAAAATCCTGGCAATCTGACGATTTGCAAAAACTTCCCCAATCATTCTTAGAATTAACCTAGACAATTCAGGATATTTTTCTTCTCTTTTTTGAAAATAGAGTTTAATGCTTTTTGCAGTTTCAATCCATTTACGGAGCTTGTGCAATTCTTCTTCAAATAGGAAGCTGCCTTCTACCGAAATTTTCGCAAGTAATTTATCAGGGGAATTAAAGTGATTTAAAATTAGTTCTTCGTCATACAACAGTAAATTTTTAAATTCATTTGTTTGAGAAAGGAATAATATTATTTTTACCGAATTATCTATCGGTTGAAGTTTTAAAATAAATTCAGCACCAGATTCACTGATTGCCAGCTGTGAAAGCCGTTTCTTAACAGATTCTAAGCCCAGTTTTTCTTTTGCTGATTCCGGAAATACCTGCATGCGGAAAATTATTTGGCAGGCTGTGGCGGTAAGTAAATGCCATTAACTCTGGCATTCTGAAGTCTTTCCTGCTCCTTTTTGGATTGCTCCTCTCCCATTTGATCTATTACCTTTTTCATTAAGGAATCCATAAGTTCAGGATTTGACACGTAATAATCATATGATTTCATAAAATACTCATTTTCAATATTGTATTTTTTCAATATTTCCTGATAGTGTACTTTTCTTGCCCCATCCAGACTGTCTTTTGGAATTTTTGCAACTTCTAGGCTGGCATTAGCAATTAAGAAATCATGCATTATACGTTGCATCTTACTAAAGGAAACCATTTGGGAGGAATCCTGACCATTTCCGGAGCAGCTAAACAGAAAAAGCAGTCCAAAATAACAACACAAGTATAAATAAGGTTTGGAACGCAGAGAACTTTGCTTCACTTTTATGCTCAAAAATACGATTTTTGCATCGGCCAGATGACAGAACAAGAGTTACTCAGAAAAATCCGGGAAATTAAAATCAGGATACGTAAGCGGGTGGACTCCACATTTGCCGGAGACTATACTACTGCTTTTCGTGGTCAAGGTCTTGAATTTGAAGAAGTTAGAGCCTATCAAGCTGGAGATGATATCCGAAGTATTGATTGGAACGTAACGGCCAGAAGCAGTCAGGCTTATATTAAAGTTTTCAGAGAAGAAAGGGAACGAAATGTATTTGTACTCTTTGATATCAGTGCCTCACAGGATTTTGGTCCTGAAAATGAAAATAAAAAATTCATTGGGTGTGAAATAGCTGCGGTACTGGCATACAGTGCTTTGCAGCAGAATGATAAATTCGGGTTAGCAACTTATACCTCCGGAACTGAAAAATATTTTCCGGCGAAAAAAGGCAGAAAGCATTTTATGGCTCTTCTGTCTGCTTTGTTGGCTTCGGGTCAGAAAAGTGAGCAAACAAATCTAAAAGCCAGCTTAGATTTTCTTAGAAAAACCCTTAAGAAACGATCAGTTCTATTTATAATTTCTGATTTTATTGATAAAGGTTATGAGGAAAGTGTTTTAAGGGCTTCAATTAAGCATGAAATAGTCCTAATCAGGATTTTTCACCCTTCAGAAACAATGAAAAAGAGTATAGGTATACTACCCTTTAGAAATGCTGAAACAAAAAAAATTAATTGGATACCTGCAGGTCGGGCAGGATTAGGAAAAAAACTGACCGAAGGATTTTCCGGAATAGATTTAACTCTAAGAAATCTGGCAAAAAATCCGAATATTCACTACATATCCATTTCAGCAAATCTCCCCTACATTCCTGTCCTAGAAGGATTTTTTCACAAAAAACATCTGCAAAAAAGGCATATCAATGAATAAATACCTGTTTATTATTTTTTGCTTTATTTTAATAGATTTTGCTTCTGGAAAAGAATTTGAAAAATCTGCAAAAGTTTATTTTTTATCAGACACACTTGATATTGGTAAACCAGTTGAAATAGCTTTTACTGTAACTTATTCACCTAAACAAATTTTACTATTTCCAGACAGCACGAAAGATTTTAGTCCCTTTGAATTGAGATCAAGAAGAATATTCGAGACAAGGTTGGAAAATGGGATGGCAATTGATAGTGTTATATATTCTATAGTATCATTTGAAATCAATAAAATTCAATATTTATATCTCCCCTATTATATCATATCCTCAGGCGACACTCTCACCTATTATTCTAATACTGATTCAATAAAATTAATGGAAAGAATAACAGTAATGAATGATTCCCTTCAAACTAAATATTTCAAGGAATTACTCCCATTAAATAATCCACCAGACTATTTACTTTATTTTCTATATTTTGTTTTATTTGGTATAGTAATTTCAATTATTTATATAAAAGGCAAAAAACCATTTTTAATTTGGCTAAAGAAACGGGCCCTCAAAAAAGAATGGCAACGCATTGTTTTGGAACTTGAGGGATTGTCAGAAACTAATTTTGAAGCCAGACCATATTTTACCAAGCTAAGTTCTATAATGTTGAGTTACCTGAATAGTTCTTATAATTTGTTATTTTCCAGTTTAACTGCTAAAGAGCTTGAAAGAGAACTTTCCTTATATTCTGAACTTACCATTCAGGATTTACATACATTCTCAGAATTAAGAAATCTTGAAGAAACTATTAGTTATTCTGGCAAACCAATTGAAGAGATTGACAGGAAAAGAATTCTGTCTCAAACCCGGAGTTCATTGGAAAATCTTTTTAATTCAAGACTAAATAAAATATCATAATGTTTTATTTTCGGGATCTTGAATATTTTGTATTATTCGCACTTATACCACTTGCAATAGTATGGTATTTTCTTTGGCATAAAAAACGACAACTTGAAATAAAACTTACATATGACCCGGGAATATCTTCAGGAAATGTTGTATTCACCACAATACTAGGAGCTCTTCCTTATTTATTTATCGTTACTTCGCTGTCCTTAATTATTATTTCATTAGCCAGACCTCAGGAATCTAATACCTTTAAAGAGCAGTTTGCGGAAGGGATTGATATCGTCTTAACCATAGATATTTCTAAAAGTATGGAAACCGCAGATTTCCAGCCAAATCGCCTTGAAGTAGCAAAAAGGGTTGTTTCGAACTTTATTGTGGGTCGAGTGGATGATCGAATTGGAGTAGTTGTATTTGCTGAAGATGCATTTTCCTACTGTCCTCTTACCCTGGATTATAGTTTAATCAGAGAGTTGGTAGAAGGAATTAATTTCAAAATAATGCCTAATCAGGGAACTGCCATTGGTTCAGCAATTGCAGTAAGTGTTAATAGGTTGATTGAATCGAATGCTAAATCCAAAGTTATGATTTTACTAACTGATGGTGCCAGTAATAAAGGACAAATTGATCCAATTACTGCTTCACTTTTGGCAGCAGATGAAAATATAAAAATCTATTGTATTGGAATTGGAAAAAAGGAATTCACTATTAATCATCCGGTTTTTGGACCTAGAAAACAGGTTTCAGATCTTGATGAAGAAACACTTAAAAAAATAGCAGATAATACAGGGGGATTATTTTTCAGATCCACAGATCCCAAAAATCTGGAAGTGATTTTTTCTAAAATATCCTCAATGGAAAGAACCGAAGTAAAAGAAGAATCATATACTGAAGTAACTGATTTGTATCCTGAATATCTAAAAGCAGGAATTATTTCCTTGCTAATTGCTTTCCTTTTTATGGCTATTAATTTTTACAATCCCCTCGAAGGTTAATGGAAACAATTGCAACAAGGTTAGCTCTTGTAAAAGCCAACATTGCAGATGCCTGTATTGCTGTTAACAGAAATGTGGAGGATGTTAAGTTAATTGCTGTATCAAAAAAAAAACCTGTTTCAGATATTCTAGAAGCTGTTGCTGAAGGCCAGGTTGATTTTGGTGAAAATTATGTTCAGGAATTGGTAGAGAAACACAAAGTGTTGCCAGATTTAAACTGGCATATGATTGGAAAATTACAAAGGAATAAAGTAAAGCAGATAATTGGATTTATATATTTAGTTCATTCAGTAGATTCTAAAGCATTGCTTTCCGAAATTAATAAAGAAGCTTCTAAAATTAATAGAATTGTTTCTGTTTTATTACAAATCAATATATCTGATGAATCACAGAAAGAAGGAATGAGTACTGAAGAAGCTAATGAAATTCTTTTAGAAAGACATAATTTTCCAAACATCCTATTTAAAGGATTTATGGGAATGGCATCATTTACAGATGATTTAAATATTATTAAAAATCAATTCAATGATTTAAAAATATTTAAAGATAAAATGGCAGTATTTAAAGATGAACAAGCTCCAATAAATGAACTAAGCATGGGTATGTCCGGAGATTTTGAAATTGCTATTGAAGCAGGATCTACCTATCTCAGGATCGGTTCTTCAATTTTCGGAGAACGGAAATAACATTTTAAGGTTTGTATATGCCTGCGTCAATTAAACCCTTGACTGCCTTGTATAACTTGCCTCCCTTAAAATATTTTACAGAGTATGGTTCCTTAATCATGCACCTCCATTGTGAATTTTCGAGGTGAAGATCAGCAATGATTACACCACTATTATTGTACAAATAACCTTGAAAACCGTCCGGTAGATCATCTTCTTTATTATTGGAATCTCTGTCATATTTTTTTTCATCAAACTCTATACTCATGACTTTGTTTTCAACTTTAGCAGGTTCCCAATGTCCATACAAAGTGCCCTGATAATAAACCTGATGTCTTCCCTGAGCAAATCCGTTACTCGGATTACCTTTATCATTTTTAAACTCCACTTTATCTTCTTCTTTTTTCTGAGCATAGGAAACACAAGAAAAATAAAAAGAAATTAATAGAAACGTAATTACTGTGAAAAATCTTTTCTTCATGCATTTAAAAAAGATGCAGGGAGTATTTTACTTCTCCCTGCAAGACTTGATTTAGTTTAGTTATTTAATTTAATTTTCTTCAGCCAAAGATTATCCTCTTTTTTATCTGTTCCAACTCCAATAACAGTTGTTCTATCTATTTGAATCAACCCATCTTCTAGCAATCCAAATTGGAAATCACTTGTAAAATCAACTGGTTCATTTACTTTTCCATCCTTTGTCATTGTTATACCGGACAAACCAAATCTTTTTTCGCTGTATTTACGACCAGGAGTATTGTACAAAGCAACCAAATTTTCATTATCCATAAGGTATGTATCCAATTTGCCATTAATTAATGGTTTTTCTGCTGATAGATGTCCTCTATATTTTCTTCTATATGTATCTCTGTCAATTTGAACCAGCCAATCTAAATCAGCTTTTGGAGAAAATTTGTAAATAACTGCATCCATGTAATCAAAGTAGGTATAGTAGTACCAAGTTGTAGAATAATCAGTTTTTACAACGGTAGTATTGAAGTATTTAACAAACATTTCAGTAGTCAAATAAAAACTACCATCTGCAAGAAATATAAAATCATTCATTACGAAAGACCCACCTTTTTTATTAAATCCTGCATTTCCTTTACGTAACTTTTTCATAATATCTTTTTCATAGTCGTAGGTATTTATTGCTTTATTTTTAAGAGAATTAAGATCAAACTGCATCATAAAAATACCGACGTAAGGATTGCTAACCTTTACGGTTTTATTTGATGCCGGCGTTTTAGGGGCTACTTGTTTTGTGCTGGTTAATGCATATTCACCAGCTACGCAAAGATTTTCTCCATTAATTGCAAGTTGCCCTCCTGCCATTCTAAATTTAGAATCAAGAGCAAGATTTTGGCGAGCTTCTTCTTTACCATCGATTGCCAAACGGAATAAGATATAGTTCTTTGGAAACTTCCATTTAAAAGGTTTAATGATCTGTAGTTCAATACCAACCATATAAATTTTGTTGTTATAAAACATTAGATCCTCTATGCCAAATTCATTTTTTCCCAATAAATTAAGTTCATTTGACGATTCAACTTCGAGATTGAGGGCATTTACTGTAATGAATTTTACATAATCCATGCCCTTGTCCGACTTTCCTTTATCACCAGTACCTTTGCTTTCGAATTGAGCCATAATCAGAATTTTATCTCCTGCTGTTATAACTCTATAATTTTTAAAAGCTTTTTCAGGGCTTATTTCATAATCTTTAACTTCAAGGATTTTATTATTTAGGTCAAACTTAATAATCTGAACCATCATAATATCTGTTTTGCCTTCTTCATCAACCCAAGAAGTATATCCTATTCTGTAATCACTAAAATATAAACGAGGGCGAATTGCAAATTTAGTTCCTAAAGTATTATAATCCCCCCCCTTTACTTCCAAATTTTTATCTATGGTCATTTCATAACGTTCCCAGGTTCTTTTTTCGCCTTTTTCTTTTTTAGCTTTTTTGGATTCGAAGTACACCAATACCCCATCGGATTTGGACTCGTAAAAGGCACCAATCGGCTCGTTTTTACGCTGATCTTTTGTTAAAAGAATTTTCTTTTCGCTTATAAGTGACTGGGCATTTCCCCAGTAAAAACTTACAGCAAAGACAAGTAAAAGTAGTTTTTTCATTTTTGTTTAACTTTCAGCAAAGGTCTATGAACATATAACCTTTAAAAACCCTGAAAAACCCTGTTTCTTACTAAATACCTGAAACTTTTGAGCACTATTGCCTGTTAAATGAAAATGAAAATTCTGTATTTTGATGATAAATGTACCTTTTGTTCCCGGTGGGTTTTAAAAATCGTTCGCACTATTCCGTCTGAAAAACTATCCGTAGATTCCTTAAATAATTTAGATAAAGAGATACCTCAAACGAATAAATTCGAAGGAATTGTACTATTTACAGGTAAGGCTTGGCTTAGAAATAGCGATGCAGCACTGGCACTTTGTAACCTATCCAATGGAATATGGAAGATTGTGGCAGTAATTGGGTTTATAGTTCCCCGGTTTTTCAGGGAATTGGTTTACCGAAGTATATCAAAAAACAGGTTTTTGTTTTCCGGCAAATCAAGGTGTGTCCTACCTTCTGAGTTAAAAGCAAGAATGGTCATCCATTCAGGTCAGGGAATGAAAACTGAGTCAGCTTCCACTGAAATATTTAAAGGGAAACCGTTATAATCGTAGGTTAAATCTGTCCTAATATTTCCTACATCCTTAGCCAGATAAGTGTACACTGACTGACCAGTGTTATCTGTAGATTTAAGTTTCACTACATCAGAATAGGATCCAGAGGGAACTGTTAAAACTCCAATTGACTCCACCGCATAGGTTATAGAATCGGTGGCATCATACCACGTTCTGCCTGGATCTAGTGGATAATCCAACCATAGTTGTTCTGAAGTACTATCCATATTGACCCTGTAATATTGTCCGTTGCTATTTTGTCGAACGTAGTATTCGCTGGTACTTAAAAGTTGCTCTGGGGATGTTCCAATTAGTTCATATCCAAAGTATTCAATAAACTTTTTATAATTTTTCCCCCCAATACTGGTATCTCCAAAGATTTCAAATGTGGCTCTGATACCCACATTAAAACTTAAAGGTGGAATTGATAAACTCACAGTATCTCTAAGCTGCAAAAACACCCCGGTTTTAAGAGGAATGTAGGATTTTGCATACTGACAGGAACCATCACTAACAGTAGCGGATGGATTATAATTCAGGCTATTTGGATCCATACATCCTTTAATTTCCTGAGGTTCAACAGTGGATTTTTTACATGCCGCAATGGCTAATGTGATAAAAGCTAATAAAAGTAGTACTCTGAATTTCATTTTTAAATATACAATTATCTCTGGTAAAAGGTGTAATATCCCCTTACACCGTTGGATTGCACCCCTTCGAGCGTAATTCTACCTCTAGTGTTTTCCAGCAGATTAATGCATTCCTCCGGGTTGTTTATTTCGTTTCTGTTGATATATTGTATTATAAAATCTTCTGCAAGACCCATGGACCTCACTCTACCAGATTTAATATTCGAAACTTTAACTCCAGAACTGATACCAAGTTTGTCTTTTTCAACTTTTGATACAGCTTCAAAATCAGCTCCTAATGAAACTGAGGCAACTGCATTTCGTTTTATAACTCCTGTTGTTCCTTCTTTGTTTGTCAGAGTAAGTGATAATTCCTGAGTATCATTTCCTTTTTTTACAGTAAATTTCACTTTATCTCCTGGTCTAAAATATGATATTTTCTCATCCAGAAATGATTTTGAAGTAATAGATATTCCATCAATTTTCAGTAAAATGTCTCCGGGTTGTAGTCCTGCCTTATCGGCTGCCCCACCATTAATTACCGAATTCACATATACCCCAGTTGCATTTTCAAGTCCGATTTTATCAGCAGTTGGGCCATCAATATCTGAGTACTCTGCATTAAGAAATGGTCTTTGAATGATACCAAATTGGATAATATCAGTTACTATTTTGGATACTAAATTTGAAGGTATTGCAAATCCGTAGCCAGTATAAGAACCCGTTTGACTAAGAATTGCTGTATTAATTCCCACTAGTTCACCCTTGAGATTTACAAGTGCGCCACCTGAATTTCCCGGATTAATAACAGCATCCGTTTGGATAAAAGATTCAATAGGAAATTGACTATTTACAATATTTATGTTTCTTCCAATAGCAGATACAATACCAGCTGTAACCGTTGAAGTTAAGTTAAACGGATTTCCAACTGCCAGAACCCATTCTCCTGTTCGGACATTGTCAGAATTTGATATTTTGATTGCAGGCAATCCAGTCTCTTCGATTTTTAATACAGCAAGATCGGAATTGTTATCTGTTCCAAGAATTTTTGCTTTATATGACTTTTTATTACTTAAAATGACTTCAATTTCATCAGCCTTTTCAACTACATGGTTATTTGTAACTATATAGCCATCAGATTGAATTATAACACCCGATCCTGTAGTTGATGCAGGCCCGCGGTTGCCAAACAGATCCTCAAAATCTCCCCAGAAGAAACGATTGGATGAGGTATAGTTTGACTTGGTTTTAATAAAAACTACAGTTGGGGTACTAAGTTCCGAAGCTGTGATAAAATCTATTTCACCAGCAGTACCAAATCCAACAGACCTTGCTTTGTCTGTTTGGTTGCCATCAGAATAATTAAAAATTACAGAAGGCTTGTTCAAATTTCCAAATATCCAGGCACCTGCCATACCTGAAATTAAAGAAAGCAAAATGAGTATTGAATACTGTTTCAAAACTGGTTTCATTTTTTTCAAAGGTAAAATCATCACAAATTACGTTAAACGATAATGTATATTGTATAGCCCATTTCAAATCCATTTCAAAGGAATTGTGGATTAGGGGATAATGACAAGTGCTAAATCCCTATTTTCGTTTTCCGTTATGGATTTTGAAGTCCTCAAGGAAGATATCCGCAAAAGAAAGTTTAACCCTATTTACCTGCTTTATGGTGAAGAGCCCTATTTTCTTGACCAGGCTGCAGGTTTATTGGAAAATTCGGTTGTTACACCTGAGGCGAAAAGCTTTAATCAGGATATTTTATTTGGGCCTGACCTTAATGCTCAGAAACTGATCCGTGCACTCAAAAGCTTCCCAGTCATGTCTGAATACAGATTGATTATGGTTAAGGAATTTCACAGATTCGAAAAAAGGGAATTCGAACACCTTATCCCCTACTTCAAGCAACCTGTTGCAAGTTCTATTTTGGTTTTGATTTTTAAAGACAAAATGGATAAAAGGTTGAAGTGGGCAAATGCTTTGATATCGAACTCAGTCGCTCTAGAATCTAAAAAACTGTATGACAACCAGGTTAGAACATGGATTTCTGGTTTGGCTACACAGAAAAAACTAAAAATCGATCCAGAAGAACAAAAACTGATTCATGATTATTTGGGCAATAATCTTGGACTTATTGAAAATGAATTTGATAAAATAAGTTTATTGCTTTCAGATAGCCCAGATAAACATGTCCGACGCAGTTTCCTTATGGAAGTTTTAAACCTGGATAAGGAATTCAATGTTTTTGAACTTCAGGATGCAATAAGTACTAGAAATTTTCCTGAGGCTATGAAAATCACTGAGAAAATGATGTTAAATACAAAGGAAAATCCTCCGATAGCAATAATTTATAATCTATTTTCTCATTTTAAAACTTTATTTATTCTTAAATCCAATAATGCCAATACAGAGAAAAAGATTACAGAAGTTTTAAATATAAAAGGGTTCATCGCTCAAAAATATTTACCTGCTATTCGAAATTTTTCGATGTTTGAAATTCGAATGGGAATTAGGTACCTTTTGGATGCGGATTTACAATTAAAAGGGATTAAATACACGAAAATGCCCGACACTCATATAGTTAAAACACTGGTGTACAATATTTTAAAGAAGAAATAAGTGAGATTTACATTTTTATTACCCGGATTTATTTTTGGATTGCTTTTGTTGGCAATTCCAGATTCAGCTTATTCTCAGATTGGCGGAATAAAAGGAACTGTTACCGATGAAAAAGGAGAGCCTGTACCTGGAGTTACTGTCATGATACCTGAATTACAAACAGGAGCGAATACCAATGAAAACGGAATTTTTACTTTAACTAAAATTAACGGGGGCAGTTATTCCATACGGATTACCAGTATAGGGTACGACACCCTTTTTCAAAAAATTACAGTACCTAATGGAAAGATAGTAACAGTTACCTTTAAACTTAAAGAATCCTATACCGAATTAGATGAAATTGTAGTTTTAGACCAAAAAATTGGAAAAATAGAACGAAAGGAAATTAAAACTGGGGTCACAAATATTACTTCCAAGCAAATTAAACTCATGCCTTCAATTGGTTCACCTGACTTAGCTCAATATTTGCAGGTAACTCCCGGAGTAATTACCAGTGGCGATCAGGGAGGTCAGATTTTTATCCGTGGCGGTACTCCAATCCAGAACATGACATTATTAGATGGAGCAATAATATATAATCCATTTCATTCAATTGGCATATTTTCAGTTTTTGATCCAGATTATATTCGTTCTGTAGACCTATACTCAGCTGGATTTGGAGCTCAATATGGAGGAAGGGTATCCTCGGTAATGGATATAAAAACCAGATCTGGTAATTTTAATGCACTTTCTGTTAAAGCATTTGCCAATCCATTTACCAGTGGTGTATTATTAGAAGGCCCTTTAAAGAAAATGCAAAATAACTCTGGTTCCAGCTTTTTATTTTCTTTCAGAAATTCATACTTAGATCAATCCAGTAAAATATTGTATTCATACGCTAATGATACACTTGGAATCCCTTTTGGGTTTACAGATTTATATGGAAAGATAACCTTACAGAATGGTGGAAATAGAATAAATTTCTTTGGATTTAATTTTAAAGATAAAGTACGGTTTGGTTATCCTTCAGATATAGACTGGAAATCATATGGAGGAGGAACCAATTTTATTTTCCTGCCCAGCAGTTCCAAAGTAGTAATTACTGGAAATTTTGCCTATTCAAGTTATGACACAAAACTTGTAACTGTATCTGAAGATGTTCCCAGAAAAAGCCTTATTAATGGATTTAATGGAGCATTAAATTTTAACTATGGTGTGTCCCCTACTGCTGACCTTGCCTATGGAATCCAAATTCTTGGATTTAAAACAGATTTTAAATTCACCAATGCATATAATAATATAGTCAATCAAGTATTGAACAATACAGAAGCAGCCGCTTATTTTAGAATGAAAAAAGTATTCAGAAATAAAGTTTTATCTGAAACAGATACAATTTTTGACAGAGCTGTAATTGAGCCAAGTATAAGGGCACATTTTTACAATGATAGAAGTTTTGTTTCGTTTGAACCAAGAATTAGAGCAAAATATAATTTCAATGGATTTAGTTTACATGGAGCAGCAGGCATATATTCCCAAAATCTTGTTTCCTCACAATCTGATTTAGATATCGTGAACCTATTCCAGGGAATTATTGGTGCACCAGAAGATCAAGCAAACAAAACAAAGACACACACCTTACAGACAGCAATTCATTATCTCTTTGGAGTTGAAATTGAACTATTCGAACATCTTCAAACAAACATTGAAGGTTGGTATAAAGACTTTACTCAGCTAACAAACATTAACAGGTTCAAAGTATTTCCAACTGATCCAGATTTTATAACCGAAACAGGCAAAGCTTATGGAGTGGATGTAAACCTAACCTATGAAAACAAAGATATCTACTTATATCTTCAATATGGTTTTGCAAAAATTACCAGAGATAATTTTTCACAGGAATATCCTGCCTCTTTTGACAGAAGACATACAATTAATGGTATTGCTGCATACAAAAGAGGCAATCTCAATAAAAAATGGATTGAATTACAAAAAACAAAACCTTCGGAGCTAAGGGAAAAATCAAAATTCAATGAATCAAAATGGGAGGTTGGTTTAAGATATAGTTTTGGCTCTGGATTTCCCTTTACTCAAACTCAGGGCTTTTTTGAAAAAGTGGACTTTTCCCAAAATGGAACGCAAACCAATTATGTTACCCAAAATGGTAGCCTAACTACCATTCTTGATTCTATGATTAATGCTGGAAGATTACCCAATTTCATACGATTAGATGCTTCTGCAAAAAGAAGATGGGTTATACACAATAAAATACTGTTAGAAATAAATCTTAGTTTGTATAATGCATTGAACCGTGATAACGTTTTCTATGTAGACAGGGTAAGATATGCACGGGTTAATCAGCTTCCAATCCTGCCAAGCGCAGGAATTTCATTCCAATATTAAATATTTTCTGGTTGTTCCAGGTCTGGTAATTTTTTCCGGACTACTCGGTCAACTTACAAAACAAAGTGAAACGGAACGATTAAGTAGTCTTCAAGACCAATATGAAATTGGTTTATATGCCAGCGTTTATAGGAACATAATACAAAACGAAAGTACTCCTTACAATTGGTCAACATATAATAACAATCAATATTATTCTGATTTTAATTATCTAAAAACAATTTCTAGTTACAATCTAGGCGTATCCTTCTCTTCAAAATTGATGGAAGAATATTTGGCAAATAATCCTGTTCACTCAGGAAAAACCATAGTAGAATTTAATCAATCTCAACAACAGTATAGTAAAAGTAAATTTCAGAGCTTTATATCTTCTTATAATAAAATTGACCTTAATGATCTAACAACTAAAAGTAAAGATCTACTTGAATTTCAATATGCCATTTCCCTACTGAAATTAGGCAAAACCAATGACGCGCTTTATAAATTTAAAGCAATAGGAAAATCAACCTCTGAATTTGCAGATGAAACAGATTATTTTTCAGGAATTATTTCTTACAATAATGAAAAATATTCTACTGCGTTAAAATATTTTAGAAAATATGAAATTAATCATAAAGACGTTGCCGAATTAAAGCAATACATAGCTTTATGCATGATTTATTTAAATCAACTTGATGAATTCGAATCCAATTCAGAGAAGAATCAGAATGTGAATAATCATTCCATGGACTTAATTCATGCACAAGGCTATTACAATGCTGAAAAGTATCAAAAAGCTATTCCCTACTTCGAAAGGTACTTTTCTGAAGAAAGAGATAAGGAAAAAAGAACTGTAACATATCAATATGCATTCTCATTATATAAAATTTCTCGATTTGCAGAAGCATTAGATTTATTCAAAAATGTAGTATTTAGTGAGGATACCATATCCCAACTTTCATCTTATTATCTTGGCTTTTGTTCTTTAAATTTAAATGATAGTAAAAATGCTGCATTGTATTTTGAAAAAGCAGGCAAAATGAATTTTATTAACAATATTACCATTGATGCGAGACTTCAAAACGCTAAATGCAATTATGAAAACCAAAATATCAAGGAGTCTTTGGCGCAAATAAATTCCTTATTAAAAGAAAATTTAACAGAGGAGCAATTTACTGAATCCTTAAAATTAAAGACAGCTCTATTCCTTGCTTCTGATAAACCCCAAGACGCAATATTTCTAATGGAGAAACAAGGTTTGATAAGTAAAGAAATCGAATCCAATTATCAACAAGCATGTTATAATTCGGGACTGGAGTATTTACAACACAACTTTATTGACTCTGCAATTCTTTACTTAAATAAAGCTAAATCAATTAATCCGGGAAGTGAACTTTCAGTAAATTCAATATTTTGGCTGGGAGAGTCATATTCTTCCTTGAAAGATTTTGAAAGTGCAAAATTGCATTATGAAGAATTTTTTAGGGATCCTAAGGCAAATAATGCATTAAAAACTTCAGCATTATTTTCTATTGGGTATTGCTGTTTTGAAACACAGGATTATAATGCTTCAATTGAGCATTTTGAAAATTTTTTAAATAAAACCGAAGCGGATGATGAAAGAATAAAGGAAGCTAAATTAAGAATTGCAGATTCTTATTTTTCAACAAAAAATTATTCCAAAGCATTAAACTACTATTTAAGCAAAAGTTGTTTTTCTGATAGATCAATATTTATGGCTGCAGAATCCTGCAGTAGACTTGGGAAATATAAAGAAGCAGTTCAAAATTATTCAATATTGTATACGCAATTTAAAAATTCACCTTACACACCTGAAGCTTTAAACAATGCAGCAAATGTTTCACTTAAGTGGTTAAAGGATGACTATTCAGCAGAAAAATTGACTATCAGATTACTTGAAGAATATCCCGGAAATAAATTCACTGCAACAGCATATAATAGATTAGGTATAATTAATTACAACAATCATAATGAAGAGCAAGCAGTAAAATACTTCAAAAAGGTAGTAACAGAGTTTGATAAAAATAAAGAAGAATACAATATAGCTATTTCAAATCTTGAGTTTCTTGTTGACCCTGACCAATTAACCGAAATTAACAAATCAACTAATGCAATCAGGCAGACTCCAGAGAATGAAACTTCGTTGTTTGGAAAAATTGAACAATTGTTTTTGACAGGTGAATATGAAAAGGTAATTACACTTTCCGAATTATTGCTACAACAATATCCTGAATCTAAATTTTGTAACATTACCTACTATTACAAAGGCAAATCCGAATTTTCTTTAGATAATTTCGAAAAGGCTCAATCCAGTTTGGTTACTTTTTGTACAAAGAATGAAACATATGATGAGTATCCAGATGCTATAGAATTATTGGGTAAAATTCTTATGAGGTCTCAGAATCATGCTGAAGTTGACTCGCTATTGAAAACAGCATCAAATCATTTCGACTTGGATAAATACAGAAATTTAGTCTTTATGAACATTGAGAATAAAATGGCTCTTGGAAAATATAATGAATCCGAGCGCTTATGCGAAAATGCTTTAAACAAATTTTCTGAATCAGAAAATACTTCAAAGCTTAATTTGCTTTTGGTAAGAGTAAGTATTTTAAAGAAAGAATACAAATCAACCCTTTTGAAACTTGAAGATATTGAAAGTTCAATTGATGAAATTAGAAAACCTGAATTGCTATATTACAAAGTATATACATATTATATGCTTAAAGATTATAAATCATCCATTCTTGAAGGGATTACTATTAAAAAGAATTTCCCTGCTCCAGATCTATGGAAAGCTAGAGCTTTCTTGGTAGTTGCAGAAGATTATTTGAACTTAGAGAATAAAGATCAGGCTCTTGCAATTTTGTCTTTACTATCTGAGGAAAACAATTTTCCAGATATTCAACGAATTGCCATAGAACGCAAGGAAATCATGAGAGCCAAAGATATTCCACTGAATGATGAAAGTATCGTTCTGTTTTTCTAACCCAATTTAACGTTTAAATATGAATAAGTTTTTTTTGTTAATTACACTTACACCTGTGTGCGGGATGCTATCAGCACAAATTAAAAACCCTTTTACAAAAGGTGAGGATTCACTTTCACTGGAAAATAGCAGGATTGAGAATGAAATATCCGCTGAAAAGTCTAAAACAAAAATTGATAGAAAAAAATCAATATATAGAAAGCCAGAATTTAAGTATTCTGATATTTCTTTTTTTTTAAAAATAAATCCGGATAAAGTTAAGCCTGTTTATCCAACCATGAATCTTGAAAAACCAAAATTAGAAAAGGCTAATTATGCTTCATTTTCTTATGGCAATTTTGGATCACCTGAAGGTTTGATAAGCTTAAACACAAGGAAACAAAAAAACTTAATTGCCGGAGCTCAATTCCAACATCTTTCAAGTTGGAAAGGATATCTTAAGAATACTGAATTTATGTTCAATTCCTTTGAAGGAGCGTTAGAATCAAGATATAATAGAGTTAATGTAATCACTGGTCTTGAAATTAGTAAAACAAATTACAGCTTTTTCGGTGATTCCACATATTATCATGAACCAACAGGAAATGATTCACTTAGTGGAGAATTGATGAAAATTAATTCCTTTTTAACCTTAAAGTCAAATACTGAGAATAGTAAAATTTCACCACGAGCTAACTTCGGAGTGCGATTTACTGGCGACAAATATGGTTATCAGGAAATGTGCTGGAGTATCAATCCAGGAGTTACATATAATTTAAGTCAAACTTCAAATGTAGTTCTAAATTCCTCACTTCAGATTTATAAAGACACCTTAGGAAATGAAAAATCAGGAAAATCGATAGTTGAGATCTTCCCATATTATCAGTTGAAAAAAAAGAATTTCTCAATTTCTACTGGATTTAATATAATTTCATTTTATGATTCAACATCTAATAATTCTATTTTTCCATTCATTGAAGCAGAATTAGTTGTAATACCGTCAAGATTAAGTTTTACTGGAAAAGTTAATGGAGGTTTTACCTACAATTCTTTTTACAATTTAACTGAATCCAATATATACTATAGTAGATACGCACAAACTGCTGGAAGTACATTCCTAAAATTGTTAACTGGTGTAAATGGAAACTTCGCAGGAAAATGGAATTATTCATTGAATTTTACCTTTTCAAAGACTGACCTTCAACCAGTTTGGGTTAATAGAACTCTACCTGAAAATAGTTCCAGATTTGATTTGGTATATGGTAAAGATTTAACAACCCTTGGAATTTCTAGTTCCAATTCAATATTATTCTCAGAAAATTTATCTGCCTTAGTCTCTTTTGACTTTTATAAATATCAATTTGGAGAAGCGTCACCTATTTCTATATACTTTAACCAACAACAAATTAATGGAAATGTTGGTCTGAAATGGAAAATTAAAAGAGTAATCAGTTTGGAACCACAAGTTCAACTAATTGGAGAAATTCCTTTGTATGAGGATTTAACTCAGAAAGTTATTAGTCAAAAAGAGATTGTATTGCTCAATTTATCAGGTAATTATTATTTTTCTAACCGATTTTCACTATTTTTGAAATTGGGCAATCTGTTAAATACCAGATATTTCCTCAAAGCTGGGTATCAGGAAGCCCCTTTAACAATGCGAGGTGGTGTTTTTTACACTTTTTAACTATTGAAATTAAGTGCTGAAAATATAGTATCCTGTCTTTTGTATCAGCTGGACGAGGTGTCAATTCCTGGTTTAGGTACTTTTTATTATTCAAAAAATAAAATTCAGGAGCCTGATTCAAAAGGATTTGGTTTAAGTAACCTTAACTTCAAAAAGGATATAATTGAGGAGTTACCTGATTACACTAAGTTCCTTTTTGAATATACTTCCAATGAAGCTATTTCAAAGTCTGATTTATTGGCTTTTCTACTGGAAGAAATTCAGTTTAAATTAAATAAATATGACCAGTTTACAGTTCCAGGAATAGGTATTCTGAAATATTCTAAAGACCTTGAACTGGTATTTATTCCGTTTGAAATCAAATCAGAGAATTTAGAAATTCAAACTACAGAACCAATAGCTGTTTTAGCTTCTTCTGATTTAGATTCTAATAATATTAATCCAAATTCAGAAATTACAAATTCTATAATTGAAGTTCCAAATGAAATTGAACTTGTTACTGTTCCTGTTGAATTTGAAACTGAAAATGTTCCAGAAAGCAGCAAAATAGTAGAAAACGAAAATGATTCTATTATATCTGAAGTTTCTGAAACAGATTTAAGCAAAGTAGAATCAGAGAAAATTAGTACCACTCAGACAAAAGCTACAGAGCAAAAGAAACCTAAAGAAGAAAAAAAGAAACGACCAGTTTTTTTAATTATTCTATTAGTGGTTTTATTCTTGTTGTGTACATTCATTTTTTATACTTATAAGAATAATTTATTGTTTTTTAATAATAATTCTAACTCCAAATACCCAACTCCTGATTCAACTTTTGTTTCAAAAAATGAAGCTGAAATTCCAAACATCCCAGATAATACAGAAGTAAAACAAGTTTCTGAAATTGAAGAAATACCTAGAAACAAAGGCGAGTTCTACTTAATTGCCGGAAGTTTTTCAGAACATCAACATGCTGTTAATTACGCAACCAAGCTAAAATCCTCCGGACAAAATCCTGTTATTGTACTTCCGGGCAAGTTTGAAAATTTATATAAAGTATGTTTAATAAATTCAAATAATAGGTCAGTATTAATTGATGAAATGGTAAAATATAAAGAAAACAATACCTATTCCTGGATTCTGGATTAAGACAATTCAAGTGAATAATCATCTGAGTCTTTCCACACTGGAAATGAATCTCTGTATTGCTCAAGAAATTTTCTGTCAAGGATATAGGGAAAAAGGCCTTCCTCATTATCAGCATTACTTAAAATTTCACCTAAGGGATTGATTACCATTGATTGTCCGGAATAAACAAATCCGTTACCATCAATTCCAGTTCTGTTCACTCCAATAACATAACATTGATTTTCAATTGCTCTAGCAATGAGTAAATTTTTCCAATGGTTTATTCTTTTTTCAGGCCAATTAGCCACAAATACTGCAACATCATATTCTAGATTATGGTTTCGGCACCAAACGGGAAATCTCAAATCATAACATATAAAAAATGCAATTTTCCATCCTTTAATTATCGAAATCAACTTATTTAGTCCTCTGGAATAGATTTCATGTTCCCCTGCCATCCTGAACAAATGTCTTTTATTGTAAAGTAAACATTCTCCTAATTCATTATTAAACAAAATTAACCTATTAAAAAAAGCATTTTCTATTTTGCAAACTACACTTCCAGCAATAGAAGATTTATATTTAGTACTAATATTAGCTAACCATACTTTTGATTCAATATAATTGGATTCAGGGAGATTATAAGGAACCATTGTAAACCCTGAAGTAAACATCTCAGGTAAAAGTATCAGGTCCGATTCCGAATAATGATCATTAAGTAATTTCTCCAAATAAGAAAAATTACTTTTCGGATCCATCCATGCAATATTAAATTGGATCGTACAAATTTTTAAATCCTGCATAATCTTTCAGCTGCTTCAAGTAAGGTTTGGTCTTTTTTAGCAAAACAAAATCTTAAAATTTTAAAGTCTTTTTTCTCATGATAAAATGCAGAAAGTGGAATTGAAGCAACCCCAAATTCAATTGTTATTCTATCTGCAAAATCTATATCTGGCTCATTGGAAATACTTGAAAAATCCAGAAGTTGAAAATAAGTTCCAGAAGTTTTCAAAGGAGTAAATCTACTTTTTTTCATTAAAGCAAGGAATTTATTTCTTTTTTCTTCATATAACTCAGATACTGATTGAAAATGACTAAATGTTGAAATATATTCTGCAAAGCCATCCTGGAAAGGTGTTGAAGTACTAAAAGTAATATATTGATGAATTTTTCGAAACTCTTCAGTAAGATAATCCGGAGCTATACAATACCCAACTTTCCAACCTGTTGTATGAAAAGTTTTTCCCAAAGAAGAGATAATTAATGATCTGTTATAAAGACTTGGATAGTAGTTTATACTCTCATGCTTTAATCCGTCGAAGGTAATATTTTCATACACTTCATCACTAATTATAAATATATTTCTATTTTCAGTAATTTGATTAAGCTTATCCAAATCATTTGAGTTAAGAATAGTACCGGTAGGATTATGCGGAGTATTAATTATAATAGCCTTAGTTCTGTTATTGATTAACCTGTTAATTTCATCCCAATTTATCCGATAATCTGGGGGTTTTAATTCGTAAAAAACAGGTTTGCCTCCAGACATAAGGACAGCAGGTACATAACTGTCATACGAAGGTTCAAAAATCAATACCTCATCCCCTTCATGTACCACAGCCTTAATTGCACAAAACAAAGCCTCAGTAGCCCCGGAAGTTATAGTAATTTCAACCTCAGGTTCAACTATTCTTGAATACTGCAGATTTGTAATTCTTTTAATCTGATCCTTGAGGTTAAATAAACCAGTAGAAGGAGCATATTGATTTTTTCCTTTCTCCATACTGTGATTTACCAGTCTAATCAACTCACTATCTACCTGAAAATCAGGGAAACCTTGACTTAAATTTATAGCTTCATGCTTTGCAGCTAAAGCTGACATTTTTGAAAAAATCGATATACCAGATTCAGGTAAATTTGAAATAAGTTGTATGACTGATTTCATTTATTAGTCTTTTTTGTAAAGTCAAAAAGTCGAAACATCCTTTCTGATATCCCAAATCTAAAATATTTTAGATTTATATTTATTAATTTCTTAATTATTATGTTTCATTATAATATTAGCCTTAACTATCAAGCTATTACAACTTGATTTTGTATATTTGACTTTAATATAAATCAATACAAACGAATGGTAATCAAAGGAAGAAACGTTCTTTTATTTCTGGGACTACTTATCCTATTTATTTCTTGTTCCACTCCTAATCAAATCTCCAAAGTTCAAAAAAATGGTAAAATAATTGTAAATGACTGTATTAGCTTCAGAGAAAAACTTGCTGGAGTAGTTGAAGCAAATAAATCTGAAAATCTTGTTGTTTCTAATAGTCCTGATTTTAATAATCCTTTTCCTTATTCCCTAGAAGGTGGACAATTTGAACAACTACAGGATACCGTTTTTTTTAGATTAAATGGAGACCTTGATTACTCTGAAATACTAGTAAAAGGTCTTGTAATTGAAGTTCTTGCAAAAATAAGTACCCCCTCGGGAACAGAAAATGAATTAGGAATATTCGATATTAGTGATCCAGATTTTAAAAACAATAATAATAGAATGGTTATTTATAAATTCCCTTTTAAAACTTCAATTGTAGAAAAAAAGATTTTACTATTTTTCAGATTATTAAAAACCGATTCAAAAGGAAGAATAAAAAAATATTTTTGTGAATCTGATAAAAACCCAATAGGTCCTGTTGAATTATTTTGTTGTAGCAGTAAAAAATGGGAAACTGCAAAATTATTACAGAAACCTGTTCTTTCTGCAGTAGAATACAAATCAAGAAGTTTTCAATATGGCGGATTCACTGCAGTAACCGATGTTGGTTTTATGGTTAATGCTATTAAAACAACAGGTAAAGATCCGATTACAAGCCTAAAGGATACTCTTAGTGAAATATTAAATAAGGGATACAAACTAGATAAAATTAAAATAAAAGGCTATTCATCACTTGAAGGTAAATTAAAAGACAACCTTGAACTTTCTGAGAAAAGAGCTGCAAAGGTTAAAAATGAGGTTGAAGCAATTTTTGGTAAAGAAATTATAATTGAATCAGAAGGCATGGGTGAAGATTGGGATAAAATCATTGAATCGATGAAAAATAATAATTTTTCCAATGAAGAAATTTCTGAGGTAAAATCAGTTGTTTATTCAAGATTACTCCTCGATGACAAAGAAAAAAAGCTCAAAACTCTGCCTTGTTGGAAAAAAATTGAAAAAACTGTTCTTAAAGACTGTAGGCACGTTGATGTACATTTAAAGTTTAATAATACTGGCATTGAATCTTTTGCTGATGATTATCCTGATCCAGTACCGCTAAACAGTCAAAAATTAAGGGATGTAGCAAATTCTAAAACTATTATTGGTCCGTATAAAGTCGGTGATGATATTGATAAGTCAATTTCAATTTTAAGGAACCTTTTATTTACCAAAAAAGAACCATCGCTTTATGCATTAAGAAGTACTTACTACCAGGCAAAAGGAAACTATGTTAATATGATAGCAGACCTTAAGGCTTCAACTGATATGGATCCGGAAGATACTTTTTACAAATTAAACTATCTTAACAAACATGTTTCATTAGTCAATAAACTTAATCAAACTGAAAAGCTGAATCTTACTATTGAATACGATAATTATTACCCTAAATCCGAGAATAATCAAATTTATTTGGAAAATTATGCAATACTTTTAACAGAATCCGGACGTACAGATCAGGCAATAGAAATATACGGTCAGTTGTTGGAAAACTCTCCTGCTTCATCAAGATTGAAAAACAATTATGCAATTACTCTAGCTAAATCATTCCGAATTGAAGATGCAATTAATTTGTTGGAAAGCATCGTCCAAAATGATTCTTGTCCTGCAGAAGCTTATTATAATCTTGGGGCATTGTATGCCTATAGAGGGAAGCATATTCAAAGTATAGATCTACTTCAGAAATCTATTTTATGTTCTCCTGCAAACAAAGAATTTCTTAATGGAAATACACTGTTTAGGACTATTGAAAGCAGACAAGATTTTATTGAACTTTTAAAATAACCAAGTGCTTCCCTCCTTTTCACATTGGGAATACCTGATTTTAAATCTTTTGATAATTTCAGGTCCATTATACGCCTCTTTTGACAAAAAATTAAATTTTATTAGTGAATTTAGAAATTCCTGCATGGCAATTATTCCAGTTGCCTCGTATTATATTGTTTGGGATTCTATTGCCGTTGTAAGGGGACATTGGAGCTTTAATCCCGAATATATTCTGGGGATTCACTTTCTTGAACTACCAATTGAAGAATGGTTTTTCTTTATTACAGTACCCTATGCATCCTTGCTTATTTATAGTGTTATAAAATTTTACAACAAGGCAAATATCACATATTTTAAATTTAATGTTTCTAAGTTTTCAATTTTGTTTGCAGCCACAGGACTTATTATATGGCTTGGCAAAGGGTATGAATATACAGGATTGTCTTTTCTAACCTGCGCATTGTTTTTTCTTCTGGATTCACTTAGTACAGTTAAATTATCACAATCTTTAAATTTTTGGTCCACACAAGGAATAATCCTAGTTTGTAATTTCATATTTAACTCTTATCTCACGGGAAGACCAGTATTATTATACAATCAGCAGTTTTTCCTGGGATTAAGAGTAGGATCCATTCCACTAGAAGATTTTTTCTATGGATTCGGACTTACTTCACTTTGTATGCTTTGCTTTGAACTTTTACTTAAAAATAAAGACAAGCAATATTATCCTTCAGATTCTTCAAAGGAATTATCTGAATCAATTTCACGTTTATAAATTTTTCCTTCTACAGAAAACACAATTTCTTTCGCAATATTTTCAGCATAATCCCCTATTTTTTCTACTCTGTTCAATATTGAAATAAGGTGTAAATAGGTTTCTGTTTCCTGAGGATTATCTTTTATCATTTGAATTAAAACACGAACAGAACTATGTTTTATTTCGTCAATCTCATTATCATTTGGAATCAACTCTCTGGCTGTTTCGTTTTCTTTGCGAATAAAAGCATTTATAACATCAGAATATTGATTAAATGCAAGTTCCATCATTTCAAAAAGCTTTACTTTCTCGAGTACTTCCTTTGGAAAGGGTTCGCTTAATTTCAGGATAATTTCTGCTATGGCATTGAGATTATCACCAATATTTTCAAGGTTGTTATTTATCTTTATTACTGAAAATATAAATCTCAGATCATTGGCAACGGGTTGGTAAAGTGCAATAAGTCTTTCACACCTTCTATCTATTTTTTTATCTATTTTATCAATTTTTTTTTCTTTACGAATAATATTCGCTGCGGTTACATAATCTGTATCCTTGAGTGACTGTATACACCTTTCAAACTGACTTTGCACCAATTCTGCCATATCCAAAACTTTGAATCTTAGCAGATTTATTTCATTCTCAATATATGTCATTTATTATCCGAATCGACCTGTTATATAATTTTGAGTCTGAATCTGAGAGGGATTCGTAAATATTTTCTTTGTTTCATCAAATTCAATCAATTCCCCAAGGTAAAAAAATGCGGTTTTAGTACTCACCCTTGCAGCCTGTTGCATGTTATGAGTTACAATCACTATTGTAAATTTAAGCTTTAGTTCGTGAATTAACTCCTCTATTTTTGAGGTAGATATCGGATCCAAAGCAGAAGCAGGTTCATCCATTAGCAATACAGATGGTTCAACAGCCAATGCTCTTGCGATACAAAGCCGTTGTTGCTGACCTCCTGATAATTCAAGAGCCGATTTTTGCAAACTGTCTTTTACTTCATTCCATAGAGCTGCCTGATGTAAGGATTTTTCAACTTGCTCAATAATATATTTTTTATTTTTTATTCCATTTATTTTTAATCCGTATGCAACATTATCAAAAATTGACTTTGGAAAAGGATTTGGTTTTTGAAAAACCATACCAATGTTTTTCCTTATTTCTACCGGATCATTTGATTTATCATATATTTCATTACCATCCATAGTAACAGAACCCGATATTTTCACATTGTCAATAAGGTCATTCATTCGGTTAAAAACTCTCAAATAGGTGGATTTCCCACAACCTGATGGTCCAATTAAAGCGGTAACAGTGTTACGGGTAATTCCTAGATTTATTCCCTTTAAAGCATGGTGGGTTCCATAAAAAAGATTAAGGTCGGTTGTTTCGAGTTTATACATTGGCTATTTATATCTATGTTTTTTCTGGTAATAATTACGAAGAACTACGGCAAGTGAATTTAAAATGAAAACCAACATAAGCAAAACAAGCGCAGTTCCAAATGCCATAGGTCTTGATTCGGAAATATTTACCCCGCTGGTTGTTAACACATATAAATGATAGGGCAATGCCATAACCTGGTCAAACATTGAAGTAGGTAAATGTGGCATGTAATAGGCTGCTACAGTAAATAATATTGGAGCCGTTTCACCCGAAACTCTACCCATTGCTAAAATTAATCCGGTAATAATTCTCGGAAAGGCAAACGGGAGACAAATATGAAAAATTGTTTGTAAACGTGTTGCTCCCATTCCAATACTGGCCAGTTTCAATTCGTTGGGAACAGAAGCTAGTGCTTCCTCGGAAGTTCTTATCATAATTGGTAAAACCAATACAGCAAGCGTAAGACTACCTGCAATAAGTGAATCGCCGAATCCGAAAAAATTTACGAATACCGCCATGCCGAACAATCCAAAAATAATGGAAGGTATTCCAGCTAAGGTATTGGTCATCATATCAATAAATTTCAATAATCTACCTGATTTAGAATATTCTACAAGATATATTGCAGATAATAATCCAATTGGGAATGCAATTAGGATACTGAAAATCGTTAGACAAATCGTTCCAACAATTGCGGGGAGAATTCCTCCTTTGGTCATGCCATTACGGGGAATATCTGTTAAAAATTCCCAACTAATTACTCTTATCCCTTTCCATACTAAAAAGGCGAGCAGGCTAAATAAAATACCTATTACTATTACGGTTGCTACACGTAATAGTGCAAAAACAAGGGTTTGATTCCTGTTACGCTTTTTTATATTTGTTGTCATCTTTTAAGTTTTAAGGATGACCTTCTTGAAATAATATCTACAGATAGATTTATTCCAAGTGTTAAAACAAATAATACAACACCGATCATAAA
>Ga0209598_10000243_pt1 | contig 44198 bp, 36 predicted proteins | sample M_140807_EF_Meta_FD_187317 | JGI IMG/M metagenome (GOLD analysis project Ga0209598, IMG submission 187317) | Freshwater microbial communities from Lake Montjoie, Canada to study carbon cycling - M_140807_EF_MetaG (SPAdes) (version 2) | ecosystem: Environmental > Aquatic > Freshwater > Lake...
CCCAAAATAACATCCTCCTGTGCACCCTTCCCAGTTATCGCAAGATGACTGCCGACATGATTTACTACGCACCCTTGAAGCCCTAACCGCAGGGCATCGGCGGCTTCGCCCTGACCTGCTTCCAACTTCAAAAAGTACGTCGCACCACCCAAGTCTTCGCACACCGTCTCAAGCGAGCCGTACGAAACAAACTCACCATTTTTTAGCACCACAACATAATCAGCGAGCCGCTCCATTACATCCATTCGGTGGGATGAAACGATAAAGGTCATCTCTTTGGTGTGTTCGTCTATAAGATCTGTGAGCTCCTGAGTTCTAATAATATCGAGCCCATCGAATGGCTCATCGAATAAGAAAAGTTTTGGGTTCGTTAAAAAACCTATCGTCGTCTGCACTCGCCGCCGCTGGCCTTTTGAAAGCTCTCGGCCTCGCTTTTTCATCAACGGGCCCATTTCGAGGAGCTCGATATATTTTGCCCCCGACTTTTTAAAGTACAAACCATCGCGGTGCTTCATCCGGCACCAAAGTTTTATATAGTCTTCTACATAAATATCAGAGAATACCGAGCCCATTTCAGGGCAAAAAGCCATATGTTCTTCGGGTACAAGATTAGTTGTTGTGCCTCGATGGGTGAATGAGCAACGCACCTCACCTTTTTCGGGACGCACTAATCCGAGGATCGTTTTGATGAGGGTCGATTTGCCAGCTCCGTTGTGACCAATAACCGCGACAACTTGGCCCGCGAACTCGGCGTTATCAGCAGTTAGCGCAAGAGTCTCATTGTAGCGTACCTTCAGATTCGAGGCCGTTATCGTTAGTGTTGGTTTTTCGTCAATCATTACAGCTCCTCAAGATGTGCGCCAAACCATTTCGTATTCGCCCGTATCGCAAACACGAGTGCAGTAACACTCAGAATACTTTGCACCACAAGTACGTTATCACTCGGCACAAAGATTGGTGCCAGCAGTACCGGTACGATACCGACAAGGGGAAATGCAGCAATTACATCCCGCGTAGTGACCGCACTGGATGAATCAAATAGGAGCGTCATACCCCAGACCGAACCACCGATAACGCAGAGAAAAAACGGTATATATCGATAAACGAAACTTAAAGGTGAATACTTCGTTCGGAGTTCAGAGATTGAAGCAATTGTTCCTGCAAGAGAGAACATCGCGGTCATCGCAATCAGCCATAAACCAAATGCGGCGCCATCTCCACCGAAGGCGAATGTCTTAGTGTGTTTTGTCGCCATCGAGGTAAATACCGAGTACGAGAAAGGCACCGAGCTCATAAGAAAACAGGCAACGCGTGCACCGGTAAGAACCCATAGAGATCCGTAAAAAACGGATCGACCTGATGCGGCAACGAGTGGAAGTAGCGAGCCGCTTGCCGCAAAATAATCGAGCACCTTGCGGTGAGATTTCATCGCAAGCCACGCTGCGATAATAATTAAGGAGGCAATATTCAAAATCCCGATGATCGTTGCGTTAATCTCGCTTAGCGGGGTCGGCGCATAAAGACCAGGCAAATTTAGAATCTCTTTACCGAGCTTAGCGCCTGATGAGAGGGGATCGGCATCAGGCATTGATGCGATAAGTTCAGCCTGTTCCGAGCGACGAGCTATCGAGAGAAGAATAAGCCCCCAAACACTGAAGAGATGGGCCTTTACTGGATTAGTAGTAGGCGTGATGATGATATCGCTTCTACAGCTTCGACACAGATGAAGTTTAAGAAACTTTCCGGTAAGCCGATCGCGATACGGCGTAGCATCAAAGTTCGCCGGATTATCAACTCGCAGAACGACATCGTAACGGCCTAGTGAGCATCCCGATGGTGACGAAGGGGGCTGCTCCGCTAACGCTGCTGGAGCAAGCGCGGCATCGCGCGATGGTGTTTCCCATCGGCAGACAGTTATCGGGGGGAGATGACCACTAGAACCAAGTAGTTTGGCCCGTACAAATTCCCCCTCGCGGTTCTGCATCTTTACCCGATTAGAGGGCGAGTCGTATGTATCGACAACATTGAGTAGTGAGGCGGTCACGGTCGCTTGAGCGATAACGAGGATGAAGCTCACTAGTAGGGGAAAAAGAAATAGAGATGCAAAAAGACGGGGTACCCGCATTAGTGCGACAGCGACCCGCAGAATCTCCCAAATGGTAGCGATGGGCCCGCGGTTATGAGGAGTAAGATTATTCATCATTCAGGGATTCACTATTCTCTGCGGAGGAAAGCTCTGTGCCGTTAAAAAGGGGCTGTGAGGCTGTAGGTAGTGCTCCCTGAAAAAGAGTGTAACTACCTAATCTTGCTTTTAAAAATTCGATTTTTAAAAGCAAGATTTTGCAACTTTTTGAGCAGCTATGCTCAGAAAGTTGCAATTTCAGGGAGCACTCCGGACCACGAAGGGTCCGGCAAACGTCGATAGACGTTTGGGCGACGCACACAAAATTGTGCTAAAAGCGATTTTGTGTGCTTGGAGCCGCCCTGAAAAACCCATGGATGGGTTTTTCAGGGCCAACTCAGTAGCCAGGATTACCTACGAAAGCCTCAACTCCCCCGTCAGCGACCTACTTCGACTTTTTGCGGCTAGCTCTTCCCCCAACAGAAAATGTCGGCGACAACCACTCAAGTATATCCGTTCACCCCTGCTTTTGCATCTAGTGGGGCTGAAAACTTCAGCTTCTGAAATTCGTAGCTACCAAATTTAGAATTTCCTTTTCCACCCCAGATCGGTCCCCTACCCCTTAAGATACTTATTCAACTGCTCAAGCATCAGCGATTCAGCAAACTCCTTGAGCTGATCCGCCGTCACGTCAGAGGTAGCGTCAAGCTTTAGGATTCCACCTGATTCAAGAAATATAGAGAGGGAATAAGATGACTCTTCGTCTCCCTCTAGCTGAGCGGTTTTCCCCTGAATACGTACGACTTCCTGCCCAGATTCGGAGCCCATCATCGCAGCAAATTTTCCTAATTGTCCGAGATTTCCAAGGCCGCCGGCAGACGATCCGCCAGTAAGTGAAACATTTATAGTTTTTTCACCAGAGGTATAAGAGCGATCAACCTGAGAAAATCCTAGCGCCGCGTTTGCCTTAATTTTATCCCCTTTAAATCCCTTAATCTCATTCGGGAAGAATCGCTCAAGTTCTTTACTATGTCCTTTTTGAAGCTCTTTTTGGACCCAGTTCAATTCATCAAGAGCCTTTGGGAAGTTTTTTTCATCGGCAAATTTCTGGACTCGACTGAGAATATCTTTTAGCTCTTCACAAAGTCCAACAGATGGTGAAGTGGAAATAAAGAGCAGGGTAGACAGTAAGACGCGCATAAACGATGCTGTTAAGGAAAGTGAAGTGCTCATCGGAAGTATCTCCATCGGTTAGGGAGGATTTTACTGATTAGGCTACGTATTCCCGTTCCAAGTAGATCGTAATCATATACAGATACGGCGACAATTGATTTTTTTTCCAACAAGAATTGAGTTGATTTTATATGTCACAGCCAGCGACCCCACCAATTGAAAGCCCCTCGTCTCGCTACCTCGCAATTCGCTCGGTCATGATGCCTCGCGATACCAATGCGCTTGGAAGTGTATTTGGAGGACACATCCTTAGTCTTATTGACCTTGCCGCTGGTCAACACGCTCGCACCATCTCTCCAAAACGGTACGTTACCAAGGTGATGCGCGAGGTTAATTTTGTTTCGCCGGTATTTGTTGGGGACTCAGTAAGTTTCTACACGTCAACTTTACGAGTTGGAACGAGTTCTGTAGCAGTGCGGGTTGAGGTTGAAGCACAGCGAGGAGTTGATTCGATTACGACCTGCTCAGTGACATCTGCAGAGGTTGTCATGGTCGCCGTCGACCACGAAAATAATCCAATATCGGTCCGATGAATCAACCTTCTGCGGTATCATCTACCCGCGGTATCACCGAGGGGTAAAATCAGTGGTCGCTTTGATATCCTTAACGAACGCGCATAGCAGCTCTATTGCGTTCTCAAGATCGTCGAGTTGACAAACCTCCGCCTGGCTATGCATGTAGCGGTTGGGAATACCGAGGGCCCCGGTAGCGACTCCGCCCCCTCTTGCAACCTGCATCGCGTTTGCATCGTTCCCGAGCAATCCTCCACCGGGAGCGAGTTGATGGGGAATTTTATTTTTCTTGGCAGCAGCAAGGAGCCGCTCCTCGACGACTGGATTTATATTAGGACCTCGAGCAATCGTTGGTCCGCCACCGAGTTTACAGCTCTCGCACTTGGATCCATCGTTCCCTGGATTATCATTCGCGTGGGTAACATCAACCGCGATTCCAACCTCTGGATTTATAGCTGTAGCAGCAGTTCGTGCTCCACGCAGCCCCACCTCTTCCTGAACGGTACTTACCGAGTAAAGTCCCACTGGAAGCCGTGTTCCCTTTAGACGACGAAGCGTCTCGATAACAACGTACAAACCAACCCGATTATCAAGCCCTGCACCAGTAATAAGGTTATTTTTTAGCGCTATAGGAGTCGGCTCAAATGTTATTGCATCTCCAATCTGAACAAATTTCTCAGCATCAGCTTTATCTTTTGCTCCGATATCGATCCAAACCTTCTCTATATCAAGTTGTGCCTTGGCCCGCTCATCACCCGATTGGAGATGAATTGGTTTTCGTCCGATAACTCCAACCAGAGGGCCTTTTTTTGCGAGAACTGAAACTCGCGCCCCAAATAGAACTCCCACATCTATTCCTCCGAGCTTATCAACAAGGAGAAATCCCTCTTTTGTAATGTGGCGGATCGTGAGCCCTATCTGATCGCAATGTCCAGCGAGCATAATCCGTTTTGATGAATTTGGATTAAGAGCCGCTGTTAGATTGCCGTGGAGATCAATCGTAATGGTATCGGCGAAGGGCTCTATATAGGAGCGAACAACCCGTTGAATCGGGACCTCATACCCTGTTGGCGATGGGGTAGAGAGAAGCTGAAAGAGAAAATCGTGGCTAGTGGATTTTTTTGTGCGAGTAGTCATGAAACTAGGGTAGCTGAGAGGAGATTTTGTGGCTACGGGGATTTTTATTGGAAAGTATCGAGCTACTTTTGAATTTTTTTGAAATTTCGGCTCAAGGATTCCGATTTGTATGTGTCTGAGGGGATCGGATTTTTTTCTGATGCTTGAGGAGATAGGAGTGTTGATTTGGCGGGGAATTTTCGGCTCTTAGCCAAATAGGGGTGGAAGACCCCCTATTTGGCTTCACTTACGATGTAACGACTTAAGCCGTTCCTTAACACTACTCAGCGGCAACTACCCACTTCTCGGGTGAGCGCCAGAGTGCTGAGAGGATGAGCTCCCTTATGAGAATGAACTCTTTGGGAAGCTTATCGTAGAGCGCCGAAAATAAACTCTCGTGAGAGAGAATCTCCTGCTTCCAGAGCTCTGCGTCGACTGACATTGCAGACTGAAACTGCTCCCTTGAGTAATGAGCACCCCGCCAATCGATATCGTCGAATCGAGGCACCCAACCTAATGGGCTCTCTATCGCGGTGACGCGGCCGTGAGTTCGGTCGACGATCCACTTCAAGATTCGCATATTTTCGCCGAAGCCGGGCCACAAAAATTTTCCGTTTTCATCTTTGCGGAACCAGTTAACGCCGAAGATGCGGGGAGGATTTGGCAAGTTTCTTCCGAAATTTAACCAATGGTTGAAGTAATCACCGGCGTGATAACCCATGAATGGAAGCATCGCGAATGGGTCGCGGCGCACTACACCCTGTTGACCCATCGCAGCTGCAGTGGTCTCTGAGCCCATTGTTGCTGCGGCGTATACTCCATAATTCCAGTTAAATGCCTGATACACGAGAGGAACTGTGGTGCTTCGGCGACCTCCAAAGATAAGAGCGCTGATAGGCACACCAGCAGGATCCTCCCACGCTGGGTCGATAACGGGACACTGAGACGCAGGTGCGGTGAACCGCGCGTTTGGATGCGCTGCTGGCTTGCCGTTTGCTTTGTCGTACGGTTGTCCTCGCCAATCGATCAATCCCTCGGGCGCCTCTTTTGACATCCCCTCCCACCACACATCACCATCTGGGGTAAGGGCGACGTTAGTGAAGATGGTGTTTTTCTCGATGGTAACCATCGCGTTGGGGTTTGTTTCGTAGTTGGTTCCTGGTGCGACTCCAAAGAATCCAGCTTCAGGATTAATACCACGCAAATGCCCCGACTCATCAGGTTTAATCCACGCAATATCGTCTCCGATACAGCTCACCTTCCATCCATCCATCTCCTTGGGAGGAACAAGCATCGCGAAGTTCGTTTTTCCACAGGCAGATGGAAATGCCGCAGCAACGTAAGTTTTTTCTTTAGTGGGCGATTCAACCCCAAGAATAAGCATGTGTTCGGCGAGCCAGTTTTGCTCTCGCGCCATTGAAGATGCGATCCGAAGGGCAAAGCATTTTTTGCCGAGAAGTGCGTTACCTCCGTACCCAGAGCCGTACGAGATAATCATCTTTTCTTCGGGGAAGTGACAGATGTATTTTGTCTCTGGGTTGCACGGCCAAGAAACATCTGTTGCCCCCGCAGCAAGGGGTGCGCCAACTGAGTGGAGACATCGAACAAAAGATCCATCTCCTAGTGCATTCAATACGGCACGACCCATGCGGGTCATGATCTTCATGTTTACCGCAACGTATGCACTATCAGATATCTCGACCCCAATGTGCGAGATATTAGATCCGATCGGCCCCATGCTAAATGGAACGACATACATCGTGCGTCCCGCCATACATCCATCGAAGAGATGGTTGAGGGTTGCCTTCATCTCTTTTGGATCGCGCCAATTATTAGTTGGACCAGCATCGCTCTTGCGAATTGCGTTAATAAAGGTCTGGTCCTCAACACGCGCAACATCTGAGGGATCCGACCAAGCGAGGTAAGAGTTTGGGCGTTTTACGGGATTTAGTTTTTTGAAGGTGCCAGAATCAACGAGGCGCTGACAGAGATTTGAGTACTCTTCCTCAGATCCATCACACCAGTAAATGTCTTTTGGCTTAGTGAGAGCCGCCACCTCTTCGACCCAATGTAGAAGCTCTTGGTTCGTCACATATGAAGGTGCTTTCATCGCTCTTTGGTCCTTTCGCCCGTCTTAAGCCGATCCCGAAAAAATCACAGGAAGAGGCTGTTACGTTGTAACGCCGAGGCGGCAAGGAGTGCTCGCCGGGCGCCAAATTTCGGCACTCGCCAGCGAAGGCGGTTGGCCTTTCACTCGCATCCTAGCCAAGTTTAGAAAAAAAAGCCACGAGTTAAGCGGTCGAAAAAAGCGATTTTAGAGATGCGTTAATTACTCGGAAAAAATGGGTGATTATGCATTGTAGCCAAACTCTCAAACCGTTATCGCTTCTTAGTATCCCACCATCGTATCGCGAACGATGAAAGAAAAAGGGCTAGGGCAGAAAAAAGAAGAATTGGAGAGAACGATTGCGAAGAAACTTTCTCGGTGCTGAGTTGGTTGAGGTACGCTTCACTTGGATTAACGAGCCCACCAGAGCTCTCTGCGAGCCGTTTCAACAAGGGTATATTGAATCCACGATCAGCTTGCTCTCCGATTAAGGAATCATCTACCTCAAAGGATGATTCGGGTAACGATTTTGTTCCGACAGATGGTTGGAACAAATGGGTTCCAGGACTAGGATCACGCAGAATTGCTTGAAGGTGGCCGGGAGCTACAGTTTCGAAAACAATGGGTGTTCCGTTAACTTTTGCTGAAAATTCTCGAGCCGCTTTGTCGGTATAGAGAGCAACATCGAGCTCGACGATCCCGTAACGTTGATTCACGGAAAGATCGTAACGAATTTCGGTGTCAGTTGCGCTTTCGCCACGCGCTGCTGAAATGAGATCGGTCCAAAATTGCTCAAATTTGGGCCATTTAACCCAGTCGGAAGTCCACCGACCGGCTGCATCGGTTGTCAGTGCAACTACACGTCCTTTACCACGGGTCCAAGATGACAAGAGAGGCCGCTCTCCCTCTTCTGCGGCGATTGCGATTTCCAAAGCAGCACCCTCCTTTGGAGCTGTTTCAACGAACCCCTGAATCGGCGGGAATGTTGGTGAGCTTGTTATGGGAGAGGTTATATCTTTACGAAAGACGCCGTAATCAGACGTTTCTCGCAAAGTTTTTTCTCCCGCATTTACCTTAATATCAGAGAGAAAAATTCTTGGTAATGCAGTCGGATCGTTCGTTTGATGATACGTTCCACCTCCCATACGAGCCATCTCTGCCATCGTATTGTCCTGATAGAGTCCGACAAGAACAGTGCTCGTTGTTACTCCTTCACTCCGAAGCTCTTCAGACATTTGTATGAGAAAGTCTTGATTTGCTCGAAGCATTCCATCAGTCAGTACGATAATATGTTTTCGACCCGCCTGAGCACGCGCAAGCTGCCTACGTGCCTCATCCATAGCGGGTACAAGATTAGTTCCTAATTTCGGATAAAGAAATTTAATTCGCTCGAGTGCCTGAGCTCTATTTACCCGCAGCTGGTTCATCTTAACAACGACAAAGGGAAGTTGGTCGAAACCGATCACCCCAAGGTAGTCATCATCTTTTAGATTCCGAACTACCTCCTCTGCTGCCTCTTTCGCATAATCAAGCTTACGAAGCTCACCCATACTATTTGATTTGTCGATCACGAGCGCTACTGCAGAGTTGAGCCTCTTTTGTGCGACACGGGGCGGAACGAGGGTAACGGGAAGGTACGGTTCAAGAACTGAACCCCGATAACCGCCAAGGCCAAAGCTCTGATTTCCACCGACCATAATCAGCCCGCCTCCCCGCTCTATGAATGGAATTAGGGAATCAAGGCGAGCTGTTCCAAGAGACTTAGCAGAAACATTATTGAGAATTACAGCGGAAAACTCAGGAAAAGAGGGTACCGTTTGTGAGCCTATTACCAGTGATGTCAGGTCGTACGCTTGCGAATCAAGAAGCCGCTGTAATGTGGCACCCTCTGCGACAGAGCTATTGAGAAGAAGAATTCGCTCTCGTTTCTGACTATTGATAAGAGCTGACCTCTGCGACGGCAAAAAGTTTTTATCGTCTGGAGTAAAAATAACTTCAACTTTATGCAGCCCCTCGTGCTCACTATTACTCTTAGCTGAAAATGGTACTTCCTCGAGGGGCGGTACTATTACTGAACTCTCGAATACCGGTTTTCCACCGTCCCTAATCACAAGGGTGCCCCGTTTAGGCTGTTCTGTTTCATTTTTTATTGCTGTGCGAATTGCGACACTCGTTTTCGCCGGAGCTTGAAAAGGAATATTCAGATTAGACACTTCCAGAGCGGGTTCTTTTTTTTGCTCAGCATTTTCGGGAATTAGTGGAAAGATAGCTGTGCCCTGGTCCCTAGCAATAGAGAGCAGCTCCTCTTCTCGAGAGCCTGTTATCCATCCATCAGAAACAAGAATAATCGGCGCTCCATGCGATACTTCGAGAGCCTTACCTAGCTCTGAGCGAGATGTCGGTATACCGCGTTTACTCGCTCTTATTTCAGAGAGTGAAGAGATTTCGGTAAAGATTGGGGACACCTCTTTTGCGAATGCGCGAAGTGATTCTGGCTTGTAACTTTTAAGTTTCCCTATCAGATCATCAGCAGCAGCACCTTCCATACTCTCTGAGATATCGATAAGGCCATTTAATGCCCTTTTTCGCTCGGTGCTTGTAATTGTTGGATTAAGGAGCGATACCGTTATACACGATATCGCAGCAAGCATAAGAAGCGCAGCTATCGCTCTTCGATATGAGAGATATACACGCTCACTAAGAGCACGAGAGATTACACCGCAAGCTGCGGCGACCCCAAGCCAGAAGAGAGGCGTCCAAGAAAAAGTAACGGGTATCATGTAACGCGCCTCCTTGAACGGAGGAGTGATATAAAACCAAAAAATCCATCCACTGCGATTAGAATGAGAAGAATATTGAGAAATAGATTCACCAAAGACATTCCGCCAATCGATTCAATTTGAGAGGCCGGATTAGAGACTAGAGGAGACAGCTTCAATGGTCGTCGCGCAAGAAGATTTGATTGTGCTTCGTCAAAAAAATTGACACTAGAAATTGTTTCTGAGGACCCCTTCGAATCTGGCTTTTCGTTCGATATTTGGATTAATCCCGGGACTGGGAGAGAATTTGGTTGATCGCTTCCTCCTAATTGAGAGGATGATATGAGATAACGGGCTTTTTTGCCCTTCAGTGACGCGACTCCACTAAAAGGATGCAGTTCAACACCAGCAACATCTTGAAAAAGATGGTGCATGATATTTAGTAGCAAAATACTTAAAGGGGCGTTTTTTGTTCCTAAAAATGGCAAAGCTTCAAACCCAAGGACGAGCGTATGGGTATCATATTGAAAGCTCTCAGCGATTAATGTTCCCTTCTCTCCACGCATGAGTGGCGTAAATGTAGAGCCAGTCTCCAGCAACGCTCCAGCAGAGCCTTTTAGCGTATCTGGTGAAAGGTACCGGAAGAAGGGAGAGGATGATTCCCAAATCGCTACGCTCCACGGATTGCTGAACGGAGTGCTTCTGATAATCGCTGAATCTGGTGGGGGAAGAATCAGGAGGGTCGGCTTTCCCGTTGGTTTTAAGGGTGCGGTGCGATGAAATATCCAACCGCTCACTCGCTCCTGAGATATATCTATATTCGAGGGTGATATCGCTTCAAGCGACGACCCGAAAATTCGATTAAGATTTAGATCACGAAGAGGAATATGCGAGACAACCCCTATTGTTGTGGGTGGGTGACTTGTCGATATCCATGATTCATCATCTCCAGAAAGGGCGTTTTCTGGCCCAACTATCGGAGATTCTATCCTTGCTCGATAGCCGACACCGTTTTTTGTGGCTATCGGAAAGGTAATTGTCGCGTTCTTTTCAGGATCAATAGTTACCTGTCGACGAACAACAGAAGATATCTCTCCGGATTTATCAATTGCTGAAAAACTGACCTGAACATCGGTCTTATTTGACGAAAATGACCGAATTTGGGCTGATATTTCGGCACCCGAACTATTCCAGAGCTTCTCGATAGCTACATTTTGTAGAACGGGTAGACCGACACTCAAAAGGATAAGTCGGTCCCGATCGGATTCGTCACCTTCGATAGGCTGAGCGCTCGCAACAACTACTCGACCCACATCCCCACGATTAAGCGCAGTAGATATCGTCGTTGAGAGATCGCCAGCGGCATAATTAGGTGCAATTGATGATAGTTCTCTTGTTGCCACATCGCTCGAAACAAATCCCTCTGTAAATGTTGTCTGTCGGGGAGATGTTGCGATGAGGAGTACTGAATCAGAGGCTAGGGTTGTGTTAAGCGCTTCGCGTGCTCGCTCGGTAACGGCATCAAAGACTCTCGACGAGGATTGCGCCACAGCTGACGTTTGAAAACTATTGTCGATGATGAGCACCGATCGTTTACCGCCGCTTTCGACGGTTATTCCAGCAGCAGCTAGGCTTAAGAGCGCTAGTATAAGAAGTTCAAAAAAATACCTAATTGGTGGAAATATCTTTCTCGGTCTTCCACCCTCTGCCGTGAAGTGACGGAGCAAAAACAGGGTCGGTATGCGGGCTGGTTCTCCGATAGATTTCCTCCGATATATCATCAGAAGGAGACCAGCTCCCGCCGGAATGGCTAAAAGGACGAAAGGGTAAACGAAACTCATCAGTAGTTACCCCTTGATAGGATAGATATCAAACCTTTCATCATGATTCGCCCCACTTCATGCCACCATCCCCACCTCATGAAGATGAGATCCAATGAATGAAATTGGGTCATCGAGAAGTGATGGTGAAACAAGCCTAATAGTGGAGGCGGCAAGAAGGTCTCGAAGAGTTTTATTATGCTGCTCAAGAAGGGCATCAAATTCTTGCGGGGCAATTTCGCTTCTGAGCGAGGCCCGCGTACCAGTTTCTCCATCAACAACATCATTGAGTGGAAAGTTGTACGGCTCACGATCAAAATTGCTCAAAACTTGAATAAAGGAGGTATCAAGATTTTTTGAGCGAGCAAGTTGAGCAATACTCTCAAGAATACTTGATTCAAAGAGAAAATCTGATAGAAAAATCAAGATTCCAGGGGCGCGTAACCGTCCAAGAAATGCTCGAAATTCAGAAACAGGGTCTAGCTCTTTTTCGGGTGCTCGATAAAAAAGGTCACCGAGTGAAGCGAATGAGCCGAGAGAGCGAACCCTAAAAAGAGATCCTGATCCAAGAACAGAGATAGATACCTCATCGCGCTGAGAAAGAGCGACATAGGCAAGGCCAAGAGCCACACTTGCCGTGAAGTCCCATTTGTTACTCTTCTCAGGAAGTCGCATCGACCAACTACCATCAACGATTATATAGACGGCAAGATTTTGCTCTTCGTTGAAGGTTTTCACATACATTCGATCGCTTCGAGCATAAAGATTCCAGTCAATGTCTCGCGGATTATCTCCCGGTTGATAGTTTCGATAATCAGAGAACTCGATACCGTGCCCTCGTTTAAGAGAAATATGAGTACCCTGAGTAATCCCCATAAGGGTGCGACGGCTGCGAAGAGTAAGCAGCCCAAGATTACGAAGAGCAGAATCATTGAGATATTTTGGAAGCAAGCTACCGTTTCCTCATAGAAAATGGCTTATGGCGAGAATTATCACTGAATGGGTTACTTTGCCTCTCTACTTCGCATCACGGACCTGTTTGAGTATTTCATCCGAAGATATTCCATCTGCTTCCGCCTGAAAATTTAGCAACAGCCGATGACGAAGTGCTGGTATGAAAGCTGATTTAATATCTTCAAAGGAGAGATTAATACGTCCATCAATGAGGGCTCTGACCTTCGCCATCAGAACAACGGACTGAGCACCCCGAGGCCCCGGACCAAAACGTGCATATTTGCGAACAAGCGGGGTTGCATGCTCACTCTGTGGTGATACTGCAGCAAGCATACGCACAAGGACATCGTGCAGCGGATCGGCGACAAAAACTGAGCGAACGAGTTTTCTCATCTGCATCAGTGTTACAGCTGCATCCCCTTCATCCATTACCGAGCGGGCTTCGGGAACTGCAGCGCCCGTCGTTCTTCTCAGTATCTCCTTGAGGTCGTGAGAAGTTGGCGGAGGTACGGGAAGCTTGATGAGAAATCTATCAAGCTGAGCTTCAGGTAAAGGATATGTTCCGTCCAACTCGATCGGATTCTGTGTCGCAAGAACAAAAAATGGTTCCTGAAGTCGATACGTTTCACCGAGAACAGTAACTTGTCGCTCCTCCATTGCTTCAAGAAGAGCAGCCTGCGTTTTTGCTGTCGCACGATTTATCTCGTCAGCAAGAACTACGTGAGCAAAGAGGGGCCCTGGTCGGAAGATGAAACTGCGACGACCACTTTCATCTTCGGTTAAAACCTGTGTGCCGGTTACGTCAGATGGCATCAGGTCGGGTGTAAACTGAATTCTCTTAAATGACATCCCGAGTGTTTGAGAGATCGATTTAATAAGAAGAGTCTTTCCAAGACCGGGAACCCCTTCGAGCAAAACATGCCCCCCTGCAAAAATCGCAGATATGATTCCTCCAATAACCTCTGGCATTCCAACCAACACGCGGCCTACTTCCGCCTGAACTCGCTGAAAAGTTGCCCGAAATTGCTCAATATTGCGCTCGATCTCTTGAGCGCTTTGCCCCTGCATATCCTTATCCATTCGCTGGCCTTTTTTGATTAACAATTCGACTTAACGAGACTCTGCGCGCTGCTTTTCTTACTCCTCACCAAGTACACCTCTATATTCAAGCGGAATCGGTTGAGACCGCTGCCCGACAACAGCATCGGGTTTTGCAAGTGGTATGGCTTGAAGCGATCTTTTAAACTCAGAGCGGTTGTTGTGCTCAACGACTGCTCCCGTATCAACACCGAATCGCGCATCAACCTGCTCGAGATTATTTTCCTTAACAGGAGCATTTTTGAACCCTTTTGGTCCCTCAAGTCCCTTACCCTCACCCTCTTTGATAAACTTATCTGGAGAGCTTCCCCCGAGGGTAGCAGATTGGCCAGGTGTATCATTTTCTGAGTCACCCTCGCTATCGCCTCCATCTTGCCCCTCAGAAACCGAACTCTCATCAGACTGTTCGCCCCCCTTTCCGCCTGACGCTCGACTTTTGTTTTTCTCAGAAGGGCTTCCTTTATCTTTATTTTTGCCCCCTCCCTTCTCTCCTTTTACTCCCTCACCAGAACGAGAACTCGGCGACTGTTCAGATTTGTTTTTATCGTTCTTTACCGATTGCTCCTGCTTTTCACCACTTTGAGAGAGACTTGCTACCTTCTCTCGTGCCTGTTCGAGAGCAGAGGTAAGAGAGCCGCTCCCTTTTCCTTGTCGAGAAGCTTCACCATCTATGCCCGCATCCGATTTCCCACCGGCACCGCGCTGCGTCCCCTCTTGCTGACCGACGGCCTGGCCCTGATTGCTTGCAGAGCCCTGAGGACCAGGATCTTTGCCCTGACCTTCCTGTCCACCAGCCTGACTGCCTCCATCTCCCCCTTCACCACCCTCCTGGCCTTGCTGCTGGCCTCCTTGGCTACCACTACTTGATGATCCCTGCTTACCCTTATTTTCGCCCGATTTGCCCGAAGAACCGGAGCTATTTCCCGATTTTTCATTCTTCCCTTGCTGCGGTGAATCACCTTTTCCGTCCTCAGAAGATCCCTTATCTGATTTTTCCTCCGAAGAGCCTCCTTCATCGGTACTGTTATCGCTTCCCTCTTTTTTCGTCGATTGAGACTCATTTTCCTTTGAGTCATTTCCACCATTTTGTTTTTTTGAATCTTCCTTTTCTTTGGAATCGCTCTCTTTAGAATCTCCGTCCTTGGACCCGTCTTTTTCCTCCTTCGATTTTTGTCCGTGCTGGACATCAACCTCTTTTTGTTGCGGTAGCGCTGATTTCGGGGTTTTAACGGTAGGTGTTGGCGTGGGCGTAGGCGTTGGTGTGGCTGTTGGTGCCGCAGCACTCAATGGATTGGCCTCACCGTTTTCCTCTTTTACCAACTGATTATTCTTTGCCTCAGCCTCTTTGGCGACATCATCGAACGCTGCAAGGGTCGATAGAATTTTATCCTCAACGACCTGACTTCCCACCCCCGCCTCTCTAACTGTATCAGCAAGAGAGCGAAGCTCCTCGGCAGCTTTTTCAGGAATCGCAGGATTTTCATCAATAAGTGTTTCTAATGACTCAGCAGCTTTTTCAGATTCGGAATTAATAGCCTTTGGTTGTTTGAGAAAAATTATGATGGCAAGCGCCACGATCAACCCGATCAGCAATCCGATCTTTTTCTTCGGTGTAGGCGCGCTAAAGAGCGCTCGTGCGTCCTCAGCCGGACAGAGCGCCGAGAGTTGCTGCTCAATTATAGCGCTTATTGCCTGATAGCCCTCGAGCTTAGCTGATCGGGCATAAAATAGACTCGTAGCACGATTTTGGAGCCCAAGCTTTTCATCGATTAATGCACAGCTATCCTCAAAGCGAGGAAGCGAAAGCCATCTACGGCGAACAAGAAGCACACAGAAAATCGCACAGCCAAGAACTATCGAGAAAACTGCACCAATCGGTGATAACGAGTAGAGCAAGACCGCAACGAGAGCTATACCACTAAAAGTGATGGCGACCTCAAGAAGGACGGCAATAACTGCAGTTCGGCGTTGATACCGATAGAGCTGTTGCGAGAAAGCATCGAAGGTCACGGCGTTTAGGGCACGATAATTAATTAGTTAGGAGACAATGAATTCGTAGGCTCTTTAGTCGGTTGATTCGCAGGAGGTTGATTCGCGGCAGCTTGATTCGGATCACCTTGGCTTACTGCGGGCTGATTCGAATCTGCTGAACTGTTCGGGCGAATCTGATATTGAGCGACAGCTGCGTTATGCTCCTCCAGAGTTGTTGAAAATACGTGTTTTCCCGTACCGTCCGCAACGAAGAAAATGTAAGGGGTCTCAGCTGGATAGAGAGCTGCATTAATAGCTGAGTCGCCTGGGTTACAGATTGGACCAGGAGGAAGTCCGGTAATGGTATAAGTATTGTAGAGCGTTGGTGTCTCAAGATGAGCCCGCGTTAAATTTCCATCGAACTGATCCCCTAAACCATAAATAACGGTTGGATCACTCTGAAGAGGGATCTGTTGTTTGAGCCGATTGTGAAAGACAGAGGAGATCGTTGGCTGTTCGTTCCGGTCCCCCGATTCTTTCTCAATAATTGAGGCCAACGTCATAATTTGGTGACGAGTCATGCCGAGCTGTGCGGCTCTATCGCTGAAGCTTTGGGACCAGTGCTCTAGCCCCACTTTAACCATCTTTATAACAACTTCTCGAGCTGTTATCGGCCGAGAGAATATGTAGGTTTCCGGAAATAGGTATCCCTCTAACTCTCCACTATCGGAGCCAGACGACTTTATAAGAGATCGTTCCGTGAGAGCCTGATTGAACTCGGCTTTTTTTAGAAGACCAGCACTCTCGACTATCTGACCGATTTCTCGAATTGAAACACCCTCGCGTACAACGATCTTACGCTCAATCGGCTTGCCCGATGTAATAGCGTTGAGTAGTTCAACCACCGACATCGATCGACGAATCTCATATTCGCCTGCGACTATTTTGCTATCTTTTTTTGAGACTCTTCCGGCGTAACGGAGTGGCCAAGTGTATTTGATGAACCCTCGATTTTCCAGCTCTGCCGCTACCGTTGCCAGTGTTGAATCGCGCGCAATCTCTATTGATTGAGTCGTTGTGTCATTAGAATCGATCGGATGCTCAAATATCGAGCGAAGGGTGAGAAAGGTTATAAAACCAACGAGGGCTGGGACTGAGAGATATACGAGGATTCGAACCAAAGATATGCCACTCTCCCGAGTAAGACGGTGGTGAGGAATCTGGATGATTGAGGAAATTTTCATGGTAACTAATAAAACGAAGACGAGTTCGCAAGAAGTTTTGTGAGCAGATTGCAGGAGGGTGCATTCCTTTTTAAAGGATACCGCAGTTAAAAAGATCACAGTGGTTATTACTGAAGATAGTGATAACCACACTATGTTATCAGCACCACATCGGATAGTAACATACACAAGTGAGGAATCCGCCCGAAAAAAATCGCTTTTCCTTTTAACGGACGACCCTACCCGTGCGAAGAAGTGCGGCTACCTCGTGGCGAGCCGTTCCTAAATCCATCGATGGGCTATGTCCCTTCGCCAATAAGTGTCTCTGGAGAATCAGACACGCGGCAACTGAGTCTATTATTCCAGATTCGCGAACATTTCGGTGAGGTGAACCCGATATACCTAAAAGCTCCTTTGCCTCCTCCGATGAGAGATACTCGTCCCGAAGCTCAATCGGAACGAGACATCTACGACGAAGACGATCTACAAACAGAGTTACATCTCCCCCCTGTTCAGTCTCTTCGTTATCAGCGGTAAGAGGAACTCCAATCACGATAAGCGAGAGGTTGTGACTATCGGCAAGGCGCAACACTGCCTGCTCTGCTCGCTTTCCTGCTCTCTCAACACCCTCAAGAGGGGTAATAGCTGCTTTTTCGGCCCAATATATAGCGATCCCGACCCTCTTTCGCCCCACATCGAGGCCAAGAATAGCAGATGCACAATCGATCGGTTCACTGTTTTTTTTCGTATTAATAAAGGTCTCCTATCACAATCGTTTTGCCCCAATGCTTCGAGTGCTGTACTGTCAGTAACAAATGTACCGCTCACGATAACAGCGGCACCAGATTTGTTTCACTTTGCGCCTCAGAGAGCGCATCAAATTGGGTGCAACTTTTAGCAAACACCCCCTTTTTCGTGGAGCTTTGCTCACTGAAATGACTCACACAATCGCTATCCTCACAATCGGCTCTGAAATTCTCGATGGTCGGATCGTCGATACTAATTCCTCTTTTCTCGGGCGAACCGCTCGCTCTCGAGGGCTCGCTGTCACAACCCGCGTTACCTGTGATGATGATCAGGATATCATCGTTCGATGGATCCGAGAGCTCCTTTGCTCTGTCGATATCTTGGTGATGACCGGAGGCCTCGGTCCAACCCCCGATGACCTGACTAGGGATGCTATTGCAGCATTTGCAGGAAAGGAGCTTACACTCGTTGGCGAGGAGCTGGAAAAGCTTAAAGAGTGGTACGAGTCGAAGGGTCGGGAACTAACCGCTATCAATTCTCGTCAGGCTTGGTTTCCAGAAGGGGCACTCTGCATTCACAATCCGGTCGGAACTGCATCGGGTATCTGGTTAGAAGTAGAAGTAGCGGGGCGAAAAAAAGGAATTGTTGCATTGCCAGGCATTCCTCGTGAGCTCGAGCCGATGTGGCGAGAGGATGTGCTCGATCGAATGGGCCGTTTTTTGGGGGTGGAAGAGGCATCAAACGAGCGGATTATTCGAACCTTTGGCTTGCCTGAATCAGAGGTCGCGCAGCGTCTACTCACGGTTGCCGGTCTTCACAAGCTACAGATTGCTTATCAGGTGATGTACCCCGAAGTTATCGTCGTCATGAGAGGCTCAAGGGGGGATGATAATCTTTTTTCAGCAGCGATTGAGGCTATTGGTGCTGAGTACATAGTTTCTCAGGACTACGGTACACCCCTGCCTAAAGCTGTAGCTGACCTATTACGAGCGCAACAAAAAACAGTAAGCGTTGCTGAATCGTGCACTGGTGGGCTTATCGGACAGCTCATCACGATGCATCCAGGGGCCTCGTCAGTATTTCCTGGTGGGATTGTTGCTTATTCAAATAAGTGTAAAGAGTCGCTCTTAGGAGTTGATGGAAATCTTTTCGAGCGAGATGGGGCAGTAAGCGGAGCCGTTGTTCGCTCAATGGCTGGGGGAGTTCGAGCCCGTACTCATTCATCGGTAGCGGTCTCAATCTCCGGCATCGCTGGCCCCGATGGAGCAACCCCTACGAAACCAGTCGGGACTTTTTTTGTTGGTCTTTCAACTGGAAATGCCACAAAGTCGTATCGGTTTTTCTTTTCATCGGATCGGGATCGAATAAGAATATTTGCAGCATACAAAGCTCTCGATGTTGTTCGACGAGAGCTATCGGGCTTACCCGCGCCAGATGACGCACGAGAGCTCGAGGAGGAACCAGCAGAGTTAGCTGGAGCGCTACCACAAGGAGCAGAGCTAGAAGAATTTGAATGACTCGACTGTTTCATGGTGTTCTCGATTAAGAGAGAAAAGGCCCGCACAGAAAAACGCACCTTATTAGCGTGCAAGTTACCGTTCAAATCTGGGCGATACAGCTAGAAAATAAGGCTTTAGCGTGATTTTACCATCCGATCAAGTTAGGGCAAATTGGGCCATAAACCCGATTTTTGCCCGCTAGAAACCGAATACTATGCTCATTTCGGTGAGTTAAAGAGCTCATTTTAAGAATTCAGAGAGCGCAAAAACATTTTTATTTTTTTATTTTGATATAACCCCCTGGTGGATTGTTGTATATATTCTACATAAAATATCTTCAATACATCGACAAAAACGGGCCAACTGTTTTGACGGTACTTGCGGTCCGCGATACGGTATCAGGCAATTAGGAATAGAAAGGCGATAAAGGATTGTGGCTTTTTGCCAAGCTTTAAGGATTACGCGCTATGAAGGGTTCAGAGATTCGGAAGAGCTTTCTCGATTTTTTTAAAAGCAAGGGACATGAGATTGTTCCGAGTGCTTCGCTAGTTCCCGTCGATGATCCGACCGTTTTGTTCACGGTAGCGGGAATGGCCCCGTTTAAGGAATGTTTTCTCGGTTCGGAAAAGCGCTCTTACACTCGAGCTGCTAGCGCCCAAAAATGTCTGCGTATCTCAGGCAAGCACAACGATTTTGAAAATGTTGGGGTTACTGCCCGTCACCACACCTTTTTCGAGATGCTCGGCAACTTTTCATTCGGGGATTATTTTAAAGCCGAAGCCATTCAGTACGCATGGGAGTTTGTTACGGAGAAACTCGGTCTATCGCCCGACCGATTGTGGGTGAGCGTGTTTCGTGAGGATGACGAGGCAGCCAAGCTGTGGCGTGATCTTACCCCTATTCACCGAGACAGGATTGTTCGGTTGGATGAGAAAGATAACTTTTGGGCGATGGGTGATACAGGCCCGTGTGGTCCTTGCTCCGAATTGTACTATTACGTTGGTCCAGATGACGTGCCTCAATCTGAAGAGGCGTTTCGGCGCGACGATGGGTCGTATCTTGAGATCTGGAATCTGGTCTTCATGCAGTTTAATCGAAACGCAGACGGCACTATGACGCCACTGCCTCACCCCTCAATCGATACGGGGAGTGGGCTCGAACGGTTGACCTCGGTCGTTCAAGGACTTCCCGGCAACTACGAAACCGATCTCGTTCGGGGAGTTATCGGTGTTGCTGAGGAGCTCTCTGGATTTCGGTACGATAGTGGTTCGTACGGTTCGGGAGATCTCCGCTCAGATCTGCGCTACGCACGTAACGTTGCGCTTCGCGTAGCGGGCGATCACTCTCGCGCCGCAGCGTTTTTAATAGCCGACGGTGTATTCCCGGGGAGCGATGGTCGCGGATACGCGCTGCGGCGGATCATCCGACGGGCGGTTCGTCACGGTAGAGTTCTTGGACTTCGTGAACCGTTTCTTGTTCATACGGCTGGCAAAGTCGTCAATCTACTCGGGGATCAATATCCTGAGCTGGTGGCTGCAAAAGATACGATCGCTGAAGTTATCAAAAACGAAGAGGCCAAGTTTCACGAAACGCTCGAGGGTGGCCTTGAGGTGTTGACTCGCGAGGTCGAACGACTCGGCGCGGGCGCGGCGTTCCCAGGAGAAACCGCTTTTCTTTTGCACGACACCTTCGGCTTTCCTCTTGATCTCACTGAGGATGCGTTAAAACCGTTTGGCAGAACTGTCGATGTCGCGGCTTTTCAGGGGGCGATGGAGGCGCAAAGAACACGTTCGCGCGAGGATCGGCGGTCGAAGGGAATAGTATTTCAATCAAAAAGTGTTGATGTTGAGCCGACCAATTTTCTTGGATACGGTGCTACATCGGGAGAAGGAACCTTAAGAGCGGTGCAACCCTCAACCGAAACGCCGGAGATTATATCAATCTTTTTTGATGAAAGCCCCTTTTATGCGGAATCAGGGGGACAGGTCGGAGATGCAGGAACGGTGACCATTGATGGGCACACGTTCGATGTCGTCGATACTGTAAAGCTACCCTCGGGACAATTTGCTCACCTCGTAAAGAATGCCGATGCCGAACTGTTGAGTTCTTTGGTCGGACATAGGGCACGGCTCGAGGTTGATGGTGCACGACGCAAAGCAATTGCGACTCATCACAGCGCAACGCACGTGCTTCACCTTGGTTTGAGATCGATTCTTGGAACACATGTAAAACAGGCTGGTTCGCTCGTAACGCCGGAGCGGTTGCGATTTGACTTTAATCATTACGCGCCGATTACAGAGGATCAGCTCCGCGATCTTGCGGTGTTTATGAACGAGTATGTTAGATCAAATTACGAGGTTACCACTCGGGTATTGCCGATAGCTGAGGCTCGGACACTCGGAGCTATGGCGTTGTTTGGGGAGAAATATGGAGAGACGGTTCGGGTTGTCGAGATAGGGCCTGATTCGCTTGAACTGTGCGGCGGAACTCACGTTAAGCGGAGTGGTGATATCGGGTCGATTTTGGTGGTACGCGAGGGCGCTATCGCTTCGGGAGTGCGGCGAATCGAGTGTGTTGCTGGCGGAAGAGCAGTTTCGAATGCCCTTGAGATGCAGGGAACTCTTGATGGTCTTGCAGCAACGCTTGGTGCTGATCAGGGTGCGCTGCAAGAAAAACTTGAGGCACTCCTCGGTAAAGAGCGCGAAGTTTTACGGGAACTAGGGGCGCTGCGGGTTACCATCGGGAAGTTGACCGCTGATGCGGTTTTAAGGGAGCCGGTGGTTTCTCCCTCTGGGGTGCCGGTGTTCGCTAAGGTGCTCGAGGATCTCGATGCGGAAGTTGCCAAAGAGGTCGTTGATATCGCTCGGGTCAAGGCTGGGTCGGGTGTTATTGTGGTAGCCATAAAGGGAGACCGCGGTGGAATGTTGCTCGCTGGTGCGACCTCGGATCTTGCGGGGCGGCTGCATGTGGGTTCGATCTTAAAAGAGACTGTTGCTGCAGTTGGTGGCAAAGGGGGCGGTCGACCCGATTTTGCTCAGGCGGGCGGGCTCGATCCTGAAAAAACGGGCGATGCTCTTGCCCTCTTCGTTCAACGGGTGCCCTGACGATGCGATGAACTCGCAAAGTCTCTATCTTTACATCAGAGGGGAGCGATTGCGAAGATAGGGGTGAGTCCGATGCGAGTTCGTTCGGGCAGTTAAGGCCGATAACGTCAGAACCAGGGAGCTAGTGTGACAAAGCGAAGTAACTATCCGAAGGGTCAGCGAGCTGAGGCAGTTTTAACAGTTGATGACACATCGGTGTTGCAACATTTGGTTGGCGAGCAAGATGCTCACCTTCAAACGATTCGACGACTACTCGATGTTGAGATCGGGCGGGATGGATCTAGCCTCGTCATTCGAGGAAATGATTCAGAGGTCGAGCTCGCGCGAGATCTTCTCGGGCAACTTAAAGAGCTTTTTGAGCAGGGCGAGCATATCTGGGCTTCAGATATCGAGCGAGCAATCAAAATGCTCTCACAAAATCGCAAACTTCGGCTCTCCGAGCTTTTTCGCGATCAGGTAAAGATATCGGGCAGAAAATACCCGATTGTTCCGAAAACCTTCAAGCAAAAGCAGTATATCGAGTCAGCTGAAAGTTACGATGTTGTGTTTGGGGTTGGGCCAGCGGGAACGGGGAAAACCTATCTTGCGATGGCCATGGCAGTTTCGGCGCTGATGAAAAAGCAGGTGAAGCGAGTTGTTTTGTGCCGACCAGCGGTCGAGGCTGGGGAAAAATTAGGATTCTTGCCGGGCGATATGGCGGAGAAAGTAAACCCATATCTTCGCCCGCTGTATGATGCTCTTCACGATATGGTTGATTTTGAGCGAGCCAAAGAGCTCGTTGAGCGCGGAATCGTTGAGGTCGCGCCGCTTGCCTTTATGCGCGGGCGAACACTGAATAGCTCATTTGTAATTCTTGATGAGGCTCAGAATACAACACCTGGTCAGATGAAAATGTTGCTCACCCGTCTTGGGTTTGGATCGAAGTGTTTTGTGACGGGGGATGTCACTCAGATCGATCTTCCCCGAGGTCAGATGTCTGGGTTAGTGGATGCGCTCCAAACTCTACACTCGGTTGATGGAATAGGCGTTGTGAGATTTACTGATGAGGATGTTATTAGACATCCATTGGTTTCGCGAATTATTCAGGCATACGACCGTAGGGAGCAGGCTCGTGAAACCCCTTAGTAAAAGCCCCAAAAAACCGGCGAACCAGCTCCGTGTTTCGGTCCTTGTTTCAGAGGAACCAAACCGCTCCCGAATTCGAAAGCGTGAGATCAAGACTCTTGTTCGGGAGATTTTTTATCGAATTGAATCTTCACCACTGTATCCTGAGGAGGTGCCACCCGAGCTGGCACTTAGTATTCTGTTCTGTGATGACCACTTTATTCAGGACTTGAATCGCGATTACAGAGGCAAAGATAAACCCACCGATGTTCTCTCGTTTGCTCTAGGCGATGGAGAGAGCGACACTCCATCGCTTGGTGATGTGGTTATTTCACTTGAGACGGCGGCTCGTCAACATGCTCGCTACGGAACGACCTACGCAGAGGAATTAGTTCGGTTACTGATCCACGGTATTCATCACCTTCTTGGATTTGATCACGAAGGGGTTACTCGATCGGTAGCCCAAAAGATGCGACGCTCTGAGGAGTCTGTCTTCGCGGAGCTCCGAGAGCTTGGCGAATCGTTACTCGGGCGAGGGCATCGAGATTCGTAACAGCCCTGCAACCTCCTACTCCTCCTCTCCCCTCACCTCGCAGGGACCAAAAAATATACTCGAGTGATGCGGACAGGTAAGGGTTGGTCCACCCCGCACGACAAAAGAGGCTCTCTGAGAGTCGCAAAAAGTTACCTGAGCAGCGAGTCCATCACCGCTAAAACATCCTGATTCATCTGCTACTAGATCTATTTTATCGGAAAAAGTACCAGACTTATAAACGAGAACGGTGCGTTCGTCTGCGCGATCGAGTCGAATAACACCCACCTGCGAAAGTTCGCCCGGAGTTGTAGCCTCAGGATTTAGAGTATTTGCAACGTCCTGGCTGATCGCCTGTAATTCATCGGGCGGTGGTGCGCCGTCGGTGGCAATATCTTCAGCCAAGCTCGGACTAATCGCAGATATTATCGAACAAGACAGCGCTATATTGAGAATTATTCGCATATAAAACCTTACCTGTAATATTCATTAATCGAACGTAGACGTAATTGCATATCAACATTCACTGCATTCCCACCCGTTTCATCATAATGCAGAGCACCCGAGCCAGTCGCGGTGAGTCTATCGGCCATGATGCCGCCGTTGTAGGTGAAGTTTCCGGATATATTTACCGCTGCATTCGGAGCAACTAGAAAAGAATTTATCGTTGCCGTTCCGTTGAGAGTTAAAGGATTACTTCCCCAGTAATTGACCTTCAACATATTGGGAGCAACCATCGTCCCAGCGGATTTATTTTTAATACCACCTATCTGATTTCCGTTATAGGCGTTTCCGACTATCTGCTCCACATACAGAGTGATTTGCTTTCCACCATTATCATCGAAAAGAATTGTTGAGTTGTTCGCGAGGTCGAGCTGCTTTATGTAGAAGGCGGTCGGTGCACTACCGTTCAGCCCTGCGCGGAATCGCACCCAGTTACCTGCGTTCACTTTTAGAGCGTTCCAACAGTTATTTCGGTATGTTTTTGAGGGCACTCCTGTTGGCGTATTAGTACTCGGATTTGCGGTTGTGGTTGATTCAATGGTCCATGCGGTTGAATCGCTATTCCCTGAGGATATTGTCAGATTAGCGCCACTATTTGGACATGCAGCAGCAAACGAAGATGGTGTTAATTTAACAACTGGAGTAGAGCATGATGCGTTCGCGCAAACTGTACCTTTTACAGGGCAGCCCGACGCAAAAGACGCACACAGCGACCCACCCCAGGGGCTTGAAGTTGCTAGCGATCCTTTTGTTGTTGCCGATCCAAAAATCGTCGTACTTGAGTGAATGTTGATTGTCCCTTCCGAGGATATCGGACAATTGGCTCTCCTTCTGCTGGTCAGGTAATTTGGGAACGATTGGGAAGATTGATATGAATCACACGACTGGCGCATTTCAAGGTAGCTGCGACCCAAAAATCCTGAACCGGATGCCGTTTGCATTTTTCCTGTGACATACATCGCGACGTGGCCTCCTCTATTCGGGGCGCGTATGGCATCTATTCTAAAAACGGGTGAGTACTCGGTTGCAGAGAGATTTCCTGGATCGAGTGGTATCGCATCAACAAGAGTAATCCGAGGAAGACCTCTGCGAAATTCAGTTGCAGCGAATCGTTGAATCGGCTGGAAGGGAACACCGGAAATAAGGTTGGTAGTCGGAGGAAAAACGGCAGGCCCAAAAACATCTTCATTTTTGTTTAGTATTATGGAGTTGTTTGTCCCGATTACCTTGATTCTGGTTGGTATTGGAAGCGGTCCGTTATCGTTACTACCGATCGATGGGACAGCGCTTCTTGTAAAAGTTGTAGTAAAAACTCCTCCACTAAAAAGAGAACCCCAGTCGGCAGAATATTGATTTAACCATGAAAATGCCTCTTGAGCTGTTGATTCTGCGTCAAGATATTCGAAGTCAGATTCTCGAGTAGCTGCAACAGCGACCCGAGAATTTGATGCATATGTGAGCGCTGCGCCGGTGAGAAATAGTGCAGCTGTCAGCAGAACGAGCACAGCTATCAGAACAAATCCTTTCTCGTTTCTATAAGGTTTATTTTTCGGTCTTTTTGGGCGTATTAGTACAATAGAACTATTTCCGGAATCGAGTTTTTTCGGTGTTTTCATTGATTCCTCGCCAAAATTATATTTCGAAGAGCTACCGTTTCAGTTACCTGCGATGTATAGGTATTTCCGCTCTGCAGTCGTCGCCTACCGGGAACTGATATCGTGAGCCGAATACTCTGGACTAGCGATTGAATTGCATCAGTGGTTAGAGGATAGGGTAGTTCGTTATTTTGCCCATCAAGATAAGCAATTGTGCAGCTGCTGTGAGGATATAGAACTATAGGACCGCTTCCGGTATCGCGAGATATTCCCTCTACGTTGGCGCAGTCGAGAACGACTTCATCAACGATCTCCGCGATACTGCCCCACTTGAATACTGCTCCCTCATTTGTGGAGACATCCGAAACTCCGATTGAGTTATCTCCGACACTGGTAATTCTCGCTCTTAATCCTGAAATCAGAGAGCTCTGCGAAAACTCACTACTGATGTTCGAAATGTAAACCCAAGAATCGGGTCTAAACCCTTCTGTTGACGTAACACTAATAGTTCTCTCAAAAGAGGGATCGAATGGAGCAGTGAGGCTTCCAAATCTTCCACTTTTATTTACCCTGTAGGTTATATTTGTCGCATCCGCATACGGAAGAATAGGAAGAGCAGCATCCCCGACCTGTGGATCGAATGGATTGAATCGCGGTGAACCGAGTGGCATACCCGACCCAATCACCCGAAGATCTGACGAGATAATATGGGATAGAGCGCGTGCCTGATTATTTGCCTCCGCAATCGTGATGCGATCCCATACCGACCTCACTCCAGTTGTAAAACTTGAAGCCGTCGCGGTAATAACGAGTGTTCCGATGAGCGCTGCAACAAGAAATCCGATAAGGGTATCGCCGCGCTGCTCCGAGAAATTCAATTTGCTTTGCTTTTGGAATTTCATCGCAGCCCCCAAGGATTCAAAACACTCTCATACGATGTTGGGGCGATATTCGATCCATTCGTTGTATTAATTACAGTAACCTTTAACTGACGGCTTCCTGATCCAAGCGCCGCTATTGTGGTGGTTCGTTCAAACGTCATTCCTCGGACTGATATGGGTGATTCTTTTACCTCACCCGATGCCAGTTCGCTGGCTGGGACTGCGGCGAGTTCCTCCAATTTAGAGAGCGCTAACTGACTCTGAACCGAGGAGCTATCCGAAATCCGTATTACTTGTGCAGCTGTGCCGAATCCATTAAAAACCGCGAGCGAGAGAACGCTTAAAAGTGTAATCGCGGTCATCATCTCTATCAGGGAGAAACCTCTCTCTCCTCGATTAATCTTTACCATCACTCGACTCCCCCTTCATCGATAGTTCCAGTTGGGAGTATAGTTCCCTGAAAGATAGTGTTACCCCGTTTTGTGAGTTGAAATGAGGCCGAAGTGAGTTCGCTACTCTCATCGTCGATCGGGTTTCCGCGAGAATCGATGGTAAGATAACCATCTTGCTCGAGCTGAAGACTTAAGTCTTTTCCGAGGTCGCGGCTTATGATGATTGGGCTCTGTGGATCGATCGTTCCACTCAGCGAATATGGCGGATAATCATACCCAACTTCGTATCCATCGAGTGTTGTTGTCATGATTATACGGGTTCTTTCAGAGAGAGCCTTCATCCTCGCCGTCAGGATATCGGCTCGAAGCTGTTCACGGGTTTGTGCCGACCTAAAAGAGTCGTTCAAGCTAGAGAGCCCAACGAGCCCTATGCCAACCAGAGATCCAAAAAGCATTACCGTTGCCATGACCTCAACGAGTGTCATTCCGCGTTGGCCCCGGTTGATTCCTTTCATTTCTTAATCTCCTCGATTTAAACCTTTAATCAACCATCTGACATGAGTATCGAGCAAAAGGTATTCTTACTAGATACTCTGAGTCTTCTTTTTTAAAATATCTTTTTTTCGTAGGAGATATTCTTAGGTTCAGCGTTCTTGAAGTATGCTGAATCCGTTGACCAAGGAAGATGTCCTGGTGGAGAATGGGGACTGAGTAATTTTTAATTAGATGATTTGTCGGTTTTTAATCAAAAAAAACCTCTTAATCAAAAGAAATTAGGTTAGCTAATAGCTGTTTATTTCAGGAGAGGTGGAGATAACGTATGGCAATTGCACTATTTGAGCCCTCCGAAATAAAAGGAAAGCTCCTCAACTATCAGGGCCGCATAGAGGCTCTGAGGGGGTATCTTTGACCTCGATAGAAAAAAGGAGAGGATAGCTGAGCTTGAGGCTCGTGTTCAGGGAGAGTCCCTTTGGGACGACCAGGACAAAGCTCGAGAGGTTATGCGGGAGGTTGCAGAACTAAAAGAGGGTGTAGCAGTTATTGCATCGATAGAGGCGATAGCTGGCGATGCGCAGGCATCGCTCGAGCTTGCCGTTGAATCGCAAGATGAAGAGTTCTGTGCTGAAACACTCCGGCTTTTAGAGAGACTTGAGCATGATATCGGTGCTCTTGAGTTTCGTTGTAAAATGAGGGGTGAGTTCGATAAGGCAGATGCAATTGTCGAATTTAACGGAGGGTCCGGCGGTACCGAGGCTCAGGATTGGGCTCTGATGCTCCTCCGAATGTACACCAGATGGGCCGAAAAAAAGGGTTTTTCTCTCGAGGAGCTCGACTATCAGCCAGGAGAGGTCGCAGGTATAAAAAACGCGACTGTTTTGGTAAAGGGAGCTTTCGCGTACGGGCATCTGCGAGGCGAAGCTGGGGTCCATCGATTGGTTCGGATTTCACCCTTTGATTCCAACGCCCGCCGACACACCTCATTTGCATCTGTGACGGTCGCGCCCGATATCGAGGAGGAAATCGAGATAGAGATCGCCGACGGTGACCTTAAAATTGATACCTATCGTTCTTCAGGAGCTGGTGGACAGCACGTCAATAAAACTGATTCAGCAGTTCGGATAACTCATCTTCCAACGGGAATCGTTGTAGCATGTCAAAACGAGCGCTCGCAACATAAAAATAAAGCGCGTGCGATGAAGGTTCTCAAAGCAAAGCTTTTTGAGCGTGAGAGACTAATTCGAGATCAGAAGCTCGAACAGGTTAAGGGAGCTCGTCAGGCGATCGATTTTGGTAGCCAGGTTCGATCGTATGTTATGCAGCCGTATCAGATGGTAAAAGATCTCCGAACACAGCACGAGACATCAGATATTGATGGAGTGCTCGATGGTGAGCTCGACGGATTTATTGAAGCTTACCTATTGGGTGGGCTTTAGCGACGATGAGTACCGCCATTTGGCGGTCAGTGAAGATTGTTTTTGAAGGGGAACAATATGAATCACGATTCAGACAGAGTGGAAAATTCGCGGGCAGATCTTCGTGATGAGGTTGCTGGTATTGTGCGCGACGGGAAGGATGTCGCAAAACGAATTACATCTGTTATTCACCGGGCAATTGCCGAAGGTAGCGGAACTCTTGTCGGTTTACCGGGGATTTTAGCGGGTGTTGTTGAGGGAGCTCTTAAAGGTGTCGTCAATGCTGCTCCGGGCGAACAGCGGGAGCGTTTAGAGGGGGTCCTCGTTCAGCTTGAGGAAGTTTTCGTCTCGATTCTCACCGCGATACAGCTTACCGTTAAAGAAGCAGCAGCTCGTGGAGAACGTGTTGCTGGCGAAGAGGTCCGAGATTTCGCGTCAGAGCTCTTTAGTCTTGCCCAATTATTTAGCGAAATTGTCTCACAATATGCTGGTCAATTTGGATCTGAAGCCCGCATTCAGGCCTCGGATCTTCGGCTTCACTTCGGTCGTATTGCAATGAAGATGGCACCTCTTGTTCAGGCTCTTATGCAAGCTGCCGTTGAGATACCCCAAGCTGTTGCGGTCCAGGCAGCTTCGACAACATCTTCGTGGCTCGCGTCAGCGTTGAGGAAAGCGGCAGACAAGCTCGATAAAGAAAGGGATGAATCGAGTAAGGGGCAGAGCTCGACGGTCTGAATTTTTGAGATCTTCTCTGTTTTTTCCCGTTTTAGCGAGTTTCTACTTCCCTCGCCAAAACGCGATCATGCTCGACAGAGCAGCTGCGGAGCTAATAGCATAACCTATCGCTCCAATCGCGCTTGCGATAGTTGGTCCTGTTCCTTTGAGCGCATCGGCCAGAATGAGAATGGATGATCCAACAAGGAGTGCGGCTAGCGTTACTGCAGAGGACAGCTTTTTGCCGACGGCGATGAGAGTATCAGTAAGATCGTGAAGTCCTCTGTGCTCGAGATGAACTTGAAATCGATCATTGAGTAGCTGTTCGATAAGATTTTTTAGATTTGAAGGTAAATCCTCTAACAATTCCAAATATCCTGCTGTTGCTCTTCGGGCTCTGTTGGCCAATGCTTTTGCGCTATATCGTCGTCGTATAAGCCGTTCAAGATAGGGCTGAACATAGGTGATAAGATCAAAACAAGGGTCGATTGATGCTGCGACCGATTCAATAGTGGTAAGTGACTTAATTAGGTAAACCAAATCGCTCGGACACCGAATGTGATATCGGCGAAGGAGTGAGAAAAATTCAGAGAGTAAAGAACCTACATTCAAACTCTCAAGAGTCCCTTGTTGAAATTGACTTACGAGTTGCCATAGGTCATTTCTGAATGAACGGCTTCTCATCAAAGCAGGATCCGCCGAGGTGAGCGACCGAATCACATCGATTATCTCATCAAGATCAGAGTTTACAATTCCATTACAGAGGCGGGCGATATCCTGAGATGTTCGCTCCTCAAGATGCCCTGTCATTCCACAATCTACAAAACAGATCGCACCATCTCCAACTATAAATATATTTCCCGGATGTGGATCGGCGTGAAAAAAACCAAACTCGAGGCATTGCTTAAATACTGCTCTGGTTGCATTTTCTACTACATTACGCCTAGTCGTTTTATCCAGCATTGATGGCGTGCAGTGAGAGATCAGAATTCCATCAATCTCCTCGAGAGTAAGAACACTTCCGGTGCAGGCGTGGCGATACACTTTCGGAAAATTTATACCGGGATCGGAGAGGAAAAGTGAGGCTAAACGCTCTGTTGAGCTTGCTTCTCGAAGATAATCGATTTCCCTCTCGAGCTCAGCGGTGAATTCAGCGCAAACTTCCAGTGGGCTAAATCCAAGATTTGAAAATCTCGACTCCGAAAGCCGTGCTATCTCCCGAAGTATGGAGATATCGGTCTCAAGCTGACTTCGTATTCCTGGTCGAAGAATCTTGAGGACAACAGTTTCGCCGGTGACGAGCTTAGCTCGATGAGTTTGAGCAAGAGAGGCTGCTCCGATCGAATTTGGGTCAATCGATGAAAATAAAGTTGATAATCGATCACCAAATTCCTGAACAAGAGCCTCCTTAATCCGCGCAAACGGCACCGGAGCAACATCACTCTGTAATTTTTTTAATTCCTCCACGAGATCTGGGGCGAGTAAATCGGGGCGGGTACTCAACATTTGCCCAATTTTAATAAAAATCGGACCTAGGTCTTCGAGGACACGTCGGATGCGCTGGTTTCGAGAAAGATGGCTATCAGATTGTTCTTCTCTAAGCAGATCCATCTGAAGATGATCTTTGGCCCATCGGGCTAGTCCCGTTTCGCGCACTGTTTCTGAAAAGCCGTGCCTAAGCAGAACCCGAATGACCTCTTGGCCGCGTCGGATGCTTTTGACTGCGCGTTGAATTCGAGGGAAGGTGGGTATCGCCATCGGATATAGTTTCAGAATTGGTAGTCGAAATCAGTATGCCACGTTACCAAAGGAGGTGCAGGATGCCACTTTGGCGTTATCCTCCACTCTGAATGCAACCAAGTTCGGGGAAAAATTCCGTCCAACGGAGAAAATAGATCATCTTAATTAGAGAAACTCTGAATTTCGCAGCTTTAAAAAGACTATATTAGAAGTCATTTTGAAAACTAAATTCTTCGCGGATAAATCAAGTATCGTTCTGTAATTATTCGTTTTTTTGCTATGTGGGAAGAGCGTTTGCGGGTTGAATTACAGCTCCTTCGTCGTAACGGCGGGGTAAGGCAGCTTGTACCTCTTGAGGAGGATGAGGCTCCCTATGTTCGTATTAACAATCGTCGTTTAATCGATTTTTCAAATTGGGATGTTTTTAATCTGACTGGGCGGCGAGATTTTAGGAAAAGTCTTCACGAATTTGCGGATCGCGGTTCGGGTCGGCTGTCACTTAGTCGGGGAGGATGGACTCGATACCACCGTGCTGCTGAGTCTTCGCTAGCCTCTTTTCTTGGGTGTGAAGACGCCCTCCTTCTTAGCTCCAGAAATCAAGCAATATTCTCTTTTATCCTAAACACTCTTGCCGACCACGATCTACTATTCGTGGATGAGGAATTGGGAGCAACTCAGGTACTTGATGCAGCGGTAGTTGGCGGAGTTCCGGTTGTTCCTTATTCATCTGCTGCAAGCGAGCAATTTCTGCGGCGTTTGGGTCACACATCGGGAGCAGCCGAGCGTTTGGTTTGGATTCAAGGTTTCAATCTCGAGTCGGGGAATCTCAGCTCCCTCGATGAGATTGAAAGGCTAATTCGTGGCTCAGGAGCGCGGATTGTTGTCGATGAAACGTTTACTCTTGGGCTAATGGGCCCGAATCTTGGCGGACTGGTTGATTTTTGCGGTTTACGGGGTGTTCCCGCCGCAATTGTCGGGGGGCTGGGTCCCGCGTTGGGCGTAAGTGGCGGAATTATTGCGGGCTCGTCGAATCTGTGTGAGCTGATTCGGCTCCGATCTCAAGCAGTTCATAAGGAGGCTCCGCTATCGATAGGAACCGCAGCGAGCATTCCGGTTGCACTAGAGATACTGAGGGGTCTTACTGAGGAGGTTGAGCGAGTTAGGGGGTTGTGTCGTTACCTTGAGGTCGGGCTGGCCGAATTGGGTTTAGAGGTAAGGGCGGGTGGGTCACTCCCCATCGTTTCTGTTGTAGTTCCAGGGAGCGAATCAGGATTTCGAGTATGGGAAGCGTTAAATCACGGAGGCCTGTGGTGCGATTTCGATGACACGGCACTCCGAAGCAGCAGAACGAACCTACTTCGGTTCGTAATTTCAGTTCGTCATGAGAGAGAGCATATTCGGCGAGCAATAGAGATTATGGGGGGAGTTGCTCGGGGTTTAATAAAAACCTCGTCGCCTATCGGCTAAAAAATCTCCCATCCTTAAATCATTTGAGCCACATTTCTGCAGTGTCCTCGCTCCAAGTATCAGGATCGATGATTTTTTCGCACCGCAACGTCAAACTTTGAGTGCTTAACGCTGCATTATAGCTCTGTCAGACCTCCATCTGCGCCTATCGGAGTATTTTTGAAGTTAAATGTCCGAGGATTTGGATTGTTCTAAGGCTATGTTCCACGTGGAACGAAGAAAAAGACAAATACGGCGTCTCTTTTCATCGAAAGTAGTGACCACGGATTGTATTGCGGGCACTTTTCTGGTACCTGTCTATCAATGGCCAGACTGTTGTCGCAGTTCCTCTCTTTTTAAGCGACATACCTACTTTCTTAGTTACGGATTGGGGTTTGATTCGTAATTTTAGATTGCTGTCCTAGAATCAAATAAGACGGGCATGCTCGCCAAACATTATAGTTCGCAGAGATCGTAAAAGGTATCCACCCCTGCTAGTCACAGATAAATTAACGAAAATGAGGTATCGTGAGTGTCACAATTGCTGTTGCAAATCAAAAAGGTGGAGTCGGTAAGACAACAAGTTCTGTCAGCATAGCGGCGGAGTTAGCTTTGCGCTCGCTGAAGGTACTTCTGATTGATCTTGATCCTCAAGCTAGTGCCTCGAGCGGCTTAAGAATCGATCTTCCCCCAGAGGGAGATGACCTTTATGACGTCTTCTTCGGAAAACGTTCATTGTCAGAGATCGTTGCGGAATGCCCGTCCGTGAAAGGACTTTCGGTCGTACCAGCATCTCGGGATCTCGTAAGTCTTGAACTTGAGGTTGGCAAGAAACAGGGACGAGAATTGATTTTAACATCAGAGTTAAAGCTAATAAGTCACGATTATGACATCATCATCATAGACTGCCCTCCTTCTTCCGGCCTCCTTACTCTTAACGCTATGGGCGCCGCTCAAGGAATACTTGTACCCTTGCAAGCCGAATACTATGCACTCGAGGGCCTTTCTTCTTTAACAAAGACCATTCAATTTGTTAAAACTACCTTTAATCCCACCCTAGAGCTTTATGGCGTCTTCATGACCATGTTCGACGCTCGAACAAATCTATCAGCACAAGTTGAGAATGAGGCCTCACAGTTTTTTAAGGGTAAAATGCTCAAAACAAGAATTCCGAGGAATATTCGACTATCAGAGTGCCCAAGCCATGGATTACCAATCTCCATTTACGACCCTACTTCTACCGGAGGCCGAGCCTATCAGGCCCTTACGGAGGAGATTTTAATTCGACTTGGATTCGACTCCACGAAGTTAAACGATGCTGTAAGTAACGGCTAAACGAGCTTTTAAGGAGTAGTTGTTCTACGTGGAACAATTTCGAACAAAGCTATAAATACAATAAATTCAGGTAGTTACACACTCGAAGTACCCCTTAACAAACTATACGGCTAACACTATGGTAAAATTTGAAAAGCGCGGTCTCGGGCGTGGGCTCAGTGCCCTCATCTCACCGGAAGCAGTCTCACTTCAGCTAGACGGAGGTGCAGCCAAAGAAAACAAGGAACTCCCATTATCCAAGGAACCATCAGACACCCCAACCAACGAAAACGTGGAAGGGCGCGTTCGTTTTCTATCAATCGACGAAGTCTTAAATAACCCAACCCAACCACGGCAACATTTTGCCGATTCGGAACTCGAGGAGCTTGCGGCCTCCATTCGAAGCCTCGGCATCATCCAGCCAATCCTTGTACGACCTCGGGGAAGCAATTACGAAATAATCGCTGGAGAGCGTCGATGGCGAGCCGCGCAGAGGGCCGGATTAACCACTATTCCAGCAATAATTCGAGAACTATCAGAGCTAGAACTACTTCAGATCGCACTCGTTGAGAATGTTCAACGACAACAGCTAACAGCTGCAGAAGAAGCCTACGCCTACGAGAGACTTATTCGGGAGTTCAAACTCACCCAAGAGCAGGTGGCTGATGCGGTAGGAAAAAATAGAGCAAGCATCGCGAATTATCTCCGGCTTTTAAAACTTGCCCCTGAAGTCTTAGGGCTACTTGAGGAATCGCGCCTCACGATGGGGCACGCAAAAGCGCTACTTACGATTAAAGAGCCCGCCGCTCAAATAAACCTCGCGAGAAAGATCGTAGAGGAGGGACTATCCGTACGAGCAGTAGAAGCGATCGTTGCGAGGGTAATAATCCTCGAAAATAAGAAATCTTTAAAGAAAGTAGTGGCCTCAGAACCATCCTCCCCCCTTGCCCACATCGAAGACCAGCTGCGAAACCGACTGGGAACGCGAGTCGCTATTCGGCCTGGCAGCGGCGGTCGGGGTAGTATCGAAATTGACTACTTTTCGGAAGACGAGCTTGGCCGCATTGTTGATTCAATATGCGGACACGAATAGCATTTCGAAAAAGTCCAAATTAGCAACCCCCAAATTAACAGAAGAGCGATCATCTGAGTGAAAACTTTTGCCAGAAAACCAACTTAAAAACCGCGCCAAAGTGAAACAAGTCGCTGGTATCAAATTGACAATCAAACTCAAAAACCGTAACGTACCGCCGCCCATAGTATACAAAAAACGGGCAAGAGCTTTTCTAAACTTTCGCGAAGGCACAAGACAATTCATTGAGCCGGTCTCGAATATTTCTAGGGTGCGAGCCCGTTTTGGACTCCCCCTCAATTTAGGTCACTTTTGCAAGAAAAATTATGGCGGGTTTTCTTCAATCCCTCGACCTCAATGAGACTGATGCTCTGATGATCCCGCTCGGGACTATCTTATTCTTCGTCTTCTTTCGACTTCTTTCGACTAGGCTCTTTCAACCGCTAATCGGAATTTTAGAGGAGCGCGAAAGAAGGACTATTGGTTCTGAGCAGCTCAGTCACGAGCTTCAGGAGAAGGCGCAAGATATAAGAAATCGCATAGAGGTCCGCACATCTCTAGCAGAAGTCCAACATCAGGCGGAACGTCAGTTAATAGTTGAAAGGGGCCGCGCCGAAGCTGCTGAGATAGTAGCAGCAGCAGAAGCCGCAGCTTCTGAAATAGTTCGGCAGAGTAGGACTGAAATAGAGCATGAATGCAGCCAAATTCGTGATCACTCAATGGGTCGATTGGAAGAGGTAGCAGATTCGGTAGCACGCCGGATTGTAGAGCCATCCTCAGAGTGCGCCCGTTTACACTAATATTGGAACGGGGCCTGTTGGCATATGAGAACCGGAGTCAAATCGCACATGATACTAAAGCCACTGGAAAGCAACGAAGCCGAACGTACCGAAACGCCCGATAGATTCAAGGCCGCAGTCTCTGGACTTTTTTTTCTTGGTACCCTCATTCAGACATCGATTGTTTTGGCTGAATCTTCATCAGGCCACGGTGGTGACGCAAGCGCAGCTCACCACGGCCCGTCGTTCACACTTCTATGGCTAAACTTCGCCATTTACTCAGTAATAATGTATCGACTACTGAGAAAGCCTCTCTCAGGTATGTGGCACAGCCGAAGACAGCGAATCGCCGATGCAGTAGAACGCGCGACCACGATGCTTTCCGAAGCTCGAAGTACTTACGAGCAGCTCGCCGCACAGGAGGCTAGCTTGGAAAGTAGGCTTGAGACTAGTCGAGAGGAATTAATTTCAGGCGCCGAAGAAGAATCAAGGGAGACACTTGAATCGGCACGCGAGCGGGCGAGCCGATTGCTTAATCAAGCTCGCCAACTTGCAGAGGCCGAACGAAACCGTAGAGTCGAAGCAATTCGCCGAGATTTTGCTCGATTAGTTATCGCCCGAGCTGAAGAGATCGTCAAAAGTCAGGTCAACGCGGAAACTGATCTGCATATTAGAAGAGCAGCGCTAGAGAACGAGAGCGGTCTTAATCTTTTAGCTAGATAGTGATTTGAGAGGTGTTTTCAAAAAGCAGTAGACAGCAACTGTTAAAACTCCACAGCTCATCGTCTAAAGTCCGGTACTGAACTGATAACAGTACACCGCTCGAACGAAGAATTTGAAGAGAGAGATTCATGGCAAGAGTAAGCCCAGGTCGGCTCGCAAGAACATACGGTCAGGCTCTATTTGCAGCTTGCAACGTCGAGCAGTTCGATTCAATTAGTGCTCAGCTCAAAGAGCTTCAGCGGATGTTTCGCGAATCCTCTCAGATTTCCGAAGCGTTAAAGTCAAGAACTGTTTCCTCCGACCAAAAACGAGAATTCGTTGAGGAAATGGCAAATAGGTTAGGGCTGGGCCAAGAAGTAATGAATTTACTTCGTTTACTGGCTGAAGGGGGCAGATTCGCCCTATTTGACCAGATGATCATCTGCTTTGAAGATGCTGTTCGGGAATTCAGACACATTCTTTCGGTAGAAGTGATCGTTGCCCGCAGTCTTTCCGAAGAGGAAGAGCGCCTACTGGAAGACCGGTTGCGCTCGGTAGTAAATCCCGCACTCGCGATAACAATACGAGTTGACCAAGATATTCTCGGTGGTCTTCTCATTCGCTCTGGTGATTCAGTCTTTGATTCATCCTTGAAAACACGTCTGAGACGACTCGAGGATTCTCTGGCTGCGCCAGCTTAAAAAGTAAAAAATCTAAACAAAGTTCGAGCCCGAATAACGAGCATCATTCATAGAGTAAATGGAGTGGGTAGCATGGAAGGAAGAGCCGACGAGATAACAGCTTTACTGCGCGAGCGAATATCTAATTTCCGCCCGTCATCAGAGCTTAATGAGGTGGGAACTGTCCTATCGGTGGGTGACGGTATCTGTCGCGTTGCTGGATTGTCAAAAGTAGCAGCAGGAGAGCTCGTACAGATTGCTGGCGGCACGATGGGAATCGCTCTAAACCTTGAAGCTGATTGCGTCGGGGTCGTTATTATGGGTGATGTTACCTCTATAGCAGAAGGTGACACCGTACAACGTACTGGCAAAATCGCTGAAGTTCCAGTTGGAGAGGCCCTAATCGGACGAGTCGTTGATGCTCTCGGTAATCCAATCGATGGACTTGGTCCAATAGCGGCGACTGCAAAGGGTCAGCTAGAATTTAAAGCTCCTGGTATCGTTAAGAGAAAGTCGGTGCACGAGCCGATGCAGACAGGTGTAAAAGCAATTGACGCAATGACCCCGGTAGGCCGCGGTCAGCGGGAATTGATAATCGGCGACAAAAAGACCGGAAAAACTGCTGTCGCAATCGATACAATCATTAATCAGAAGGGTAACGGGGTAATCTGCATTTACGTCGCTATTGGCCAAAAACGCTCTTCGGTTGCTCAGGTAGTTGAAAAGCTTAAAGAGCACGGAGCGATGGAGCACACAATCGTTGTTGCGGCCACCGCTTCCGAGCCACCCCCCCTCTCCTTTATTGCACCATTTGCCGGCTGTGCAATGGGTGAGTATTTCATGAACACAGGTCGCCACGCCTTGATAGTGTACGATGACCTCTCGAAACACGCCGTATCTTGGAGAACGGTTTCCCTACTGTTGCGACGCCCACCAGGACGTGAAGCTTACCCGGGGGATGTATTCTATCTTCACAGCAGACTACTTGAGCGAGCAGCTAAACTCAGCGATGCCGTTGGTGCCGGTTCACTCACCGCCCTTCCTATCATCGAAACTCTCGAGGGTGACGTTGCCGCTTATGTCCCGACCAACGTGATCTCGATCACCGATGGACAGATCTACCTTGAGTCATCACTATTTCACGCAGGTATTCGGCCTGCAGTGAACGTGGGTCTCTCGGTGTCCCGTGTGGGAGGAGCAGCCCAGATAAAAGCGATGAAGAAAGTCGCTGGAACTCTTAGGCTTGACCTAGCTCAATTCAGAGAAAAGCAGGCTTTCGCTCAGTTTGGATCGGATCTCGATCCTGCTACCAAGGCTCAGCTCGATCGAGGACAGCGGCTTGTAGAGATTCTTAAGCAGGATCAATACCGACCAATGCCGGTCGAACTCCAAGTGGTTTCAATCTTTGCGGCAAATAGCGGAGCTCTCGACAAGGTTCCACTCCCTAAAATCAGGGAGTTTGAAGCGGCATTTCATGGTGCGCTAAAGGCCAAACATCCTGAGATCCTAGAAGAGATAAGAACCAAACTTGAGATGTCAAAAGCAACGCAAGACAAACTCATTGAGCTTGTGAAGGATTTTGCAAAAAGCTTTGGCAGTCATTGAACCAGCATTTGCTGAATCGGTAACGCTCGTTTTGAGTTGAGGTAATCACCTCAACTCTTGGCGGCCAAGACAAAGGGGATCGGAACCATATATGGCCGGACTAAAAGAGGTACGGAGCCGACTTGTATCGGTGAAGAATACAAAAAAAATAACGTACGCCATGAAGCTGGTGTCTGCGGCCAAGCTGCGTAAAGCTCAGGACGCTACGACCCGTTCACGAGAGTACACCGAACTTCTCCGTCAGCTGGCTGCTCGTTTACAAGATGCGGGTGAAGGAAGTGCTCGGGTCCATCCACTGATGGAGGAGCGCAAGATTGAGCGGATAGCAGTTATTGTTATCGGTGGATCGCGCGGTCTGGCTGGGGGATATAACGCAAATCTTGGTCGAAGAGTCGAATCAACTCTTTTGGAATTAAGGGCGATTCGTCCATCGGCGGAGATAGAGGTCATCGCATTTGGCCGGAAAGCAGTGGAAAGTTTGCGTCGAATGAATCGAGCTCCTCAGATGGCTTTAGAGAACCTTTCGGAGGATCCAACTCAGTGGCCCCTAACTGAGGTACTTTTCAAGGTCGAGAATGATTTTCGTGAAGGGCGTCTTGATGCCGTTCACCTGATTTACACAAAGTTTAAGTCTGCGCTCTCTAGTACTCCGGTGACGGAGCAACTACTTCCTTTGAGTGCAAACATGTTAAGACCAGCGGGTGAATCAGGCGGCTCGGTAAGCGACAGAAACCTTCTTTTTGAGCCGACCCCGGAAGCAGTTTTTGATCAGGTGGTACCAAGAGTATTCAGGTCATTGGTGCTGCAGGGTGCGCTAGATGCAAAGGCGAGCGAGCACGGAAGTAGAATGGCGGCGATGGATGCAGCGACCAAAAACGCTGGAGACCTGATTCGAAGATTGCAGCTGAGATACAACAAGCTGCGGCAGTCGGGCATAACCTCGGAGCTGCTCGATATTATAGGTGGCTCTGAAGCCCTTGGGTGATAAAGAGCCGAGGAGTACGAGAAACAGAAGACTATTGAGAGCTAAAGCGATGTTTTCTCATCATGTGGTGAGCGAGGATACAATGCGAAGCTTCCGGTACGATGTAACGAAGGACGGAAAGGGATGATATGAACGGGTTGAGAAAAGGACGAATATCTCAGATTTTAGGGGCCGTCATTGACGTTGAATTTCCTCGGGAGCACGGTCTTCCGAAAATTTACGACGCACTGGTTGCGACAAACCCCTCAATCGACAGCAATGAGCACAACCTAACTTTGGAAGTTGCTCAACATCTTGGTGACGGTGTGGTTAGGTGTATTGCGATGGACTCGACCGAGGGAATGACCCGAGGCCAGGAAGTCGTCGATACTGGCAATCCTATAATGATTCCTGTTGGCCAAAAGACACTAGGTCGAATTCTCGATGTAATCGGGAGACCAGTGGATGAGGGAGGACCCGTTGAAAGTGAGGACAAATGGCCAATTCATCGACCTACTCCCCGTTTTGACGAACAAGCTACCTCGAAGGTGATGCTTGAGACTGGTATCAAAGTGGTCGATCTTCTCGCGCCCTATGTAAAGGGGGGGAAAATCGGTCTCTTTGGGGGAGCTGGCGTTGGTAAAACCGTCATCATCATGGAGCTCATCAACAATATCGCAAAAGCTCACGGCGGATATTCCGTGTTCGGCGGCGTGGGTGAGAGAACCAGAGAAGGAAATGACCTCTGGCATGAGATGAAGGATTCAGGAGTCATCGATAAAGCATGTTTGGTGTACGGCCAGATGAACGAGCCTCCAGGAGCCCGATTCCGAGTGGGTTTGACTGCTCTTACCGCTGCTGAGTATTTCCGCGACCAAGAAGGACGGGACGTGCTTCTTTTCGTTGATAATATCTTCCGATTCCTTCAGGCTGGCTCAGAAGTTTCTTCACTTCTGGGAAGAATGCCGAGCGCGGTGGGTTATCAGCCAACCCTTGCTACTGACATGGGTCAGCTGCAAGAGCGTATTACATCGACAACGAAAGGCTCGATCACCTCAGTGCAGGCGGTTTATGTTCCTGCGGACGACTATACCGACCCCGCACCAGCAACGACCTTCGCGCATCTTGATGCAACAACGGAATTGAGCAGAGCGATCGCTGAGAAGGGGATATATCCAGCGGTTGATCCTCTGACCTCAACTTCAACGATTCTCGATCCTGCGATAGTTGGTGATGAGCATTACCGAGTTGCTCGAAAGGTCCAGCAAACTCTTCAGCGTTACAAAGAGTTGCAGGATATCATCGCAATTCTCGGGATGGATGAGCTTTCGGAGGAGGATAAGATGACCGTGGCACGAGCTCGAAAGATCGAGCGGTTCCTCTCGCAGCCGTTCCACGTTGCTGAAACCTTCACGGGAACCCCTGGGGTGTACGTAAAGGTTTCGGACACAATCCGAGGCTTCGCGGCTCTTGTCGATGGCACCGTGGATCATTTACCAGAGCAGGCATTCTACATGGTCGGCACACTTGAGGATGCTCAAGAGAAGGCTGACAAGCTGGCCAAGGAGTTTGTCAAAGCTGCCTAGTGGTTCGGGACGACGGGGGGATGGGTTAAAAAAACCTCCCCCCATCAATCCAAGAAAAGCCTCTTTTTTGTTGGCAGCTTTTAGAAAAAAGCCGCCAAAGTCTCCGCGTTAAGAGATTGTTTATTACTCACTCGATGAATTATTAGGTAAAGGGATTATGAACGCACTATCTTTTGCCCTGGTAACACCCGCTGGAGTAATCGCGCGCGAAGATGCCTCGTTGATTCGGGCAATTACTCCTGGTGGTCAGATTGAGCTTCTTCCAGGTCATTGTGCTTATGTTGGGCTGGTGAGTGAGGGAAATCTTGAAATTGTCCTTAGTCCATCAGGTAAGTCCGTGACTTTCTCGATATCTGAGGGAAGCCTCGAGTGTAAAGACAACAAAGTAACGGTGCTTACCGATCGGTTTGTTCAGTAATTTAGAGAGTTTGGACAACTATTGGACACTTTTTAATAAATTAGTCCTGCGGGCCGTCCTACGATTAATCGGCCGTCTTTGAGTTACCACCAATAGCGGCATCCATAGTTCGCTCTACCGCCTTATCAATTCATCGCTGCATCAATCCATTTTTTTCTCACGGCGAAACTTTTTTCCTCTCAGTTCGATAACGAATAGGTGTTTGGCTAGCAGAGTGGGGATCTCTCCGAGAACTCCCCGATAGCCATCGCCGAACTCGTTACTTAGAAGGAGAAAGATGAATTTCGTGAACGATCGTGATCGAGAGCGTGATGCACCGCTCGGCCTTATGACGGTCGACGAATCTACCGAAGCTGCCTCCGTTCCGGTATCGCTCCATTCGAGCGAGCGAGCCCGCCTTTTGGTGCCCTATGAAGTGGCGATGCGATATCGGTTTTTACCGATGAGTATCCTTACTTCGCGATCGGGTCGTCACATTACAATTGCTGGGGATGTCGCCCATATTTCGCGAATTACACCAGAGATTGAGTTTGCTATTGGAGAGCGAATTCGACCGATTCCATATCGAGGAGAGCAAATTGAACGAGATATTGAGCGAGCGTATCTCGGAAGTGAAGCTCGCCTTTTCGCTGCAGCGGGACGAGCTAAGCTCGAAAGACCGAGAACTCAAATTTCCTCAGTTTTGGACACAAGTCATCCGCAGCTGAGAGATAACAGCGATAGCGGTATCTCCTCATTTGTCGCATCACTCGTTGAATTTGCGATTGCCCGAGGTGCAAGCGATCTTCATCTTGCTCCGATGCGAGATAGAGTTATGCTCGGGCTGCGGATAGGAAGAGAGATGCACTATCTGACTGAATCGCTCTGTGAACGGGGGGTTTTTGAGCGCGTTTCGGGTCGACTCAAGGTGTTGGCGGGAGCTAATCCAACGATTCGAACGGTTCCGCTCGACGGTAGCTTTTCAGTAGATCTTGCTACCGAATCAGTTGGCATCCGATTCAGCTCGCTGCCGACGGTATTTGGTGAGCGAATCGTTCTGCGGATCAGCAGAGGTGGCGCGTTAAATCCTGTCGAGGGGCTCGGTTTTGATCAGCGAACGCAACACTTAATAGAGGAATATATAGTAAAGGGGAGTGGTTTATCTCTTGTTGTTGGACCAACCGGTAGCGGAAAAACAACTTCGCTCTACGGAATTATTCGTCGACTCGTCGACCTTGGAAAAGTGGTCCTCTCGATAGAGGATCCGGTTGAACGTTGGATAGAGGGGGTGAGCCAAACAAGTCTCAATGAGCAGGCTGGGCTTACCTTCGGTGCTGTTGCAAAAGCTGCTCTTCGTCAGGGGCCTGACGTGTTGGTGATTGGCGAAATACGAGATGCAGAGAGCGCGTTTACCGCGATGAAGATGGCGCTTTCTGGTCATCTAGTTCTCTCGACTATCCATGCCCGATGTGTCTTTGAGGCTCTTGAGCGGTTTTCTTCATTGTCCGGCTGCAAAATAAGCGAGCTTCAAGGTCTAAGCGCGATAGTTGCCCAGCGGCTCATATCACCACTCAACCAAGAACCCTCTATTGAGCCTACGCTCCTTCTTGCTACACAAACTCTGGTGATATCGCCCGAAGTTCAGCGTCTGGTAAAGAACGATTCAATCGGGCGAGGGGAGTTCTATCGCTCTATTCAGGAGGGATTATTTTTGCCCTTTGAAAACTATGCTCGCCGTTGGCTTGAGGAAGGAGTCATCTGTGTGGAAGAATATCGCGGACTGGTGAGGTTGGATGAATAGGAGGATCCGTGGTTGATAATCAGCTCGAGGAACTGTTGTGCGAGCCAGATGGTCCATTACGACCAAATGTTTCTGTTATAGTTCTCAACAGTAAGGGGGATATATTTCTCGGCGAGCGTTCCGATGAGCCAGGTCACTGGCAATTTCCGCAGGGTGGTATCGAGGGCTCGGAAATCCTCGAGGAAAATGCATTTCGGGAGCTGTCGGAGGAA
>Ga0209598_10000244_pt1 | contig 44100 bp, 35 predicted proteins | sample M_140807_EF_Meta_FD_187317 | JGI IMG/M metagenome (GOLD analysis project Ga0209598, IMG submission 187317) | Freshwater microbial communities from Lake Montjoie, Canada to study carbon cycling - M_140807_EF_MetaG (SPAdes) (version 2) | ecosystem: Environmental > Aquatic > Freshwater > Lake...
GGCAAGGACGTTGCGCTGGCAAACAAGGAAAGCCTTGTAATCGCTGGGCCGCTGGTTTTGGAGTCGGTTCGCCGGAACGGTGGCAGGCTCTTTCCAGTGGATAGTGAGCACAGTGCGATCTGGCAGTGCCTGTTCGGTGAGACCATGAACGGTGTGCGAAGACTGGTCCTCACAGCGTCCGGAGGCCCGTTTCGAGAGTGGGACCCCGATAGGCTCAGGACGATTGGCGTGGCGGACGCTCTGAGACACCCTACGTGGCAAATGGGTCCCAAGATCACGATCGACTCCGCGACCTTGATGAACAAGGGTCTCGAGGCAATCGAAGCCCATTGGCTGTTCGGCGTCCCCTTTGATCGCATCGATATCGTGGTTCATCCCACGAGCATCGTCCACAGCGTCGTCGAGTTTGTGGACGGGTCACTGAAGGCCCAACTCGGGTGGCCTGACATGCGTCTGCCAATCCAGCTTGCGCTCACTGCTGGCGAACGCCTCGTTCGAAAGCGTAGTGAAGCCGATCCCGCGTCCCGTCCATTCTCGTTGGCCGAACTCGGATCCTTGCCGTTCGAGGCACCATCATATGAGCGGTTCCCGTGTCTGGGCTTGGCGCTTGAGGCCGGACGAACTGGAGGGACCGCGCCGGCAATCCTGAGCGCAGCCGATGAGGTTGCGGTGGATTCGTTTCTCAACCGTGGCATGCGCTTCGGCGCAATCGCAGAGGTAATTTCCGAGACCCTCGAGTCAATCGCATCGACGCCAGTGACCTCCCTAGACCAGGTGGTGGCGGTCGACGCGCATGCACGCGAAGTTGCCACCCGTCTCGTGCAAAGGTTTGGGTGACGCGAGGCCCCGCAGAAGGGGGAGCCAAGGTGCGAGACCAAAGCACACTTGGTGGAGCGGTTTCGGTACTGATCCAGATTGGTTGTTCACAATTGGTGTGACCGAAAATCGGTCGGCGGGCGTGTACCGTATGGACGGGAGTTTCCACGAATGACAGCAACGGTCACCACGGTCAGCGTCTTCTTGGCGGTCTTGACCGTGTTGGTCATCGCACACGAACTCGGGCATTTTGTGGTCGCTCGCGTTGCGGGGATCCGAGTCCTTGAGTTCGGGTTCGGATATCCCCCCCGGGTTCTTTCGATTACCCGAGGTTTGACGACGTACTCGTTGAACCTCCTGCCTCTTGGCGGGTTCGTGAAGATGCTCGGTGAGAATGGCGAAGTCGTCCAATCGGATTCGTTCGGTGCGCAGCCAAAACTGGCAAGGGCAGCGGTTCTGGTAGCCGGTAGTGCGATGAACCTGATGCTGGCACCAATCTGCCTGACAATCGCGCTGATGCTTGGCGAGATGTCGCCATGCGACGGGTGCGGTCGTGTCCAAATCTATGGGGTTCAGCCGGGAATGGCGAGTGCGGAAGCCGGCGTCCGTGACGGCGACCTGATCATGGCGATCGACGGTGCGCCGATTACTGATGCAGCCGGAGTTCGGCAAGCGGTCCGTGTGAGCGAGGGGCGACCGGTTTCATTGCGACTTCGCAGGTTGTCGGATGTGTTCGAACTTTCAGTCACTCCACGCATGAACCCGCAGACCAATGCCTTGGCACTCGGAATTTCACTCGGACCGGAATACGTGCTGGAACGCCTTCCAATCGCGGAGGCCCTTCCGGTCAGTCTCACCCGAACCGGCGAGATGGTCGTGAACATGGTTACCGGGCTTGCCAAGGTGGTGGTCCGGGAAGCTCCGGCGGAACTAGCCGGTCCCGTCGGGATCGCCGAGATGACAGGGCGCGCAGCGCGGGCGGGCACCCCGACTTTGCTCCAGTTCATGGCGTTCCTGTCGTTGAACCTGGCGATTTTCAACATACTTCCAGTCCCGGGTCTTGATGGTGCCCGACTGTTATTTGTAGGCATCGAAGCAGTCCGGGGTAAGCGTGTCAATCCTCAGGTAGAAGGGGCCTTGCACCTTGCGGGCATGTTGCTGCTGCTAGCGCTCATGCTGGTGGTGTCTTTCCGCGACATCCAGAAGCTCGTGGCATCGTAGACGTGTCCGCAAGGAGCGAACCCGGGACAGGCGAGAACCTGATCGCGGGCGATGTCCGACTGACGCCCATGCGTCGGCAGTACCTATCGCTCAAGGCCCAGCATCCTGACGCGATCCTGTTTTTCCGTCTTGGAGACTTCTACGAGACGTTTGATCAGGACGCTGAGACGTGTGCGCGAGTACTCCAGATCACCCTGACTGGACGAGAGATTGGTCGCGGTCAACGGGTTCCGATGGCAGGGGTGCCCGCCCACGCCGTGCAGGGCTACCTTGCCCGCATGGTCCAGGCAGGTTTCAAGGTCGCGGTTTGTGAGCAAGTTGGCGAGACCGAGCCGGCTACATCCGGTGCCCGAGCCATGATGTCCCGGGAAGTGACCCGTGTGGTGACCGCGGGCACCGTCATCGAACCATCGATGCTTGACGGTCGCCGAAACAATTACCTCGTGTCCGTTGTTGCGTCTTCGGCAACCGATGACCGGAAGGTGAAGCGAGGAATTCAGGACGAGCGTGGGCGCGCCCTTTCATGGGGACTGGCGTACGCGGATATCACGACTGGCGAGTTTGGCTGTGCCCAACTTGACGGCGATGATGGTGCAGAAATCGGTCGCGAAATTGCGCGCCTAGATCCGGCGGAGTGCATCATTCCTGCGATTGAGCGACGCGTGCGGTCCGATGACGAGATGCCGACCATTGAGTCGGTCGCGTGCGCTGATCGGCATATCTCATCTTGGGAGCCTCATCAGTTCGATTTGGCGACGGCGCGGGCGTCCCTGCATCGGGTTTTCGGCGTGGCGTCCCTTGTCGGCTTCGGCTGTGAGGACCGGCCGATGGCGATTCGGGCGGCGGGCGCGTTGGTTGCATACCTCGAGCGGACACACCGTTCGCGGCTACCTCTTCTCGATGGGTTGATCACCTACGACCCGTCAACCTATTTGCGGCTGGATCCTTATTCCCGTCGAAACCTTGACCTCGACGACGATGGATCAACGGGCGCACGGGGTGGAGGGCCGGCTCGTGTGACCTTGGTACGTGTCCTTGATGAGGCGCGGACGCCAGTTGGCAGCCGGATGCTGAGGCGATGGCTTGGACAGCCGCTGTGTGATGTTCAGTCAATCTCGCGCCGACATGATGCGGTTGAGGGTTTCGTCCGGGACGGCGCGCGGCGTGAGATGGTCCGGACGATCCTTGGCAGGGTGGCGGACATTGAACGGCTCGCCGGCCGCGCGTCTCAACGTCTCGCATCACCCCGAGACCTCCACGCAATCCGAACATCACTGATTGCAAGCGCCGAAATCTCACGGACCCCGGCGTCAGGAGCCATCTCCGGGACGGTTGCCGATTTGGCAATCCAGGCAGTGCTGATGGAAATCGACCCGTGTCAACACATCGTCGATTTGATCGGTAGTGCGGTTCACGTTGAGGAATCCTCCACCGGCGCTGGATCACCCAATAGTCAGGGGGCCGGTTCGGAAGACGCTGCCGAAGGAAAGACCGCGCGATCCCTGCAGACCGTTGGTGCTGAACGGATCATCCGGCCCGGGCACAGCATCGAACTGGACGCACTGATCGCAAGCAGTCAGTCGTCGCGAAACTGGATCGCGCGCCTGGAGGGAATTGAACGTGATCGGACTGGGATCCGCACCTTGCGGGTCGGGTTCAACCGGGTTTTTGGGTACTACCTTCATGTACCGAACAGTTATCGGGGGCCGGTGCCGGACGGCTACACGCGCAAGCAGACCCTGGCCGACGGCGAACGGTTCATTACGCCGGAGCTCAAGGAACATGAGTCGAAGGTGTTGACTGCCTCTGAGGCAATCGATGCCTTACAGCGGCGCCTCTTTGACGAGGTACAGGACAAGGTCGCGGCGGAATCAAGTCGGCTTCGTGCCACGGCAAATGCCCTGGCTACGATCGACGCGCTCTCGACATTCGGGACGGTCGCTGTCAAGCGGGGGTACGTGCGACCTGAGATCGACGAAACGGGCGGCTTGGAATTGCAGGGTGCGCGACACCCGGTCGTCGAAGTTGCAGTGACTGGTGGCGCATCAACTGGGTACGTGCCCAATGACTGCGTGCTTGACGCCGCAGGCGGGTGGATGACCATCCTGACCGGTCCGAACATGGCCGGCAAGAGTACGTATCTCCGTTCGGTAGCGTTGATCGTCCTGATGGCGCAAGCGGGATCGTTCGTACCCGCAACAGTTGCGCGCATTGGCCTTGTGGATCGCATTTTCACTCGGGTCGGGGCGCATGATGATCTGGTTGCAGGTCGCAGCACCTTCATGGTCGAGATGGTCGAGGCAGCACAAATCCTGCGCCATGCAACCCCACGCAGCTTGGTGATCCTTGATGAACTCGGCAGAGGTACGAGCACGCATGACGGATTGGCAATCGCGCAGGCGGTCGCAGAGTACCTGCACGGGGCCGCCGGAAGTGGCGGACGTCCCCGTACGCTCTTTGCGACGCATTATCACGAGCTCGCTGATCTGGATCAGATGCTCGATGGCGTCGCGAATGCCCGAATGGACGTCCTGGAGGAGGGGGACCGGGTGGTCTTCCTGCATCGAGTGGTCAGTGGCGCCGCTGGGAGAAGTTACGGCATCCACGTTGCACGACTTGCGGGAATGCCGAAACGGGTCACCGAGCGTGCCGCTGAGCTGCTTGCACACCTTGAGTCGCGAGCCATTCGGCCGTCCGGGACGCCGGTGAATGACTTGTCGGCAATCGGGGGTGCGCCGGGGGCTGCGTCACTGGGGCGACGTCGGTCTCGAACGGTCACGGGAGATGTGGTCCAGGCAGGCCCGATGCAATTGACGATGTTTGCGCCGGAAGCGGATGTCGTTCGCAGTGCGCTGGATCAGATAGATGTCGATTCGCTGACGCCACTTGAAGCACTCAATGAGCTTTCGAGGCTCAAGCGCCTCGCCCAAAACCTTCCCTGAACCATTCAGAATCCGACCGGCGATTTGGGGTGAGGGGTTGGCACGGCAAGGCGAACGCACCTTGGTGCGAGGGCATGACAGTTATCTCCCGAACTCGCGTGCCAGTTGCGTATGGCTCAGATGGATCATCGTTGGTCGTCCATGTGGGCAGGTCTGACGCAGGTCACAGCGCGAGAGTTGTTCCATCAGGGAAGCCATCTCCGTCATGGTCAGGGAGTCGCCCGCCCGCACGGCGCTATGGCACGCGACCGCCCATCGGGTCTGGTCTTCGATTGGTCCGTCTCCGTATTCACGGTCGATGAGGGCATCAAGAAGGTCCGCAAGGGCCCGTGCGCGTCCGCGGGTCGCGACCGACCGAGGAACGGCTCGCAAGAGCCACGTCTCGGTCCCGGTTCCTGTTCCGAACGGTTCAAGCTCGTACCCGAACGATTTCAGGAACTCCCCGTTTGTTCGCAGCCAGGTCGACTGGCTTGGGGTCAATTCGATCGGGTCAGGGTTCAGGAGTGGCTGGACAAGTACTTCTGCGGAAGTAGGGGCTCGCTTCAGTTGCTCATAGACGATGCGCTCATGGGCACTGTGCTGGTCGATGAGGTACATCCCATCGGGAGATTCGACGACGATGTAGGTCAGACCAACCTGACCGAGTGGTCTCCACGTCGCTGGGTCTGAGGCTGGTCGCACAGCCGGAGTCGGTGGCTTTGGTGCCGACGTGGAGGCATCGCTGGCTCCGGGATCGAAGGGCAAGACACCATCATCCTGTGACGCAGCGAGAACCTCGCTCCACGCACTTCCTGTTTTCTCTCGCGGCGACATCTCGCTACCGAGCGGGAATCCATTGCGAAGTCCGATCGGTTCATTTCCCTGATCAGATCGGGAATCGTCGAGGAGGGGCGTCGGGCGGAGCCCCCACGTACCGGTGGTGGGGGGCGTCGGGGGGTGGGTGGATGAATACGGTGGCCATGAAGGTGCGGTGGGTTGGATGACCGGGGACGGTGTGAATGTGCTTACTGCCTGACGGACAGCATCGCGGACGCGAGCATAGACGAGACGTTCCCGTTGCAGGCGAATCTCGAGTTTCGTTGGATGGATGTTTACATCGACTTCCGCCGGAGGGATGTCAATCCGCACCGAAGCGAGCGGGTGCCGACCCGTTGGAAGCAACGCGTGGTATGCCTCTTCAACCGCGTGGGTAAGCGCCTGGCTTCGTACCACCCGACCATTCACCACAAAGGTGGTGTAGGTCCTGGTGTTTCGGTGGACAACGGGAGAAGTGCAGATACCGGTGACACGAACCGCGGTCTCGTCAATTAGCGGGAGTGTCAACAAGTGCGGTGCGACGACAGCGCCATAGACGGCAATCGCGGCTTCAAGCAGGGACCCGTCACCAGTGGTGGAGATTGACTGGTGCCCATCGATGACCAGTTGCCACCGGATAGACGGTGCGGCCAGAGCAAGTTGGGTGACAATCTGAGAGATGGCGCGTGCCTCGGCTCCGTGGCTCCTTTGGAACGCCAATCTGGCCGGGGTATTGAAGAACAGGTTTGCCACGGACACGGTTGTTCCTGGTGGTGACCCGGATGCACCATCATGGATCGTGGCGCCCCCTTCGACCCGGTGCACCCACCCGCCATGCCTGTCTGGGGTCCGGCTCAGGATTTCAACCTGGGCGACTGCCCCGATGCTAGAAAGCGCTTCACCGCGGAACCCAAGAGTTCGTACGGCGTACAGATCATCGGCGTCATCGAGTTTGCTGGTTGCGTGCCTAGCAAGGGCCAGGGGGAGGTCATCAGGCGCGATCCCGACGCCGTCATCGCGGACGCGGATCAGTCCGAAACCGCCGCTGTTAATTTCGATGGTGATATTCCGCGCGCCCGCGTCGATGGAATTTTCGGCTAGTTCCTTCACTACCGATGCCGGACGTTCCACAACTTCACCGGCGGCGATGCGGGCAATGACGTCGGCATCGAGTTGGCGGATTCGACCCATTTGTGGCTCCAGGATCTGTGAGCAATCGGTACCCGGCAAAGGCGTCCAATTGCCAGTGCAGGTGGTTGGACGCTGACTACGCCGTGACGGCCGCGTATCCGATGCGTGACAGGACGAGTGCATCGATGTCGGACGCGAGCTGGTCGGCGTTTGAAAGCAGGTTGGCAATCTCTGATTCACACGCGCTTGAGTAGTGTGGGTCGTTCGTCGCACCGAGATTGACCCGGACATTCATGATGCTGGCACGGATTGCTGCGACGGCCGACCATGCAGCGACGGCAGCATCCGAGATGACCAACGGGTTGCCATACCGAGCCATTACAACCGCCAGATCAACCACCCTTCGCGCACGGCGTGCAACTTCCATCGGGGGAATGGTCGCCAGACGGGATGCTTCGGCTATTGCTTGCCGTCGCGACCGACGCGCCTCGGGGGTGTCTCGTGGCTGCCGGTATGCACCCATCACCGCGTCGAACGCCGCTTCGTCCGCAGTGATTTGCACATATAGTGCGCCGACAAGGTCGTCCGCTTCTGCAAGGGCCGGGGCGGTCTCGTTCTCGAACTCCGAAAACGCTTCTCGGCCCACGGTCAGGCGGCCGACCATCGCGACCAGGGCGGCGGCATGGGCGGCACTGATTGCGGCGGCACTGCCACCCCCCGGAACGGGAGCGGAAGATGCCAGGTCATGGAGGTACGCACGAAGGGCCGGGCCGTGGTCGTTGCGGGCATTTCGGTCGCCGGAATTCGTCATGCTTAGAGGGTAACTTGGAGAGTTCCGGAGTTGATCCTCGGCTGGTCGGCTTATCAACCGTGGAGGTCCGCGAGTGCCTGGTCGTATCGTTCGCCTGACCAAGGGAAAGTGGGTCGCACCGGGGCGCGCGGTATCACGTTTGGATTTCTGATGCCCGGAGACCCGTCCGTCCAGATGCGCGCAGCCATGGTCGCCAGGCTGGCGGGGCGCGTTGCTGAACTCGCGTCCGACCTGCAGGTGCTTGCCATGCTTCTGCAAGTCCCGCCTGAGGATGATGCATCGCTCGCCGAACGCTCTGAAGTTGATCCCGGAACAAGCACGGTCGACGTGGCAGCTCTTCAGGGATCCCCGGCTCAGCCACATGAGGTCCTCGATCCCGTCCAACGGGCAGACCTCGTTCCTGAGGTCGACGATCCATTCGTAAGGGCAGCACGGGCGATTGAAGCGCTGCGGGGCGCGCTCCGCCCTGACGAGGCGAAGTCGGACCGCCCCCACGCGGGAACGATTGGATAGGCGTGCATTTGGTGCGGCTTTTGTCTCCATCCAATGGGCTCGTTTGTCTTGTTCAGGGAAGGCACATCGCTGAATAGAGACAGGCTGCGCCGATGACCCGCGGACTTCGATGCTGATGGCTACCCTACTGACCGTGGATCCCGACAGTTTGCAGGAACACGTTCAGTTCGATCCGTCTGCGGTAGGTCCAGACGGAGGCAATGTCAACGATCCACCTGCGTGTGTCCGTCGGGTCTGGTGCGTGGTGGGGCCGACGGCGACTGGCAAGACTGCCTTGTCAATCGCGATGGCGAACGAGGCGCCTATCGAGGTTGTCTCGGCGGACTCGCGGATGATTTACCGGTGGATGGACATTGGCACTGCGAAGCCGAGTGTGACCGAACGGGCAAATGTCGCACATCACCTCATAGACATCGCCGACCCAGACGAATCGTTCACGGTTGTCGATTGGGTTGCCCAAGCGAGAGCCGCGATTGAGCGCATCTGGGCACGCGGGCGCCAACCGGTTGTCGTGGGTGGAACCGGACTGTATTTCCGTGCCCTCTGTGATGGTTTGGAAATTCCCCCAGTGCCGCCCGATGTGGGCTTGAGAAGCGTCCTTGAGGAGCGGGCGCACAGAGAGGGGTGGCAGGCGCTTCATGCGGAACTCGAGTCAATTGACCCGGTGAGTGCCAGTCGCATTGAAGGCCGGAATGTGCGGCGGGTCATTCGTGCGATCGAGGTGACGCAGGCGACTGGTAGACCATTCTCGGCGTGGCAACAGCGATCTTCCCCGCCGTTTGAGGTGACATGGGCGGGGTTGGACTTGCCTCGTGACGTTCTTGACGTCACCATCGACAATCGGGCGTCCAGTCAGGTTGGGGCTGGTTTGCGTGATGAAGTCTCTGGGTTGCTTGCCCGGGGATATTCTCGGAGTTTCCCTCCGATGCGTGGGCTTGCGTACCGCGAGATGGTCGAACTTATCGACGGTGCGACGAACTTGGACGAGGCGATTCGCCGTTACCAGTCAGTGACCCGCCAGTATGCGCGACGCCAGCTGTCTTGGTTCCGTCCTGACCCGCGCATCAGGTGGTTCGACCCGCGAAATCTCGACCCCCGCGAGGTCGTGGCACACTTGGCAGATGGTCAGCCCCAACAAAACTAAGGGTGGCGCACAGTGATCGCCTTTGAGAAGTGGCACGGTGCGGGCAATGACTTCGTGATTGTTGACGATCGCGGGGAAAACGGTGGCCTCGGTCGCCTTGACCTCGGCGGCTTTGCGCGACAGGTGTGTGATCGCCATTTCGGCGTTGGTGCAGATGGGCTTCTCATTGCCGTAGCTGGGGACGGCGTTGCAGTCGCAATGAGGATGTTCAATCCCGACGGCAGTGAGGCCGAAATGTGCGGAAACGGCCTCCGTTGCTTCGCACGCTGGCTTTGGGGTCGTGGAGAGATTGGGGCTGGTCTGACCAGGATTGGAACCGGTGCCGGGCTCCTTGGTGTAACTGTCGCCGATGGTGGCGCGATAAGCGTCGACATGGGATATCCGATCCTTCACTGGTCAGACATCCCGGTCCGCACCGACTTCCAAGGCACCTCCGGCTGGGTAACGCTTCGCCTACCGGGCTGGGATGCGAGTACGCTTGAGGCGACAGCGGTCTCCATGGGAAACCCGCACGCGGTGGTCTTTGTTCAGGACGTGTCCAAGGTGCCTCTTGAGGAGATCGGACCACTATTAGAAGTGCACCAGGTCTTTCCACGCCGGGCAAACATCGAATTCTGCGAAGTCGTGTCGAAGACCAAGCTCCGGGTTCGGGTGTGGGAACGTGGTGCAGGGGTAACGCTGGCATGCGGCACTGGCGCTTGCGCAGTGATGGTTGCGGCGCGTCTGCATGGTTTGGTGAGCGAGACCGCAGTTCTTGAGCTACCCGGAGGCAATCTTGAAGCGACGTGGGCGGGTTCGGCTTCTGATGCCGCACACCCGGTTCACCTGACCGGGCCGACGGAGAAGACATTCACAGGCGAATGGAGCCTCTTGCTGCCCAGGCGGTGAGCGTGTGTGGTCACTGACAGCGTGCGAGGATTGTCGAACGCTGCAATCGTCAGAGCGAAAGAAGGGGCACCAACGATCGTGGTAGAGCGACGGCTAGGTCGACGTGCAAGTTGGGGTGCAGGCCTCGCCGAGGATGCTGCGGGCGAACGCGATGACGGATCGACGCAGGCAGGCCCTGAACGTGCCGTGTTGGCGGCTGTCGACATCTCCCGTCACACGACGGCGGCACGGTACGGACGTTCGATCACATTGCCTTTGCATGAAAGCTTGGCGGAACTCAATCGCCTGACCGTGACGGCAGGTGCCGTTGTGGTTGGCATGGTCACGCAACGCCTGGACCATCCGGAACCCGGGACTTTTTTCGGCAAGGGGAAGATTGAGGAGCTTCGTGACGTCGTCCGTGAGGAGGGCGCGGATCTCGTCATCTTTGATGATGAACTCTCGCCCACACAGCAACGCAACCTTGAAAAGGGCGTCGGGTGCAAGATTGTTGATCGGACAGCGCTGATCCTCGATATTTTTGCTCAGCGCGCCAGAACCCGTGAAGGTCAGCTTCAGGTAGAACTCGCACAGTTGCAGTATCTGCTTCCACGCCTGTCCGAGCTGTGGGTACGGTTCTCCAGACTTGGAGGGGCGTCGTCCGGCGGCGGTGGAGGAGGACGAATTGCAACGCGCGGTCCCGGTGAGACCCAGTTGGAAGTCGACCGACGCGCAATCCGTGAACGCATTGCGATGCTCAAGGAGCGGATTGTCGGTGTCAGCGACCACCGGCATCGTTATCGCGAGAGGCGCAAGCAGGACGGAATCCCGGTGGTGGCCTTGGTCGGCTACACGAATGCAGGAAAGAGCACCCTTCTACGGCAGCTCACGGGAGCGGATGTACTGGTTGAGGACAAGTTGTTCGCGACGCTTGACCCGACCACCAGGAGGGTGTCGCTTCCGCGCGGGCAACAGGTCCTGCTCACAGACACGGTCGGATTCATCCAGAGGTTGCCAACGTCGCTCGTGGCGGCATTTCGGGCGACCCTTGAGGAAATTGATCAGGCGGATCTGCTCATCCACGTTGTGGACTCCTGCAGTGCAGCGATGTCTGCGCAGATTGAGTCGGTGGGTCGGACCCTTGACGAGCTCCACATTGGTGCGAAGCCGATGGTGACCGCATTCAACAAGGTCGACCGCTTATCGACCGAGGAAATCGAGGCTCTTGGGATGGACAGTTTTCCCAACCCGGTGCCAATTGCGGCCGCGACCGGGGAAGGCGTGACCGCCATGCTTTCCCGCGTCGAGATAATTCTCGATGGGCAGGCCGACTCGATTCCGGTGACTGTTCGGCTTCCATACGCCGCCGGCGACCTGATCCACCTGTTCCGTGAACGTGGAACGATTGCCCATGAAACGTATGACCCCGACGGAACCCATTTGCATGGAATGTTGCCCCGTCGTTTTCTGGATGCATTCCGGCCATACCTCGTGGAGACGCGCTCGATACGCAGGGCGTGACCTAGCGTTGGCCCGGAGTGAAGGTCGGCAAGGAGATATTCTGATCTCGAGCAGTCATGCACGGGCTGATTTCTTTGGCAGTATGGACCTGCCTTCTTGCGGTGGTGTTGCTTCTCCATGCTTCGTGTCCACAGTCTGTGGAGGCGAGTAGGGCGGGGGCTGCGTCTCCGCGCGTAACGTTCATCCTCCAACTTGCCTCCGGAGCGGTCACGGGTTTGTCGCCCGACACGGAGGTTGATGTGGAAGTGCGTGCGGTGCCGGTGTCGACCACGATTGACGCAACGACGGTCGTGCTCCAGACCGACCCATCGCACCTACGGGTGATTGGTTGGGTAGGTGGGAGAGAGTTCGATCAGGTGCTCCTGCCCGGCACCGATCTCGGTGGTGGGCGCTTCCGTCTGGATGTTGGTCGAACCCAAGGGCCGTGGCCGTCAACTCCGGTCCTCGTTGCGACGTTCACCGTCAAAGTGGGACCGGTGGCTCCAACATCGACCACGGTCTCGCTCGTTTCTAGCGGCGCGGTCAGGACGAGGGTGGCTTCGGACCAGGTTGAAGTCGCTTACGATGTCGTCGCACTTGAGCTTGGCGGCCTGCGGGGGCCTGGTCCGTCGCCGACACAGGTTTCGCCCAGTCCGGTTGTCGTGGCGCCGGAACCACGACCGGAAGTGCCGGCGCCGCGACCGGCCCCGGTGTCGCCTCCGCCAGTCGCCGTCCGGACACCGGTTACCGGAGTAACGCAGACGCCGGTGGCGTTGCCTGCAGTTGCGCCTCCGACGGCGTCCCCGTTGAGGTCGGTGGCTGTGGGATCAATCCCTGCGGGTTTCGAACCGGGAGAGCGTCCGGTTGGGAAGGCATTTTCGGAGTTCTATTCCGCACAGGAGGGCATGCGGTTACTCGGGCGGCCGATGGGTGATGCGTTTGTCACCGGACAGGGAGGACTTGACGTCCAGTACTTTGAGAAAGGACGGCTTGAATATCACCCGGAGGAAGCTTCCCCGGGATGGCAATTCCTGCTCGGATTGCTTGCTTCGGAGTTGATTGATCGTGCGGTCGAGTTGCCCGTCGGCGGCGATGCGAGCTCGATGACGTACGCCGACCTTGCGCGGTTGCGAGTTGCCGGGCTTCGCATTCCACCTCCCGAGGGGTTTGGTGGAGGTTTTGCAGTGCTCGACGACGGCAGCGTGTTCGTCCCCTTTGACGCTTCGCTTGCGCCTGGTCCAGGACACGCCGTGCCTCCGATGTTCTGGGCGTTTCTTAACGCGACGACCGTTTTCCCCGGTGGTTGGCTCCACGACGTCGGTCTGCCACTGACCCCGGTGGCGGAGGTCATCGTCTCGAAGGGCCCGGAGACCGGTCGCCGGATCCTGGTGCAGGCTTTCCAGCGGACGATCCTGACGTTCGACCCGCTAAACCCATCTGACTACCAGGTTGAGTGCGCCAACGTCGGTACGGATTTCGTGCGTTCCGGTGGCGTTGAAGGGAGGGCGGGTGGCTAGCATCCGGTGGAATGCCCGGTTTGCATACCGAGGCACTCGTGGGTGATGGTATCTGGATGATCATTTCACAGACGCCGTTGAGATTGAGCTTTCTTGGCGGAGGCACTGACTTTCCTGGTTACTACGCCTCCCCAGGGAATCCACACGGTGGGGCGGTCACCGGCGTTGCGATCGACAAGTACATCTATGTCATAGTCAAGGCACGGTTTGACGAGCGCATCTACTTGAACTATTCCCGCAAGGAGATCGTCGATCATGTGGACGAGATCCAGCACGACCTCGTTCGCGAGGCGATGCGCCTCACTGGTGTGGCCGGCGGTGTCGAAATAACCACGCTGGCCGACGTGCCGTCAGAGGGAAGCGGTCTCGGCTCTTCGAGTGCGGTAACGGTCGGGCTCCTGAAGGCGCTTTGGGCGCATCAGGGAGAGACCTTCACCGCAGGCGAACTGGCGGCACAGGCGAACCGCATCGAGCTGGACGTTCTCCACCGGCCAATGGGAGTTCAGGATGCGTATCTTGCAGCGCTCGGCGGCATTCGACACGTTGTCTTCGGCCCCCGGGATGCAGGAAAGGTTCAGTGGGAACGTCTGGACCTTCCACTGGATGCGGTGTCACGTCTTTGCGCGAACTTGATGCTTTTTTACACGAACCGGACGCGGAACAGTTCGACGATCCTGACGCGGCAAGTTGCCAACATCAGTGACCGCACGAATGTCCTCGACGCACTTCGTGACATGGCGATAGGGGCAGCTTCACTCCTTCGGGCCGAACGGTTTGACGCGTTCGGCGAGCTCCTCCATGAAGGTTGGATGCTGAAGACTCAACTTGCTGACGGGATCACTGATCCGGAAGTCGATGACCTCTATGCGCGTGCTCGTGGAGCCGGAGCGATGGGCGGGAAGATTGCAGGGGCAGGTGGGGGCGGTTTCCTTTTGCTCTACGTGCCGCTTGGGTCGCAAGACGCGGTTCGCCGCGTAGTTGGTGCCGACCTCCGTGAATTGCCTTTCAGGTTCGAACGCGATGGGACCAAGACCATATTCAACGTGCGTCGGGACCCGCATTTCTAGCCGGAATGCGAAGGCCAAAGCTAGGCCCAGTCACAGGTAAGATAGTTGGTAGACGTAACAGGAGGATCGCGGGATGAGAATGGGATGGCTTGGCGCCGCAGCGGGTCTTGCGGCAGTCGGTGCGGTTGTAGCCGCCCGGCGAATCTTCAATGCTCCGGATGACGGCCCTGATGGCGCGGTTCCACACACGCATGGCACGGGTGGGTTCACCCCCCGGGAGGGTCTAGACCCCACGTTGCTGGAAATCCTGGCGTGCCCAGACGACAAGCAGCCAGTTATCTACCAGCGGGAAGGCGATGCTGAACGCCTGACGTGCACGTCGTGTGGGAAGCGCTATCCGGTCCGAGATGGAATCCCAGTGATGCTGATCGATGAGGCGACCGTCGGCCCCCTTCCAACAGAGGCTGACATTGCCGCTGCCCACGCCGTCCGCCCCGAAGGCAAGCCTGCAATTGTTGGCAGTTCAATCTAGGCGAACGATGACGTGCGATCCCCCGAAGGAGAATTGGCCGGCTAAGTCCGGCTCTTCCCCAAGGCTTTTTCGGGGGTCCAGCAGCCTGTGCGATCGGCTTTCTGGTTACATTCCAGTGTCGTCCATGGTCCTATCGTGTGCGTGATGTTCATACTTGCGTTACATTCGTGCGAATGAAGCGCGAATACCTAGGGACGCTGAACCAGGCGGACCCGATCTATAACATCCTTTCGCACGATGTGCTCCCGCAACTTGGCGTGACGACGAACGGCCAACGGTACCGGGTTTTCCGCCTCGGTGGTTCAAATGCGGTCTTTGAGTACGAGGAGCGCGAGTCTGGACACCGGGTAATCGGCAAGTTCTACGGCGAGTCGGGCACCCGGGCTTCGCCTCGCGCGGTCGACAGAATGTGGCGCGAGTACCGCGCGGTTGACCACATGCGGCGGGTAGGTCTGGATGGCTACCCCCACCACGTCATGCGCGCGCTCGGCACGGCCCCGGACCAGGGAGCGGCAATCTTCCTGGAACACCTTCGCGGAGAAACCCTGGGAGTTGTTCTCGATGGCGTCGCGCGTGAGGTGCGCCAACCTTCGGCGTTGTACGAACGGCTGACAGCGCTTGCATTCTTTCTGGCGACGATGCACAACCGCACTGTGACCGACGATCTGGTCGACTTCCACGACGATGTTCGGTACCTCGGGCTTCTCTCCGAGTCACTCAGGCACCATCGACACATGAGCGATCACTCCCTTAGGGAGTTCGGTTCCCTTGGTGATCGGTGGAAGCGGTTTGGTCCAATGTGGGAAGATCATAGGGTCTGCCTTCATGGGGATGCGACACCGGCAAACTTCCTTTTCACCGACGGGATGTGGGTTGGAGGCATTGATTTTGAGCGCAGTCACTACGGTGATCGGGTTTTTGACGTGGGCAGGATCGCGGGAGAACTGCAACACGCATTCATGCTCAATCAGGGAAATCGGCGCGGCGCTGAGCCGTACATCGGACACTTTCTCTGGGAGTACTCTTGTCACTTCCCGGATCGGGAGGCGTCCTTCGCGCACATCTGTGCCCGCGTTCCGTTTCATTTGGCGACGACGCTACTACGGGTTGCGCGCAACCCGTGGATCACAAACGAGTACCGGACGAAGCTCATAGAGGCCGCCCAAGACGCACTCCGTTCGCTCTAATTTGATTCGATCGCGATCCATTACTTCCGAAACGAAGGTTGGGAGTGCGCAAAGATCCGATGATGGCCAGTTGCTCGAAGGCACCCACTCGCAGGATTTGAGGTTGGATCACACAGATGGTTGCGGACGGCGTGCCTGCAGGCGAAATTGACGCGATTCTCTTCGACATTAACGGCACAATCCTGGACGTCGAAACCGAGGACTGGGGAAGGACCACGCTCCGCGGTGTTAACCGTTTTCTCCGGTATTACGGTGTCCATCGTCGGACGTCCGAATTAGTTGACATCGTCCGTGGGGCGCTGCGCGCGCAAATTGAAGCCAGCCACGAGAGGTATGCGGAGTTTGATGCCGTGCGCTTGTGGGCGCGCGTGCTTCAAATCCTTTCTGAAGCGGAAATCGAAGATGCCGCTGAGGGTGTCGATGCCGGTATCGATGACGCCGAGGAGATGACCCATTCCCGGAGGCTCGCTGATCCGGTCACGGTCGACTTGCCGAAGGAGCTTTCTGATCCGGGTTTACCGTTGTTTCTCGCCCAGTTGCAGCGATCACTTTCGCGTCGGAGACTGCGGCCGTACGACCGAGTTGCAGAGGTACTGACCGAGTTGCGGACAAGGTACCGGCTAGGGATCGTTTCTGACGCACAGTGGGCTTATGCCCGTCACGAACTCACCGAGTCTGGTCTAGCGGGCTTTTTCGAAATCGTGGTCGTTTCCGGTGATCACGGCTTCAGGAAGCCAGATCCCCGGCTTTATCAGATTGCCCTTGATGCGCTCGGGTCAACGCCATCGCGCACGATATTTGTTGGTAACGACATGCACCGCGACATCTTTGGTCCTGCCCAGATGGGGATGAAGACGATCTTCACACCCACGAGGTTTGGGGACAAGGAATTTCCTGGTGCTGTTCCTGATTATGTCGCCCGTAGATTCGATGACGTGGTGGACGGTGTTGCACATATCGAGCGGTTGGCCGGACTGGGTGTCCGCGCTCACGCTGCCAATTGATCGGGTCTGGTCACCTGCGCAACCCGCCCCACCCATGGAGCACGTGCGCGACCGCAGCGCTGAGGTCTCTGGCGATCCCTGAGAACCCTGCCAGGGATTCATGTGATGCAACTTGAAATGCCGTGCCATCGTTAAATGCCGCCAAGCCGGCTATTGACGCAATCGTGCGCTCGCCTTCGCCAGTGCGGACGAGTATGGTCCGGCATCCTGCCGTGGAACCCGCCTCAAGATCGGTGACTGTGTCTCCGATGAAGACGGATTGTGCGAGCGAGACCCCGAACCGAGAAGCCAGCGAAAAGAACATTCCAGGTTCCGGTTTCCGGCACGCACAGCTGATGGCAGGCGGATGCGGGCAGTGAATGACGGCATCAATCCTCCCCCCTGAAGACGTGACTGCCCCGACCATCCTTTCGTGGATGTCTTCCAGTGCCGACGCGCTCATTACGCCACGGCCGACGCCACTCTGGTTGGTGACGACAATGACGGGGTCGGGAGCCGACGCGAATGCCCGAAACGCATCGAGCGTTCCGGGCAGGAATGAGAAATCCGGCCAATCATTCACATAACGTGCCGGGCGATGCTCGTTTATGACGCCATCGCGATCGATCAGGAACGCCGAGGGCGAAGCACCGAAGTTTCCCGACATCAATCGGTTCGAAATTTGCGCTATTTTCGGTTCTGGGGCGGACATGTGGCTCTCCGGTTCGGAGGATATGTTCCTAGATCAATCGCCATCAGGGTCTCGTCCGGCTCGGTCAGTCACCCCTTCAGAGATGCAGCGGACGTTCGATACTCGAGATGACGGCTTGCGTCACACGTCATCTCGGTAAAAGCGTTTACCGCAGTTGCGTTGGTCATGGCCGTCATGCATCCGGGAGCCAAGGAGGGCACCATGGTTGAAGTCTCCAGAGGTAGGGCACGGGCGATTGACGTGATGGAACCGTCAGGGACGACGGGAGATTTCGCAACGGTCGTGCGGGCAGGTAGGTCGTACGCGGGGCCGGCGCAAGCCGCCCGGGTGGCAGCGTTGGCACTGTTGGTCAAGTCTGGCCAGTACCGTGTCCCGGGTGTCAGTTCGTCTGGTTCGCCACTGCGTGCGTACCGGACGGTCGGCGACGAGTAGCGCACGAGGGTGCCCGAAAGGGCACCCATTTCCTCAAGCATTTCGGTGCTCAACCTACCGGGTGCATTGCCTCGATGTACTTCTCAGCGGCAATCGCCGCGGTGGTCGCATCACCAACGGCTGTGGTCACCTGTCGCGCCAATTGTGCCCTCACATCGCCGGCAGCGAAAATCCCCGGAATCCCGGTTTCCATATTCATGGTTGTCACAATGTGACCGCCGTGATCCCGATTGACGCCCGTGTCAGCGAGGATGTCGCCGTTCGGTTGGAACCCGATGAAGATGAACACGCCTCCGACGTCAATCGTGGATGTTTCGCCAGATTTGACGTTCCGGACTCGAACCCCGGTCACCGATCCTTCGCCGGTAATCTCTTCCACGACGCTGTCCCAGATGACGGCTGACTTGGGGTTCGCGAAGAACCGGTCCTGAATAATCTTCTGTGCCCGAAGCTGATCCCGTCGATGAATCAGGATCACTTTGGATGCGTACTTCGTGAGGTACGTTGCCTCTTCGACAGCTGCATCGCCCCCGCCAACGACTGCCAAGACCCTGTCGTTGAAGAACGGACCGTCACAGACGGCACAGTACGAGACGCCGCGTGCGTTGAGGCGATCCTCTCCAGGCACGTCAAGCTTCACCGGGCTTCCGCCCGCCGTGAGGATTACGGCACGGGCGGTGTAGTTGCGTTCCGTCGTTTGAACGACCTTGACCACTCCGCCCTCTCCGGTAGAACGAACCGACTCAACGTCGGCCATGATCACTTCGGCGCCGAAGTGTTCGGCCTGTTCCTGCATCCGGGCTGCGAGTTCCGACCCTTCGATTGACATGAACCCCGGATAGTCTTCGATAAGGTGCGTGTTGAGGATCTGTCCGCCGGGCACCGCCTTGTCAATTACCAAGGTGGTCAGTCTGGCGCGTGAGGCGTAAAGGCCGGCGCACAGACCGGCTGGCCCGCCACCGACCACGATGATGTCGTAGTCGAAACTGGTTGTGGATGTCGTTCCGTTGGATGGTGTCAGCGCCATCAGAATGGGTCTCCCGGTTGCAGATGGATGGCCGTGGTCACTTGACCTTCGAGATTGCTTATACCAGTCTTTCCTGCAAGATTGGGATGCGTGCTGGCCGAAAGTACGCGAGCTGACACGTGGACTCTGGCATGATTTGGGTCTGTAATTTGGGCGGACCTTGGAGCGATCCAGTGATGGGATCACATTTCCGGAAGGGTGGCGGGTTGCGGTGAGGACTGATCGGATTCACGTCGAGGGCATGAAGTTTTACGGCTTCCATGGTGTGGACCCTGCGGAAAAGGTCCTGGGACAGCGGTTCATTGTGGACCTGACTGTGGAGCGGGACTTGCGGAAGGCTGGCGCATCAGACGACGTTGCTGACACGGTCAGTTATGCCTCGCTATTCAAGCTCACTCGGCAGGTGGTCGAGGGTCCGAGCCTGAATCTTTTGGAAGCGGTGGCAGAGGGCATTGCCCGGTCGATCGCGCTCGTATTCCCGGATCTTGAGTGCATCCGGGTGCGGGTCCGTAAACCCGAGGCTCCCGTGAAGGGGAGCATCATTGACTGGGCGTCCGTCGAGATAGAACGGACACCGCGCATCGACTATCCGTGAAGGATCCTGGGCAATGGTAAAGATTTCGCGTGGCGTGACGACCGGACGGGAGGCTTGCAGTGTCAGATCTAGCTGACGCGGAATCAGGGGTGAGGGGTTCGGCATCTCTCCCGCGCCATTCGGTGCGTGTCCTGAACCCGTTCAATGACAAGCAAACAATCACGGACCTCATCGCGCTCGGGGTCTCTCGTCGCGAGGCAGAGTTGAACGTCCGACGCGGCAGTGGTCGAACACTGCGGTTTGACGGCGTGCCTCCGGTCTTGGCGCATGGCATCGTGGCGGAATTCGGGAGGGTTGGCGGTGTCGCGAATGCTGGGCCAAGCGCATACCGGGGCCACAGTGCTCCAGATGATGCGCTCGACCTGATCCTGCTCGGTACCGTGATCCAATTCGAGATGCTCGCTGGGGCACTCGCGGCCACCGGTGGCGGGCTCGAGGGTGCTGTTCACCAGGCACTGGCCTCGACGACATGGGGCGCTGGTGTCTTGCGCATGGGACCCCACGCGATCGACCTCGGGCGACGCGTAGGCGTGATGGGGATCCTGAATGTCACCCCGGACAGCTTCTTCGACGGTGGGCGATATTTTGACCCGGACCGTGCCGTCGAACGCGGATTGGCGATGGTGCAGGAGGGCGCGGACATCATTGATGTCGGCGGCGACAGTGCAAACGGTGAGGCGGCGGCGATTGATGCGGCGGAAGAGATCCGGCGTGTCGGGCCGGTGGTAAAGGCCCTTGCTCGACAAGTTGCGGTGCCTATCGCTGTAGACACACACCGCGCCGAGACAGCGGCGGCGGTGCTGGATCTCGGCGCGACATTGATTAACGACATCACGGGTCTTTCAGACCCAGAGATGGCTTCGGTGATCGGTCGTGGTGACGCAGGGGTCTGTGTAATGCACATCCTGGGAGTACCCAAAAGTTTCCCTGCAAAATGGCACTACCGGACCGTTCTCGGAGACATCATCAGGTTTCTGGAGACGCGAACAGACCTGGCGATTTCGGCGGGAGTACGACGTGACCGCATCTGCATTGACCCAGGAATCGAGTTTGGGAAGCTGATCGGTCAGGACCTAGACATATTTCGCAGGATCCCCGAACTGCACGTACTTGGGTTTCCGATACTCATTGCAGCTTCGCGAAAGACGATGATCGGGAATGTTCTTGGTTTGGCTTCAAAGGAGAGACTTGAGGGAACGGCGGCGGTCAATGCGTTTAGCATCGCCCGCGGGGCCCACATCATTCGGGTCCATGATGTTCAGTCCATGGTCCGGATTGCCCGGATGAGTGAGGCGCTTGTGGGATTGACAATTGACGGGACACCCATGGAACGGTGCAGGTCGGATGGCAAGATAGTCGACGTTGAGGAGACCCTTGGATAGGGTGACTTCCTAGCCGGGATGCCGTCAACTGACCCCATAGATTTCGCGGTAACACTCGGCATATGTGGCAACCGACGTGACATATTCGCGCGTTTCCCGGTACGTGATCCCGGCGACAAACAAGTCGTCATCCCGCCGATAGTCACCGTTCGCCCACCTGAGGATTGGTCCGGGCCCAGCGTTATACGAGGCAATGGCGAAGAGCACGTTGCCCCGGAACATGTCGATGAGTTGGGCCAGGTGGTGGGCACCAAAGGGCACCGAAACATACGGACGTGTCATGTCGTCCCAATTCCAGTTTGGCCAGTTCAATTCCCTTGCGACGCTTTCAGCGGTGGGACGGATGAACTGTGTCAGTCCCCGGGCGTTGGCAGCCGAGGTGACCTCGGGGCGGAACCAACTCTCCTGCTTCATGACCGCCAAGACGAGATACGGGTCGACGGTTGACCGTGCTGCGCTGGCACCAACAAGTCTCGAGTAGGCAAGTGGATACGCCAGTTTTCGGGCGACATTCGGGATCGCGAGGAGTGATGCTTCGCCGGCATCGGCAAGGATACGCAGCAATCGATGTCCAAGGGACATTGAAAAGGAGATGTGGCCACCGGATTGGACACGAGCCGCGACCGAGGCGACGACGGATGGAGAGAATTGACGAAGTTGGCAGACTTCTCGCGCCGCGTCTTCGGCTTCCTCAACAAACCCGGTCGCGAGCAGCGAGTCAAGGCGGTTCAAGGGTTTTGCCAGGTCGGCTGCACCTAGTCCGTTTCGCACATCGGTGCCGATCAGGCCGCGCTTGGCGAGCCAGTCCTCCCATGTTCGCCAGTCGCTTTCGTTCAGTGCTCCAGAGGCGATGAATGCGGGAAGCGTGGAAGGTGGTCTGGCTGGACGTCGGCCAAGGATCACGCGCGCCCGGTAGGTATGAAATCCGACTGGTCCGAGGTCCGCGGCGCCATTCATTGCGCGGTTCCCCGAGGCGACATCTCCGAGTTCTGGCAACAATCGGCCAAGTCGGTAGAGGGCGCGCGACGCTTCGCTGGAACCCGGGAAGTCCGTTGCGAGCTTCGCGTAACGAGTTGCGGCGCCGGCGAAGTCTCCACTATCACGGCGGCCCTCGGCGGCTTCCCACAACGCCCGGGCACCCCATGTGTCCCCTGGAGCCTCGGCCGCCGACGTGTCCAATTGGGCACCGGCACCCGGATCACCGAGGGCATTCGCAGCGACTGCCCGCATCGCGCGGATGCGTCCGCGATTTGGGTCGGTCGGCGAGTTTGCGAGGAGCCAGTCGAGTGCGTCCCGTGCGGTCATCCACTTCGAATTTGTAATTGCAATACGTGCACGTGCCCAAGCGGGGACTATCGACGAACCAAGTTCGTTCAGGGCGAGGAATGCGGTCGGCGTTTCGGGCCATTCCGCGACAATTCTCCAGCGGATCTGGTTTGCAGTCTCGTTGTCACCTATCGCCATTGCGGCCGTGACCGCGCTCCACGCAATTTCGGCGATTTCTACGGGAATACGTCCAACCATGACGGCCGCATCAAGCGCTGCGATGGCGGTCGAGGCAACTCGGACACTATCTCGAGCCTCGATGTACCTACTGTTCAGCGCATTGAGGACGAGGAGGCGCCCGGCTTCGGTTGCAGTATTCGTTGGACCCGACGCGGCGAGTTGGAGTTCCTGCCAAGCGTCGCTTGACTGGCCCAATGCAAACAGGTGGTTTGCAATTCGTACCCGCAACACTTCAGGATGGGCGGGGTTTGCCACATACAAGGCTTCCCGGTACGCGGTGACGCAATCTGGACGCTTGGATGGTCCAAGCAATTCAAGCGATCGAGCGCGAAGGCACCTGGCGGTGTATTGCTGTGGATGTTCGGGATACGCGTCAATCCATTCGTCCAGGATTTCAAGTGCCTGTCCGGGATTGCCGTCCGTAAGGAGTGTTTCGGCTGATCCGAGAGTTGCAAGCGCTCGCGTATCTCGGTCGCGCGTGCTCATCGCCAAACCGTGAAATGCGAGGTAGGCGTTGCGGTAGTCCCCGTCCAGACGCATTGCCCTGCCTTCAGCGAGGGGACTGGGTGCGGTCGGTTGTGAGGTTCCCTCAGGAGAGCGTGTCTCGGGGGATGAAGGTGGCGAGGAAACCGGCTTTGGTGTTGGCGTCACCGTTGTCCCGGCCACCGCGTCAGAAAATGGTTGGCTGGCGATGTCCGACACGAGGATTACCGAGGCAATCCTTCGGAGTAGCGCGCGCCTGGATGGCTTGCTAGAGGACGGGATAGAGTTCAGAAGGGGTCCCATCAGGTCAGGTCGTGAATGCTTTGCCACTTGAATCGCGACGGCCACCGTCGAAAGACTGCGATACCCCAGTCTTCGCTCCATGGGATGCGACCGCCCATCTACTTGCCAGAACGTGTGACATGGGTGAAGCGAGACGGTGGCAGTAATGGAAGTGGAACGGCCACTCGGGGTCAGTGATTGCTCCGAAGTTGCTGGCCAAACCGGCGTTTCAGCCAACCGCCTCGGACAAGGACAAAAAGAAAATGGCCAGACAGCACCTTCCGGTGGTGTCTGGCCGTCAGTTCAGGGTGGATGGGTGCCGTCAGGACGCCTGGTAGCACGCGCGATGGTAGTGCGCCATCCGGCGACCTGGCATCTGCATCACCGGAAGGTGCTCCCGGATGATGATTGGCTTGGTGCAGGAGACACAAACGTGCCCGCTCGGCTTGTTGCCGGCTTCACGGTCGAAAATGGTCGATGAGCGTGCGGTTTTTCCGAGGCCGCCCTTGCTTGCTGCCATGTCAGGATATCCTTGCGCAATCAGTTTGTTGTCAATAGTAGCAATGGCCCGACTGAAAATCGCGCCATCGATCCTATGGTACGCTGAATCAGCGGGTGCGTCCGCTTGACAGGGTCTCATGACCGCGTTGAGGTTCGATGGGCGCACAAGGCAAGCGGGGAGTGGCGCAGCCCGGTAGCGCACCTGAATGGGGTTCAGGTGGTCGGAGGTTCAAATCCTCTCTCCCCGACCATAGTTCGCAAGATTTCCCAACGTGCGAGGCGATTGTTGATCAGTCTCCGGATCCATCATCAACGATCACGGGCATTCCGCTGTCGAGTGATCTGTGGATCGCTTCCAACGCACTGACAACCCCCATGACGCGACGTGCTGAGGTGAGCGGCTCGATGCCCGCCCTGATGCAATGGGTGAAGTGTTCGAGTGCGTGTCTGAACGACCCGTAGATTCGTCCATCTTGCTCGTAGACGGTGCTGTGCTTCGGATGACGCACCCGGTCCGTTTCGAAAACCTCAGTGCCTTCCCTGCCTCGGTCCAGGTACGCGACACCGTTTTCGCAGATGACGTGCATGTAGTCGTCGGTGAAGGACGGGTACGTGTTCGGGTGGATCCATGATGCCTCGAAACTCGCGATGGACCCGTTGGCGAACGTCACTGACGATTGGATGGCGTCATACGCGTCAATTCCGTTTCGGTCAAGGACCCCGCGTGCACCCTGCGCGTAAACGCGGACGATGCGGTCTCCGGCGAACCATCGGACAAGATCAAGGTCGTGTGCCGTCAGGAAGTAGGCCGCGGACGTCCGCGACGCCCATCGGAGCATCTCAGTCGGGACGTGGATAACGTCCGACTTTGCTGAGTGGGCGACGACCATCTTGCCCCACTGGCCGGTGCGGATTGCATCATGGATCGCACGGTATCGAGGGATCCATCGCATGGAATGGTTCACCATCAGCGAGCGCCCAGCTCGACGCGCGGTGTCAGTCATGGCTTTCGCATCGTCGGTCGTCATTGCAAGAGGCTTCTCGACCAGGACGTGTAACCCGGCCTCAAGCGCCCGGACAACCGGATCACGGTGCGCGAAATCCGGCGTCGCCACCGACACTGCGTCTGCGCCCGACGATTTAAGAAGGTCATCAAGCGATGTGAAAACCGGGGGCCTCGGGATTCCGAAGGCGCCAGCGAGCCTTTCGGCGGCGTTAGTGGCCCGTTGGATGTCCAGGTCAATGAGGCCGACCAGATCCACATCGTCCTGCTGTCCCCAGAACCGGGCGTGACGCTCGCCTAGCAACCCGGTCCCGACCACAGCAATGCGGAGCCGGTCCCGGGCCTCGGAACCCGGAGGGGGCGACTTATGTTCAACGCTCATTGGAGGGCTCCTCAAGGATCGATTTCGGGAAGAAGGCGCGCACTATCGGTTGGGGACGGTGCCCTTCGGGCCAAGTCTGTGCGGGGTCATCCGCGTACACTATTTCCACGATGGGTCGCCGTATCGGGCTGGTATTTGCCGCGCTCTCGCTTGGGTTTATCCTGGCGTTGATCTTCTTTCCAAGTTTCAGAGAGACGATTAGGCGGACGCCACCAAACCGCGCTGGAACCGGGAAGACCAACCCAGTGTTGATCGGCGCAATGGGATACCTCGGATACGTGAACGAGGGTGATGTCTACGTTATCGACATTGCCCAAGGGTCAACAAGCCGGGTTACCCGCACCGGAGGCGCGTCGCGTCCCAAGGTATCGCCGGGAGGCCAGTTTGTTGCGTTCAGTCGCAACAACACCTTGGTGATTGCACACACTGACGGATCGGCTGAATATCAGGTTCCCAACGGATCCAGGCCAGAGACTGCCCGATGGTCGTTCTATAACGCCGCCTTGGTCTACACGACGGCTGACGGTGCGCTCATGACGTACGACCCGCGCGTTGGAGAGAATGGCGCCCGGCAGATTGACCCGCCCGGTAGTGGTGTAGGGACCGCTGCAGTATGGGCCGCGAGTGGTGCCCGAATCGCATTCGAGCGACGACGCCCGGTGCGCGATGGGTATAGCCGCGAAGGCATCTGGGTCGTGGACACGACGACCAGGAACCCCGTCGCGTCTCCGGTTTACATGACTGCGGGGTCGACGGGGCTCCGGTTGTGTTGTTGGACGGGCAACGACCAATTCATCCTTTTCTGGCAAGTCCCGCTCAGTGAGGATGCCCCAGGGGCCGTGGGTCGGCTCTTGATCGCGGCTGCGTCGAGTTCAGAACCCGTTGAATTGACGGCTTCCAGCCTCATGCTCCGCGCTCTCGTGGGAGCAGGCGGAACGGGCGCGGTCACGCCGATGATCGACGGTGGCGAAAAGCCGTGGACAAGCCGCAAGAAACTTGTCATTACCGAACCGACATCGGCGCCGAATGGGCAATTTCAGGTCAAACGTGTTGTCTTGGAGGCGTCCGAGCAGCTCTCCCCGGGAGCACCAGCCTTGCCACTCAACGGGACGACCGTTGCCTACAGCGTCGGGCCGAGTCTAGCTTCGGCAGGAAACGACGTCTCAAGGTCACTTGCAAACCGGCGGATATGGGTTGTGGGTCTCGACGGCAAGCAGAAACGATCGCTATTGCCCGAGGCCACGGTGCCACAAGGGGTTTCAGATGACCAGCCGGAGTGGGCCCGCGACGCCAAGACGATTGTCTATGCCAGGCGTATCGGCACCGGGTCCGGGTCTCCCGGAGGTGGCCGTGGTGGCCAGCTCGAAATTTGGGTGGCGTATGCCGACGGCAGTAATGCCCGCAGGCTTGTCGGTGGTCTGAATGACCCGGGTGTAAACACCCTTGGAGTGGTCGAGTACGACGTCGTCTATGACTTTCAACCCTAGAGCGTCGGGTTGATCTCCCCCCAATCCGGTCCTTGGAGGCGAGCCATGCGTGTTGGGCATCTCATAAGAGGCCGACTTCCCGGAGATGCCCGGTGACACACATCATGGTTGGCGATGGAGTCTTGCCGTGGTGGCTTTCTGGTGCCGGCATCCTGGCGGCCGTGGTGCTGGTGACAATTGCATCGCGCCAGGTAACACGAACCGGCTCAAGGCGGGCAATCCCCGCAACCGGCGTCATGACTGCACTTATGGTCGTGGTGATGTCGATTGAAATCGTGCCGATCGGATATGAGCTCCATGGCACGGTTCTCGCCGGAATCATCCTTGGGCCGTGGTTCGGAGCCATTTCTTCACTTCTCTTCAATGTGGTGCGGGCATTCCTTGGTGATGGGGCCATCACGAATATTGGTTTGAATACAGTTGTGACTTGGTTGGAAATGGCTGTTGGGTCGATGGTGTTTTCGCGCCTTCGTCCGTTTGCCTACCGTGGGAGGGCTAGTCTGTGTGGCGGGATAGCGACTGCTGTCAGCCTATCCCTTTCGACCCTGGTCTTTCTCGCGATCATTGCGCTTTCTGGAGTTGAACCGGCAAGCGCGGTCCACACTGGATCATTTGACGTGGCTACAGGGACATTCGACCCTGAGATCCACTCGGGTGGACTGGTGGAGGTTCATCTACCCGGATCTGGCGAACACCCGGAGGCGACTGTCGCGGGATTGACGCCATTCACGTGGTTTGCGTTCGCAACCCTCTTTCTTGGCGCACTTGGTTGGGCGATCGAGGGTCTAGTCACGGGTGTCACCGTGGGCTTCATTGCACGGATCAGGCCGGGACTGATAGGTCTATCCGCGGGGTCGGATGGACTGGGACGACCCACGGAATGAGACTTCCTTCAGTCGACCATTCAGCGACCTCCGGATCTAGTTGGCTACACAGGGCGTCGATATCCGACAAGGTGTCGCTGCCACTTACCGGCTTCGGCGTTGCGGCTATCTCGGCGTCACCTGTGCCGCTTGTGAGTGTGTACGCAGTATTGATGATCGTTGCATGGTCGGCATCTCTCCCGCTAGCGCGGATTGTGATGGCAACCATACTTCCGGTCCCGATGGTTGGGCTGTACGCCCTTTCACACTGGCAATCAGATTGGTCGGTCATTGCTGTCATCCTGGCAAAGGGAATGGTCACGGTCGAAGCGTCACTCTTGCTGATGCTGACGACGCCGGCTCCCGATCTGCTCGCCGGGCCGACACGGTGGCTGCCGGCAATCCTCAGCCAGAGCCTTGTCTTGACATACCGCGCCGTCTTCACGTTATGGGACCGGTTGGCGAGCGTACAAAGAGCGATTCAGGTGCGGGGCGGGATAAGGCACCGGCGGGCCCACGGATTCCCGTGGGAGGCGTACGGGACACCCCTACTGCGATTGCCCCGGGTTGGCGGGATAATTGTTGGAATGGCCGTCATCCGTGCAATCGATCTCAGCGCAACGTACGACGACGCGTTGCGACTCAGGGGCTATCGCGGTCTGATGCATCCGACCCGACGGGACGGTGCACGCCGGTTCCCCGCGGCCTTCATCCTCTGGGGTGGATGCGCGTCAATCGTGGGCATCGCGACCGCGGTGCGTCTGATGGGCTGGGATCTGGCTGGATGAGTTTCCGGCGCCCGACTTTCAGATCATTTTGCGCGAGGTGGTGCGCACGAGCATGAACTCTGGGAATGATGGACTGCCGGGTCCGGTGTTTGCCCCCGTTGTGGAGGTCGAGGATTTACGGCACCACTTTGAGGACGGGACAGCCGTAAGGACTGGCGATATTCGGCTGGAGGTCTACCCGGGGGAGTGCGTTGTCCTGATCGGTCCAAACGGGTCTGGCAAGAGCACAATCCTGAATCACATACTGGGATTGTCCAAGCCTTTTGGGGGAACTGTGCGCACCCTGGGGAAGCCATCCCATTTACTGGAGGATAGCCATCGGGCCAACATCGCCGCCGTTGTTCAGAACCCAGACGACCAACTCATCGGTCCGACAGTGAAGGACGATGTCGCATTCCTTCCGGTGAACCTTGGGATCGCCGGCGGGGATGTTGCACGATTGGTGGAGTCGAGTTTGCGTCGGTTTGGGCTATGGGAATCTGGTGACCGAGTTATCCACGCGCTATCGGTTGGGGAGCGAAGAAGGCTTGCGCTTGCCGGTGCCCTTGTGTTGTGCGACGGTGAGGGTTTTGGCCCGAAGCTGATTGTTCTCGATGAGCCATTTGCGGCCTTGGATCCCGTCGGTAGGAAGACGTTGACTGAACTGATCCTGGACATGCGCGCCAGGCACGGGACGGCGATCATCCTCACAACCCACTACTTGCAAGCAGTCCCGGACATCGCCGACCGGGTTTACCTTCTTGGCCAGGGTGGCCGGATATTGAGGGCTGGAGCACCATTGGAGGTGATCCCTACCGTTCCGGTGTGGGGATCCGAGAGCGCGTCCGATGCGACCTGGTTTGCGCTGCGAATGGAACTTGCATCGCGAGGTGCGGACCTAGGAACCGACATTGACGTGGCTCGACTTGCTGATCTCATGGAAGAGTGGGTGCTGACCTCCGTTGGGGCATCCGATCAACGCGTTGGTGGGTCCCGTGCGGGTTCTGAGATGCCATGTCCGGCTAGGATCGGGCCGGTACCAAAGGGCGTGCGGACCACGAGAACGCCGTGATTGCTGTCAGTGGGACAGCGCTGGTGGAATTCGGAAACGCGGCACCCGGTGGGTTACCCTCGATCCAACAGATATGGCCTTGAACGGCCGCCGATGTGCCATGTGTGGCCTGTTTTTGGGTGCAATGGACACGATGGTCAAGGCCTTGCCAAAAGATGGCTGACGTGCGCCGGATTGGCTCAAGATGAGGCGAGACGAATTGAACGATTCTTCGGCGGCCGAGACCATTCGCGTCAAGCTTGCGGAGACACCAGGCGAGTGGATCGGCCTCGTTGCGGTTCGCCTGTCGGTTTTTTGCGATGAACAGGGAGTTCCGGTGACCGGGGAACTTGACGAGCACGATCGCAGTGCGGTTCACGCGGTTGCGATGATCGTCGGGAGCGATGAGGTACCCGCGGGGGTAGCGGTGACGCGACAGGGCGCGGCACTTCGAGCTAGTGCCCAGGCTGGGCGGTACTTGCCGATGAGTTTGGCAGGTGCCCGCGGGGGCCATAAGGATGATGGGCGCACCGCCCACGCGATCGGCGGTGCGAGGCTTGTGAGGCGCCTCGAGGGGGTTGCACAGATCGGACGCGTTGCAGTTCTTCCGGCATGGCGAGGCACCGGTCTGGGAGGCCGACTGATGCGGCTGCTTGAGGAGGTGGCCCTGGCCCGGGGCTCAACACGGGTCATGATCCACGCGCAAGTTCAGGCAAAGGCGTTCTATGATCGCCTTGGTTACGTCGTTGACGGGGCGGGAGACATTTTCCTTGAGGATGGTATTCCCCACGTCCGCATGATGAAGCCCCTGTCGATGGATATGTGAACAGGTCGAGGAGTGCGACCGAGACCGGGAATTGTGGTTTCGTGGCGCTCCGGTTGGGCTTGTACGCGCAACCGATAGCCTGAGAGGGTGCGGGAAACCATGGGTACTGGGGTTGTGTCTCCCACAGGTCCGGTACGTGGTACTGACCTACCGGTCGGCGGAGCCAGCACCCAGCAAGGTCCAACTCGTGACGATGGGTTCTCCAGTGTCAACGCCAACTGGGTCACACGGGCTTGGACGCGAATTTGGCGCTCCCTTGGGGCCATTGGCCTGCGCACCAAATTGGCAGTTTTCTCAGTTGCACTGGTTGTGATCGGTGCTGGAGGGTCGGCGGCGGCGGGTTGGCAAATCCTTGATCGCCTCCTGGAACAGTCTTCGAACGACCGCTTGAACATCGCGACGTTCACGTTCGCGTCGATGTATCAGCAGCGGGTCGCCGAAGCCGAGCTCGTTGTCCGTCAATTGAGCGAACGTCCGCAGTCAGCTGATGCGATTGAGAGTCGAAATGTCGCGTCACTGATGTCGATCATTGACCCAGTGCCAACATTGAGGCCCTATTACAGTCTCATGATCGCCGATGCTTCGGGTGTGGTTCTGGCCCGCGCTCCCAAGCCTCGGCCGCGGGCTCTCGTTGAAACTCGCATTTTCGGCATTGCAGGCGCGGCGGAGGCTCTTGAAGCGGGAACCACGGTAAGCGCGCTTTCGGTTGCTCCGGATTGTCAGCTGATGGTGTCTGTGAGTGCGCCAGTGTTTGGCTACGACCGGCTCCCGTTGGGCGTGATCCAACTGCGGTTCCCACTAGACGAAGAGTTCGTGCGTCAGGTCAAAACAGACACCGGGCTCGATTCAAGCATCTATTGTGCAGACAGATTGCTTGCCACAACGTTGCCCGGTGGCACGGGCGCGCCGGGTGCCCGCGCACCGGCAGACGTGACAAGCGCGGTGATCGGCAGGGCTTCGGAATACGAGGCGACCATTACTCTCCCTGGAGGACGCGAATACCGGGCGCGTTGGGTGCCACTCGTCGATTTCGAGGGCCGGGCGATTGGGATGTATGGGGTTGGGAACCCGGTGCAGTCAGTCCTTGATGCGCGAGCCCAGATCCTCGGTGTCTACATACCCGTAATCGGGGCAGTCGCGATTGCCGCGCTGGTGCTGGCTTCCCTCGGGTCGGTCGCCCTTTCAGTGCCGTTGAGGCGGCTTGCGATAAGCGCCGAACGGATGGGCGGTGGCGATTTCGAGACGCCAATCCAAGGTGCATCGTCTCGTGATGAAGTTGGCCGTCTCGCTCAGCAGATGGAACAGATGCGTGCAAGCATCGCCTCGACGTATTCGCAGCTGCAACAATTGAATAAACTCAAAGATGAATATTTATTCTCGGTAGCTCACGAAATCCGCACGCCGATGTCATCCTTGGTTGCGATCGTCGAAGTTATGACCGACAACCTTGGCCACATGCCAGAGGGGGAGGTGCGGGCAAATGTAGGTCGGATCGCGCGTGCAGTCGTGCGACTCAACACCCTTGTCGAGAATGTCCTTGACGCCGGAAGTCTCCGGGCAGGTCGGTTCTCTGTGCGGATGGGCAAGGTCAACCTGGACGAAGTTATCGACCAGGCACTTGCGACGGTTGCTCCACTCTTCGAGGAAAAGGGTCAGGTTTCGCAAGTGGTGTTTGTAGAGACGCCGGGTGGAATGCTTCGCAATACGACCGTCGAGCCCGGTCGTGTTCCCCTCGTTTGGGGAGATGAGCGGCGCCTGGGCCAAGTGTTTGCCAACTTGCTGAGCAACGCTTCCAAGTATGGCCCTGCCGGTGATACCGTCACGATCCGCGTTGCTCGCGAATATGCTGAGAACGCCGGGCGTTCTTCGACGGTGCGAGTGTCGGTGTCGGATAACGGCCCGGGAATCCCGCTGCCTGAACAGGCCGACGTGTTTGAGCGGCACTTTCGGGCGTCATCGGCCGTGCTTGCGGCTCCGGGGACTGGTCTCGGTCTTGCGATTACCCGTGCAATTATCGAGGCCCATGGCGGTCAGGTCGGGATCGAAAGTGAACATGGGCGTGGGACGACTGTTTGGGTCACATTGGGTGAGGCGTGACCGCAATTCAGGCCCGGTTTGCCTGTTTCTGTGGCAAAACAAGACGTAGTGCGCGTACCTTAGATGTATGCGACTGCTTCTTGTCGACGATGACCGCGACCTAGTTGAGGTCCTGACCTACGTCCTGCAACGCGAGGGATTTTCGATTGTTGCGGCGTTCGATGGCGAAGGTGCTTGGCGACAGTTCCAAAGCGAGCAGCCGAGCCTCGTCATCCTTGATATCAACATGCCGGGGATTGACGGTCTTGAGGTGTGCCGACGTATTCGCGAGGCATCGACCGTCCCGGTGGTCATGCTGACCGCCCGTGCTGACGAGGTCGACATCATTCGGGCTCTTGGGCTTGGAGCAGACGATTATGTGACAAAGCCTTTTTCGCCCAGGCAATTGGTCGCCCGCGTGAAGGCCGTCATGCGCCGTGCGGCGGCGGTTCCCGTGAGTGTTCCACCTTCGGAGCCGGAGGAACTTCGGTCGGGTGTCCTGCACCTTGATCTGCGGACCCGAACCATGACCCGCCGTGGCGAGGTCATCCACTTGACGCCGTTGGAATACAAGATCATGGTTTTCCTGCTTCGCAACCAAGGCAGGGTCCTGGGGAGTGCAGCGATTGTCGAACACGTCTGGGGATATGTCGGATCCGGAAACGAGGACCTTGTCAAGGTGCATGTTCACCGGCTGCGCCAGAAGATTGAGGATGATCCACAGTCGCCTATGCATGTACGAACGGTCCCCGGGGCCGGCTACATCATTCCTGAACGTGTGACTGACGAACCGCATGTGGAATCGTAAGGCATGATGGAGCGCACGCGACGTGCGGTGGTACTCGCGGGCTTCGTTGGCCCGTGGATACTGGGGTGCGGCATTTCAGTCCGTGACACGGGTGAAGGGTCGAACGTGTCTCGCGCGATCAATGCTGCCCCCAAGGGCGATGATGAGGTAACCCGGGTGACCGCGTTGGATGCCTTCAAGCGCGTCCAGGCCGGAAAAGCCATCTTGTACGACACGCGTGGCGCGGAATACTTTGCTGCTGGCCATGCTCAGGGTGCAATAAGCCTTCCGGTGGCGGATATTGAGCGGGATCCCATTGACGCGCGTCGACGGATGTTGAGTGGAAAGCTTGCCGTCTTCTATTGCACTTGACCATCCGAACACACGAGCGCCCGTGGGGCGTTCCTTATGGCCCAGGCGGGCGTGCGTGACGTTTGTGCCATGGCCGGTGGTCTTGACGCTTGGACGGACGCCGGGTACGCGGTGGAACGATCCTGATCGACTTTGCCTACGTTGGTTTCCGTGTCGGGTTCGTAGGCGGGAGGTTCCTGTCAAGCTCGATCCCGAACTCCCAGGTATTGGAACAGTCTGATGAGCGTGAGCCACGAGGCACCACCGCGACGGTGGATTGGATATCGCCCTCGAAGGGCAATCGTACCCTTGGCAGGGCGGGCCTCCCGCCTGTGGCCCGCGAGCCTTGCAGTCCCAAAGGCGCTTTTTCCGCTCATTGATCAGCACGGAGTTGCGCGCCCGGTCATTTCCTTGATCCTCGCAGAGTTACAAAAGGCGGGGATAACCGAGGTATGCCTGGTGACTGGACCGGGCGATGATGCGGCCTACCTCCGGTACTTCGAGGCACTTGGCCGAAGTGGCATGGACGACGATCTTCGCGATCTTCGCGTTGACTTTGCGACACAGCCGGAACCACTCGGTTTTGGCCATGCGGTCTGGTGCGGGCGCGATTTCGCCCTGGAAGAACCGGTGCTGGTCGTGCTTGGTGACCATGTGTATTCGACCGATGCACCAGTGAACTGTGCGGGTCAGGTGCTGGATACATTCGCCCGGCATGGCATGGCGACGTCTGGAGTGGCACTCACTCCAGAGGGTGAGATTGGTGGGTTTGGCACAGTCGCAGCAACTGAACTTGTGGACCACCAAGGCACGTATGCCGTCTCGGCTATTGTGGAGAAGCCAGACGTCGAGACCGCTAGGTCGCGCCTTCGCGTCCCGGGATTGGCTTCGGGAACGTACCTGTCATGGTTCGGGATCCACGCCATGACCCCGCGGTTGTTTGGAATTCTTGAAGACGATTACCGGCTTGGGCGGAAGGAGAGGGGCGAGATTCAACTTACTTCAGCGCAGGCACGCCTGTGCGGTGAGGAGTCCTATCTCGCCACGATCGTGTCCGGGGCCCGTCACGACACGGGTGATCCAATGGCCTGGCTTGCTACGCAGGACGCACTGAGGCCACGGTCGTAGAGCGGACTTCGTTGCCCGGGCCAGGGCTTGCCGACCCCGGGCAACTATCGAATCCCGGGACGTTTCATGCCCCCGAACGGGCAGCGGCGAGCAGCGCCTGTTGGGCGTCGACGGATAGTTCGCCCTTCCGCTTCGGTGAAAGGCGAGCATACGTACCGTCGGGCTTGAGCGCTCTCGCTCTCGCAGTGTCGCGGAGGTAAAGCCGCAACACATGGTCTCTCAGGTACGAGCGCCAACCTTCATCGAGAACGGGGAACACCACTTCAATCCGCCGGTCAAGGTTGCGTGGCATCAGATCTGCACTGCCGAGAAACGTCTCCTCGTTTCCACCATTCCGGAAATAGAAGATGCGGCTGTGCTCGAGAAAGCGGCCCAGGACACTCGTGACGCGGATGTTTTCAGACAGCCCCTTGACGCCGGGTCGCAGGCAGCACATGCCTCGAACAAGGAGGTCGATCGACACCCCCGCATTTGAAGCCCGGTAGAGAAGGTCAATGATGCGCGGATCGGTGAGACCGTTCACCTTGATCACGATTCGCCCGGGTTCGCCACGGGCTTGCCAAGACATTTCACGGTCGATCAGTTCTACAAGCCGCCGACGCCAGGATCGCGGTGATACGAGCAGAGCGCGGTACTGATCCTTGCGGGAGTATCCGGTGAGTGTGTTGAACAGGTCGGTCATGTCCGCACCGATTTCGGGCCGGCAGGTGAAGTAGCCGATATCGGTGTACATGCGTGCGGTGGTGGCGTTGTAGTTGCCTGTCGCCAGATGGACGTAACGTCGTAACCCGTCGGGTTCGCGACGAACGACGAGGGTCGTCTTGCAGTGGGTCTTCAGTCCCATAAGGCCGTAGGCGACGTGCACGCCTTCACTTTCGAGTGTCTGGGCCCACTCGATGTTGTTTTCTTCGTCGCCGCGGGCTTTTAGTTCGACCAGTACGGCGACCTGCTTGTCGTTCTGGCGCGCCCGGACGAGTGCCTGGACGATGGGGGAATTCTTTCCAACCCGGTACAGCGTCTGCTTGATTGCCAGAACATCTGGGTCCGCAGCGGCGGCTTCGATGAATTGGACGACCGGAGCGAAAGAATCGAACGGATGGTGGAGAAGGATGTCGCGACGCTTGATTGCCGCGAAGATGTCCTCCCCAGGCGCAAGAGACGGTGGGATGCGTGGGACAAACGGGGGGTACTTGAGGTCGGGACGATCCACCGAAGCGAGTGCCATCAGGTCTCGGCGCCCCAACGGTGCGCTTCGGGCATCGGTGATTGCGTCGCTCGCTTCGAGTTCCTCCAGCAATCGGGTGCGGAGACTGACGGGCATTTCATGTTCGGCTTCAACCCGGACGACGACGCCCCAGGCGCGCTCGCGAAGGCTTTCCTGCACACTGGCGAGAAGGTCAATGGAGTCGTGTTCCTGGATCGCCTGGTCGGCGTCGCGCGTCACACGAAAGGCGTAACTTGCGCGAACCGGAACTCCCGGAAACAGGAGATCGAGGTGCTCAGCAATGAGCGTCTCCAGCCACACGAATGAGACCGGTGGATGAACGGTCGGTTCCGGGCTTTCCGGGTCCTGATTGACCGGAGGAAGTTGCACAAGTCTGGGCAGGTTTTGCGGGATCTTCAGCCGTGCGAACCGTTCTCCAGCCTCGGGGTGATCCAGGACAACCGCCAAGTTCAGGCTTAAATGGGATATGTGCGGGAACGGATGGCCCGGGTCCACGGCCAGGGGGGTCAGGACCGGAAAAACCTCGCGTTCGAAGTAGTCACGGGTGTAAGTCCGCTGCTCAGGCGTCAGCGCCTGGGTCTCCAAGACATGAATTCCGTTATCGCTGAGGAGCCTGCGGAGGTGGACCCAGCATTCATCCTGTGCTTCGAGTATCGGGCGAACCACGCGCTCGACCATCGTCAATGCCTCGGACGGTGTCCGACCATCGGGCAAGAGGCCGGCGGTGCCGATGAGGGTTCCCTCACGCTGGTTCCGTAGCCCGGACACATGAACCTCAAAGAACTCATCAAGGTTTGCGTGGGAAATCGCAAGAAACTTCACGCGTTCGAGCAGGGGGTGGGAGTCGTCTCTCGCTTCCTCGAGTACCCGCTCATGGAAGTGAAGGACGCTCACTTGGGCATTGAGGAACCGGTCAGCACGACTTCCGGGCGCCTCCACACGTGAGGCGTCGTGGGCTTCAACGGGCGGCGTTGTGCGGACCGGAGTTGGCGTTGGTCCACCCGGGGCTCTGTCAGTGACACCGTGCAATTCTTGTCCCGCGGATTTGGTAGCGCCGTCAGAACTCGTCACGCAAGTCTCCAGTTCCCTGTCGGGTCATGTGTCGTGATGGCCGTCGGTTACGGGACGCCTAATCTGGTTTTCCGGGATTGACAGACGCATACATCCGTATCCAGTCGTCCACCCAGACCCCGGTTCCCTCAGCGCAAGAGTTGGCGTGCAGGGTCAATGGTCAACCCGAGGCGCTGTGCTTCGACGCTAAGGATCCTGGTGACCACCGCCAATGCGGACGCATAGGTTGCATCGACGCCTTCAACAGATAGCCCGCGGCTCCCAAGTGTCCGAGCCTGAGTGTACGGCGTATCAGAGGCATAGTGGATGATGCCGAAGTCGAACGGCAGTTCCCTGAAGTAGACGCGCTCACCGGTTGGATGCCGATGTGGGCGCGTTGCCTCAAAGACTGCCGAAAGTATTGGTCCGGCTTCCATTTCCACGACGGTGTGGCGGTCACGGTAGTAGCGCTCAAGCGACGCGAAGTTCTGGAGGAAAGTACCTCGAACAGTGACGGCCGTCTGGTTATCTAGGGCGGACCCACGTTCAAGGAACGTTGCTAGGTTGGCCGCTGTAAACGCGTTGGGAAATGCGTAGGTATTCCGGGAGTGTTCATCGAACACCATTTCGGACAACATCACGTCACCTACAGCTGCGTTGAGCGTCGCGGCCTTCCCAACGGCGTAGATTGCGCGGAGGTCCGGAGTGACGGTCGCAACCTCCCGAACGATGTGATACGACGCGAGCCCGAGGGGATAGTCGACATTCAGGACAATGGCGTCGGAGCGTTCGAGAACTGACGCAAACCTCGCGAGGCGCGGGTCCAGATCATCAGACCTGATTCGGTTCAGTTCGATCACCTGTGCGCCGACATCGAAGCCCCCGGTTGCGTCGACTTGCGTGATTCCCCTGGATGCCTCCTCAAGACGTCGCACTTCGCGAATTTCCGGGCTACGGTCTGCACGGTGCCAAAGTCGAGACGCGTAGTAAAGGATGTTCTCAGCGTTGGAATGCTCCCTGAGGCTTCGGAGTTCGGCAAGCTCGGATTGGCCGTCAACGGCCGAGCTTGTCTGATCGACGAAGTCCCAAAGCGTGTGTTGGCGACGCTTCACATAACCTGAGAGCAGGTTGACAATTGCGTGAAGGTTCGAGGACACGAAGTAGAGGGGACGCCCTTCGATGCCACGCTGCGAGAGCACGTCCCCAACGGGGTTCCACCATCGGCGTACCAGCCGTGTGTACGCAACGTCGAAGCCACCCAACAGGCGGACGGTGATGTCTTTCTCGGCCTTCGCCACAAGGTTGAGCCAGGCAACGAACCCGTCTCCCAAGATGGACGCAAGCCTACCCCAGTCGTCGGCCTCGACTTGCATTACTCTGCCAAGGTCTTGCAACGACGAGGCGATACCGACGCCGTTGTCGTGGTCGGTGCTGGAGAGGATCCTAGCCACGTGATGGTTTCGCTGGTGGACGTGCAGGGCGGTGTGCAGCTTGTTCCACTCGGACTGGTAGGCCACGAGGCACGGAAGGACATCGTCCAGGTCTGATGGAGAGGAAACGTGGACGGTCAGGGTTTCCTTTCCGTCCCATCGCCACGCGCGGCGTCGTGCGGGCGCCTCGACGCGCAACCACTCGTCAACTTCGTCGCCAAGGACCGCCCGGAATTGGTCGCCTTCTTGGCCGAGGACAACGCGCTCGACTCGCGCGATGCATTCCGGAAGCCGTTGCATCGCGTAGATGAACGCGCCGGCATCCGGAAGTGGGGAATCTGCCAAGGCATGGAGGCTTGAACCCATGCGGGTGTGCGCTGGCACAAACGCCTGGACACGCACCGCACCCCGGCTCCGCAACAGCGTCGTGTAGGTTCGTGCGTAGAGTTCGACGTCGTCGTCGGTCAAGGGCACCTCCAGGCGTGGCCTCTCCGCAGTCAGAGGCCACGCCACTTCCTGAGGGATCAGTGCGCCGGACGGCCAGTCTGTGCGGTGTAGAGCGCCTTGATGGCGTCGTTCGGGGGATATGCGTCGGCAAGCGATGCGCCTGCAAGGACCTGTTCCCTCAGGAAGATCTCAAGGTCTTCGTGTTCGGCCGCGTACGCTGCGGCCTCGGCGACGTGTACCGCCGGGATCACGACGACGCCGTCGGGGTCGCCTGCGATCCAGTCACCTGGGCGAACAGCAACACCACCGCAGTTGATGATCCCGTCCATTTCGACTGCCACCACGGCTCGCTGAATTGCGGCAGCATTCGTGTGCTTGGCATATACCGGCAAGTCGATCTGGCGAATTTGCCAAATGTCGCGCAAGCTTCCATCGACCACAAGACCGGCGGCGTTGCGTCCACGAAGGCGCGCGGTCATGATGTCGCCAAAGACGCCACCTTCTGCGTTGCCCCCCGCATCAACCACGAGGACTTCCCCGGCGCCGATGTGTTCAACACACTTGCGGTGCGGGTTGGTTTCGCGATCGGGCCACATCTCGGCGAGGTCGGGGCGCGCGGGGACGAACCGGATCGTGCGCGCTGGTCCGGCCATGCGAATGCCTGGATTGACTGAAAGCAGCCCGCCGATGAAGGCATTCCGGTATCCACGCGTGTTGAGCCAGTGGGTCAGGGTTGCGACCGAACCATGCTTCAAGTTGCTCGCAATCTGCTCGTCTGAGTCGCGGGTGGTCATTGTTCATGCTCCTTTGCAGGGTAATTTGACGGATCGGTTGTCCGTTCGAGGGGTAATCGACCGCGCCATCATAGGGCGGAGGCAGAGAGGTGTGCCCACGCCCGCCAGGTTTCGCCCGGTGCGAGCCGGAATATCCCGGTATCAAGGCTTGGGTGGCTGCTATGTAGCCCGAGCGCATTGGACATGGCTGATCTGGGCTCCAGCGAAATGAAGGGGAAACCGGGCGGGCAAAAGAGCGCGTTCGCGGGGAAGCCGGCGCTTGTGGCAAGCGTTGCGCGGACCCCTGAGGCAAGGTCATCGACCCCGCTCGTGATGCCACCTGCCGCCCAAGGGGCACGACCTTCGCGCGCACCTGACAAGGCGCTGCGGTCACCGTAAAGGAGGACTGGCAGCCTCGGGGCCGTGCCGGGCGGGATGACGCCCGGAGCACCAGACCATGCGAGAGTGCGTTCGAGTTCGGCAACGGACCTTGGGTGGCGCAAGTCGGTCTGCGCGCCCGCTTCCGATGTGAAATCCTCCACCCGGCCGGTTCCAAGTCCGGCGATCATTTCCCACCAGTCGTCGGCATGAACCCAGGGCTGACAGGTTTCACGCGTGCCTATTCCATCGGGTCCAACCAGGTCTGATGCCGTGGGAAGGTCGCGTTCAAGCGCGTCATGTGCGGTGAACCGCAGTGGGAAATATGGGTGGAGCCCAAGAAGGTGCGGGATTTCGCAGTCACTACGATTGGTGAGCTCCAGCACGAGGGAATGCGCACCTGAGGCCACGCGATGTGTTGCGACCAGGGTGAAGGGGAATGGCCACGAGAGGCCGCGATCCGGCACGGTTTCAGAGTTGAGGACGCACACCAGCGTGTCGGAACTTGCATCCACCACTTCCCACTTTGCGCGAGCGGCAAAGCCATGGAGCATGACACCCGGGCGCTCAACAGTCTCTACGTTGTAGGTCGCCCCATCCCAAGAGAAGGGCGTGGCGTGCCTCCCGGGATAGGGCGACAAGATTGGGTAGCCACAGAAGGTCGGTCGCCCTCTAAGCACTTCGCTGGATGCCGGCGTGGAGAGCAGATGAGCGCGCGTGGCACCCACAGGTGTTGAGAACGCGATGCAGTTTGCCCCGACATCCGGGATCACGTGGGCGGTTGCGCCGGTGTCATCGGAAAGGACGTACACCGATTCTCCAGACCACTGGTGTATGTTGGCGCTCATCTCGTAGTCAACTTTCCTGGGAGATCGTTTGTGTTCACCGTGCGTTGGTGCCGGGTAGCATGGAAGCGTCGGGAACTCCGACTGCGGGTGAGTGGTTGAATAAGGTCGGCGACCTCTGCCAGCACCGGCCAGCATGGTAACGCGTCTTGAGTCTGACCTGTCGGGACCAGAACCGTAGCTCCATGTATCGAGAAACAATGGAAGGAAAAAAGCCGTGACCGTTCGTGACGAGACAATACACGCTCAATTCCGCTGGTATACACCGGGGCCCCAGCCGAATGGCATGCAGGCCACATCAGCGGGCATCTGGGTCATTGACCAACACGATCTGGAGTGCTATCTGCTTGATCCTGCGACCGGACACGCCATCAAGCAGTTTCCTACCGTCACGAGCCACTCGAGTGGCATCACATGGGATGGGGAAGCTCTCTGGATTGCCTCAACGTTTCCGCCAATTGAACTCTTCCGGTACTCGGCGGACGGACAGGAACTGCGACGTTTGCCGACACCAGGTGCGTCTGAGAAGAGTGGTGCACACGGTCTCGAGTGGATCGATGGCAAGTTGTGGGTAACTGTCCCTCCGTCTGCCACGACCTACCAGCTAGATCCTGAGACTGGCGCGATCCTTCGACAGTTCCCTGCTCCGGGAAACCGGCCGCATGGAATTGCGTGGGACGGACATTTGCTATGGGTTGTTGAGACGTCACACCGGACGTTCACGGGGTACCGCCTGGACGGAACCGCCGAACGTGTCCTGAGGATGGGTGATGGTCCCTCGGAGGGGCCGGAGCCACACGGCATGACGTATCTGGATGGTGCATTGTGGTACTGCGACGCCAACACCCGGGCCGTATGCACCATCGACATTCCTTAGATTTGATCGTGACGGGTCCGTGCGGGTTGCCGGTCGGACCCTGCGTGTCTTCATCTGGAAAGTGACCGAAGTCATGTTCAGCACCCGAGAAAATCCCATCGCGTGGAAGAAGGCGGCTCAGCATTCAGGTGGGTTGGCGGCGACCGACGCAGGGAGTTCGGCGGCCAGCACCGCGTCGGCAAACGGTGTGAGGTGGGATCTTTCCGATCTTTTCGCGGGACACGATGACCCCAAGATCCAGGCTTCGCTGACTGCTTTGGATGAAGACGCTGAAGCATTTGCGGTTCGGTACCGGGGCACGATTTCCGTCCCCGGCGGGCCCAGTCCGCATCATCTGCGAGAAGGCATTGTCGCCCTCGAGGATCTCTATGAGCGTCAATGGCGAGTAAGCGGGTACGCGCACTTGCGTTACGACGAGGACACTCGGGACGAAGCTTCACGATCGCTCAGCCAGAAGGTCGAGGATCGACTGACACACATCGGGAATTTGCTTCTCTTCTTTGGTCTTGAGTGGCTTGAAGTGTCAGACGGCGACGCAGGTAGGATCGTGGAAGACCCGATCCTTGCGATTTACCGACACCATCTTGAGAGCCAGCGGCTATTCAGGCCACACCGTCTCTCAGAAGACGAAGAGAAACTCGTCAACGAGAAGGATGTCACGGGAAGCAGCGCGTGGGCCCGGCTTCACACCGAGTTGACGTCGTCCCTGACCTTCTCTGTCGAGCGTGATGGCGAGGTCAGACAGCTCAACATGGCGCAGACCCTCGCACTTCTTCACGATCCTGACCGGGATACCCGCCGCCGGGGCCATGACGCGCTGTTCTCAAAACTGGAGGAGCAGGGCCCAACGCTGACGTACTTGTACGACACACTCGTGCATGACAAGCGCACGATGGACCGGTTACGGAAATATCCCGACCCGATGGCCCTTCGACATCTCGGCAATGAGATTCCGTCTGCAGCGGTTGAGGCCATGATGCAGGCAGTCGAGGGCAGCTACCCGCTCGCCCAGTCGTACTTCAAACTCAAGGGATCAATGTTGGGACTCCCTGAGATGATGGTGTACGACCAATACGCGCCATTGGAATTGCATTCGCAGGCAATGCCGTGGGGAGATGCACGGGACCTTGTCCTGGAGAGTTACCGGGCAATCGACACGCAGTTCGGCGCGCTCGCCACCGAGTTCTTTGACCGCAAGTGGATCGATGCTGAGCCCCGAGATGGCAAACGGGGAGGCGCGTATTGCTCGTACCCGACTCCGAAGCTACACGCGTGGATTTTGTGCAGCTACACCGGTACGCCTCGCGATGTCATGACGGTGGCTCACGAATTGGGTCACGGGCTGCACGCGATGCTGTCAAGGAAGCAGACCCTATTTAATTATCACTCGACCCTGCCACTCGCTGAGACAGCGAGCGTATTTGGTGAGATGGTCGTGTTTGACCGCTTGGTTCAGCGAGAAACCGACCCACGCATCCGTCTGAACATGCTTGCCGGAAAGATCGAGGACAGTTTTGCGACGGTTTACCGTCAGAATGTCCTGACCCGGTTCGAACAATCCGTGTTTTCGGCAAGGGAAGACGGTCGCCTGACGTCGAGGCAACTCGGTGACCTCTGGATCGCGGCAAACCGTGCGTATTACGGCGATTCCGTGACCCTGACCGACGGGTATCGGTGGGGCTGGTCATACATTCCCCACTTCATTCATACCCCTTTCTACTGTTACGCCTATGTGTTTGGGCAACTGCTCGTCTTGGCGTTGTATCGAATGTATAAGGAAGAGGGACAATCGTTTGTTCCGCGTTTCACCGAGCTCCTCGCCCGCGGCGGAAGCGACACTCCCGAGGCGCTCCTCCGACCACTCGGGATCGACATCACTGATGCTTCCTTCTGGCAGAAGGGGCTTGTTGAGTTAGAGGGTCTGGTCTCCCAGGCACAGGTGCTCGCCGCTTCCCTTTATCCACGTCCGGAGTGATGGGACGGGAATGGGTCAGGGATAACGAAAGACGGCCCAGGCTACACCGCCTGGGCCGTCTTACTTGAGTTCAGGGGATGATGCTATGAGCTATGCCTTGTTCAAGACACGTTGAAGGTCTGACTTGGCGAGGGCTGGCGAACTTTCGCTGAGATAGCAGGCAGACGCCTGTTGGGGATTGACCTCGAAGAACGTTGGCGCAACCTCGCGGCACTTGGGCATGACGTGAGGGCAACGGGACGCGAACTTGCATCCTGTCGTTGTGGTGGGGCTTGACCCGTCATCCTTGATGACCGGTTCCTTGCCCCACTGCAGGCTGACATCCGGCCACGGGATCGAGTCGATGAGGAGGCGCGTGTACGGGTGCTGCGGCTGCTTCACCACGTTCGAGACCTCGCCCCCCTCCATCACGGATCCCTTGTAAAGGACGACGATCTGGTTGGAGACGTGATAGGCGGTCGTGAGGTCATGCGTGATGTAAAGGACTGAAACC